>Ga0180437_10000387_pt1 | contig 86456 bp, 90 predicted proteins | sample SS_ome_4_FD_132410 | JGI IMG/M metagenome (GOLD analysis project Ga0180437, IMG submission 132410) | Hypersaline lake sediment archaeal communities from the Salton Sea, California, USA - SS_3_D_1 metaG | ecosystem: Environmental > Aquatic > Non-marine Saline and Alkaline > Hypersaline >...
GGAGGATATGATGAAAAACGTGTGGATAATAATAGGGGTAATCGCATTGGTCGTGCTGATAATAGGCGGCTGGCTGATAGGCGGGTTAAATCATGTGGTACAGCTGGACGAAGCGGTAAACTCCTCCTGGGCACAGGTTGAAAACCAGCTTCAAAGAAGAAACGACCTTATACCCAATCTTGTAAGCACTGTCAAAGGTTACGCAGGCCATGAAAAAACCCTTCTTACGGAAGTCACACAGCTGAGAAGCCAGTGGAGTACAGCCCAGACCCGTCAGGAAAAAATAGACACAGCTAATCAGATGACGGAAGCGCTTTCACGGCTCTTACTTATTGCTGAGAACTATCCGGACCTTAAAGCTAACCAGAACTTTCTTGCGCTTCAGGCACAGCTTGAAGGCACCGAGAACCGGATAGCCGTTGAAAGGATGAGGTATAATGACGCCGTAAAGGCGTTTAATGCTTACAGGCGCACCGTTTTTGGAAGCATGTTCGCTTCAATGCGCGGACTTACCCAGCCACGGGAGTATTTCGAGGCGGCTGAAGGAGCCGCAGAGGTTCCGCAAGTTAAGTTTTAATTTTAAAAAAGGAGCTGGAGATGAACGCCTTCTGGTGGGCGATCTTTACCGCGTGCATATGGGGGGTTGTACCTATTTTAGAGAAGTTTTGTCTTACAAAAGTGGATCCCTTCGTTGCGCTTTTTTACCGCTGTTTTGGTGTACTGATCGGGCTTTTGTTTCTGGGGGTCTTCGTGGTAAAAAAGAGCGAGATGAGAGCTGTTGACGTGCGTACGATAACAATCCTGGTGATTGCCGGGTTTCTGGCAAGTTTTCTGGCTCAGATAACATTTTATCACGGACTGAAAACAGGAGAAGTCTCCCGTGTCGTGCCGATATCGGGGTCGTATTATCTTATAGCTTTTGTTCTGGGACTTGTTTTATTCAATGAAGCTATAACTGTCTCAAAATTCTTGGGTGTGATCTTGATCGTTTCGGGAGTGCTGCTTCTTAGATAAACAGTCATTACGCGGGGGATAAAAGATGATTACGCAAAATGCCGTTAAAGCTGTGTTTGAAAGGGCTCTTAAGCTTAAAGGGTCAGAATCCTGTCTTATTATTACCGATACGATCAAAGAAGCAATCGGCCGCGCATTTTATGAATATGCAAAGACGATAACTAACCGGTCAAAAATCATAGTTATGGATCCGGCAGATGAGCATGCCGCCGAACCGCCTGCAAGGGTTGCGCGGACAATGCTTGAATATGACGTAGAGATCCTGGTGACGGAGAAATCGCTTACTCATACCGGAGCCAGGAGAGAAGCCAATAGCCGCGGAGCAAGAATAGCGACGATGCCGGATATAACGGAGGACATCGCGAACAGATGTCTTGATGTCGATTATGATGATCTTAAGAGAAAATCACAGGTGCTGTATAAGATACTTAAAAACGCTTCCAGGGTTCGTGTAACGACGAAGCTGGGTACCGATATAGCATTCACGCTCGGTGCGGGAAACTTTTTCGGGGAAAACGGGGGCCTGCTCGATTATCCGGGTGCATATGGGAACCTTCCGGAAGGGGAAATATCGTTTGCCCCGGAGAGCTGCGATGGAATTTATGTAATTGACGCGTCGTTCCCGAGCCTGGGGATTTTAAAATCACCTCTTACGTTTGAAGCTGAAGGCGGTATGGTGCGCAAAATTACCGGCGGGAGAGCCGGTGAGGTGCGGGAACGCTTGGACCGCGTCGGGTCGAAAGCGTACCGTGTGGCGGAACTGGGCATAGGACTCAACCCCAAGGCAAAAATAATCGGTAATATTCTTGAAGATGAAAAAGTTATCGGCACGGTACACATAGCTGTAGGGAATAACCTTTCTTACGGGGGAGATAACGATGTTCCTTTGCATCTGGATGGGGTGCTGACGAACCCGGATATCTATGTGGACGATAAAAAGCTCATGGAAAAAGGTAAGTTTATTGGGCTCTAAAGAGGTGCAGCGGCAAAAAATGGAAGAAAAGACAGTCGCGATAATACTTGCAGGGGGTGAAGGGATCCGCATGAGTGCGGACATGCCCAAACAGTTCATGCCCCTGGCAGGAAAACCCGTCATAATCCACACGCTTAAACGTTTTGAAAAAAATCCCCTTATATCAGATATAGTCATAGTTTCGCATAAAGACTATACGGATGCCTTATCCGATATGATACAAAAAGAGGGTATTGGCAAAATTCGTGGGATATTTAAAGGGGGCAGCACACGCCAGGAATCTTCTTATATCGGCGTAAAAAACTGTCCGGAGAATACAGGATTGGTATTGATACACGACGCTGTAAGGCCGTTTGCAGATGACCGGATGATTGAAAACACTTTGGTAGCAGCAAAAGAAGTTGGAGCGTCTGGAGCAGCCATCGAGACCGGTGACACCATAATTATAAAAAAGGGCGATTATTTAGAAGAAATTCCCGCCAGAGACAACCTTAAAAGAATGCAGACCCCGCAAGGGTTTCGTTACCAGACGATACTTGAAGCGCATAGGTGGGCCCTGGAAAACAGCATTCTGGACGCGACAGATGACTGCGGGCTGGTACTGGCTATGGGCAAGCCCGTGAAAATAGTGGAGGGTTCCATATATAATATGAAACTTACGGATAAAACGGATTTTCTGACAGCGGAAGCATTCATTAAGTCAGGAAAAATTGCTTAAGCGGCATCTTTTTCATTTAGTTCATACAATGTTAGAAAAAATTGCAGTCTGGATTCCTAAACCAGTTAAAAATATTCTTAAAACACTCGGACTTGATAAAATACTGCAACTATTTTATGACAAATACGACCATGAACTGATGTTCCAGAAGGGATGGGCCAGGGAGTTCACGCCTAATAAAGACAGAGTATTGGATTATTGGAAAAAGTACCGGTATCTGGATGATATAGAGAAGATTTGTAAGATCAGAGAAGACAGTAAAGTCCTGGATGTAGGGTGCGGGGTATCCACTGTATTACAGTTTATAAAAGGTAAAAGATTCGGTATAGATCCGTTAGCGGATGAGTATTCAAAACTATATGAATACCCTGAAGGCGTGCACGTCAGTAAAGCCTTGGGCGAGAGCATACCTTTTGACACAGACTATTTTGATATTGTTTTTTGTTCCAATGTTTTAGACCATGTTACAAGCCCTGAAAAAGCAATAAATGAGATCCTCCGGGTGCTGAAAAGGGACGGCTATTTTGTATTGACGGTAGAGATTTTTGAGGAAAAGATGAAAAGGACGGCAGCTCATCCTCATCTTTTGGGAAAAAAGGAAATCTACTCATTATTGGAAGACAGATTTGAGACAATATTTGAAAAAGAATCTCCCTGGATAGGCATGAGGAACTACGTAAACGGTCTAAATAGTTGGCAGAACCACGAGTTAGTTTTGGTCTTAAAAAAGTGTAAAGACCCGACATGCGCATAATAGAATCTTTAGACAATAGAGCTATTAAAAGCGGCAGGTGGGTTATTGCTAGCCGCATTATCCAGCAAGTTTTTTATCTGATCCGCACTATTGTTCTTGCCAGGCTTCTTTCACCGCACGATTTCGGTCTTTTTGGAATTGCGCTCCTGACGCTGTCTATGCTCGATACCTTTTCACAGACAGGGTTCAGGCAGGCTCTTATACAAAAAAAAGAAAACACTACCCCTTACCTGGATACTGCATGGACGATAGGTGTAATCAGAGCTTTTATAATTGCTTTTATTCTCTTCATAGTTGCTCCATATGTAGCGGCATTCTTCAAAACGGAACAAGCCGTTTCTATTCTGCGAGTCATCGGGCTTGCAATTCTTTTTAGAAGCTTGACGAATATCGCTGTCGTTTATTTTGAGAAAGAGTTAAAATTCCATAAATACTTTGTCTATGAGATTGCCGGATCCGTAGTAGATCTAGTAGTCGCTGTCGGTGCGGCACTTATGTTCCGCAGTGTATGGGCGCTTGTTTTTGGAAGGTTAGCGGGTAATTTCACGCGGTGCGTAACATCATATGTCATTGACCCGTATCGGCCGCGTTTTTGCCTTGATAGGGCAAAAGCAAAAGAACTATTTGGTTTTGGCAGGTGGGTGCTTGGCTCAGGCATACTCGTATTTCTCATTACTCAAGGGGATGATATCGTCGTAGGTAAACTTATCGGAGCTACTGCACTTGGTTTTTATCAGATGGCATACCTCGTTTCAAATCTGCCAGCTACGGAGATAACGTATGTAATCTCCCAGGTTACCTTCCCGGCCTATTCGATGGTCCAGGATAATATGCCGAGACTTAAGGAAGCCTATTTACGGGTCCTCAGGGTTGCGGCTTTCTTTTCATTTTTACCGGCGGTTCTTTTGTTTGCATTAGCGGGAGACTTAACGCAGGTCTTTTTAGGCAGTAAATGGATGCCGATGGTGCCGGCAATGAAAGTCCTGGTACTTTGCGGCGTAGTGAGGGCGATAGGGGCTACGACAGGACCGGTTTTTCAGGCAGTGGGGCGCCCCCGCATTATTACAAAGTTAACTACAGTTAAATTTGCGGTTTTGGCTGTATTGATATTTCCGCTGACTGTAAAATTCGGGATACTTGGGACTTCTTTTGCGCTCTTGGGCTCTTCGATAGTCTCTAATCCGCTTGCGGATTATAAGGTTATTAAGCTTACCGGGTGCGGCGCAAGACGGTTCGTAAAGTTGGTTGTTATGCCGTTTATAGCGGCTATTATCGTTTATTATTTATTGGAATCTCTTCGGGGGTACCTGGCTCCTGCGGATATATTAGGAATAGCTGTTTATATAATTACAGGGGGTCTGGCATACATTGCGATACTTGTTTTATTCGGCAAGTTTTTTGGATATAGAATAGGAAAAGAGCTGACGGAGATAGTAAGTAGTATCAGGTAAATTTTATATAGAAGAGGTAAGTATGGGACCGGTTTTTATTGTGGGATGCGATCGTTCGGGGACGACACTGCTCAGACTTATGCTTGTTAAAAGCCCGGTTTTGCATATACCGGCCGAGACAAGATTTCTTACATCTCTTAAAAAGAAATCCAGGGTTTATGGTGACTTTGCCCAGGCATACCGCCGCAGGACCTTTGTAAACGATCTTAAAAGCAATAAAGCTACATCCACGACGTATACGTTCCCGGCATTTAAATTAACGGAAGAAGAAGCCGAAAAAGCGTTAGCCGGTGCCGCACCCACCAATTACCCCGGAGCGGCCGCAGCTTTATTTGCCGCTTCCGCGCATAAAGTTAACAAGAAAAGATGGGGTGATAAGACGCCTAAACAGGTCTCCGATATCTTATGGCTGGCCCGCGCCTTTCCCAATGCGCAGTTTATACATGTTATACGCGATGGGCGTGATGTGGCGGCGAGTATCCTGAAAGCCGGCTGGACTAAAGATGCATTTGAAGCTGCGTATTACTGGGTTAAACAAGTGCAGGCAGGAAGGAAAGCAGGCCTTTCTTTGGGGGATGAAAGATACCGTGAAGTGCGTTATGAAAAGCTGATTGCACAACCTGAAGCGACGCTTAAAAAGTTATGTGACTGGCTGCATATCGAATATACAGGTGAAATGCTTAAGTATTATAAAGATAGTCACGCCGTTATCCCCAAGGAGCATGCTTCTTTATTCGAATTGGCGGATAAACCGCTAGAGAGCTCAAGGGTGTATGCCTGGAAAAGGAATCTGTCGAAATGGAAGATCGGCGTTTTTGAAAGCACACAGTCCTCGCTTTTAAAAGAACTCGGCTATGAAGTGACCGGGACAAAAGTGCCCCTTTGGTGGCGCTCCTTTTTTGCGCTTAAGAAAATAATATACAAAAAACGGAAAAAATCGTGAAGATAGCGTTTATTCTTAGCAAATTTCCCGCCGTGTCAGAGACTTTTATATTAGACGAGATAACGGGTCTAGCAGACCGCGGCCATGAGATCGATATTTATTCTCTAGTGGAAGGCGACGACCCTAAAAGCCATCAAGATATAGAAAAATATAACCTTTTAACGCATACGTATTACCGGCCCAGCATGCCTTCCGATTTTATTCTGGTCTTTATAAAGGGTTTATTTCTATTTTTGAAAAATTTTTCAAAAAATCCAAAAATTATGCTGCGCACTTTGAACGTTTTTAAGTTCGGCACAAAAGCTTTATCTTTTTCACTTGTTTATTCGGCCGTTCCGTTTCTGCCGGAAAAATCATATGATATTGTGCATTGCCATTTCGGGCCAAACGGTCTTACCGGAGTCTTTCTTAGGGAGGTGGGAGCGATTAAGGGAAAAATTGTCACTTCGTTTCATGGGTATGACCTGAGCAAGTACGTGAAAGAGCATGGGAAGAAGGTATATGATGTTTTGTTTAAAAAGGGTGACATTTTCCTGCCGGTTAGTAGTCATTTAAAGGCCCGGCTGCTAGAGCTTGGATGCGATGAGGATAAAATACGGGTGCATCATATGGGGATCAAAAGCGAGAAGTTTCCGTTTAGAATAAGGAAAGTACCAGAAGGAGAGCTGGTGAAAGTTATAACAATTGGCCGGCTTATTGAGAAAAAAGGAATAGACTATGGCATTCGCGCGGTAAGGGATTTAAAAGAAAAACAACTCAAAATCGAATATAACATTATCGGGGATGGTCCTTTGAGAAAAGATCTAGAAAGGTTGATCGATGAGCTTAAACTTGCTGACGCGGTGAAACTGTTGGGCGAAAAACCCCACAAGGAAGTCATAGATTTGCTTGATGAGGCACATATTCTTTTAGCGCCGAGTATAACGGCGAAAAATGCCGATCAGGAAGGTATCCCAGTTGTTCTTATGGAGGCTATGGCCATGGGGCTTGCAGTTGTAAGCACCTACTCTAGCGGTATCCCGGAACTTGTTGAAGAGGGGAGAACAGGTTGTCTTACAAGTGAAAGAGAAACAGGCGCTATAGCAGAGAAAGTAGAACACTTGATCAAGCATCCGGAAACCTTCGAGAGAGTAACGCAGTTCGCGCGAACTTATATTGAAGAGAATTTTGAAGCAGAAAATCTCAACGCCCGTTTAATTGATATCTATAGAGAACTTACTTAAGACGGGCGATATGGCCTATTCCGTAAATGTAACCTGCATCTTCTATGATTGCAAGAATCAGTTTTCCCGGGAACGAAAAGATTACTTCTGCCAGATTTTTCCTTCTAGGACGGTAATTTTCATAAAGGACTCTTCCCGCATAGAGGATAAAGGAAACTATTGATAAATAAAGCATCGGGGGGATAAATATTGACAGCGCCAGGGAAAGGGCTCCCATCAAAAGCACAAGGCTTTTAACGGAGATAAACGGGAAAGCCCTGTTTTTTAGCCGTATGTAATAATTACCCACTCCTGTAAAAAACCTCTGTTTTACTAACGGTATGAAGTTCTTTCTATGATAGTGGGTAACCCTTGCGGAATCCTGGTAGTATATTTTTAAATTGAGCTTAAGAGTTCGCAGGCATAGGTCGGTCTCATCGCCGCCATATTTTAAAGTTTCATCAAATTTGTTATTAATCAGAAAATCTTTTCTAAATGCCATGTTGCCGCCCATTATTTTATGGGTGTAACCGCTTTTGTGTCTGATGAAGTTAGTTCCTGCCATAACGGCTTGCCAGTAACCAGCTGGTAAGGGATCCTCTATCCTGCCTCCGGTTATGACTATATCGGCTGATATGCTAAAAGGTTTGATGAGTTCTTCCAGCCAGTCCGGCTCTGCCACACAGTCTGAATCAAGGTAAGCGATTATTTCAGAATCCGTCATACTTGCGCCCCTGTTCCGTGAAACCATTAGTCCGAGGTTCTGACTGTTATGATATATACTTATCTTTTTATTTTCTGAAAAGTCTTCCAAAACCGCTGTAGTTTTATCGCTTGAGCCGTCATCTATGACGATGACAGAAGTATTTTGGTAGGTTTGCGCAAGGACGGATTCCAGACACCTCTTTATAAAACCCTGGCGGTTATAGACGCAGATAACTACTGTGACTGTTTTGTTCGCATCATTCATTGTAAATCGCTTTTAGATAATCAGCCCCATAAGATCTTTCTTAAAGAATCAACGACTGGCTTGGGCAAAAAACTCGTCATAAAATACAGGAGATATTTATCCGGTACTTTGCGATGCTTGAAATATTTTACGTATAACTTTTTTACCTCTTTAAATTCGTTCACTTTGAATCGTGCTTCGATTTCATAAGCGATCAGCCTCGGATCGCGTAAGTTCTCAACATTGATTTTAAGTATTTCATCCGGTTCGAAACTGTCATATTCATCTTTTCCGTAGAGTTTCCTCTGGCTGTAAAATTCACGCGCCTTTTTTGCAAAAAGTTCTTGATGCACTCTTTTCCCGAAAGAAATCGAAGAGGGGAGCATCCTGCGTTTTATAAGAGGCGCAGGAAGATTTGTCATTCTTTTTCCCTGTGATAAGAGATTCAGGAAAAGGTCGTAATCCATGGCATATCTGAACTTGTCCCGGTAGAGGACGCGTTGCCCGTTTCTGAACATTATTGTAGCGTTGACGATCGGGCATATTCTTGAAAAAGCCTTATTTGATTCTGCTTCATCGGTTAAAGGGGTAAACGTTGTAGTCTTCCTGCCGCTAGCAGCGATATTACTTGTTCCGCCGCCGACCAGAAAAATGTCCGGATGACTTTGAAGAAAATCATACTGCAATTGTAACCGCGCAGGAAAAGAAACATCATCCGCGTCCTGGATGGCGATATATTCTCCTTTTGCCGCTTTTATCCCTTTATTGCGTGATTTACCGGGACCCAGGTTTTTCTCATTGCTTATATATATTATTCTCTCGTCCTCTAGTGCGTATTTTTTTATCAAATCTAGCGTATTATCCGTTGAGGCATCGTCAATGATGATAAGCTCAAGATCTTTAAAAGACTGATTCAGGATGCTTTCAACGCTTTGGGCTAGATGACCCGAGGCATTATATGCGCTTATTATTACTGAGATTTTAGGGTTCATCATTTTATCAACAACATCAAAAAGGTTTTAGTATAAGCGCCCCGTTATAAAACACTATTTCCATTGCCATAGGTATGCACCATACGGCTGAAGCAAGCAGAATGATTATTAGTAGAGCTGTACCTATATAAAGTTTACTATACTTATCAAGAAAGATCCTTATATGGTTCGCGATATATCCGGCTAGGATCGCAAAAGCCGGATATGCCGGCAGCATATAACGGTGTTCTTTGCCTCCGCCGGCGAAATAAACCTGGAATATATAAAAAAATACAGCTATCCATAAGAGGAGAAACAGTGTGCTTTTAAGACGCTTTCTATCGAAATACAGCCAAAAGGGCGATATATAAGCCAGAGAGAAGAGCGGGTTCTGGTAGGGGATGCCGGCAATATAGAGATGCCAGGGACGGCTTCCGACGACTTTGAACCATTCTGTTAAGGCCACTTTGCTGATATTCGCTTGTTGGGGCCGGTAGAAGGGGCTGCCGTAAGTCGCCAGTACCTTAAAAAACCAGTATCCCGCGGTTATGAACGTTCCTAGACCAAAGAGGATGAGCTTTTTGTCGAATATTACTGTGAGGAAAGTCTCTTTCTTAAAGAGTCTGGTGAAGTTTGTTATAAAATGCCAGATGATTATGGCAAAAATGATAAAAGCGCCGCTTTGTTTGGCAAGGATGCTTAAGCCGCAGAAAAGGCCGCCCGTAAACGCTAAAAGCGCCTTATCTTTTTTAACGGACAAAACATAAAAGAGTACCGCAAGCACCATCAAAGCAGTTGTCATATCATCTGACCATAATTTTTGGGATGTCAGTATGTCGATAGGGCTGATACTTACGAGGAACATGGCGACTAATGCTATGGCGTAGCTTTCATAAAACTCTTTAGCCAGGAAAAAAGTCAGGATAACTAGAAGAAGACTGAAAGAAAGCGGGATTATTATAGAGTAAAACTGCTTTGGCGCTACTGGCGGATCGAAACGGAAATCCCTTAAACCTGCCCCAGAGGGAGCGTTTCGGATGATTTCCGCGGCATTGGGTAAAGCCAGGAGATAATAAGGCTCACCCCGCGCGAATATATTATGGGACAGCATAATAGCTAACGGAAAACCATACGGCAGGTGATGGAGCGCCTGATCATAATAGGTAATGTTTTCGTTGTCCATCGCCGTAAGCAGATGCCCCTTATCCTCAGTCGGGACGAGTCTGACAAGATTTGGATATTGCAGATTTACATCGATATTTATGCCTCTTAGGTTATAACCGCTAGTGCCCTGGGTGTCGAGCTTAAAAGCCAGGCCTACATAGTGAAGCTGGTCACCGCTAATGTGGGGGAGATTAAAGGTGTGTTTTCTAACGTTAAAAGCGAGAACAAGGATTGCTATAAAAATAGCTACAGTGATTTTTTGAGCAGGTTTTCCTGTAAAATATTTACTAATATTCATGGTTTTTTGAGTTTGCTACTTAGTGTAGCATATTTATCTCTTTAATAAAAAATTTTAGTCAGCAGTAAGTGATTTATTAAAAAGCTCTAAATATTTTTCTTTGGCAGAAGCAATCCCGTACTGTTTAACATGTTCTTTGTTATATAGGCTGATAGCTTTTCTCTGACCGGCATTTTGCTTTAACGCTACAATGGCGGCGGCAAGCTGTTCTATATCAGCCGGAGGTATTAAGATACCGCTTTTACCATCTTCGATAATCCTGGTTTGTCCGCCTTTATTTGTAGCGATGATCGGAAGGGCGCATGACATCGCTTCTAGGAGCACCATCCCGAAGCCTTCGTGTATGGAGGACATCACGTAGATATCGCATGCTGAAAGATACTGGAATTTTCTCTCGCCCGATATCCATCCGGTGAATTTTACGCGGTCGGTCAACCCCAGGTCGGCCGATAGCCTCTCCAGGGAAGCGCGTTCCGGGCCGTCCCCTATGAGAATGAGACTGATATTTTCACCCTTACTCTTAAGTAAACCGATTGCTTTTATCAGGAAATCATATCCTTTTATTTTTGCCATTCTTCCTATGGAGATGACATAAAACTTGTCATCTTCCATTGAAAGGGTTTTGCGATCCAAGGGGGCAAAACCCGTGTTAGCCAGCCCTAAGGGGATTACGTTTATCTCTCTTTCGGGGAGATAAAGCTCTTCAGCGAAACGTTTAATGTCTTCTGATTGTGCGATAACTATTGAAGCTTCTTTTAGAACGGTGCGTACCGCCCAGCGGAAAGGGGCTTGCCTGTGCGGTGAAGTTTTCTTAAGCGGATTATAAATATCTCCCCCGTGGATACTCAGCACATTAGGCGTTTTAAAGACGCGGGAAAGTATAAGCCCGGCAGGCCCTGAAGGCACGGCAAAATGGGTGTTTATAATATCGTATTTTTTATCATGGAATAACCCGAACCCCCTTATAAGAGCACAGGGAGGGAAACTTAAAAGAGACAAAAGTGTCGCGTAATGAAGCGATGTTCTTCCCGGAACCGGAACCCTGTATATATTTATTCCGTCAGCTTTTTCTTCTTTTCCCAGTCCCGGAAAACGGGTGGTTAAAACATCGACTTCATGTTCTTTAGCCAGCTCAATTGCAAGATCACGACAAAAAACCCCGCCACCGCCGCCTAATGGGGGGAACTCATAGTTTATTATAAGTATTCTCACCTGAAGATCTCTCTGATATGATAAGTTTTTTTATCTTGCGATTCATAATAAGTCCGGATATTGATCTCACCCAAAAACCCCATAGAGATAAGCTGCACGCTTACGAGGAAAAAGAGTACGCTTAATATCAAAAGGGGGTTTCCCGTCATATCTATGTGATTAGCGATTTTCATGTATATGACAGCTAAGAGCGTTAAGAAGCCAAGAGCGCCGCTTGCAAGGGACATGCCACCGAAAAACCGTATAGGTTTTGTGCTGTATTCAGAAAGAAACGCGATAAGAAGCAGGTCAAGAAACACTTTCATGGTGCGGTTTAACCCATACTTGGTTTTACCGTACTTTCTGAGGCGGTGGCCGACTTCTATCTCGGCTATTTTTGCGCCCCTCCACTCAGCAATTGCCGGGATAAAACGGTGGGTCTCGCCATAGAGCCGTATATCTTTTATGAGAGATTTTTTGTAAGCTTTCAAGGTACAACCGTAATCATGCAGCGGGACTTTCAATATGAGTGATATCATCCAGTTGGCCATTCTTGACGGCAAGATCCTGCTGAAAAAAGCATCCTTTCGTGCTTTGCGCCAGCCGCTTACGAGATCAAATCCGCTCTCTATTTTTTTTATAAGTGACGGGATATCCTGAGGGTCATTCTGGAGATCCCCATCCATAGTTATGATTATTTCGCCTTCAGCGCAGTCGAATCCGGCCATGATAGCCGGGGTCTGACCGAAATTTTTATTAAAATCGATAATTTTTACCTGCGGTTCTGATTGTTTGATTTTCTTAAGTTCCGCTAAGGTGCTATCAGTACTCCCGTCATTTATGAAAAGAACTTCATATGATTTATTGAGACTGTCGAGTATGGGTTTTGTTTCATAATAAAGGGTGTGCACGTTATCCTCTTCATTATAGACGGGTATGATTACGCTGATATCCATAAGAGTCTCCTTAAATATTATTGGTCTTTAGACCGCTTAGTCAGTCTGTACCAGTGGTATGAGCCGTATATTACACAGACCGCAGCAGCATCAAGAAGCGGTTTAATAAAAAAACTGACAAGGAAGTCTTTAGTCTCGACAAAAGAAAGTATACTGCTATAAGCAAGATAAATCAAAAGCGGCAACGCTGCAATTAAAAAACCCTTTATTCCCAGCCATATGGAGAGAACCACAAGAAGTATTATGTAAATAAGCGGCACATGTAAGTTTAACAGAATTATGTCAGGTGCATAAGGGTATTTTTTTGAGAAATCAGCTCTACCCTGTGAGCTTTTCACGAAAAGCGTTAAAAGCTCAGATAGACTTTCAGCATGACGGTGATAGACTATCGCTTTGGGCTCAAAGATTATTTTATAACCCTTTTTTAGTATCTCGTAGCAGATATCTTTATCCTCGCCGTATGTTGTAAAAGCAGCCGCATCGAAGCCCCCAGCTATTAATTGTTTCCGTATTGCCAGATTACAGCTCGGATAGCCTTTAATCTCTTTCTTTTTTCTGTAACGGGGATACCGGAGGAAGAGTGAACTTGCCAGGTATCTTGAAAAAATGTTATGTTCATTGAATGGGTATATCGCCCCGCCTACAATACCTATTCTTTTATCTTGGAATGCCTCGGTGATAGACCGGAGCCACGGTTTCGCAGCAGAAGTATCCGCGTCAAGGAAGACCAGTATGTCTCCTTTGGCATGACGGATGCCCTTGTTGCGCGCGAAAGAAGCACCTTGTTTTTCCTCCTGGAGGTAGATTACTTCAGGGAATTTTTGGACGGTCTCAGCTGTATCATCAGTGGAATTATTATCGATAACGATAACTTCGAAGGATTCTTTAGGGTAGTCAATAGTTTGAATGGAAGAAAGGCACTTTTCCAGGTTCCTGCCTTCGTTATAAGAGGCGATTATTATGGAACATTTTTCCATAGCGAACTTAGATTAACACATATTTTTTTAAAAAGCAAGAAAGGTTCAAAAGCACCTTAAAATGCGGAAAACGGCGAATTTAAAAAGTCATCGACAAAAGAGGTTTATTAGTGTAAAATTTATATTGCCGTAAGAAAAAGGGAATTTAATAATGAAGAAATCCCCAAAAAGGGGAGGATAGGTATATTATGGAAAAAGAACACAAGATACTGATCGTCGATGACAATAAAGATTTCGCCGACGTTTTTTGTGATATACTCAAATCCAACAATTACAAAGCCGAAAGCTGTTACGGCGGCGCCCAGGCTATCGAATTGATTAAAGCCAGCCCATTCGATATTATGTTCCTGGATATACGTATGCCGAATATGGACGGGGTTGAAACCCTTATAGAGGTCAAAAAGATCCGGCCGGAAACCATGGTCATAATGATGACGGGGTATTCCGTTGACGAGCTGGTTCATAAGGCCCTTGAAGAGAAGGCATCAGAAATAATATATAAACCATTCAAGATAGATCAAGTTCTGGGGCTTATTAAAAACACTGTATAACCTTGCTGCAGATTCGGTATTTATCAGAGTAGAACAGTCCTTACCTCGTTCAGTTGTCGCGACATGAAAACCCTTATTTTTTTTCCATTTAAGAAGATAACTCCCGTTTCAAAAGAAACGCTTATTTTTTTTATATTCCTCATTATCTTGATATTTTCAGCCCCCCCTGCTTTATACAGCCGGACTTCCGCGGAAGAAGAAAACTTTTTCTCTTATAAAAGGTTTTTCCTCGACCAGAGTGTTGTTGCGAGAATCTCAGGTGACGGGAAAACGCAAAAAGACCTGGTCAGATTTGCCGACAGTTTCACGGATGGACTCTACGCTTTTTCAAGGGGGGACTTGCAAGTGGCGAAAGAGGATTTTTTAGAAGCGCGTAATATCTGGCCGGAACACTTCGCCCCGGATTTTTTACTCGCGCGCGTCTATGAAGAAGAGGGCGATTATAGTACTGCCGCCCGGTATTATAAAAGTTATCTTGTTAAACTGGATGATCTTTATGCCGGAAAATACCGCATTTCCGAACCCTTGATACGCAGTCTTGCCTCTCGCAGGATTGAAGAGTATGAAGGGGCGTATGACCTTGTTGAGAAAAGGCTGACTCTTTATGGTATCAGTCTAGATAAGGTGAGTCCGATTTTCACATTTCCGACGTTTGTCATACCGTTTTTAATAACTATAGCCGTTGCAGCTATTTTCGGGCTTATCTATTTTAGAGGCTGGCCGTATCTAAAGAGGAGGCACCGTCTGAATAACCCTCCGGAAGGGTTCTGGGTGTGCCGGTATTGCGAAGAGATGAGTCCCGATCTCAGTAAAGTATGCGGTAAGTGCGGAAGACCCCGGGAGGAAGCAGAAAGAAAAAAATAAATGACGGAAGATAAAAGTCAGAAGAAAAATAGAAAACTATTCAAATATTCTTTCGGCTGTCCCCCGGAAACCCTGCAAAAGACAGCTATTATAACCCCTGTTTTTTCGGCCAAGAAATTTGCCGAGTATTGTAAGACGCTAACGTCTTTCAGGGGCCGCTTATGTTCCGGAATGACTGCTTCAAAAAATGAACGCAAATTCAGCATCATCTGCTGCAATATGGGAGCGCATTTTGCCGGGGATGCAGTTTTGCTTTTTAAAGAGACTCAAGTAAAACAAATAATTTTTGCAGGATCCTGCGGAGGACTGGCCGGGTGCAATATAGGGGATCTTTTGGTGGGTGAGAATGCCTTTAACGGCGAAGGATTTACCAGGTATCATATGCAAAGTTCCGATATAAAAGAAATTTTTAATAAAGGTGAATTAATCCCGGCTGATTCGGACTATACGAAAAGCCTGCAAACATTTTTAGAGGATCATATAAAGAACAAGAAAAGTTTAAAAAGCGGTAATATTTTTACAATCGGCTCGATCTTGGCGGAAGACCGTGAAAACCTGCACCTCATAGAGAAAAAAAGGTTCAAGGCTGTAGATATGGAGCTTTCAGCGGTGTACCATGCCGCGGGAGTTATTGGACGAAAGATTACCGCGCTTATGTTTGTAAGTGACCTGCCCCTGGAAAAACCTTTGTGGCAAAAAATGTCATCGCAAGAGAAAAATAATTATAATAAGACAATAGAAGAGGTGGTGCGTTTTTCGGTAGAGTTTGCTGTTATTTAAGAGGGGAGGGAAAATGAAAAAAAAAGCATTAATTGTTCTCGCGGATGGATTTGAAGAGGTCGAGGCGCTTGTTCCTGCTGATATCTTACGCAGGGCAGAAGTGGATGTTACTATAGCCGGTCTTGGAAAAGACTTGGTAACAAGTTCTCATGGCGTTAAGATAAAGACCGATATGATCCTTGCCGATTACGATTCTCTTCCCGATGCCATAATATTCCCGGGAGGCATGCCCGGGGCCGAGAACCTTGCTTCTTCCCCTGAAGTGAAAAATTTCATCTTGAAGATGAATTCGAAAGGTAAGCTGATAGCTGCTATATGCGCTGCTCCAGCGTTAGTTCTTGCCCCCACGGGCGTTTTAAGCGGCAGGAAGGCAACCTGTTATCCGGGGACGGAGAAGAATTTTTCTACTGATATCAAATTTACAAAAGAAAAAGTAGTCCAGGACGCTAATATTATTACAAGCCAGGGACCCGGCACAACTTTTGCTTTCGGGCTTAAAATAGCTGAAAATCTTATAGGGAAAACAAAAGCGGATATGGTCGCAGATCATATGCTGTTTACCCATGCACCAGAAGGCCACGCCCGTAAGGGCGTGGATGAATGGCCTTCGGTGCAGGGTTCTGCTTGACGGAAAGACTGAAAATGTGGATCCCATGGGCGTTAGCCCATGGAGCTTCACAGGTTAAAAACGCCGTCTGACGGAGCTTTCCCCGAACTTATCTTTAATACGATCGAGCGCTTTATGCAGCTCTTCTTTTTTTCTTATCTGGGCGGAATCCCCGTCAAAGAGATCTTTTTCAATCAGAGGATTGATTAAGCCTGATACTTTGACCCCGAGCAGTCTTACCGCTTTTTTGTTCAAATCAAAATCTTGAGCTTTTTGTAGGGAGTTCTCATATATAATATCTTCGAAATTTGTAGGGGTATCGAGCGTAATGGATCTGGTATAGGTCTTAAAGTCTGCGAACCTTATCTTTAGCGTGACAGTTCTTCCTTTTAGACCGGATTTACGCAGCCGCCGGGAGACCTTTTCACTTAAAAACATGAGGGTGTCCATCACTAGACGCATTTCACGGATATCCTCCTCAAATGTATATTCATTGCTGATGGATTTTATCTCCTCTTCTACCATTACTGTGCGCGGATCAATGCCGCTGGCAAGTTCCCAGGCGTGCACGCCGTTTTGACCGAAGATTTGTTCAAGGTTTTTTATGTCCCGGTTGGCTAGATCTCCTATTGTGTTTATTCCTATTTTCCCTAAAGCTTTTTCAGTTTTTTCACCGATACCCCAGAGCTTTTTAACCGGCAGGGGATGAAGAAAAGCGAGCAGGTTCTCTTTAGTTACTATTACAAGTCCATCCGGTTTTTCAAGGTCCGAAGCTATTTTCGCTGTCATTTTGTTTGGCGCCAGGCCTATCGAAGAAGTAAGGGAGGTTTCTTTTTTAATTGTTTCTTTAATCTTATAACATGTTTCTACGGGTGAGCCAAAAAGATGGTAACTGCCGGTAATATCCATGAATGCTTCATCAATACTGATGGGTTCTATTTCGGGTGTGAATCTTTCCAGGATTTGCAGTATTTCATGGGAAACGCTTACGTACTTTGACATATTACCGCGCAAGAATATGCCATGCGGGCATCTGTTATAGGCGATAGAGATGGGCATGGCGGAATGGATGCCGAATTTTCTGGCTTCGTAGGAGCAGGTCGAGACAACGCCCCGTCCTTTGCCACCTTTTGGATCCGCGCCGATAATAACGGGTTTACCTTTGTATGCGGGATTATCGCGCTGTTCAACAGATGCAAAAAAAGCATCCATATCAATGTGAACAATATATCTTTCTTTTTGAGCCATAACTTTAAAAATGTTTAAAATGATTATTTAAAATTGTATCATAACTGAAGGAAAGCGTATAGAATATAGATAACGAATATATTGAGAAACACAGTGTTATGACAGTCTTTCCAATTGACAATATTTCATGTTTTACCTATAATTAGAAATCGCCGTACAATTTGTAAAAACCGTTCCCCGGTAGCTCAATGGTAGTAGCGGCTGGCTGTTAACCAGTAGGTTGTAGGTTCGAATCCTACCCGGGGAGCCATAATGAGAAAGCCAGACTTTATCCGTCTGTTTTTATTGTGTAAATAAATTGATTACCCTGTTCTGCCCTCAAAGTTTACATTAGAATCCACTCCTATTTATATTACAAAGATATTTTATTTTCCGCGAAATACTGCAAAAAGGAGAACGGCATGGATAAAGATAAAGACAGGAATCTAAAGTTCAGCGACTATTCACAAAAAGGGTTATACCTTGCCCTAAAAGGTTTGACCAAAATACTTCTTATTAGAGAAAACATCGAAAATATTACCTTGAAATATTGGAATCAACCAGATAAAATCTCCCCCAATGTATGGGTTATAGAGAATGCATTTTGAGGAGAGAAAGATGAATATTATAGGTATATCGCCTTTAGTTGAAGATAGTACGGTTTCTTTTGTTTCCGAAGGGAAGGTTAAATATGCGATCGCAGAAGAACGATTAAGCAGACAAAAACTCCATGCAGGGTTTCCCTATAAAAGTTTAAAAACAATATTTGAAAAGTGCGGATTAACCCACGATGATATAGACCATGTTGCTTATCCGTTTTATGATTGGCAGCAGGAAGGTTTTTTAATATTACAGGATTATGTTAAAGATTTTATTGTTAATTTCTTCAGGTTCAACTGGAAGACATATAAGAAACTCAGGATTTTAGACACACCTAAGCAAAGCAGTGATGATGTCGAGATTCCTGGTTTAGCGAAAGATAAAATCTATATGAATAAACCTCTTTTTAAGAGGATATTATATGAGGTTTTAGCGGGGAACGGTATTTCTGATAAGTTCTCCCACCAGATAATATTTTTAAAATGGGCAATTGATGCCGTAAAGTCCCATAAATATTTTTCTAAAGAACTATATAAGGGATTATCAGAATTTAATTTGTCGAATAAGCTTATAAGAGTCAATCATCATGCAGCGCATGCGTATAAAGCCTATTTTTGTTCTAATTTTTCCAGAGCTCTTGTAGTTACACTCGATGCTTATGGCAGCAGTTTAGCCGGGACTGTTTTTTTGGGAGAGGCGGGACAGCTGAAACGGCTAGTAAAGATCCCGTATCCCAATTCTTTGGGGCTTTTTTACGAAGACTTGACCTCTTCTTTGGGATTTACTCCTTCCAGGCACGAAGGAAAAATAGTCGGTCTTGCAGCGTACGGCAACCCTCAATTTTTATTCGATGCGATAAGAGCTAAATTTGAAGTCACGGAAGGGACGCTTAAATACTTTTGCGGGAATAATAAGTTCTTTAATAGGAGGCTATCGACCAAGTTTAAAAAGATTGATATAGCGGCGTCTTATCAGAAGGTTCTAGAGAAAGTTGTCTCGGAACTCGTGGAGTATTATGCTGAAAAATATGAAATTGATAGCGTTGCTGTTTCCGGAGGAGTTGCCGCAAACGTTAAGCTGAATCAAAAGATATTTGAAACAAAAGGGATTAAAAATATCTTCATTTACCCCAACATGGGTGATGGGGGTACGGCGACGGGTGCTGCGCTAAAGGTATATCTTGATAAAAGTAAAGATTTCAAACCGTATAAGCTGGATAATGTGTACTTCGGGCCGGATTATTCCGATAGTGAAATCGAATCATTGATTAGATCGGAAGGTTTAAGATATGAAAGAATCGATGATATTGAAAAAGCCGTAGCGGCGCGCTTAGCGGAAAGAAAAACAGTTGCCAGATTTAATGGACGGATGGAATATGGCCCCAGGGCATTGGGTAACAGGTCTATTTTATATCAAGCTGATGAGCCGGAGGTGAACTTGTGGTTAAACAAGCGGTTAGGCAGGACTGAATTTATGCCTTTTGCACCTTCAACCCTGTATGAACACAGACACCAATATTATGAGGATATAGATGGCGCTGACTATTCCGCGGAATATATGACCATTACGTTTAATTGTACTAGTTTCATGAAAGAAAAGTGTCCCGCCGCTGTGCATGTCGATGGAACCGCCAGACCTCAGCTTGTAAAAGAAGAAACAAGCCCAAGCTATTTCCGCATTATTGATGAATACAGGAAAATAACGGGTATAGCAACGATTATTAATACAAGTTTTAATATGCATGAAGAACCTATTGTTTGCACTCCCGCTGACGCGATCAAAGCTTTTAAGCAAGGTCATTTACATTATCTGGCTATTAATAATTTTTTAGTTATAGGAAAGGACGAGGGGTAAGGTGGAGTATTTTTAAAAGTTTGCAGATTATCTTGAAGAAAGAATTTTTAAAAACGCCTAGAATAAGTAAATATTACTATGCTTAAATGATGAATAGGAAAACAAAAAGTAAATTAATATTATTTTTGTTAGTATTCGGCAAAATTATTACCGCTTAATATTCTCATAAAACATTTTTTCTAGTTTTATGATTTGTTTTTTTGAATTAAATCGCTTTTCGACAATCTTTCTGCCATTTGTGCTCAATTTTGTTCTAAGTTGTTCATCTTCGATCAGCCTTTCCATTGCAGTTGCTAGTGCCTTTACATCTCCTCTCGGTACGAGTAGTCCTGTTTTATTTTGTTCAATAATTTCGGGGATACCACCTACATTGCTCGCAATTACTGCTTTTCTCGCTGCCATGGCTTCAATATTTACACGACCAAATGGTTCTTCAAATATAGATGGGACCACAATTATATCCATATGTTTCATAAATTGGGGTGCATCAAGTAATAAACCGGTGAATGTAAAATATTCTGATATACATTTCTGTCTTACTGTTTTTTTTGCTTTATCCAGACATCCGTCCGAATCGCCTTTATCGTAACCGACAATATAAAAGTGAACATTTTTTTGTTTTTTTAGTACTTCAGCTGCAGCATCTATATATATCATTACGCCCTTTTTTATTCGCACTTTACCTACAAACGCAATTTTAAGTTGACCTTTATGTGGTACAAAGTTTGAGGTGCCTTCATCAACTTGCTTAATGCTGATAAAATTATAAATTACTTTTATTGGTAAGCCTGTATTTTTTAGTGGACTCAACGTAAAAGCGGAATTACCTATTATTAAATTTGAAAGCCTCAAAAAAGACTTTGTTCCCAAAACTTGGGGAGGCACTCTGATGTGACTTATGATTGGAATATGCAGTATTTTTGCAGAAATTAGCTCAGCTGGCTTCCATAGTACACCCCAGTCTACTATGTAGATAAGATCTATTTTGTTTTGTAATAAAAAAACTGCAAATTTCAATATTGTAAAACAGTATTGAAATATACTGTTATTTTCCGTTAGGTTATAAATAAAAATTTTATTCTGTTTCGTCTTTTTCCGAATACCTTCTTCTAATGCTTGACAATTCGGGATTATGAGATAGATATCAAACCTTGAACGGTTGATTTCATTGAGAAATTGTACTAAGCTTTCACTTGCACCACCGCCAAATCCCGCTGCGCCTTGTATTGTAAGTATTCGCTTCTTTTTCATATCTTATATGAAATTATGTCGCTTCTGCTTTCATAATTTTGTAAGTAATAATGAAGCTCAATATAATCTTTTTGTCAAAACTCTAATTCTAACATATAGTTATTACACATTTGTAAACTGCCTCTTATCGTATAAGGTCGTATCCTTACATTAAATTAGAATCTTATAGTTTTTGTTGGAAGCGTATTTACTTATTAGCCAGCATGGTATTATGTAAATTATATTATAAAGCTTTCTTTTTCGATTAACAAGTACGGATTTTTTATTATTTAAAGTTTTCAGGTATGTTTTTTGTGGGGGATCTAAGAAGAAATCACTCGGACCATTACTGAAAAATCAAAACTTTCTGAGAAGGGTAACATAGATAAATTCCCCTAATATCATAAATTGCGTAGGTTTTCTTTTTTATCTATTTGATTTTAAGCTTTAAACAGGTATCTTATATAGTATGAAATGTCCGCATTGCCATAATGAGATATCTAATACGGCTGTAAGATGCAAATACTGCAGGGAACCTGTGGGACAAGAAGAAAAACAGTCTATTTTCAAGGTGTTTCTCAAAAACATCAAGAAGTCTATTGCTTTTTTCTTCTCAGAAGGAAAGAAAGACGCACCTTGTCCGTGGACCCTCTTAGACGTTTTTGTGCTTACAGCCATTATTGCAGCACTTATCTTTAAAGATCCTTTTCACTTAGGTTCAAATGTACTTAGATTCTTACGCCTGCATTTTTTTATCTTTACCAAAGAACCAAAACTTTTCTATTATCTTACGATATATATAAACACGATCATACTTAAAGGTATAAGTGTTATTTTTTTGATGATTCTTGTTCTTTTGCGAAGAGTATCCTTTTGGAAGACCGTTGTTTTTCCCGGTAAGCTTCCCAACTTCTGGGCAGTGGGGCTGCCGCTCTATCTTGCAGGCTGCATAATAGCACAGATTATTTGCAGGATGAATCCGCTGGTACCTAATATACCGTTTAATTCGGTGTTTATAGAAGCCAAGATTATCGGTAATATTGTTATAATATTGTCAGTTTTATTTGTGGCGCCTTTTGTGGAAGAAGTTCTTTTCAGGGGTTTTTTATACCCGGCATTAAACAGATATATGGGAATATATCCCGCGATAATATTTACTTCTATTCTTTTTACGTTTGCGCACTATCCGCAGATAAGAGAGGAATACGCGTTTATGGGGGTTATCTTTGTTCTTAGCGTGGTGATCACTTACGCCAAAGCCAGATCGGGCTCGACAATGTTTGCGATACTTTTACACCACATTTTTAATCTGGTTTCTGTCGGGATGGGTTTTATTGATTATTTGATATTCAAATATTGAGGGACGCAGAATGTTATCAGGGAAAAAATTGTTTATTTTTTTTATAATGTTTTTTTTGGCAAGAGTAGTAGTGGCGAATGACGCCTATGGCAAGGAAGAAGCTTGGCAGAAAGAGTTAACTGAAATCGAATATAAGATGGTTGCGGATGGCAAGTACGAAGAGGGCCTTGCCGGTTTAAACGAATTAGTTCAAGTCTATCCGGAAGAGGCCCGGATATATATGGATCTTGGACAGGGGCATTACGGTCTTATGGAATATACAAAGGCATATGAGTATCTAAAGAAGGCCGAGGGAATAGGCACAAAGGGGGAAGAAACGAGAGCCCTTTCATATGCTATATCAAGTTTCGAGAAAAACCGCGATCTTTTAGAGAACATCGAAGAACTTAATGATCTTTTGAAGCGGCCGGAAGAAGACGCTGGCAGTATCCACCAGAAAATGGTGACAGCACATTTTACTGTCTTAAACAGGCTTTTAAGCGAAAAATATTATTATCCCGCTGTCGTGGTGCCGCATATCATGTGGCTAAAAGAAAACGTTCCGGAAATGGAGGGCCTGAATGCGCTTTCCGGTGACGTTTATTATGCCGCCATGTTTTATAATAAAGCCATAGAGTCTTATGAAAAAGCGATAGAGGAAGATCCGGAAAACGTCCGTCTTCGTCAAGCTCTGGCTGACTGCCAGGTAGCTATAGGGGATTTTGATAACGCAGAGGAGTCTTATCAAAAGGCAATAGAGGTGCACATGCAAAAAGGTGCCAAAAAAACTTCCAGCGAAGTGCTTGAACTTGAAAAGATTAAAAAATCGCTTCCCAGGACATACAAAGATATATCAGTTCTTATAGAGGCTGGGCAGCTGCAAGAGGCTGAGGATATCTGCAGAAAAAGGATATCACTTAATCCCGGCGATTATGCCGCTATAACCCAGCTTGGCCAGATATACTGGGAGAAAAAGAGAAGAAGGGCTGCCATTCGGCTGTTTAGAAAAGTTACCCAGAGAGCCCCCGATTATCCCCTCGCTCATTTTTTTCTGGGAAGGGCGTATGTTTTTGAGCGTAAACCGGTGAAAGCGATAGCTGAATTTAACATCTTTAAGAAGAAGATGGAGATGCTTCCTGCAATGGACGAAGAGACGGTCGATTTTTATGTCTCTGCGCTTCATTACATAAGCTACATGTACTCTACGATGAAGCGGTACGATGATGTAATAATAGAATGCCGGAAGATAATAAAACTGAAACCCGACGACCAGAGAGCCCATTATAACTTAGCAGTCACATACTACCTGAGTTATAATGAGCCTTCCCGCGCTTATAGCGAGCTGCAGAAGGTCATTGAAATCGATCCTTCGACTTATATGGCAGGTGCGGCAAAATACTATATCGATTACATACGAAGGAATCCCGACCCCCGGCTTATGAGCGATTTTAGATTTATCTATGAGGAGTAACCGATTATGAAAAGGCACAAAACCTTGATTGTCAGCGGCAGGATTGTAGAAAAGATTGTTACTATAAAGGACGCCATTAAGGCAGTCGAGAAAGCCTTTAGATTTTCAGGAAAGGGAAAAGCGGAGATGCCCCCTAAGATTTATGTTCATCTCGAGAAATATAACGGCGATTTTAGGGCCATGCCGGCATATCTTGAAGGTCTCAAGAGGTGCGGTATCAAATGGGTAAACGTGCATCCGGGAAACCGCAGGAAAAACCTGCCGACAGTTATGGCGATAATAATACTCAGTGATCCGTCAAACGGCCTTCCTCTCTGCATTATGGAAGGCACGTATGCAACCGCGCTGAGGACGGGCGCAGCCGGAGCTGTCGCCGCCAAATATCTTGCAAAAAAGAATTCGCAAAAAGTTGCTCTTGTAGGATGCGGCATACAGGCAAAAACGCAGCTAGTAGGCCTAAACAAGCTTTTTAAAATTAAAGAAGTAAAAGTGTGGGGTCCCGAAAGAAAAGAAGCACGTACTTTTAAAAAAGAAATGCAAAAATTAATCCCTTCTAAAATAGAACTTTCTGACAGCGTCAAGTCCTGTGTAAAAGATGCCGACATAATAGTCACAACCACGCCTTCCCGAAAACCTCTTGTACGGTTAGAATGGATTACAGAAGGCGCGCATATAAATGCAATAGGGGCAGACGCTAAAGGTAAACAGGAACTTGCCCCGGAGATATTAAAAAAAGCAAAAGTTGTGGTAGACGCCTGGGGCCAGGCTTTTCATAGCGGCGAGATAAACGTGCCTTTATCCAAAGGCCAGATAACAAAGAAGGATATATATGCTGATATCGGGGAAATAGCCGCCGGAGAAAAGAAGGGCAGGACAAAGGAAAAGGAACTCACGGTCTTCGATTCAACGGGTCTGGCGGTACAGGATATCGCGATAGCTGATCTTGTGTATAAAAAGGCAAAAAAGCTTAAGATTAAGAAATACCTGGAATTTTGACTTATAACTTTAAGAGCTGAGATGAAAAAAATAACAGATGACCTCATAAACGGACTTTCGAAAAAAGCGAAAAAGTCCCCAAGAAAAAGATGCAATTATAATTTTCACGGTGATTATCACGACCCCATAAACAGGATGATAAACGTTATAGAAAGAGACGCGTATTTTCCGCCACATAAGCATGAAGCACCTGATAAACGGGAAGTTTTCATCATCTTAAAGGGGAGAGTTTTAGCCGTCGAATTTGATGATACCGGGCAAATAAAAGATTATATAATCCTGGACCCTGAGATTGGCAACTTCGGCGTTGAAATCCCTTCCGGCAAGTGGCACTCGCTCATTCCCCTCGCGGAAGAGTCTATTCTCTATGAGATAAAAGACGGGCCATATGATGAAGAGACGGACAAAACTTTTGCAGAGTGGGCTCCTCTTGAGGCTTCAAAAAATGCGGGCGGTTTTGCCGCGAAAGTGCTGCAATCGCTGAATATCCCATCCACCTAAAAGATGATCACACACGTCGAATTATTTGCAAATTGCCCGGATAAAGGTAATATATATTGTGGGGGGAGAAATTAAACTTACTATAATTATGCGCTTATAAAAGGTAGGGAAGTTTTTTCGAAAACTCAAGGAAAACAGCATGAGAAATAAATATATCATACTTCTTCTTGCAGCGATTGGAGGGATGCTTTTCTGGATAATAGACGCTGCATTCGGTTCAATGTTTTTCTATAAAAAAAGCTTCTGGGATCTTTTGATCCTGGAAGTCCCCGCGCATGCACTATATATAAGAGTAAGCGTATTTCTCATACTTTTAACGTTCGGATGGTTCTTGTCTAGCAGGTATCACGTACTTTTCGGAAAAGCCATGGGCAAAATGAGGGGCAGTCTCGCGGAACTTGATGATAGCGGAAAGCAACTTGAGACAGTCAGCAAACAACTTACAGCCAGCCAAAAACAGTTAAAAAACAGTGAACGGGAATTATTAGCAAGCAAAAAAATACTTGAGCGGTCCAACTACGACCTGGGGGAACGCGTCAGAGAACTTAACTGCATTTATAGCCTTTTTAACGTTGCCGAGAAGTCCGGGTCTTCTAAAGCGGAAGAGTTACTTGAAAGAGCGGTAGGACTTGTCCCTTCTGCATGGCAGGATTCAAGCATAATATGCGCTAGGATAGTTTTTGAAGGCAAGGAATTTAAAACTTCCAATTACAAAGAAACAAAATGGAAACTCGCCGCGCCCATAAAAGTCTTTGGAGAGGAGATAGGGACCGTTGAAGTATTTTACAAAAAGAACAAGCCTGAATTCAAAGAGCATAAGTTTCATCATGGTAAAAAGATTTTAATAAACGCTTTGGGCCAGCGTCTTGGAAAGACGATCGAAGGTATGCGCGCGGAAGAAGCTATGCGCAGCAGCGAGATGCACTATCGCAGGATGGCGGCGAATGTGCCGGGTCTGGTGTACCAGTTTTTCATGAGTCCGGACGGGTTTATATCCTTTTCTTTTGTCAGCGAGAGCTGCCGTGATCTTTTCGCGATTGACCCTGCGGATATCCGAAAAGATGCGGATAGGTTCCTGAGTTTAATATACCCTGAGGATCTTAAGAGGTTTTACAATTCGGCCAGAGAAGCGGCCAGGACGCTTTCACCCTGGATATGGGAAGGGCGTATTACTGTCCGCGGGGAGGAAGGGTGGTTTCGCAGTATTTCGCGGCCGGAACGCCAAGCTAACGGGGATATGCTCTGGGATGGTCTGATAATGGATGTGACTGAACGGCGGAAGGTCGAACAGGCGCAGAGACTGGCGCAACTCGGGAAACTTATATCGCACATGGCCCATGAGGTGAATAATCCCCTGCAGATTGTTTCGGGAAGGGCAGAACTCTCTCTTATGGAAGCACCCGAGAACGAGGGTATCAGGGAAAACCTTAAAATTGTCGTGGATCAATGTGAACGCGCCAAAGGTATCATTCAGCGCCTTCTTATGTTCTCCAAGCCCAGCAGGGGGGAGATGCATACAGTCAACATAAATGAAACGATAGATTTTATGATTAACCTTGTAGAACATAGTTTTACGCTGAGCGACATAACGATAGTAAAAAACTTCGCTAAAGACCTTCCTTCGGTTAAAGTAGACGGGAAACAGATCGAAGAAGTCTTTATGAACCTGTTAAGAAACGCGGCTGAAGCGATAGGCGAGAAGGGTACCATAACGATTTCAACCGCGGAAAATGATGATAAAATACAGATTGATTTCACTGATACCGGTCTAGGTATCTCACAGGATGACATCGAGAAAATATTCGAACCGTTTTTTACGACCAAAGAAAAAGGTACGGGGCTGGGACTATCGGTATGTTTCGGTATAATCAAAGCCCACGGGGGTGACATAAAATATAAGAGCAAACTTGGGCAGGGGACGACCGCGACTGTGCTCTTGCCGATTAACAGCAAGTAGGATGAAACCGGCAGCTATCGAGTTTATATGGAAAAACCAAAATTAAAAAAAGAACTGAACCTCTTAGACGTTTTTTGCGTTGCGACCGGCGCGATGATAAGCTCGGGTCTTTTTATTCTGCCGGGGTTAGCCCATGCCCTGGCAGGGCCTTCAGTCGTTGTCTCCTATTTTTTAGCGGGGTTACTGGCGATGACCGGTATGTTGAGCCAGGCGGAACTGGTTTCAGCGATGCCTAAGGCGGGGGGAACTTATTTTTATGTCGCACGCAGTATGGGGCCTGTGGTTGCGACAATTAACGGGCTTTTAACGTGGCTATCCGTATCTTTAAAAGGTGCGTTTGCGCTTGTCGGTATGGCCGCTTTTGCGAGTCTTTTTTCGAATATTGATGTGCATATACTGGGTGTGATATTTTGTATCTTCTTCCTTGTTATCAATTTTATCGGTATAAAGGAAGCAGGCAGGGTCCAGGTTTTTATCGTAGTTGTGCTCCTGGCATTGCTTATTTTTTACGGGATACGCGGCCTGCCGGAAGTCAAAATCCAGAACTTTACGCCTTTTGCGCCGCGGGGAATAGCTGCGATATTTTCTACCGCGGGATTTGTGTTTATCTCATATGGAGGGCTATTAAAGGTTGCCAGTATTGCGGAAGAGGTAAAAAATCCGGGTAAAGTTGTGCCGATGGGGATGATATTGTCTTTTGCCTCAGTTAGTATACTTTACACGCTGGTCATTTTTGTGACCTCCGGTGTGCTGGGAGCCGAGCAGCTTGATCACTCGCTTACTCCCATTTCCGACGGCGCGGTTGTTTTTATGGGTGCAGCAGGGAAAATTGCACTCGGTATTGCGGCTATCCTGGCGTTCGTATCAACCGTAAATGCCGGGATCATGTCCGCTTCCAGGTATCCTCTGGCGTTAAGCCGGGATGGCCTCTTGCCAAACTTATTCGGAAGTATCAACCGCACCTTTAAGACTCCGGACGTTGCTATACTCGCAACAGGTATTATCATGATCGCTGCGCTTTTTCTGGATCTAAAGATACTGGTGGAGGTGGCCTCTACCGTTCTTATCTTTACTTTTATCTTGTCATGTATCTGTGTGATTATAATGAGAGAAAGCGGCGTGAAGAATTATCAGCCCCAGTTCCGTGCGCCTTTATATCCCTGGCTGCAGATTATAGGCGTTTTCGGTTGCTGGCTCTTAGTGGTTAATATGGGAAAAGAAGCTCTTTTTATAAGCTCTATCCTTTTTGCATGCGGGATAGCTGTATTCTGGTTTTACGGGCGTCAAAGGACAAAAAAAGATTTTGCTCTTTTGCATCTTATTGAAAGAGTAGCGGCAAGAGAGTTCGTGGACCTTTCTTTGGAGTCGGAACTAAGAGAAATAATCCGTGAAAGAGACGAAATAATAAAAGACAGGTTTGACGGGATAATCGAAGAAGCAATCGTTCTGGACATCGATAAATCCCTGCCGTCGGGTGAATTTTTCAAGCTGGCGGCGGAGAAAATGTCACAAAAACTCGGCATCAAAGATCTGGTCATTCTCAGGCTATTACTGGACAGGGAAGAGCAAAGCAGCACCGTCTTGAGCCCCGGTTTAGCCATACCTCACATAATAATCGAGGGTGATCACAGGTTCCTTATACTGCTTGCGCGTTGTAAGGAAGGTATTGTGTTCCCCGAGGCGGATCAAAAAGTTCATATGGTTTTTGTGATAGCGGGTACGCGGGATGAAAGGAACTTCCATTTAAGAGCGCTATCGGCTATCGCCCAGATCGCACAGGACCCGACTTTCGAGAATAAATGGATAAACGCGAAAGACGGGGAGGACCTGCGTAACATAATACTTCTGGCTCAAAGGAAACGTTTCGGTAAAGGATAAAAGAAGCATCTATAGCTCTTTCCCGCAGTCAATCTTCTAAAAATTCTTTTTATTTTCCTCTTGACATCCCGGTATAAAAGTATTATATTTGTGAATTTAAGAACGAAGTTTGTGAATATTATCACAAAATCTATTACAGCCAAAATCCATGAACGGAAAAAAAGTGCCAGAGGGCACTATAACACGGCTTTTCATATATTTGAGGAAAATCACCGAGCTGGTTGATCTGGACATAAAAACGATCTCTTCAGCGGAGCTGGGCGAGAAAGTGAACCTAAGTGATGCGCAGGTAAGAAAAGATCTCGGTTATTTCGGGCAGTTCGGGGTAAGCGGTTCGGGTTATAATACGGGCGAACTGAAAAAAGCTTTAGAGAAAATACTCGGTAAAGACAAGACCTGGAACGTTGCCGTGCTGGGAGTGGGGCATCTGGGTTCAGCGCTGCTTTCATATTCCGGATTTGAAAAACACGGTTTAAAGATAGTGGCAGCGTTCGATGCATCCGCCAGTAAGATCGGCAAGCGCCTCGGAGGGATAACGGTTGAGCCCTTAAGTGAACTTGCCAAGCGGGTAGCGGCTAACAAGATATCCATAGGGGTTATAACCGTTGATGCCGAGAACGCGCAGGACGTAGCGGATAAACTGGTTTCGTCAGGCGTTAAATGTATCCTGAACTTCGCGCCGGTCGCTTTAAACGTGCCGGAAGAGGTAAAAGTAAAAGACGTTGATCTTTCAAGGGAGCTGGAAACGCTGTCGTATTTCCTGGTGAATAAGAAATAAGTCATCATGAGTGATATAAAACACATATCAAGTGAAAAATTTCCGCTTTTCCTGGATTCTTTAAAGGAAGACTTCCGTGTTTTCGTACCCGTCAAAAAGGGCGAGAAACGTTTCTATAAAGAGTATACGAAAGAGGCCGAGAAAATCGTTATAGGTGAGGTGCGTCCCTTCGAGCCGCTTAAGGCTTTTTTCTCACGCGCAAGAGAGGTCGTCGCCGAAGATTTCAAAAAAGGAGCTCCTCACGCTGCCGACAAACCTTTTGCAATAGTAGGCGTTAAAGCATGTGACCTTAAAGGCTTTAAAATCCAGGACCATGTCTTTCTGGACCATGATTACAAGGACCCTATTTATATCAAGCTGAGGGAAGAGAACCTCATCATCTCGTCTGATTGTACCCTGGCGATCGATACATGTTTCTGCCTTGCGGTGGGGGTGGATCCTTACCCGAAAGAGAATTTTGATATTAATCTTTCCGAGACGGAAGGCGGGTATCTTGTTGAGGCCGGATCGGATAAGGGGAAGAAGATTATAGATAAAAACTCTTCCTTTTTCGAGGAGGCAGCAAGCGGGCTTATTAAAGCAAGGGACAAGGTAAGGGAAAGCGTCACAAAACAGGTCGAAAATAATATCAAGGAAAACAACGTTCCACGTCAGGACGTATTTGAAAATATCATCGAAAGGAACTTTGAATCCGATATATGGACGAGCGAAGCGGAGACCTGTGTCGAATGCGGAGCGTGCACCATAATATGCCCGACATGTCACTGCTTTCTTCTCTATGACCAGAAAAGCGAAGATAAGATGGCGCGTCTGCGCATCTGGGATTCATGTATGCTGAAAGAATACGCTAAGGTCGCCGGGGGACATAATCCCAGGGGTAAACTCTACCAGCGCCTTCGTAACAGGTTTGTGAAGAAATTCGATTTTTTTCCGAAAGTCTCTGAAGTATACGCTTGCACGGGATGCGGACGCTGCATCTCGGCATGCCCTGCGAAGATAGATATCAGAAAGGTTTTAAGAAGATTGGTAGATACTGATGGCAAAAAGTAAGTCTCCATGCGAGAATCCATACAGGCCCATAAAGGCGGAAGTCCTTGACGTTATAACGGAGACCCCGACTATAAAGACCATAAGGTTCAAGCCGGAAGAGGAGATAACCTTTAAGACGGGTCAGTTCGTGGAGATAACCATTCCCGGAGTGGGGGAAGCGCCGTTTACCCCGTCATCGAAACCTTCGGTCAGGGATATAATGGAAGTGAGCGTCATGAAGGTGGGAAAAGTCACTGATAAGATCCACGAACTCGAAAAAGGCGATATAATCGGGGTAAGGGGTCCTTTTGGAACTGGGTATCCGGTGGATGACTTCGAAGGCAAAGAGATATTAGTGGTAGGCGGGGGGTGCGGTTTCGCGCCTTTAAGAAGCCTTATGTACGAGTTTTTTGATAGAAGCGGCAAATTTAAAAAACTCTATTTTAGAGGCGGGTGTAAAACCCCGAAAGAACTGGTATATAAAGATCAGACAGAGGAATGGGCCGAAAGGGACGACTTGAACCTTAAACTTACGGTCGATGCCGGTGACGATAAATGGAAAGGTAACGTCGGAGTTGTCACGACGATCCTGGACGATATCGACATGCACTATCCTACGGCTATCGCGGTTGTCTGCGGTCCTCCTATAATGATGAAGTTTGCGACCATGAAGCTCTTGGAACTGGGATTTAAAGAAGGGAACATCTATCTTTCCATGGAGAAGAACATGTCCTGCGGTATAGGGAAATGCGGGCACTGCAGGCTAGGTACTTATTATGCGTGTAAAGACGGCCCGGTCTTTACATATGATAAGATAAAGGACTTTCACGGGATCTGGGATTAAAAGAGGTTTATAAGCATGGCAACTAGCGCGGAACAGGTGCATCAGGGTAACGTAAACACCGAGCCCAAAAAAGGCAAAGACAAGAGGCTCTTCATCGACCTCGATGTCTGCGCGTCAGGCGAATGTAAAGAATGCGTAATTAAATGCAGTTATCTTTATCATCGCCAGACCGGAAATAACGGGATCCTTTCGGTAGCGGAACTTGCCACTTACGCTCTTGTATGCAGGAGATGCGAAGATCCGCATTGCGTCGCTTCCTGTCCGGTAGAGGCGCTCGAGCAGCAGGAAGACAAGGATAATTTTCTTATGCGGCATAACATGAGATGCATAAGCTGCGGGTCATGTTCTCATGCATGCCCTTACGGGACCATTTATCCTGAACTAGTACCGTATCTGGTCCATAACTGTGATTTCTGCCTGGATAGAAGAGACAAAAAAGATGAACCGTTATGTATAAAGACGTGCCCTTACGGGGCGTTAAGCTTAAAAAGCGGGGATATCGCGCTCGATGAAAACACCTTTTTCGTGGGTGACAACATAATAGTTCATTCCACGCATTGGGACAGGGAAAAAGCATGAGAAACGTGTTTTATCTGCTATTTTTTGGATTTTTACTGACAGCCGTAATAGGGCTTCTGGCAAGCTGGATTGACAGGAAAGTCACTGCACGCGTGCAGTATCGCGTGGGGCCGCCTCTTCTTCAGCCGCTTATCGATATAATCAAGCTGTTGGGTAAAGAGACTTTAGTCCCCGCGGGGGCCTCAAAACAGACGTTTTTACTGGCGCCTGTTCTGGGCATATCGAGCGTAATGGTGGTCTCAGCCCTCTTGTGGGTCAATGATATATGGGTGGGTAAAGGTTTTATGGGGGATATAATCGTTGCGATATACCTGCTTACCATCCCCTCGATAAGTATCATAATAGGTGGTTTTGCCTCGGCAAACCCGCTGGCGAGTATAGGCGCTTCCCGTGAGATGAAGATGATACTTGCTTATGAGCTGCCATTTGTACTTGCGGTACTGGTTCCCGTTATTAAATCCGATTATGCGATCAGACTGGGGGACATACTTACTTCTCAGGCAGAAAACGGTGTGGTGGCGGGAAGTTTATCCGGCACTTTGGCGCTCGTCGTTGCGATCATGAGCGTGCAGGCAAAACTTGCTTTTGTGCCGTTTGATATACCCGAAGCCGAGACCGAGCTTGGAGGAGGAGTTTTAATAGAATATTCCGGCGCGCCTTTGGCAGTTTTCCGCCTCATGAAGAACATGCTTCTTTTCACGCTGCCTTTCTTTTTGATGATACTTTACATGGGCGGGTTAAGACTTGATGGAGTGCACTTTCTATACGGCATCCTCAAATATATAGGACTTGTGGCGCTTATAACGGTCATAAGAAACACGAATCCCAGGGTAAGGATAGATCAGGCCGTTAAGTTTTTCTGGGGACCGATGACGGTGATTGCGATAGTCGCGGTGGTATTGGCACTAATAGGAAGATAAACATGAGCATGAAACTAAAAGCGTTGCTAAAATCTCCGTGGGTGTTCCACCTTTCCACGGGAAGCTGTAATAACTGCGATATCGAAGTGCTCGATTGTCTTACGCCCAGGTTTGACATAGAGAGGTTCGGGATGCTTCTGGCCCCGAGCATTAAACACGCCGACGTTCTTCTTATTACGGGGTCCTGTAACAGGAAATCGGCGAAAAGACTTAAGAGGCTTTATGAGCAGGCCCCGAAACCGTGTCTCGTAGTCGCCATAGGTGAGTGTTCACTGTCGCGCGGCATGTTCATACACAGCTACAACTGTCCCGTGCCGCTTGATAAAATAATCCCCGTTGATGCTTACATTCCGGGTTGCCCGCCGAAACCGGAAGCTATAATAGCGGGTGTGGTGAAACTAATAGAAAAGGTCAAGGCAAAAAGCCGGGAAACTAAATAGATGAATCGAGAAGAAATATTAAAAGATCTCACGAAGAAGTTCAAGGCAGATATTATCGATATTTTCGATAAGACCCGGAAAAGAGTGTACATCGAGATCAAGCCGAAATCCTTGGTCAAGGTGGCCACTTATATTTTCAAGGACCAGAAAGCGCGTTTTAACATAGCTACGGGAAGGGACGCACGGGACTATATAGAGATCCTGTATCATTTCACTGTCGAGGACATAAATCTATTGATTTCACTACGGGTGAAGCTGGCAAAAGACAAGCTTGAGATAGATTCTTTAGCGCCGCATTTCAAGGCCGCGGACTGGATAGAAAGAGAGATACATGAACTTTTAGGCGTTAATTTTAAGGGGCACCCCGATCTCAGGAGGCTTCTCCTTCCGGAGGACTGGCCCGAAGGGGTTTACCCGCTCAGGGCAGATTATGAAGAATGGGATCCGCAAGCTGTCAGGGATCGTGGCATCGAAAAAAACAAAAAACCAAAATAAAAAAATGGCGAAAACAATTGTACCAATAGGACCGTATCACCCGCTGCAGGAGGAACCCGAGTTTTTCACCCTTACGGTAGAAGGTGAGAAAGTAGTAGATGTCGACGTCCAGGTCGGGTATAACCATAGGGGTATAGAGAAACTGTCCGAGATGAAGACGTTTGATCAGTCCACTTTTGTTATTGAAAGGATCTGCGGCATATGCTCGACAAGCCATCCCTATGCTTATACGAGGGCGGTTGAGGATATCATCCCGATGGAAGTGCCCGAAAGAGCCAAGTTCATAAGGACCGTGATCGCTGAAGGGGAAAGGCTGCACTCTCATCTTTTATGGCTTGGTCTTGCGGGGCATTTCTTGGGTTATAATACCGTTTACATGTGGGCCTGGAAACTCCGGGAAGAGATCCTGGACGTCATGGAGATACTTTCCGGCAACAGAAATAACTATGCGATGTTTAAACCGGGCGGGGTAAGGAGGGATTTTGCCCCTGAGGATATTGAGGCGTCTATAAAGAAAATAGATTCTATCGTCCCTACGCTTGAGATGCTAAGGAAAGCCGTTATGGATGACCCGGTACTGCACGCGCGGACGAAAGGCGTAGGTATTCTTACAAAGGAAGAAGCCATAGACTATTCTGCTTTGGGTCCCACTTCACGTGCTTCCGGAGTCGCCAGGGACGTTCGAAAAGATTCTCCCTATGGAGCTTATGACAGATTAGACTGGGATATGATAGTCACCGAAACCGGGGATGTTTTTGATAAGGTTGTTGTAAGAGTGCTTGAGATGTTCGAGTCCCATAAGATAATGAAGTACTGCCTTAAAAACCTTCCATCGGGGGAAATAGACGCCAATATCAAAAGCATCCCCCCGGGAGAAGGTATAGGCCACATCGAGGCCCCCAGGGGCGAGACGTTTCATTATGTGAGGAGCGACGGTACTAACAGCCCTGAGAGGCACAAGGTAAGGGCCCCGACCTTTATGAATCTGCCGACTTATAAGTCTACTGTGATAGGCGAGACTATTGCCGATACTACGATTATCCTGGCAGCTATAGACCCGTGTTATTGTTGCACGGAAAGGATGGCCGTGCGGGATATTAAAGGAAAGAAGCTTTATAACGGTGAAGAGCTTATCAGGCTTTCACAGGAGAAGACCGAAAGGATCAGACGGGGGAAAAGATGAACGACAAAATAAAAAAATCAGCCCGGGAGATGGCCGCGATCGTTAAAGAGATGGTAGATATCACATACAGCGGTCTTGATAAAAACGATATACATATACTTGACGGTGTTCTCGGCAAAGAACGAGAACTGGACGCTATCGAAGAGGAGATCATTGCCGATATCGTGGCGCTTTCCAAAAAACTCGATGAGGCCGCCAAGAAAAAACTTGTCGTTTGGGGGCAGATCGCCCAGAACCTGGAACGTATGGGGGATGAGTTTCGTTCTCTGGTTGAGCGTATTGAGATCAAAATTTCAGACAGGCTCCAGTTCAGCGAAGAAGGTTCATCCCAATATAAAGAAGTGTTTAATACGATGAAAAAGTCAGTGGACCTCTTAGTGAAATTTCTAAATACCGGGAATCCGGGACTTTTAGACGAGATCCTGGCCAATGGAGACGTGATCAAGAAACTGGTTGAAAAGGCAAGAAGTGCGCATCTTGAACGCCTTACTAAAGGTATATGCCAGGCGCGAGCGTCGAACATGTATTTTGATATGTTGGATTTCACGGGTAACATAGCCCGTCATTGCACGAACATCGCAAGGGTATCAAAGGAGAGCAGCTAAGTGACGGATGGACTCTTTAGATTAGATAATTTGTCGATTTTTGTAGCGATATTCGTCAGCGTGTTCTCCGCTCTGACGATTCTCTACTCCATCGGTTTTATGCGCGGAAGGAAAGGTTTACTGCGCTACTACAGCTATATCATCCTTACGTTTTTAGCTTCTTTAGGAGCGGTCTTTTCCAACAATCTGGTGCTTTTTATAGTTTTCTGGGGATTTTTGGCGCTTTTACTTTATCTTTTGATCGGTTTTAGCCGGAAAGATAGTGCCGCCTACACGGCTAAAAAAACTTTTATCATAATCGGCGGTACGGATGCTTTTATGCTCCTGGGGCTTGGTATCATCTGGCATCTTACGGGGACTTTCGAGATAGACAAGATGAGTATTGCTCTTAATACTAAAGCTGCAGTCCTGGCGTATCTATGTCTGGCTTCGGGCGCGTTCGCAAAAGCAGGCGCCATGCCTTTCCATACATGGGTACCTGATGTCGCGGAAGACGCCCCGACTTCTGTGACTGCGTTTCTGCCGGCTTCTTTGGATAAACTGTTAGGCATATATTTTCTTGCGAGAATCTCTCTTGATGTCTTCCAGATGGATAAGGGCATGAACACCTTTTTGATGGTAATGGGAAGCGTCACGATAGTTGCCGCGGTAATGATGGCGCTTATCCAGCACGACATGAAAAGGCTCTTGGGGTATCACGCCGTAAGCCAGGTCGGGTACATGGTTCTGGGTATAGGTACGGGTAACCCCATCGGTATTGCCGGCGGTGTGTTTCACATGCTCAATAATGCGATTTATAAATCCTGCCTGTTTTTCTCGGGCGGATCGGTCGAGAAGAAAGCGGGTACCGTTGACCTGGGAAAACTCGGGGGTTTTGCGAGGGTTATGCCCATAACTTTTGTAGCGTTTTTAATAGCCGCTTTTTCCATTTCAGGCGTACCGCCTTTTAACGGATTTGCTTCCAAATGGATGATTTACCAGGGGATAATAGACTCGGCTAAAGCAGGGGATAAGTTCTGGGTAGTATGGATCGTCGCGGCGATGTTCGGCAGCGCCCTTACACTGGCAAGTTTCATGAAACTAGTGCATGCCGTTTTTCTGGGAAGGCCCGCCTCCGGCAGGAAAAAGCTTAAAGGCGAAGCAGGTTCTACCATGTGGGTCCCCTCGGTGATATTAGCGGCACTGTGTGTTATTTTCGGTATTTTTGCTTACCAGGTGCCGCTTAAGATGTTCATATTCCCGAGCCTGGGGGGCGCAGCGAACTTTACCGGTATATGGAGTTCGGGACTGGCTACCGCTCTTATAATCGTAGGCGTTATAATAGGATTTTTGATCTATCTGGCAGGCACTGCTTTTAAGACGAGGACCGCTGAACCTTTTGTAGGCGGGGAGATTCTGGAAAAGCATCCGGAGATGCGACCTTCCGGGACCGAGTTTTACGACACCATCAGAGACATAGGCGTTTTGCAGTTTATCTACCGGCTTGCCGGGAGAAAAGTATTTGATATATATGAGGTCGGTGTTAAAATTACGCTTGGATTCAATAAAGTGCTGCGATATATCCATAACGGCGTGCTTCTTACGTATCTGGCCTGGTGTTTATTGGGGATGGGTGTCCTTTTTTATATTCTTTTGAAGTAGGAAGAGTATGGTAGAGCTTTACGTTTTACTTGTTTTGATGATTATAGGCGCGATCGTCGCGATCGAGCTAAAAGACCTGCTTTCGGCTGTTATAGCGGTAGGTGCGGTCGGTTTGGCGCTTTCCATAGTGTTCTTGATACTCAAAGCGCCGGACGTGGCTATTACGCAGCTTGTGGTAGAGATACTGGCGCTCATAATCCTTATAAGAGCGACGCTTAAGAAGGATCTTCCGTTTTCAACGACCGGCAGGTGGTTTTTAAACACTCTTATTACAGCATGTTTCATAGTTTTGTTTATGGCGGTAGCCATGAAATGCCTTAAGGATCTGCCCGAGTTCGGATATCCGGCGATGCGGGTAGCTAAGACATATCTGGCGGAAGGTCTTCCAAAAACGGGAGCTGTCAACCTTGTCTCTTCCGTCATATTGGACTTCAGGGCTTACGATACGCTGGGTGAGGCGACGATTCTGTTTACCGCTGTTATAGGGGTTCTGGCGATTGTAAGACGCATTGGCAGAAAAAAAGCAGGAGAAGAGGTAAAAGCAAGCGATGAGTAGGGAACATGAAAAAGGCATGTCGCTTATAGTCAAGACGATCACGCGTCTAACGGTAGGGATCATCTTTCTTTACGGGGTTTATATCGTCACTCACGGGCATCTTTCACCGGGAGGCGGTTTTGCCGGCGGTGTTATCATTGCGCTGTCTTTTATACACCTAATACTGGCATATGGTAAAGAAGTCGCCTTTAAGAAGCTTTCCGAGGCACGAGCCTCCATCTGGGAAAGTACCGGCGCGATACTATTTCTCTCTATAGCGCTTTTAGGTTTTACGGGAGGATATTTCTTTTTGAATTTTATACCGAAAGGTGAGCCTTTCAGGCTTTTCAGCGCGGGTATTATCCCGCTTTGCAATATTGCCATAAGTTTCAAAGTGGGAGCCGGGATTTTCGCGATATTTGTGGCACTGATACTATTAAAACTTGATGTAGGGAAGAAAAAATGAGCATTTATTTTCTGTGTCTGGTACTTTTCGTTATCGGTATTTACTGTATAGTGAGAAAACGCAACGTCATAAAGATGATAATCGGTGTGATCATACTGGAATACGCGGTTAACCTCTTTTTCATACTCGCGGGCTATAGAGTGAATGGACGCGCGCCTATCTTCTCAAGCGGCGAAGAAATAAAGAACATGGTGGACCCGCTGCCGCAGGCGCTCGTGCTTACCTCTATTGTCATAGGACTTGCGACTACCGCGTTACTTGTGGGTATCGCGATGAGGATCTATGAAAAATACGGTACTTTTGATATCACAAAGATCAGGGAGTTAAAGGGATGATGCCGGCATCTAATATAATACCGCTTTTTGTCGCACTGCCTCTGGCCGGGGCGTTCCTCCTGCCGCTTATAGGCAAAAAGGTGAAGTGGGCGCCCGACCTGACGGGAGGGGTGTTTACTTTAGCTCTCATGGCGCTTTCGCTTGTATCGGTCTGGGTCGTAAACCAGAACGGTACTTTGGTATATAGCGTCGGTGCCTGGAAACCTCCCATTGGTATCGCCATGGTGCTGGACGGGCTGACATCGTTCATGCTGGTCACGGTGAACCTGGTCGCTTTTATAATAGCTGTTTTTTCGATAAATTATATGGAAAAGTATACCTCCAAGTGGAAGTTTTACTCATTGTTTCTCCTGATGCTTGCCGGGATGAACGGGGTCATTATAACGGGCGACATGTTCAACCTGTTTGTTTTTCTTGAGATAGCGTCTGTAGCAAGTTACGCGCTGGTCGCTTTCGGGACGGAGAAGCATGAGCTCGAAGCCGCTTTTAAGTACGCTATCATGAGTACCGTGGCTTCGCTTTTCGTTCTTCTGGGTATTGTTTTCCTGTACAGTTATACTTCCACTCTTAATATGGCGGATATGGCGCAGGTACTTGCGGCAAAAGGCGGCGGCGACATAACGGTGATGGTAACGGTACTCTTCGTCATGGGGTTCGGGCTTAAAGCGGCGCTTGTCCCGTTCCATGCATGGCTCCCGGATGCCCATCCTTCCGCACCGGCGCCTATTTCGGCGATGCTTTCGGGAGTGCTCATAAAATCTCTCGGTATATATGCGCTTTGCAGGATCTTGTACAATGTCATCGGTATGAGCGCCGAGATCTCCTCCATACTTTTAGTTCTCGGGACGCTATCTATGGTAATAGGGGTTTTCCTGGCTATAGGGCAGTGGGATTTTAAAAGGCTTCTTGCGTATCATTCGATAAGTCAGATAGGTTATGTAGTGCTCGGTATAGGCCTGGCTACGCCGCTGGGTATTCTGGGAGGGTTATTTCATCTTTTTAACCATTCCGTGTTTAAGTCGCTGCTTTTCTTGAATTCCGGCGCTGTCGAATATTCAACGGGAACGCGTGATCTCAAGGAAATGGGCGGCCTGGCGGAGAAAATGCCCGTTACCGGAGCGACGAGTCTTATCGCTTCGATGTCTATTGCGGGGGTGCCGCCTTTTAACGGCTTCTGGAGCAAGCTTATTATAATCATCGCGGCAGTCCAGGCAGGGCGCTACGGCTACGCTTTATGGGCGGTCATAGCGAGCGTATTGACTCTTGCATCTTTCATGAAAGTCATGAAATATGCCTTTTTCGACCGCTTAAAAAAGAAATGGGACCAGGTGAAAGAGGTGCCCGTCTTCATGAAACTCGCCATGAGCGCCTTAGCGCTTATATGTGTTCTGGGAGGGCTTCTCCTGGTGGGCGCGGTAAAGACGGATTTTCTTTCACAGGCGGCAGACGCCCTTTTAGAGGGAACTAAATATGCCGCTATTGTTTTCAAAGGGATCGGATAAATGAAACAGAAATTAGTCTTATTTGTTTGTGGTTTTGTTATATGGTGCATGCTGACGTGGCCACCGGACTGGCAGCATCTTTTAGTCGGGGTTTTTATAGTAGCTTTTGTCGCCGCTGCGACGGGCGATCTTTTTATAACCAGACCCCAGATACTTAAACACCCGCACCGTTACTGGTATTTTATAGCTTATTATGTGCCGAGGTTTTTATGGGAGTGTCTGAAAGCGAATATCGATGTTGCGTATCGCGTAACGCATCCAAAGCTTCCGATAAACCCGGGAATCGTCAAGGTTAAGACTAAACTTAAGTCGGATACGGCGCTCACCTTTCTGGCTAATTCCATAACCCTTACACCGGGGACCATGAGCGTTGATATCGACAGGGAGGGCGGCGTTCTCTATATACACTGGATCAATGTAACGGAGAAAGACGTCTCTTCCGCAACAAAAGTGATTGTGGAGAGGTTTGAGGATATTTTAGCTAAAATCTTTGAATAAGGGATAATTGAAAAACATGAAGATATTAAGATGGATCTTAGGGGCTCTTTCACTCATTACCATAATCACCCTTATCCTAATAAGGCCGTTTCCGTTTCTTTTTTATCCTGATCTTCCCTTTGTCGGGTTTTTAGGCAGGGCCATGTATATACTGGTTCTTGCCTGTGCGCTTTGCCTTTACCGCATATTCAGGGGGCCTACAGGCGCCGATAGGATCGTTGCGATAGATATTTTCGGTATCATGATAATCGGTTTTTGTTCCGTTTTGACGATTTCGACCGGCAGGTCATGGTATATAGACATTGGTATAGCCTGGGCGCTTCAAAGTTTTATAGGGACGCTTGCACTTTCAAAATATTTAGAAGGAAAAGGTTTCGATGAGTAATATTATCGGGTTAGTCTTTATTGCTGTTGGTCTTGCGTTTGACCTTTTCGGCTGTCTGGGGCTGGTGAGGCTGCCGGACGTATATAACCGTCTCCAGGCTGCGACAAAAAGCGTTACGCTGGGTACTTGCAGTATCCTCTTCGGGACGTTCCTGGTAGTGGGGTTCACGGCAGCCGGTCTTAAATCTCTTCTTTGCATAGTGTTCATACTTTTGACGGCACCGGTAGCAGCGCACGCAGTGGCAAGAGGCGCGCATAGAGCGGGAGTCAAGCTCTGGGAAAAAAGCGTTATTGACAGGTATGCTGAAGATAAAGAGGGTGAGATATAGGATGAGGATACCGAAACCCAAAATAAGGGAGCTTATAGAAGCGATAAAAGCGCTTATAAAAGGGCCGTATACGTCTAAATTCCCTAAAGTAGCGCACGTCGCGCATAAGAACTTTCGGGGACAACCCAAATATAATGACGAAAAGTGCGTGGGATGCCTTGCATGCGTGCAGGTCTGTCCCGTGGAGGCACTTGATTACAAGGATGAGACTGATTCTGAAAAGCCGAAAAGGACGCTCATCCATTATACAGATACCTGCATATTCTGCGGCCAGTGTGAAGCCGCCTGTATCGCTGATAATGAAGGTATTAAACTCTCCAATGACTGGGATCTTGCCTTCTTTGACAGGGGTGAAGCTCAGGAGACGATTGAGAAGGAGCTTCAGCTCTGTGAGGTGTGCGGCGATGTGATCGCCTGCAAGGATCACCTGAAATGGATCTCTGAGAAAATAGGGGAGTTGACCTATTCAAGTCCCACCTTATACCTAGCCCGCCTTAAAAGTCTTGGTATTGTAGATAATAATATTATCTCCGCGATGAAGGATTACGGCCGTTCCGACAGGGTGAAGATCCTTTGCGCGCGCTGTAGGAGAGAAACCACTCTTACTACGAAAGAGAACGAAGAAGGCTAAAAAGCAACTAATGCGGGTGATTTTAACCGCTTCCACGTGATGAAAAACAAAAAACAAAAAATATACCGTACTCTTCAGGCTGTGTTTAAAAAGGAGTGCTTGATAGTAGGGGTGGGTAACGTCCTAAGGGGCGACGATGCTTTCGGACCTCTTTTAATCGAAAGGATAAAGGATAGGATCGGCGCTGTGTGCATCGATGCCGGGACGGCTCCAGAAAACTATCTGGGTAAGATCGTCAAGAGGGCTCCACGAACGGTTCTTATTGCTGATGCGGCACAGCTGGGCATGGCTAGCGGCGAATACGATATTTTGAAGAAGAAAGACATAGTCAGATCCGGGTTTACCACGCATGACCTTTCACCGGTCATGTTTATTGAATACCTTGAGAAGGAGCTGGCCGCCGATATTTATATGCTGGCCGTTCAGCCGGAGAATGTCGATTTTGGCGAAGAAGTCTCGCCTAACGTGAAAAAGACGCTTGATGAGATGACTCAACTCATAGAGGAGGCGTATAATGCATGAAACGCATTTAATAAAGCCGGTAATCGAAGGAATAGAAAAACATGCCAGAGAAGAAGGGGCAAGCACGGTGACGAAAGTTAAACTCAAGGTGGGGAACCTTACCTGCGTCAGGGAAGATTCATTCCGGGAAACCTTTAAAGTTTTAGCGAAGGGCACCATGCTGGAGGATGCTTCGCTTGAGATAACGATGTTTCCGGGTACGATCGTCCAGGTTCTTTCGTTTGATGTGGAGTAAGAGAAAACAATATGAAAAAAACAGTTCTTGCCCTCGGATCTGACACGAAAAACAGGTTTCTTCTCTCCGGGGGAAGAAGTCTCTTGTTCGGACCGGATATACAGGATTTAAGCAATGCAGAAAATTATGCGTTAGTCAGGAAAGAAGTGCAAAAAGCCCTTAAAAAAGTCATGCCGAAGTTAATAGCCTGCGACATGCATCCGGGTTATTTTTCATCGTCTCTGGCGAAAGAAATATCTTTAAAACTTCCGAAGAGTACTCTTCTGGCTTTCCAGCATCATCACGCGCATATAGCAAGCGTGATATATGAACACGGGCTGAAAGAGCCGGTTATCGGTGTTTCCTTTGACGGCACCGGATACGGGACGGACGGGAATATATGGGGCGGAGAGTTTTTTACGGTTAGGGGTAAACATTTTAAAAGAGTAGCGCATCTAAAGTATCAGATGCTTCCCGGCGGTGATAAAGCGGTTCTGGAGCCATGGCGCATGGTCTTGAGCATACTGGGAAAAAGCGGGCTTTCTGCAATAAAAGAGGCGCCTAAGGAAGAAAAGTTTCTAGTTTTAAAGATGCTGGAGAAGGGGTTAAATTCGCCTTTATCGTCAAGTGCCGGAAGACTTTTTGATGCTGCTGCGGCACTTCTCGGAATATGCGAATACGCCTCGTACGAAGCGGAAGGCCCCATAAAACTTGAGTCTTTATGCAGCAAGAAAGTTAAGGGCAGTTACCCTTTTGATCTAGCAGATGAAAAGGGACTAATAGTTGTAGATCCTAAAAAGATATTTCTCGCTCTGCTAGAGGACAAGAAAAAAGAAAAAAGCAAAGAAACTATCGCCACTAAATTTCATAATTCTATGATAAAGATAATCATTGAAACTGTTAAGAAAATCTCTAAAGAGAGCGGTATTAAAAATACAGTTTTAAGCGGCGGAGTCTTCCAGAACGGATTCTTAAGGGAAAGATGCATCAAGGAGCTGGTTGCACTGCGCTTTAAAGTCTTTACAAATAATAAGGCGCCTGTAAATGACCTCAATGTAGCGCTTGGACAGTATTACATGGCGTTAAATGCGGATTTAAACTAAGGATATTATGTGTTTAGCGGTTCCTGCTGAGGTAAAAAATATAAAGAAAGATGTCGCCGTGGTAGACTTTGGCGGCGCGAAAAAAGAAATATCGCTTGGGATTCTTAGCGGCGTTAAAAAGGGTGACTATGTCCTCGTACATGCCGGTTTTGCTATAGGAAAAGTCGCTAAAAAAGAAGCTCAAGAGACGCTCAAGGCGCTTGACGAACTGAAACGCACAATAAGGGAAGATACCGGCGGGAAATAGTATGAAAAAGAAAAAAATAAGACTTATGGAAGTGTGCGGGACGCATACGATGGCAATCGCCAGATCCGGGATAAAAAAACTCTTGCCTCGAGAGATAGAACTAATCTCCGGCCCGGGTTGCCCGGTATGCGTTACCCCGCAAAGCGATATAGACAGGGCCGTAAAAATAGCCGGTACGAAAGATGTCATTATGGCCACATTTGGTGATATGATGAGGGTCCCAGGCACCGGCGGAAGTCTGGAAGGGGCTAAAAGAGACGGAGCCGACGTGCGTATAGTATACTCGTGCACTGATGCCTTAAAAATAGCCGAAGATAATCCCTTGAAAAAAGTAGTTTTCATGGGAGTGGGGTTTGAAACGACCTCTCCTACGGTTGCTTCGACAGTTCTGGAAGCAGAAAAGCGCAAGGTGCGGAACTTTTTTATCCTTTCGAATTTCAAAGTTCTTTTTCCGGCGCTTGAGGCGCTTGCTTCTTCTAAGCGAATCAAGGTGGACGGCTTTATTTGCCCGGGGCACGTCAGCGTTATAACCGGAAGCGTTCCCTATGAATGCGTGGCAAAGCGTTACGGCAAACCCTGCGTCATAACTGGGTTTGATGACAGCGATATAATAAACGGCATAAAACGCCTTGTTGATCAGGTACGGGCTCATTCAAGCAAAGTGGAGATCGAATATAAAAGAGCAGTCGCTAAAGGCGGAAATGTAAAAGCTAAAAAAGTGCTGGAAAAAGCGTTTGAGGCCAGAAGCAGCCACTGGCGCGGGATCGGGGAGATTGCAAAAAGCGGCTTAAAACTGAAAAAAGAATACGAGAGGTTTGACGCCGAGAAAGAGTTCAAGGTAAAAGTGCCTAAGCCGGCCGTGCCGAAGGGATGCGTTTGCGGGGCGGTTCTCCAGGGTATAAAATCACCGAAGAACTGCGTTCTTTTCGGGAAGAAATGTACTCCGCAAACCCCTGTCGGCCCGTGTATGGTCTCTTCAGAAGGCACTTGCGCTGCATATTATAAATACGGCGGTTAATTAAACGCTACGGAGGCGAATGAAAGAGAAAAAAATAACACTCGCACACGGTAACGGCGGAAGGCTTATGCACGAAATTATTGAGCTTTTACGTATTAAATTTTCGAATAAAGCTCTTAATGAGATGACGGATGCCGCGGAGCTTTATACGGGTACGGGGCATCTGGCGTTCAGCACTGATTCCTTCGTGGTAAAACCGCTCTTTTTCCCGGGAGGTGATATCGGCAAACTTTCCATATGCGGTACGGTGAACGATATATCCATGAAAGGGGCAAAACCGCTATTTATTTCACTTGCGCTTATTATCGAAGAAGGACTTGAGTTCTCCGTTTTAGACAGGATCGCTTCTTCTGTAAGAGAATCTTCCCGGAAGGCAGGCGTTAAAGTTGTCACAGGTGACCTGAAAGTAGTTGAAAGAGGAGCCTGCGACAAGATTTTTATCAATACCAGCGGTATAGGCGTTATAGAGCGTAAAGGATTCAGAATCGGCGCAAAAGCAAAAGCCGGGGATGTTATACTGATTAATGGGGGGATAGCCGAGCATGGGATGGCTATTCTTAACGCAAGAGAGAATCTCGGGTTTGAGTCAGGAATAAAAAGTGATTGCGCTAACCTGAACTTTGCGGCAGAAAAAGCCCTTAAAGCCTCAAAAAATATCAGCGTTATGCGTGATCCGACTAGAGGAGGCCTGGCAACAGCGCTTAATGAGATAGCAGGGGCATCCGATTTCGGTATAGAGATAAACGAAAAAGATATCCCGATCAAAAAAAACGTAAAAAGCCTGTGTGATGTTCTGGGTTTTGACCCCTTATATGTGGCAAACGAAGGAAAATTTATCTGTTTTGCCGGTGAAAAGGATGCAGGGAAGGTCAAAAAAGCGCTTGGCCCGGAAGCAAGGATCATAGGGGAAGTGACGAGCCGGCACAAAAAAGAGGTTTATTTAAAGACAACAGCCGGGGCAAACCGGATACTGCCTATGCTTGAGACGGATCAGCTGCCGCGCATTTGCTAGATTTGTATGTATACTCTTGGCATGCGGGACAATGTGCCTTTCAGAGCTTGAAATACGGCTTATCCAGACTGAAAAATTCCCATTCTTTATGCTTTTGGCTCCTCTACTAATATGATAAAATCTAGCACATGTATAATTTCTGCAAGAAAATATTCTTTATAATACTTATGTATACTTTTATTGGCCACACGCCGGGTTTTGCTGAAAGTATTACTATCACTTCCGCGCCTAAAGAGGTGAAACAGTATGAGCTTTTTAAGCTTTCCGCTACTCTTCCGTATTTCAAAGAAAACCCCAATGATTCTTTAGGGGTCCAACTGGAGATGGTTATAACCGCCCCCTCCGGCAAGACGGTTACTTTGTCCGGTTTTTGTCTTGAGAACCAGAACTGGCTGAACAAGTCTTCATGGGAGGTGCGGTATACCCCCGAAGAGGAAGGCAGGTACCAGTATAGTCTCAAGCTGGAATCAAAGGCGCTGAAATCGACTACGCAAATTTACTCTTTTGATTCACTGAAAGGGGGAGGGGATGGTTTCTTGCGCAGGAGCAAAAATAACCCTCATTACCTCGTCTCCAGCTCGGGGAGGCCTTTTTTCGGTATAGGACATAATATTGCATGGGTACAGGAAGATCACATATCGATTTTTGACAGATATTTAACCAGCCTTAAGAGGTGCGGCGGGAATTTGACCAGAGTATGGCTTTCCAGCTGGTCCTTTCCCATAGAGTGGGGCGCTCTCGGAGAATACAGCCAAACGTCATCCGCGAAAATAGACAGACTCGTCAAACTTATGGAAGAGCGGGGCGTGTATTTCCTTCTATGCATAGACACATACGGCAATCTCATGGAAGAAGAAGGGTACTGGGGTGAAAACAAGTGGCACTTAAACCCCTATAACAAAGTTAACGGCGGTCCCTGCAGAAGGCCGGAAGAGTTTTTTACCAATAAAGAAGCCAAACGCTTGTACAAAAACAGGTTAAGATATATTATTTCCCGGTGGAGTTATTCCCCCAGCATTATCGCGTTTGAACTGTGGAACGAATACAACGCGCCGGCGGAATGGGTGGAAGAGATGGCTTCATTTATACGGTCCATCAATCCGCACGGTCAGTTTATTACTACAAGTTTCGGGTATCCGTTTGGGGAGGTGCCTGATGAATCGGAAGTGTGGGACTTAAACGACGTTAGTATGGTAACGGTTCATCTATACGGTAACGCCACGGAGAATTCCATGGTCCCTTTAATAGAACAAAAAAGCAAAGAACCCGCTTCCAGGTATAATAAACCTTTTATTATTGCGGAATGCGGGATAGACGCACAAAGAGATGATAAATACTATGACCCTAAGGGGTATGGCACCGCACTTCATAACAGCCTCTGGTCTTCCGGCTTATCGAAATCTTTCGGTACGGCGATGAGCTGGTGGTGGGACACTTATATCCGGCCGAGAGATCTTTATTATCATTATAACGCTTTGGCAAAGTTTCTTCATGGGGTGGACTGGGATTCAAAAAAGGTGGAATATGCCGAAATCGGCCCCATGATGCTGAATATGGAGGAAGGAGCGAAACTATCTTACAGGAACGCTGTGATCAAAACGGAAGATAAGTGGGCCAAGCTGTACAATAACACTTTTACTGTTCTAGATAACGGTGAACTTGACGGTGTGGGGCAGCCAAACAGGTTCCTTCACGGAGAGAAAGAAAAAGACAAAAGGATAAATCATATTTTCCATGTGGATTATCCGAACGATGGCAAGTTCATTATACGGATAGGAACAGTGAGCCAGGGTGCGCATCTTCATGTATTTTTGGATGGCGAGCAAGTAGCGGCAAAAAGGTTCTTTGCAGGCCCCGGGGACGGGCCATGGGCAAGGAGTCTCTATCTAAGAAAGTGGGAAGTTTACCAATGTGTTTATGACAAGGATTTTGCGATAGAAGTCCCGAAGGGTAAACACACGATTACGCTTTATAATACCGGGAAAGACTGGCTGGGTATAAAAACAATAACGCTTACAGATTATGTTTATGATAACCAGGCAAATGCCAGATGTATCGGTCTGGTAGTAGGGGACCAGATGCTTTTTTGGGTGCAGAACAAAGGCTTTAACTGGAAAGACACCTTTTATGAAATAGAACCGGAGCCGGTTAAAAACGCTTACTTTCAGGTAAAAGTTGCAGAAGAGGGAAGGCATATAGTCGAGTGGTGGGATACCTTTAAAGGCGAGGTTGTTTCAACAGAGGGGATCATGTCAAAGGGGGGCGAACTTCGCGTAGAGATCCCGCAATTTTCGAAAGATATCGCGTGTAAAATAAAAAAAGTAAGATAAAAAGTATTGACAAAAAATGGATATTGTGTAAAATAATAGTTGCACGAGGCAGTGTAAGGCAAGCAATGAGGCGTTCAGAGAGAACGCCTTTTTTATTTTAGGCGCATAAAAGAAGTGCGCTAGGCGAAATTCAAAGTTTGAAACACCTGAGGATAAAGACGTCCTTTTAGGCCAGAGGGGAAGCGGCCGACAAGGGCGTTTTTTATTTTACAGCCTGTCATGTCGGCGGGTTTTGATGGGGGAAAGAGGAGATTGACTTTGTTGTGTTGCTTTTAGAGAAATAGGTGATAAAATAATGTTTAAGAAAAGGGGGGCAATAATGAAAGAAAACTCTAGGAAAAGGGATGTACCGATGGTGCCCGATTTTTACGGTGAAAACGTATTCAGCCTGAAGAATATGCGCAATTACCTTTCGGAGACTGCGTACAAGTCGCTTGTCTCAACCATAAGGCAGGGCCGTTCGTTGGACCCGAATATTGCCGATGAAGTGGCCGACGCTATGAAGACCTGGGCGGTGTCGAAAGGCGCCACACATTTTACTCACTGGTTCCAGCCTTTAACGGGGGCAACAGCGGAGAAACACGACTCTTTCATCTCTCCTGACCAGGAAGGCGGAGTCATAATGAAGTTTTCGGGAGAAGAGCTTATAAAGGGCGAACCGGATGCATCCAGCTTTCCTTCGGGGGGGCTTAGGGCGACTTTTGAGGCACGCGGATATACCGCCTGGGACCCGACTTCCCCGGCTTTCATAAAAGAGGGAGAGAATGTAGCCACCTTGTGTATACCCACGGCGTTCTACTCTTATCACGGTGAGGCGCTTGATAAGAAAACGCCTCTTTTAAGGAGCGCGGCGGCTTTATCTAAACAGGTATGCCGTTTGGCTAAATTGTTCGGTATTGACGTTAAAAATAAACGCGCTTACGCAACTTTGGGTCCCGAACAGGAATATTTTCTTATAGACAGGAGATATTACGAAGCGCGACTGGATCTTATTCAGACCGGAAGGACGCTTTTCGGCAGAGCTCCGGCAAAACACCAGCAGATGGAAGACCATTATTTCGGCGCCATAAAGACCAGGGTCATGTCTTTCATGGAAGAGCTGGATCGCGAGATGTGGAAGATGGGGATCCCGGCGAAGACGCGGCACAATGAAGTCTGTCCCGCACAGTTTGAGATCGCGCCGGTCTTTGAAGAGCAGAACCTTTCCGTCGATCATAACATGATCACGATGGAGCTTTTAAAAAAAGCCGCGGAAAAGTACGACTTAGTATGTCTTCTTCATGAAAAACCTTTTGCAGGCGTTAACGGTTCCGGTAAACATAACAACTGGTCGATTGTCGGGCCTGACGACAAGAACTGGCTTTCTCCGGGTGAAAACCCCCATGAGAACGCTAAATTTCTCACAATGATATGCGCGCTCATGAAGGCTATTGATACTCATGCGGGCATACTTAGAGCAAGCGTAGCCAGCGCAGGAAACGACCACAGGCTCGGCGCTAACGAAGCGCCGCCTGCGATCCTTTCCATCTTTCTGGGAGAGCAGCTTACGGATGTCATAGAACAGATCGAGAAGGGCGGTGCGAAAACTTCTAAGAAAATAGATGCGATACAAGTAGGCGTCACTTCCCTGCCGACTCTGCCGCGTGATGTGACCGACCGCAACAGGACGTCGCCTTTCGCTTTTACGGGGAATAAATTTGAGTTCCGTGCCGTCGGGTCCAACCAGAGCTGTGCCGGGGCTAACATAGTTTTGAATACTATTATCGCTGACGCGCTTGACGAGATATGCACTAAACTGGAGAAATCAGGCAAGACTAAGAAGGATTTCAACAAGGCTCTCCAGTCGATATTGCAGGATATAGTTAAAAAACATAAACGCATACTTTTTAACGGCGATAACTATACCAAAGAGTGGCACAAAGAGGCTGAAAAGCGGGGTCTACTTAATCTCAAAACGACCCCGGAAGCGCTTAAAGTGATGAAAGACGAAAAGGTAGTCTCTTTATTTGAGAGGCACAAGGTTCTCTCCAAAACAGAGCTTATGTCGCGCTATGAGATTTATAAAGAACAGTATGAACGGACGACTGCCATAGAGGCATCGGTTGCTTTGACGATGGCAAAAACGATGATTGTTCCGGCAGCGCTTGAATACCAGGCGAATTTGGCCAGGGCAGTAGAAGATGTCGCAGGATGCGGCGGTAAAGTAACCGCTACAAAGAAGCTTCTGAAAGAAGTATCTGAAGAGACAGAGAAGATGCTTGAAAACATAAAAAAACTTGAAAAGTGTCTGGAAAACGGCTCTAGCGGCAAGATAATATCTGCGATGAACGAGCTCCGCCAGGCCGTAGATGCCTTGGAAGGGTTAGTACCGGATGAGATATGGCCGCTACCTTCCTATGCGGAGATGCTGTTCATGATATGAAAAAATAAGGGGTAAATATAGTCATGGAAAAAATGTCCGAAAAAGAATATCTTTCGACTCTGACAAGGATCAGTAAGGCTATAACGTCTGATCTTTATCTGGAAGATATCCTGAGGCTTATAGTGAATCTTACTGCGAATGTCATGGGCGCGAAGATATGCGCTTTATGGCTCCTTGACGAGGAAAAACAGGAGCTTACCATAAGGGCTACGCAGACCATGAGTCAGGAGTATCTCAAAGAAAGGGCAATAAAAGTCGGGGAAGGTATCGTCGGACGCGTAGCCAAGGAGAAGAAACCGATAGTGATACTGGATGTCGCCAAAGACGATAAGTATAAAGAAAAGGAACTTGCTAAAAAAGAGAAACTTGTCTCAATGCTGAGCGTTCCCATGATGGTGAAGGACAGGCCCATAGGCGTGTTAAATGTTTATACCGTGGAATCGTATGAGTTCACCAAAAGCGATATAGATCTCTTAAGTGCGGTGGCTAATCAGGCAGCGGTGGCTATAGAGAATACAGAACTTATGGTCAAGACTAAAGTCATACAAGAAGAACTTGAGAGCAGAAAGAAGATTGAAAAGGCAAAAGGGATTCTGATGAAGGAACAAGGACTCGCTGAAGAAGAGGCCTTTAGCCTGATCAGGAAGACCAGCATGAATAAACGGGTCTCCATGAAAGAGATCGCAGAAGCGATAATACTTTCTTTTGAGATAAGGAAATAGCACATTTAACCGTGCTTCTCTAACAAAGAAGTTACAAACGGCAAAGCAGCCTCGGGGGTAATAACTCCCGAGGTTTTTTGTTTAAATTCCATAGATGGCATATTAAGGCTAAGACGCCCTATTTTGAAGCAATGGGTAGCTTCAAAAAGGGCGTTTTTTGTGGTTCGACTCACTTCGTTCGCTCACCATGAATCTGCGGGGAAAGATATTTTGCACTTAGAACGAAGGAACACCACGGATGTTAATCCATGAGGATTTATCTTAAGCGCTTGAAAAAGGAGGGATTGAGATGTTTAGAAAAACAATGATTACATTTTTGGCAGTAACGCCGATATTGTTTTTTTGCGGCATGAGAGCCCATGCCGATGGTTTTAATGATGAATGGCTGGGCGAAAAGCCCGAGTGGCTTCCAGACGTCTCTTTTAGTACAGCGCTCATGACAAAATACATCTGGAGGGGATGGAATCTCGGGGACGAACCCGTAATGCAGTTTGATGCGTCGGTATCTAAATGGGGTTTTACTTTTGATTTTTGGGCAAACTACAGCCTAAACGATGAAAAGTCCAGAGATGCCGCTAGATACCGGGAATTCACGGAAATAGATTACACGATTGATTATACGTTTAATATAGGTGAGATGTCGGAAACTTTCGATGTTGATTCACCGGATTTTCTGGATCCGTTAAACATCTCAGCGGGGTATACCTGTTATACTTTTCCGAACTTAGACTGGGATAGTAAGTTTTTCGACACTCATGAGATATATATAAGTGTTTCCTATGACATGTTCTTGCAGCCCTTTTTTACATGGTACTGGGATGTGGGTAGCGGTAAAGGTAATAGCGATGGAGGAGGCGACGGCTCATATTTCCTGTTCGGGATAGGCCATACCTTTGACTTCGGAGAAAGCGGGATATCTGCCGCTTTAGCCATGACAACCGGTATTATCGACGAGCAGTGGACTGATAAGACAGGATGGGGCGATATGGTATTCTCCGGTGAAGTAAATATCCCGTTTTTTCATTATTTCACTGTTACACCGAGCGTGAGTTACTCGCTTATTCTTGACCGCAGTACATATAACGATGCATCTCGGAACGAGTTTTACGGCGGGATAAAAGTAAGTTTTGATTATTGATTGTGTTAACTAAACAGGAAAGGAGGCTAGTATGTTCAAGAGAAAAGTGAAACTGTTAAAGGTTATGGGGGTGGTAGCCCTTTTAGCGGGTTTGTGCTTTACCGCACCCGTTTTTGCGGAAGGAGGCGAGATTTATGCCAGTACCGTAGGGATCGACACCTTATGGGTCATGATCGCGGCGTTTTTTGTCTTCATCATGCAGGCGGGGTTCGGGATGCTCGAGGCGGGGCTTATCAGGACCAAGAACACCTGTAACGTGCTTATGAATAACTTTCTGGACTTTTGTATGGCGTCCCTGGGGTTTTTTATCTTCGGATATGCTTTCATGTTCGGCAAGGGTAACGGGTTCATGGGCTTTAACGGATTTTTCCTGCTTAACGCGACGCATGAAGGGGGTATACCGCTTGAGGCGGCATGGCTTTTTCACGCGGTTTTCTGCGGTGCGGCTGCCACTATAGTAGCAGGCGGTATTGCCGAAAGGATGAAATTCCAGTGCTACCTTATTTACTCGTTTCTGATATCCGCGACTGTTTATCCTTTTGTCGGTCACTGGATATGGGGCGAAGGATGGCTTAGCAGCCTGGGATTTGGGGATTTTGCCGGATCGACGGTCGTCCATGCCGTAGGTGGGACTGCTGCCCTGGTGGGGACCATGATGCTCGGGCCCAGGATCGGGAAGTATAATAAGGACGGTTCGGCGAATGCCATCGAAGGCCACTCAATGGCACTTGCTTCGCTGGGAGCTTTGATCCTTTGGTTCGCATGGTTTGGTTTTAACCCGGGCTCGACTTTAAGCGTGGGAGACGGAAGCCTTATGGCAAAAGTAGCAATAAATACCAATCTGGCGGCGGCGGCAGGCGGGCTTACCGCCATGTTCTTTGCGTGGAAGAAGTGCGGTAAACCGGATCTATCGATGACGATGAACGGTGCCCTTGCGGGGCTTGTAGCGATAACGGCACCGTGTGCTTATGTACTGCCGTACGAAGCTCTTATAATCGGTTTTATCGGTGGGATAATCGTTGTTATGGGCACGCTTTTTCTTGATAAAGTCCATGTTGACGATCCCGTGGGTGCGGTGCCGGTACATATGATGAACGGTATTTGGGGGACTTTGGCAGTAGGGATTTTCGGGCACAAAGCTCTTGGACTTGCCAGAGAAGGACTCTTACACGGCGGAGGATTTGCACAGCTTGGCGTTCAAATTCTAGGAGTGGGAAGCGTGATAGCTTTTGTTCTGGTGACTATGACGATAATTTTTAAACTGATCGACATAACGATCGGTTTAAGGGTCTCCAGGGAAGAGGAGCTTAAAGGGCTGGATATCACCGAACACGGCATGGAAGCGTATGCGGGGTTCCAGATCTTTACGGCACAATAACATAAGGAGGGGAAAATGAAACTCATAATTGCGATGATACAACCTCATAAACTGCCGGATGTCAAAAGAGAGCTTTTTGATGCGGAAGTATATAAGATGACAGTGACAAACGCCCTTGGATGCGGACAGCAAAAAGGTTACACGGAAACCTACAGGGGCGTCGTTCACGAGGTAAATCTTCTTAAAAAAGTACGTTTGGATATTGCAGTAAACGAAAACTTCGTGAAGCCTACTATAGATGCGATAATGAAAGGTGCCAGGACAGGCCGTATAGGGGATGGGAAAATATTTGTCCTTGACCTTCCGCGCTGCATAAGGATACGGACAGGCGAAGAGGGAAACGAAGCAATAGGATAAACGGATATTGCGCTTTTAGGAGCTAAGTGCTGAGACGCCTTAAAAGGCCTGTAAAGAGGCATTTACAGCTTGACAAACTCTTAAAGCGGTGGTATCATACAATCAACAAAGTTGTTGTAAGGCGATGAAGCCCCCATGGATTAAGAGTTCCTGGGGGTTTTTATTTTATAGAAATCCCATTGTAGGGGAAAGAGGCGAAGATGCCCTCTTCGAAGCAGAGAAAGCTTTGAAGGGGGCTTTTTTTTACAAAGATGTGCATAGAATTCAGTCAAAATTTGATAAGGAGACAGGGCAATGATTAAGGAAAAGACGGATAAAATGATAGAGGACCTGATGCTGGTAACGGAGAAGGGAAATGTATACTCAAGGGTCATCAATGATACCGAGAAGGCGCTGATCGAAAAAACGCTTAAAAGATCCTTCGGTAACCAGTCCATTGCCTCAAAAATATTGGGGATAAACCGTAATACCCTGCGCATGAAGATAAAAAGGTTGAATATCGACGTAAAAAAGTTCAGAATATAGAGGGATAAAGATGAAAAAAGACCGTTTACCGCAAAAACAAGGACTTTATGACGGGCGCTTCGAGCATGACAGCTGCGGGGTGGGGTTTGTCTGTAACATCAGCGGCAGGAAGTCTCATGATGTTATCAGCAAGGCAGCCGAAGTTCTTGAAAGGATGAGCCACAGAGGTGCGGTAGGTGCCGATCCCAAAACCGGCGATGGAGCGGGTATCCTTATCCAGATCCCACATGACTTTTATGCCGGAGTGTGCGGCAGTATCGGGATTGAACTCCCCCCTTTTGGCGGCTATGGGACGGGACTTGTATTTCTGCCAACTGATAGAGAAGAGCGCGATTTTTGCGAGAAAGTCTTCTCAAGAGTAATAGGGGAAGAAGCGCAGAAACAGCTTGGATGGCGTGACGTGCCTGTAAATGATTCGATTATCGGCGAAGGCGCAAAAGAGACGCAGCCCGTCATAAAACAGGTGTTTATAGCAAAAGGCGCCCAGGCTCTGGAGAACTTGGCCTTCGAACGGAAGCTGTATGTTATCCGCAAGAGGATAGAAAAAGAGATCCGCGCATCCGGGATCAGCCAGAAAAGTTTTTTTTACATAACAAACCTTTCTTCAAGAACGATAAGCTATAAAGGGTTATTGATGCCGGGACAGTTAAAAGGGTATTATCCGGATCTTGAGGATAAACGTATGGAAAGCGCGATCGCCTTGGTGCATTCCCGGTACAGTACGAATACGTTTCCTACGTGGGACCTGGCGCAGCCGTTCCGCTTTCTTGCTCATAACGGGGAAATAAACACATTAAGGGGCAATATTAACTGGATGAGTGCCAGGGAACGGCTCCTGGCAAGCCCGTCTTTTGGCAGCGATATAGCCAAGATCAAACCCGTGATAGTCGAGGGGGGAAGCGATTCCGCTACGATTGATAATGTCTTCGAACTACTGGTTCTTTCCGGTAGACTGCTGCCGCATGCCATGATGATGCTCATACCGAACGCCTGGGAACAGGATAAAAAGATCGACAAAAGTCTCCGTGATTTTTACAAATACCATGCCTGTTTTATGGAACCGTGGGACGGTCCCGCGGCAATAGCGTTTACTGACGGCTCGCAAGTGGGAGCGGTACTGGACAGGAACGGTCTTCGCCCCGCCCGTTACATCATAACAAAGAAAGGCTTTGTGGTGATGGCATCCGAGGTCGGGGTGCTTGACATAGATCCCGCTGACATCAAAGTCTCGGGCAGGCTTGAGCCCGGTAAGATGTTCTTTATCGACACCGAACTTGGACGCATAATCGGGGACGATGGAATAAAAAAGATGATTGCATCCCGTCATCCTTACCACCAGTGGATCAGGGATAATATGGTGGATCTTGACGAGGTCCCTCAGGCGCTCAAGAGTTCCCCGAAAGAGGCCGATATTTTTGCGCGGCTGAAAGCGTTCGGTTATTCCCGGGAAGACATGAAGATGATCATAAAACCGATGGCTCTTGAAGGAAAAGAACCTGTTGGTTCCATGGGCAACGATACGCCCCATGCGTTTCTTTCAAAACGGCCCCAGATGCTGTACAACTATTTCAAGCAGCTTTTTGCGCAGGTGACAAACCCGCCGATAGACCCCATACGGGAAGAGCTGGTGATGAGCCTGGAAAGTTTTGTGGGGCCGGAGAAAAATGTTCTCGAAGAGACTCCCGAACACTGCCACAAGCTTGGGATAAAAAAGCCCGTCATCACCGACGAAGAGCTTGAGAAGATACGTAATATCAGGGTGAACAGTTTTAAGACGAAGACGGTTTTAACTATTTTTGACGCGTCAAAAATAGAAAATTTTATTCATGCTCTGGAAAGAATATGTTTTGAGACCGAATATGCGATAGAGCAGGGTTATTCGTTTGTTATATTAAGTGATCGCGGTGTAGACAAAAATAATGCAGCGCTACCTGCGCTTTTAGCTGTGAGCGCGGTACACCAGCATCTTGTCAGGAAGACTATACGTTCCGAAGTGGGGCTTATCGTTGAAAGCGCCGAACCCCGAGAGGTGCAGCATTTTGCTCTGCTTCTGGGATACGGAGCCGCTTGTGTTAATCCCTATCTGGCTTACGAGGCCATAGAACACCTTATTAAAGAGGGGGAGGGGCCCAAGGATATGGGGAAGGCGCTTGAAAATTACAGAAAAGCCATAAACAAGGGGATCTTGAAGATACTTTCAAAAATGGGGATATCGACGCTTCGCAGTTACCGCGGCGCGCAGATCTTCGAAGCGTTGGGACTTGCGGATGATGTTGCCAGCAATCATTTTGGCGGCACCGTATCCAGGGTGGGCGGCCTCACGCTGGAAAGCATAGCGGAGGAGACGCTTGCTAGGCACAGAGAGGCCTTTCCCGAAAGGGAAACAGGCGCTGCAAAGCTCGTCTCCGGAGGAGTTTACCAGTGGAAAAGAGACGGGGAATTTCACCTGTGGCAGCCTGAGAGCATTGCCGCTCTCCAGGATTCTGCCAGGAAAGAAGACTACTCGATATATAAGAGGTTTGCAGAGCTTATTAACGATCAGTCCGCCAGTCCGACCACTATACGAAGCCTTTTTAAATTTAAAAAAACCGCACCCATCCCTGTAAGCGAAGTGGAACCGGTTGAAAAAATAGTCACTCGTTTCGTGACCGGTGCCATGAGTTTCGGTTCGATAAGCAAGGGTGCGCATGAAGCCATAGCCATAGCTATGAACCGTCTCGGCGGGAAATCAAACACCGGTGAAGGCGGGGAAGACCCTTCGCGTTTTGTTTCCCTGCCGAACGGCGATTCGACGCGTAGCGCCGTAAAACAGGTCGCTTCAGGCAGGTTCGGCGTGACTATCAATTATCTGGTAAACGCTGATGAGTTGCAGATAAAGATCGCTCAGGGAGCAAAACCGGGTGAAGGGGGGCAGTTGCCCGGCTACAAAGTAAGCGCTATTATAGCCCGGACACGTTATACGTCGCCGGGAGTCACACTTATTTCACCGCCGCCGCATCATGACATTTATTCTATCGAGGACCTTGCGCAGCTTATTTTTGATCTCAAAAATGCAAATCCCCGTGCCCGGGTAAGTGTAAAACTCGTTTCCGAGATAGGTGTCGGTACGGTAGCGGCAGGGGTGGCCAAAGGGCACGCGGATATGATACTTATATCCGGCGGAGACGGCGGGACCGGGGCTTCCCCGAGAAGCTCCATAATGTACGCGGGTCTTCCCTGGGAACTTGGGCTTTCCGAGACGCACCAGACTTTGGTCCTTAACCGGCTCAGGAGCAGGGTCCGCCTTCAGACCGACGGTCAGATGCGGACCGGCAGGGACGTTGCGATAGCGGCCATTTTAGGCGCGGAAGAGTTTGGGTTCTGCACTTCCGTTTTAGTGGTGCTGGGCTGCGTTATGCTCCGGCACTGTCACCTCAATAATTGCTCGGTGGGAGTCGCTACGCAGGATGAGATGCTCGTGAAGAGGTTTCAGGGGCGTCCGGAATATATCGTAAGTTACATGCGTTTTATTTCGGAAGAGTTGCGCGAGATTATGGCCAGTCTGGGCCTGAGAAGCATTGACGAGATGGTGGGAAGGACTGATCTTTTGGAAGCCAATAAAGGTATATTCCCTGAAAAAGCCAAAGGAATAGACCTTTCGCGGATACTGTATAAACCCGAGGTTTCTGGAAAAGTCGGCACGAGGTGTTTGGTTGAGCAGAACCACGGGATCGATGAGGTGCTCGATCGGGACATCATCCGCAAAGCAAAAAACGCCCTGGAAAAAGCTGAACCCGTAAAACTTGAGTTTCCCATAAGAAACAATAACAGGACATGCGGTGCGATGTTGAGCGGTGAGGTTTGCAGAAAGCACGGCGAGAAGGGCTTGCTTGAAAATACGATTCACTGCAAGTTTACCGGTACCGCCGGACAGAGTTTTGGAGCCTTCCTTGCAAAAGGCGTGACTTTTGAACTTGAAGGGATGGCGAATGATTACGTAGGCAAAAGCATCTCAGGCGGAAAAGTTATTATTTATCCCGATAAAAAAAGTGATTACAAGCCCGAGGAGAACGTGATTATCGGCAACACGACTTTTTACGGCGCAACTTCCGGTGAAGCTTATATAAGGGGTGTAGCCGGGGAGAGGTTCTGCATAAGAAATTCCGGACTTTTTGCGGTGGCCGAAGGCGTGGGTGATCACGGGTGTGAATATATGACGGGAGGAAAGGTAGTCATACTGGGAAGGACCGGTAAGAATTTTGCTGCCGGCATGTCAGGCGGGATAGCGTATGTTTACGATGAAGATAATAGCTTTAAGGACCGGTGCAACATGAAAATGGTCCATCTGGAAAAATGCGATGAAGAAGACAAGATCAGCATCTATAATCTTGTGCATAACCATTTCAGATATACCGCCAGTTCCCTTGCCGGGAAACTGCTTGATGATTTCACAAATGAACTTGAAAAGTTCGTCAAGGTTATGCCGATTGAGTATAAACAAGTCTTGGCGGGCAAGCAGGTAGAGGCGCGTTTAGGTCTTTTGGAGGTGTCTGATGGGTGATCCGAAAGGATTTTTAAAAGCAAGACGGGAAGTTTCTCCGTATAGAGCTGTCTGTGAACGCGTGAAAGATTATAAAGAAGTCAGTCTTATGCGCACGGACGAAAAATCACAGGAGCAGGCCTCCCGCTGCATGGACTGCGGTACGCCTTTCTGTCACTGGGCCTGCCCGGTCGGGAACTATATCCCCGAATGGAATGACCTGGCGGCAGCCGGCGATTGGCGGCGTGCGTTTGAACTTCTCGAAGCGACGAATAATCTGCCGGAGATAACAGGCCGTGTCTGTCCCGCAACGTGCGAATACGCGTGTGTTCTTGGTATAAACGACGATCCCGTGACTATACGTGAAAACGAACTGATCATAATCGAGCGTGCGTTTAAAGAAGGTCTTATCGTGCCCAGAGTGCCAGAAGTGCGGACGGGTAAAAAGGTCGCCGTGATCGGATCAGGGCCCGCGGGGCTGGCCTGTGCCATGCAGCTTAACCGCGCCGGCCATGAAGTCATGGTGTACGAGAAAGATGATAAAGCGGGTGGCATACTCCGTTATGGGATACCGGACTTTAAACTGGAAAAATGGATCATAGATAGACGTCTTAAACTTATGAAAGAGGAAGGCATTAGATTTATGACCGGTGTGGATGTGGGAGCGACATTGCCGGCGAGTGAACTTTTGAGCGCTCAGGACGCGGTGTGCCTGGCAGGCGGCTGCCGCCTCCCGCGTGATCTTGAAATAGAAGGCCGGGATCTTGCGGGTATTCATTTTGCGATGGACTATCTTGTACAGTCTAACAGGCTTGTAGCGGGCGAGAATATCCCTCAGCAGTCCCTTATCGATGCCAGGGGGAAGAAAGTCGTTGTGATAGGCGGAGGGGATACGGGTGCAGACTGTGTCGGCACGGCAAATAGGCAGGGAGCCTCTTGTGTCGTCCAGATAGAAATCATGCCTAAGCCGGATGAGTGCCGGAGCGAAGATTACCCGTGGCCGCTTTATCCGCTCGTACTAAAAACCACTTCAAGCCATGAAGAGGGCGGCGAAAGGCACTGGGCGGTCCTGACAAAGAAGTTCTTGGGAGAAAGCGGCAGAGTCAGCAAACTTAGATGCGCAAGAGTTGAGTTTACAAAAAAAGACAAAAGTACCTGCCCCGTCATGATGGAAGCGGCGGGAAGCGAATTTGAGATAGAAGCGGATCTTGTTATAATTGCTGTAGGGTTTATCCGCCCGGAGAGTAAAGGTTTACTCAAAGAACTGGGCGTTGAATATGATGAGCGCCTCAACGTTAAAACGGATGCGGATTTTATGACTTCAGTCAAAAAAGTATTCGCCGCAGGGGACGCGCGTAGAGGGCAATCGCTTATCGTCTGGGCGGTTTCAGAAGGCAGGCGAGCGGCGCATTATATCGATAAGTTCCTGATGGGCCGGAGCAATCTGCCTCAGATGTAAATCATAATCGAAGGAGACAGCTGTCATGGTAAGCACTGGATTAAAGGGGCTGGATGAGATAATCACGGGCTTAAGGGCAGGTGATAATGTTGTCTGGCAGATAGACGACATCAACGATTATAGGAATTTTGTGACTCCGTATGTCAGAAAAGCGTTAGCGGACAACAAAAAAGTGATTTACATGAGGTTCGCTTCTCATGTCCCTCTTCTGGAAGGACTGGAGAAAGTTAAAACATATAATCTGGATGCGCATAGCGGGTTCGAATCCTTTACTACGGAAGTTAACAAGATAATATCCGATGAAGGGGAAGGAGCATATTACGTATTTGACTGTCTGTCGGCGCTATTATTGGCATGGTCTACGGATCTTATGATAGGCAACTTTTTCATGGTGACCTGCCCATTTCTTTATGAGCTTAAGACCATAGCTTATTTTGCGCTTTTCAGGAACAGTCATTCATTTAAAACAATAGCGCGTATAAGGGAGACGACGCAGCTACTTATAGATATCTACAACTGCGACGGGGAATATTATATACATCCCTTAAAAGTCTGGAACCGGTATTCCCCGACGATGTTTTTACCGCACTTAAAAAACGGTGACAAATTCGTTCCCGTCACGGACAGTGTGAATGCGGCGAGGATCCTTTCTCACATAAACAAGGCCGGGGCAGAGACGACCAGAAGGCATTTGGATTACTGGGATAGACTCTTCCTTGAGGCGGAAGACTTGATAAAAACATCGACGAAGAAGGGAGAAAGACAGAAACTGGTAGACCGGTTCTCGAGCATAATGATGTCTCGCGACAAGAAGATCCTTTCCCTGGCTAAGGAGAACTTTACTTTAGAGGACCTCCTGGCTATCGAATCGAGAGTAATAGGCACAGGGCTTATCGGCGGGAAAGCTGTCGGCATGCTTCTTGCAAGGAAGATCCTTTCAAATAGCCGTTCGATTAACTGGAAGGATTGTTCGGAAGCACACGATTCCTTTTATGTGGGGTCTGATGTTTTCTATACTTATATAGTTCAAAACGGCTGGTGGAAATTGCGCATGCAGCAGAAAACAAAAGAAGGGTATTTCGATGCGGCAGCCGTCCTTAAAGAGCAGATGCTTCACGGTACTTTTCCGGAAGAGGTGATGGAGCAGTTCCAGCAGATCATCGAATATTTCGGTCAATCTCCCATCATCGTCCGCTCAAGCAGCCTCCTTGAAGACGGATACGGCAATGCCTTCGCGGGTAAATACGAAAGCATCTTTTGTTCTAACCAGGGGACGCCGGAACAGCGCTATGTGGAGTTTGTAAACGCTGTTCGTGAGGTGTATGCCAGCACAATGAGCGAGGATGCGCTCGTTTACAGGAGGCAAAGGGGGCTTGATCAGAGGGATGAACAGATGGCGCTTTTGGTCCAGCGTGTTTCAGGTGCATATCATAAAAATTATTTTTTTCCCGATATCGGGGGGGTCGGGGTCTCTTATAACACTTATGTGTGGAACCCGAAAATGGATCCGGAAGCGGGAATGTTACGGGTAGTCCTGGGACTCGGGACGAGATCTGTCAACAGAGTAGAAGGGGATTATCCGAGGACAGTGGCTCTAGATAAACCGCTATTAAGGCCCCATGCGGGAATAGAGGACGTAAAAAAATATTCTCAGCGTGAAGTCGATCTTATCGATATAAAAGAAAACAGATTCAAAACAGTCGCGCTTATGGAGATGTTGAACGAAAAGATCGGCATAGAGATGGACAGACTGGGCGTGCGTGATTATGAAACAATGCGCATAATGAAGGAAAGGGACGCTAAACAGTCTGAACTATGGGTGCTCACGTTCGATAAACTTTTTTCCGAAGGCACGCTTACCGGGACCATGAAGGATATACTAAAGATACTTGAAAATAATTATCAGTATCCGGTAGACATAGAGTTTACCATCAATTTTACAAAAGACGGGGCATATAAGATAAATCTTCTGCAATGCAGACCTTTACAGACTATAGGCTTTGGCAAGAAAGTTGAAATACCCGAAGGCGTCGGAGAAGATAAAATATTCATTAAGTCAGAAGGATATTTTTTTGGCGGCAATATTTCACAGATAATTAATAGAATAATTTATGTCGACCCTGCGGGGTATCATGCGCTATCCATCTCCGAAAAATATGATATAGCGCGCATTATAGGAAAGATCAATAGACAAATAGAGGGTAAAGAGAAATATCCGGTTTTTCTTTTGGGTCCCGGCAGGTGGGGTACTACCACTCCTTCTCTCGGGGTGCCGGTCAGGTTTTCCGAAATAAACAATATCTCCGTGCTTGGAGAGATAGCTTTCCAGTGGGGTAACCTTATGCCTGAACTTTCTTTTGGTACACATTTTTTCCAGGACCTTGTTGAAACAAACATTTTCTACCTGGCTGTTTTCCCGGATAAAAAGGAAGTTCTCTTTAACGAAAAGCGTATTCGCAGATTAGACAACCTCTTTGCAAAATTAATGCCGGACTATGCCAAGTACGAAGATATTATAGGTATATACGATGTAGGCGATATGAATTTAAGGATCGTATCGGATGTGGTTTCGCAGAAGATGATTTGCTACTTTTCCTAAAAAACGACTTTAACTGAAAGATATTAAGGGGACCACTCCGCTTTCAAGGTTATTTTTCGTTTGCCTTCTTGCGCAATATCACGTAATATAATACAAATTGCCGATAAGGATGTTTTTTAGTGGCGGCTAGCCAGGAGGAGACATGAAAAAGATTTTGCTTATAGTTATCTGTTTGTCATTTGTGTTTACGGGTTGCGCCACGGTTGAGAAGCAGGAGCTGGATAAACTTGAGAAGCGCGTAACTGTAGTCGAGAGAAAACAAGAATCTCTCGAAAACCGCATGGAAGAGACTGTTGTATACTCTTCAACGGTTGAAGTCGAGGAAATAACTCCCCAGACAGGTTCTCAAATCTCCATGACCAAGCAAGAAATACAGCTAGCCCTCAGTAACGCCGGATATTATAAGGGGCCGATAGACGGGAAACTGGGGCAGTTGTCCAGACAGGCCATCAGGGATTTTCAGGCCGATAATGGGCTTAAAGTCGACGGTATAGCGGGTACAAATACACAGAAAGCCCTTATGCCTTACCTCACCAAATAGCTGTTTTAATTTTTTCTTGACTATCCCGGCGTGATGTTGGATAATTATGTGCCGGGGATAACGGCAATATCTGCCGGTTGTAAAAGCAGTATCTGGAAAGAACAAAGGCGTTCTTCTTCCTGAAAAGGAAGCGGAATGCCTTTTTTATTTATAGAAAGAAATATATGTTCAAATCAGGCGAAAAATTGTGTAAAATCTAGAAGAAGAAGGAAGTCATGTCTAAAGTAGCAGTGGAGGTGAAGAAGATGGCAACAAAATCTAATTATGTACAAAAAGTAATGGAAACCGTAAAAAAGCGTAATCCGGGAGAGCCGGAATTCCTGCAGGCAGTTACAGAGGTGCTGGAGTCTCTTGCGCCGGTAGTGGAAAGACACAAAAAGTATGAAAACGCCCGCATCTTAGAGCGTATCGTTGAGCCGGAGAGACAGATCATATTCCGTGTGCCTTGGGTGGATGATGAAGGCAACGTTCAGGTCAACCGGGGGTTCAGGTTTGAGTTTAATAGCGCTCTTGGCCCGTATAAAGGGGGACTGCGTTTTCATCCGACCGTAAACCAGAGCATTTTGAAATTTCTCGGATTTGAACAGATTTTTAAAAATTCTCTGACAACCCTCCCGATGGGGGGCGGTAAAGGCGGATCTGATTTCGATCCTAAGGGTAAATCAGATAACGAAGTTATGCGTTTCTGCCAGTCCTTTATGACGGAACTGCAGCGTCACATAGGGGCAGATACTGACGTACCTGCCGGTGATATCGGTGTAGGAGGCCGTGAAATCGGGTTCATGTACGGTCAGTACAGGCGTATCCGTAACGAATTTACGGGTGTATTAACGGGTAAGGGCCTGAACTGGGGCGGATCTCTCATTCGTCCGGAAGCTACCGGTTATGGCGCGACTTACTTTGCGGAAGAGATGCTTAAGACGCGGGGTGAAACTTTTAAGGGCAAGACTGTCGTAGTCTCCGGTTCCGGGAATGTTGCCCAGTATACGGTTGAAAAAGTTAACCAGCTGGGCGGCAAGGTGGTGTCACTCTCCGATTCCGGCGGGACTATCTATGACAAGGACGGTATAAAAGATGAAAAACTCGCTTTTGTCATGGAGCTTAAGAACGTGAAACGCGGCCGTATAAAGGAATATGCAGACAAGTATGGTTGCGAGTACAAGGAAGGTGTAAAGCCTTGGGATATCAAGTGTGACTGCGCGTTTCCGAGTGCTACACAGAATGAGATTGACGGTAAAGACGCCAAGACGCTGCTTAATAACGGTTGTTTTGTCATCAGCGAAGGTGCAAACATGCCGTCAACTCCGGAAGCGGTTAACCTGTTCGTCGAGAAGAAAATACTTTACGGTCCGGGTAAGGCAGCGAATGCCGGCGGGGTCGCGACTTCCGGTCTTGAAATGAGCCAGAACTCGCAGAGGCTTTCATGGGAGCGCGATAAAGTTGACAGAAATCTCAATCATATCATGCGTGCTATACATAAACAGTGTATTGAAGCGGCAGAGGAATACGGGCACCCGGGCAATTACGTCATGGGCGCGAACATTGCCGGTTTCGTGAAAGTCGCGGATGCGATGCTGGATCAGGGAGTTATTTAAACTTTCGGAGAAGACGAAAAACGCCTGGCTTTACCGCCAGGCGTTTTTTATTTGACAAAATGATACCCATATGGTATCTTTTAAGCTGTCAGGACAGTTTTTTGTGAGCGAAGGGGGGAGGCTTTATTATGGACAAAAGAAGGTGTGGCGTAGAAGTTTTTGCGCGCGTTACGGGTTTTTTTCGTCCCGTCGAGGCATGGAATAAAGGCAAGCAAGAAGAGTTTAAAGAAAGAAGACACTACGAGGCAGAGGAAAGATGTGAAAATCCAAAAGAGGGTATAAAAGTACCTAACGTTTATTAAGACTTCCCAAGACCTCCAAGTTGTCGCAAGACAATGGGAAGAGAGCCTGCATTTAAAAAATGCAGGTGTTTTTAATTTATCGTTTTGATATTTACAATTACTAGGTATACTACTTAATATAGCGCAAGAAACATAAAAGGGGATATTTAAGATATATTTAAAAAATGTTAATCCCCTTGACAAATGATACTAATATGGTATCATTATAAGCAGGACAGTAAAAAAGCAGGTGATCATGAAAGGAGGAACGGATGAATATTACAGTCAGATATATGCTGCGCCCCGTGGCGCATTGTAAAGAGGGTTGCTGTAGAATGTCCCGGGCAAGACGGTAAACTACCCACCAGTTTTCATGACAACCCCGCATCGATCAGGGTTTCTAGCGTTGATGCGGGGTTTATTTAAGCTTAAATATCAATGGAAAAAATATATTATTTTAATATAGAATGTCATATAGATCTGTTATATCATAAAGGATAAGAAGCGAGCATAAAAGAAGGGAGAGGCGATGAAAAGATACAGGTGTACGGTATGTGGTTATATTTATGATCCCAAGGAAAACAATAACGAGGCATTTGAAGATCTTCCGGAAGAATGGGTATGTCCCGAGTGCGGGGTCGGAAAAGATCAATTTGAACCGGAAGAAGATTAAGGCTTGGGAAAGACTTACCATGAAGCGAGTTGAGATAAAAAAGGGGATATACTGGGTCGGTGGTATAGACCGGAACTTAAGAAACTTCCATGGATACCTTACCCAGCGAGGATCCACCTATAACGCATACCTCATCATCGACGAAAAAATACTCCTTGTCGATACGGTCAAACATTATCTCTGTGATGAGATGCTCCAGCGGATACGGACGGTAATAGACCCCTCTGAAATAAATTATGTCATATCCAATCATGTTGAGATGGACCATTCGGGGAGCCTGCCCATGCTGATGAAATTATGCCCGGATGCCACTGTCATAACATCCCCCAACGGTGAAAAGGGACTTAAAAAACATTATAAAGCCGACTGGAAATTAAAGGTTGTTAATACAGGCGAGGCGATAAATATCGGCAGGAGAAACCCCCGGTTCGTTCTTACCCAGATGGTCCATTGGCCTGATTCCATGGCGACGTATATACCCGAGGATAAACTGCTCCTTCCGAACGATGCCTTCGGCCAGCACATAGCTTCACCGGAGCGTTTTGACGATCAAGTGGGGTGGGATATAGTCAGGGAGGAAGCCGCAAAATATTATGCCAATATCGTCCTGCCGTATGGGGCGCAGGTAGATAAAGCGCTTGAAGCGCTTTCCGGCCTCGATATCGATATGATAGCGCCTAGTCACGGCATTATCTGGCGCAAGTATCTGGGGGAGATAATAGGTCTTTATAAAGAATGGGCGAATAATATTACCAGCGCGAAAGCGACAATCGTCTATGATACGATGTGGGGATCGACTGAAAAAATCGCAGAAGCAATTTATGAAATTTTTGAAGATAAAGGAATACCCTCACATCTTATGAGTCTAAAGACTAATCATATATCAGACATAATGACCCGGATCCTAAACAGTAAGTATATATGCGTGGGTTCACCCACGCTCAACAACGGATTGCTTCCTACGGTATCGGCTTTTCTTACTTACATGAAAGGCCTTGCCCCGAAGGGAAGGAGGGGCCTTGCGTTCGGTTCTTACGGCTGGGGAGGCCAAAGTATCGGTGAGATAGAGGGCGTATTAGGTTCATGCGGTTTTGATATGCTGAAAGGCATAAAGGTCCAGTATGTGCCGGATGAAAATACGATTAACGGTATAAAAGAACAATTAAAGGGAGGGATATCATGACGAGATTAAGGGAACTTTACAGGTGCAGTATATGCGGGAATGTCGTAGAGATCGCGCATGAAGGGGCGCCTGACCTTGTATGCTGCGGTCAGCCGATGGCTAAACTTTATCCCAAAACCGAGGATGAGGGGAAGGAAAAGCACGTTCCGGTAGTCGAGGAGACTAAAGGAGGGGTCAAGGTGAAAGTCGGCAGCACTCCGCACCCCATGGAAGATGCGCATTATATAAAGTTCATCGAAGTCTTAACTGCGGATAAAGTTTTGCGCGCGGAGCTTAATCCCGGAGAAGCGCCTGAAGCGGAATTTTGTGTTAAAAATCTGGATATAGTCGAAGTAAGAGAATTTTGTACGATACATATGCTTTGGAAAAGGAAATAATCTGTAAAACCGGGGAAGTGAATTGCTAAAGGGAGGATGATAAAAATGGCAAGTGTAAAGGGAACAAAGACAGAAAAAAATCTTTTGGCTTCTTTCGCAGGTGAATCCCAGGCGAGGAACAGGTACACTTATTTTGCCGGTGTCGCCAGGAAAGAAGGGTACAGGCAGATCGAGGCGCTTTTTCTTGAGACGGCAGAAAACGAACGGGAACACGCTAAAGTGTTCTTTAAATATTTAGAAGGGGGTGAGCTTGAGATACAGGCCGCTTACCCGGCCGGGATTATCTCCGATACCCTTGCCAATCTCGAAGCAGCCGCAGCGGGCGAGAATCTTGAATGGACAAAGCTTTACAAAGAAGCTGCCGAAGTGGCAAAAAAAGAGGGATTTGATGAGATCGCTGCTTCTTTTGAGAACATAGCCAGAGTCGAGCAGGCGCACGAAGCCCGCTACCGCAAGCTTGCAGCAAACATCAAAGGCGGTAAGGTGTTCAAGAGAGAGGCGTCTCGTAAGTGGAAATGCCGTAATTGCGGGTATGTTCATGAGGGTGAAGAGGCCATTGAGAAATGTCCGTCATGCAGGCACCCGCAGGAATATTTTGAACTTTTCTGCGAGAATTATTAACCGGTAAAAAGCGCGGGAGGATAGATGAGCGATAAGCATTTTTCAAGCTGCGAGGTTGTGGAACTGGGCATACAGATAGAGAAGAACGGGAAGGACTTCTATGGTAAGCTTGCCCGGATGGCCCAAAGTAAACAGGCTTCCGAAGTCTTTGTATATCTTTCGGAAGAAGAAGAGAAACACATAGATATTTTCAAGGATATATTTAAGGCTTCCTGCAGGTATGAGCCGAGTGGCGCTTACCCCGAAGACTATTTTTCCTATATGAATACGTTAGCCGGGGAATACGTCTTTACACGGAAGGATAAGGGCAAGGAAGTAGCCGCGGGCACCAAAAGCGATATAGAGGCAGTCACACTCGGCATAAAACTTGAGGAAGAATCGGTTACTTTCTATGAAAATATGAAGAAGATTGTATCGGCTGGTGAGGCAGAGACAATCGACAAACTGATTAAAGAGGAAGAGAGTCACATAAAAAAGCTGACTGATTTAAAAAAGGTGTTAGAATCTTAAAAGAGGAGCGCAGATGAGTAAAAAAATCATGATTTACAGCACTCCGACTTGCCCGTTTTGTCTAAAAACGAAGCAGTTTCTTAAAGATAATAATATAGACTTTGAAGATATTGATGTTTCCGCTAATCATGCCAGGGCCGAGGAGATGGTCGCTAAATCCGGCCAGATGGGAGTGCCGGTCCTTGATATCGAAGGCGAGATAATCGTGGGTTTTGATAAAGAGAAGATCTCCAGCGCGCTGGGACTGTAACGGACGGTTTTAAACAGTAAAATTCTATACGGTGATGGATAAAATATACGATGTTATCATAATAGGCGCCGGTCCGGCGGGTATTACAGCCGGTGTATATGCCGCACGCAAAGGGATGGATCTTATTGTTCTAACCGGTGACATCGGGGGCCAGGCCGCCTGGAGCGGAGACATCGAAAATTATACCGGATACCAGTTTGTGACCGGCAGTGAACTTACGGCCAAGTTTGAGGAGCACATGAAAAAGTACAGTATACCGGTAAAGGAGCAGGAAGAAGTAACCGGCATCGACAAAGATGGAAATTTTTTTGCGGTTAGCACCCTGAAAGGCAAATATAAAGCAAGAACTGTCATCGTCTCTTCAGGAAAAAGATCAAGAGAGCTTAACGTGCCGGGTGAAGAAGAGTTTAAAAATAAGGGTCTGACTTACTGCGCCACCTGTGACGGCCCCTTGTTCTCAGGTAAGGATGTCGCGATTATCGGTGGGGGCAACTCCGCACTGGATGCGGCGCTTCAGCTTATCAAGATAGCTGGTAAAATTTTCATAATAAATATAGAACCGGAACTTAAAGGTGATGCGATAATGCGGGAGAAGGTTCTTAAGAGCGATAAGGTTACCGTTCTTAATAAGACCAGGATAACCGCGATATTGGGGGAGGCCTTTGTAAAAAGTATAAAGGTGAAAAAGGATGAAGAAGAGAAAGAGATATCTGTCCAGGGTATTTTTGTCGAGATCGGACTTATCCCGAATTCAGGCTTTACTGGTTTACTGGATAAAAATAAACAAGGGGAGATTGAGGTGAATTGTGCGAATGAGACCAGCGTCCCCGGGATATTTGCCGCCGGGGATGTTACGAATGTCCCCGAAAAACAGATAATAGTAGCTGCCGGGGAAGGCGCGAAAGCGGCACTCGGGGCTTTCAAGTATATTTCAAAAAGCAGGGAAGGGGGATAAGAGATACCTATGATGAAAAAAGACAGGCTTTTGGCCGGGCTCAATGAACTGGTATATGTCGAAGAGGGCATGATAGGGATGTATGCAAGTTTTGCAAAAGCTATGGTCCAGCAGACTGAGGGTATGGAAATAGAGAAGAAAAAGAAGATCGAAAAACTCCTGTCCACGCTTCACCGCGACTCCTCAAGGCATAAAGAGATAATCGATAAAATGGTACTGGAAGTGGGGGCCTCAAATCGAGATGAATACTGAAATGCTGCTTAAAGAATTCCGGGAAATACTAGTCCACGAGGAAAGGGCAAAGGCTTTTTATGATCATTATATTGACCAGCTCCAGGATGAAGGCGTAAAAAGTCAGCTGAGTGCTATACGTGATGATGAAGTGACTCATATTAAAATTGCCAGGATGCTTATAGAATCCGTATTGTGAAGCATAAATTAATAGAAGAATACGCCAGAAAAAAGACCAAGATAAAAAGCCGGCTGAAAGAGTTCAAGGCGGTATGGAACGGACCTGAGAGAAAGATCTTTAGCGAGCTTTGTTTCTGTATATGCACTCCCCAGTCGAAGGCGGTCTACTGTGATAAAGCTGTTTCCGGGTTGGAAAAGAGAGGGATGCTTTTTAAGGGGAACCGGCTTCAGATAAGAAGGGGCCTGAAAGCAGTCCGTTTTCCAAACAATAAAGCCGGCTATATCGTGGAGGCGAGAAGACTTTTTACCGAAGGCGGCAGCCTAAGGTTAAAAAGGCGGATAGATGCCGGAGACGTTTTCAAGACGCGTCACTGGCTGGCGTGTAATGTTAAGGGAATAGGGCTTAAAGAAGCGAGTCATTTTTTGAGGAATATCGGATTCGGTCGGGATCTGGCTATACTTGACGTACACATACTAAGGAACATGGTTAGATACGGTATCATCCGGCAGGTTCCCGATGGAATATCAGAGAAAAAATATTTGTCACTTGAAGAAAAACTGAGAAGATTCTCAAGAAAAATAGGTATCCCGATGGATGAGCTGGATCTCTTGTTCTGGTCGGGAGAGACAGGCGAGATTTTCAAGTAAAGGGAGGCGATTTACGCATGGATAGCATCAATGTGGGGATAGCTTTTATAGCAGGGGTCCTGTCTTTTTTATCCCCTTGCATACTCCCTCTTGTGCCCGGATATATTTCCTTCCTTTCGGGAGTCTCACTCGAAGAGCTTCGGCATGGTGCTGACAAGAAAAAGGAGTTTAAAGAAGCGGGGATAGTATCTATTTTTTTCGTTCTTGGGTTTTCCGTAATTTTCATTTGTCTGGGGGCATCTGCCTCTCTAGTCGGAAAGTTCCTCGCCAGCTACATAACGGTCTTTACAAAGATAGCGGGCGTACTTGTTATTATATTCGGCCTGTATCTCATAGGGGCTGTTAGAATAGGATGGCTTAACTATGAGAAGCGCATTAATATAAAAAAGCCGTCATCCGGTTTTTTGGGGGCTTTTGTTATCGGACTTGCATTTGGATTCGGCTGGACACCTTGTGTAGGGCCTATTCTGGGAGGTATTCTTTCTCTGGCGGCAACCCAAAAGACCATGCTAAAAGGCATGCTGCTTTTAGCGGTTTATTCCTTAGGGCTCGGTATACCTTTTATTGTAACGGGTTTTGCGATAGGTGCGTTTATGACTTTTTTCCAGCGGTATAAAAAGTTTATCCGGCTGGGAGAGATCGTTGCGGGACTTCTGCTAATAGCAGTGGGCTGTCTTATGTTTTTTGACAGTTTAAGTATACTGGTTAGGTTCGTTCCGGATGCGTTTTACAAGTTCGCGAAATAAAGGAGGGATTGCCAGGTGAAAACAAGAAAAAGTTTAAAATTTTTAGTATTTATCGGAATAGTTTTTATTGCGGCGAGTCTTGTTTCATGCCAGGCGCGCACGGAATCTTCAGAATCTGATATCTTGAGACCCGTAGCCCCTGATTTCAAGCTTAAAGATTTAAACGGTAACGACTTTTCGCTGTCACAGACAAAAGGCAAAGTGGTCATACTTGATTTCTGGGCGACGTGGTGCCCGCCCTGCAGGATGGAAGTGCCGCACTTTAAGGACCTCTACCAGAGATACAAGGGAAAAGGGCTTGTGATTATAGGGGTCGCCTTGGATCAGGGAGGGGCAGCTACCGTGAGACCTTTTGTCCAGACAAACGAGATAGATTACCCCGTACTTATGGCAGATCAGATAGTGGTTGCCAGTTACGGGGGTATAAGGAGCATCCCAACCACGTTCATCATTGACCGGAAGGGAAGGATCGTAGAGAAGATAGTCGGCTACAGGGGCAAAGACTTTTTTGAATCTATTATAAAAAAACTTTTGTAAAAATGATCAGCGGTATAATCAAAGAATCGTATTTTCTGCTCAAAGCAATGGCTCCTTACCTATTGTTCGGCTTTTTATTCGCCGGTATTCTCCATATTTTTATCAGCACCGGAACGGTGAGCCGTCATCTTGGCAGGAGCAGTCTTCTTTCGGTGGTGACAGCTTCTTTGTTCGGGATTCCGCTTCCTCTTTGCTCCTGTTCGGTTATCCCGGCGGCGATGTCATTACGCAGAGAGGGCGCAAGCAGGGGGGCGGTGCTCTCGTTCCTTATTTCAACGCCCACGACGGGCGTTGATTCTATTTTTGCCACGTATTCACTTTTGGGGGGACTTTTTACGGTTTACCGAATAATAGCTTCGTTTATAACGGGCGTTTTGGCAGGAGCAGCTGCAAATATTTTTATTAAAGAAGAGCCTACTCCTGCGAGAGAAGTGCCTAAATGTAAGCTCTGCGATGAGGAGAAGGAACACGTGCACGGTACCGGCCATAGGATAAAAGGCGTTTTCAGTTATGCTTTTGGGGATCTATTAGAGGATACTGGTCTTGCGTTACTGGCAGGGATTCTGATGGGGGGAGTGATTACGTACTTTCTGCCGGAAACCTTCATTGAAACATACCTGGGATCCGGGCTTAAGGAGATGTTTATAATGCTCCTTGTAGGTATCCCCATGTATGTTTGTGCGACCGCTTCGATACCGATAGCTGCGGCTTTGATGATAAAGGGGCTGGGTCCCGGCGCTGCTTTTGTTTTCCTGGTTGCGGGTCCCGCGACTAATATCGTAACCATGTCCGTAGTCGCTAAGAATATGGGGCGGAAAGCTCTTATTATTTACCTGGGGTCGATCGCTGTCAGCAGTATTACGCTGGGTCTAGTGCTTGACAAAATTTTTACTTATTTTTATGAACCTGGTTCTATTCATTTTATGATGCATGCCCACCGGAGGATAATTCCCGATTGGCTGACGCTAGCTGCGACTGTTTTACTTATCGCGCTCATTTGCAGGAATTTTATCGTGAAATTTTTAAAAAAACGTAATCAGTAAAAATTTTCACATAATCTTGATTTAAGGAGGATATACAAATGAAGCTGCTTACCAGGGATACCGATTATGCCGTAAGAGCCCTGACCTGTATAGCCTCCTCCAGGGACGGGATGTTTACTGTCTCCAGTCTCTCGGAAGAACTCGATATGCCGAGACCTTTTTTGAGGAAAATACTTCAAGTTTTGAATAAAAAGGGCCTGCTTAAGTCATATAAGGGCAGAAGCGGCGGTTTTTCCCTGGTTGTCGATCCCGGGAAGATAAACATTGTTAATATTATCGAGATATTCCAGGGGCGTTTTACGCTGAATGAACACCTTTTTAAAGGCAGGACCTGCCCAAGGGTGAGGACCTGTTACCTTAAGAAAAAACTGGACAATATAGAGAAAGATCTTGTCAAAAAGCTCCAATCAATAACAATAAAGTCTCTGGTTAAAGAGGAATAAATTTTTTCCTTGTAATAGAAAAGGAACTTGATAGAATATTTCCTGATTTACCCTTATTATAAAAGCATAAAAAGAAAGGATGAAAAACCATGTACAGCTATAAAGATTTAGGTCTTGTAAACACCAAAGAGATGTACGCAAAAGCCATTGACGGCAAATATGCGATCCCGGGGTATAATTTCAACAACATGGAGCAGCTTCAGGCTATTTTAACCGCCTGTATAGACACAAATTCTCCTGTTGTGCTCCAGGTGTCTTCCGGCGCCCGAAAGTATGCTAACCCCATACTTCTCAGGCATATGGCCGGAGGCGCGATAGACTTCATTAAGGATGCCGGCAGCAACATACCGGTGACCTTGCACCTGGACCACGGCGATACGTACGAATTATGCGTCTCCTGTGTAGAAAGCGGTTTTTCATCCGTCATGATAGATGGTTCCGGTTTGTCTTTTGAAGATAATATCGCCCTTACTAAAAAGGTCGTAGGGTACGCCCGCAAGTATGACGTCACCGTAGAAGGTGAACTCGGCGTTCTTGCCGGCATCGAAGATGAGGTAAGTCACGAAAAGACGCATTATACCAAACCGGAAGAGGTGGAAGAGTTTGTATCCAAGACCGGGGTAGACAGTCTGGCAATATCTATCGGTACCTCTCACGGCGCTTACAAATTCAAGGTAAAGCCCGGAGAGGAAGTCCCGCCTTTAAGATTCGATATCTTGAAAGAAGTGGAGAAGAGGCTTCCGGGGTTTCCCATTGTACTTCATGGGTCAAGTTCCGTTCTTCCAGAGTATGTCGAACTTATTAATAAATACGGCGGAAATCTGGAAAACGCTGTAGGAGTTCCGGAAGACCAGCTGCGCAAGGCTGCGGAATCCGCGGTATGTAAGATAAACATCGATTCCGACGGACGGCTTGCAATGACGGCCAAAATACGCGAGGTCCTGTGGACGAAACCGAAAGAGTTCGATCCCAGGAAGTATCTTGGTCCGGCCCGGGACGAGCTTATCAAGATGTACAAGCACAAGAATGAAAACGTGCTTGGCAGTGCCGGGAAAGCATAGCAATTAAGGAAGACTGGAACGAAGGATTCTCACCGCTAAAATTCTCAAAAAAAACAGGCGGGAGCTACCCGCAAATCTTATCCAGCAGGCTGTACTTTCGAGGCAGGTTTTTATAATACTCAGCCAGTTCTAGTTTTTCTCTTTTTAGGCAGCCGGATGCGAATATCCTGCATTTTTTCTCGAATTTTTTAACTGTCGCGGTATAGTCTCCATTTTCCAGCGTGCCGGAAGAAAGCATCTTCTCAAGCGCTATTATCCTGAAGCGGTCAAGACCCCATACGCTTGAAGAGAGCTGGTCACACCTGCCGCCGTCTTTAATCGTCAGCTGCTGCGGGATGAGTTTCACTTCATATTTACTGGCCGCCCGCAGCCAGAAATCATAATCTTCACATGCTTGGAGGTTTTCATCGAATGTTCCCAGCTTTTTGAAGAGGTCTCTATTGACAGCCGCGGTTGATATGCTTATGCAGCAGAGATCGAGTGCCTTTTTATAGACATGTCCGGTTGGTTTCCGGTGTTTTTTCTTTTGGGGAAGGAGTTTTCCCTTCCGGTACCAGATTTCTTCAGTATGAAAAATATATATGCCCGGGTAATTTTTTATATACTTTGCCGTGACTTCAAGTTTTTCTTTTTTCCAGCGGTCGTCAGAATCCAGGAAAGCTGCGTACTTTCCTTCCGCAAGGGCTAAAGCGCTGTTCCTGGCGTGTGAGACGCCATGATTTTTTTGATATAAGTATTTTATACGGCTGTCGCTATAGCTTTCGATAAGTTCCTTCGTGCCGTCGCCGGAGCCGTCATCTATTATGATAAGCTCAAAGTCGCTAAAGGTTTGTCCTAAAACGGAATCTACCGCTATCTCAAGAAAAGGTTTTCTGTTAAAGGTAGGGATTATTACCGAAAAGAATCTTTGAGTACTCATATCTTTATTATATAATAAAACAAATAACTGTCTAGCTAAGGAGGCAAAAGATGAGCATAAGGGTTGATTTTATGGGTAATAGAAGCTTTAAAGCTAAGGTGGGAACTCATGAGATAGTGACGGATCTGCCGCTTGAGAAGGGAGGGGAGGATAAGGGGCCTACTCCTTCGGAAGCATTTATAGCTTCTATTGGTTGTTGTATAGGGCTTTATGTCGCGGGGTATATGCGTACGGCAAAACTCGACCCGGAAGGGCTTTCCATAGAACTGGACTGGAAGTTTGATGACAAGAAAACAAGGATCGGAAAGATAGACATATCTTTAAGAACGCCCCATGCTGAACTTGGCTCACGCAAAAAAGCTATTATTGCCGCGGCCGAGAAGTGCACCATACACGGGACTCTTCACGACGAGCCCGATATAAAGATAACCGCTGTAGAAGATGCCACTGGCGCATTAAGTGATGATTGGAATGGAGATGAGAAATGTATAAAATAGATGTCGCTATTATAGGCGGCGGTGTTATCGGGCTGGCGGTGGCTAGTGCCGTAGCCGGAGAAAAGAGGGATGTTTTTATTTTTGAAAGGCACGACTCTTTCGGCCAGGAAACAAGCTCTCGTAACAGCGAAGTTATCCATTCGGGCATTTATTATCCCAAGGACTCGTTAAAGGCAAAGACCTGTATAGATGGTAATAAACTTCTTTACCGGATCTGCCAGGCTAATAACATCCCCCATAACAAAACGGGGAAGCTCATTGTTGCCGAGAATACTTCTAAGATAGAGGCGTTGGAGGCTCTTTTTAAACAGGGTATGACAAACGGGCTTGCGGATATTAAGATGCTCAAGAAGGAAGAGATTAAGGCCCTTGAACCGAATGTCGAAGCCTGCCAGGCTATATACCTGCCGATGACGGGTATAATAGACTCACATGCTCTTATGAAACATTTTCTTATGAAAGCCAAGAGTAAGGGCGCGGATATTCTTTATAAGTCGGAAGTCAAAAAAGTGCATCCGGCCAATAGCGGTTATGAAGTAGTCATTACAGAGGCAAGCGGCGAGGACTGCACTTTTACGGCAAAGGTAGTGATAAACTGTGCCGGTCTTGATTCTGATACCGTGGCGAAGATGGTCGGCATAGAAGATGAGGAGTATACTTTGTCGTACTGTAAGGGGGATTATTTCCGGATAGGGGCAGGTAAGGCTAAGCTTGTTAAAAAGTTGGTCTACCCGGTATGCCGGCAGGACGATACAAGTCTGGGGATTCATTTTACACCTGACTTAGCCGGCGAGGCCAGGCTTGGGCCTGATGCGGAATATTTGCGTTCCAGAGAGATCAACTACACTGTCGACCCGGCGAAAAGAGATGTTTTTTATGACGATGTTAAAGGATTTCTGCCGTTTCTAGGGAAAGAAGATCTTTCCGCTGATACTTCGGGAGTCAGACCGAAACTCCAGGCGCCCGGTGAGGGATTTAAAGATTTCGTGATCAGACACGAAGAGGAGAGGGGTCTTACCGGTTTTATCAATCTTATAGGCATTGAGTCCCCGGGGCTTACTTCTGCTCCGGCGATAGCGAATATAGTTAAAGAGATGGCCAGTAAGCTGATTTAATCTGAGAGCCTCTTATATTAATGACCAGTCTAGGGGTTAAAAAGAATATGTATTACGTTGTTACGGCCGTTATAGCGATATTTCTACTGGTACTTTACGCGAAATGGTTTGAGCGAAGCAGCATATTTTTCCCCACGAGGCATATAGAGAAAACTCCGCTTGCCGAGTCTTTAGCTTATGAAGATGTGTATTTTGAGACGGAAGACGGCATAAGACTCAATGGATGGTTTATACCCGCCAAGCAGCCGGCAAGGGCGACCATACTTTTTTGTCACGGAAATGCCGGCAATATCAGTCATCGGTTTGAAATAATAGAGATATTTCACAGTCTGGATCTTAACGTTTTTATATTTGATTACCGCGGTTATGGAAAAAGCCGCGGCTGGCCTTCAGAGAAGGGGACGTACCTTGACGCGCAGGCTGCGTATGATTGTCTTCTGGCCAGGACGGATATCGACAAGGAGAGGATCATAGCATACGGTAAATCTCTTGGAGGAGCGGTTGCGCTGGATCTGGCGACCAAGAGGGACGCATGCGCCGTTATCTCTGACGGCGTTTTTACTTCAACGCTTGATATAGCCGAAGAGGTATATCCTTTTCTGCCGGTTAAGTTTTTTATCACCATGAAGTATGATACACTTTCCAAGATAGGAAGTGTTAGAGTCCCGAAACTTATTATTCACAGCAGGGAGGACGAGATAGTACCTTTTCATCACGGCCAGAAGCTGTTCGAGAAAGCCTCCGGGGTCAAGGAGTTCTATCCCATGCGGGGAGGGCATAACGAGGCGATAATCATTTATTCCGATGAATATAAGAAAAGGATAGATGAATTCCTGAAGACACTTGGAATATAGCGCAAAGTTAATAGGGGGAGTTATGGCGGATAGAAAATTTTTGGTCTCAGTAATTGGCGGCCATAAATGTGATGATCCTACCCGTCTCTTGGCGGAGCAAATAGGCCAGGTGGCGGCTCAAATGCAGGCTGTAGTTGTTTGCGGGGGCCTGGGAGGCATAATGGAAGCCGCTTGCCGGGGAGCAAAAAAAGCGGGTGGCTTGACTGTTGGCATAATACCCGGCGAGGATAAAAAGGAAGCAAACCGGTTCGTTGATATCGTTATCCCGACCGGTATGGGTTACTCCAGGAATGCTTTGGTCGCCGCGGCCGGTGATGTCATAGTCGCGCTGGCGGGTGAATACGGCACGCTTTCGGAAATAAGTTTTGCTCTTATTCAAGGCAAGGCAGTTTATGGGTTTGAAAGCTGGGATATTCCCGGGGTAAAGAAGCTTGAGTCGGTAGACGAACTTAAAGAGAGGCTCAAAAAACATAAGGATGAGTTATGCTAGCGGATATTGAGACGAGTATTTTTTATTTTTTCAATCGAGCCTGTCATAACCCTCTTTTGGATTTTCTTATGCCGGTACTTACAGAGATGGGAAGCGGCGAGTTCCTTTTCGTTCTTGCGCTGTGCATGCTTCTTTCGAGAAGAAGCCGCGTTAAGGTTTCAAGTGTGATATTAATGGCAGGTGTAACCTTCTCTTATAATACAGTCAAGGTCTTAAAACATCTTATAGCAAGACCGCGTCCCCACGCGGTACTGACGGATGTCACTATGCTTTTAAAAACAGGTGATTTTGCTTTTCCCTCAGGGCATACCACAATGGCTTTTATGGCGGCGTTTGTCCTGACAAAATGCTTTGGAAGATGGTATATATTCTATACCATTGCGACTGTCGTAGCCATATCAAGGATATACTGCGGGGCGCATTTTCCTTTGGATGTCGCCAGCGGAGCCTGTCTGGGGATGTTTATAGGATATATCCTGGTGTATGCCGTCTCTAATACGACGATATATAAAGAAGGTTAAAGCCGAAGGCTCTCCATCAGCGCGCGGGCTTTGACGATGGTTTCATTGTATTCCGCTTGGGGATCAGAATCAGATACGATACCGCCGCCCGCCTGGAAATAGACGTCTTTCCCTTTCATGGTCATGGTGCGTATCGCGACGTTTAGATCCATTGTATCGTGAAAACTTATGTACCCGATTGACCCTGTGTAGACGTGCCTTTGGGTCGGCTCCAGCTCGTCGATTATTTCCATGGCGCGTATTTTAGGGCATCCCGATATCGATCCCCCCGGGAAAGCAGCCCTTATTATATCGACGGGGCTTGTGTTGTTCCTAAGCGCGCCCCTCACAACCGATATGGTCTGCAGTACCGTCGGGTAAGTCTCGATCCTCCTGTGTTCGGTGACTTTGATAGAACCCGGGAGGGAGACCTTGCCGAAATCGTTCCTTTCGACATCAACTATCATGGCCAGTTCCGCGGCATCTTTTTTGCTTTTAGAAAGGTTTTCTTTGAGTCTTTTGTCTTCTTTGGCGTCGTGTCCGCGCCTGCGCGTGCCTTTCATGGGCCGGGTTTCAATGATGTCCCCGCGCATTCTCAAAAAAAGTTCCGGCGAAGAAGAGATGATCTTCGCCCCCTCAAAATTGAGATAAGCGCTAAAAGGCGAGGGGTTTATACGGTTTAAGTTCAGATACAGCTGATACGGCCACTGATGGGATCGGGTTTTAAATCTCTGTGAAAGACACGCCTGGTAGATGTCGCCTGCACGTATATAGTCTATAACCTTCTCTATGGCTTTTATGTAAGAGCCTTTTGTAAAGTTTGATTCTAAAAGAGGTTTACGCCGCCTTTTTGCGGCTTGTTGCGAAAGCTCCGGGCGAGAGGAGCGAACAGTTTCTTTTATTTTTTTTATTGTTTCTTGCGGTTTTTTGAAAGTTTTAGAACCGGCATCCAGAATGCTTATATAAAATTCGCCAGGGTTCGATTTGTCAAGGATAAGAAGCGTTCTATAGAAAACAAAATATATGTCCGGAAGAGAAAGATCGTCCTTTGCTTTTTGCGGAAGGTTTTCTATGACATTTTTAAGATCGTAGGAGAGGTAACCTATGCAGCCGGCCGTAAATGGAAAATGCGTGGCGTTTTTAGTCCTGTAGGTGCCGATGAGAGAGCTAAGGCAGTCGAGGGGATCGGATTTAATCCTGAGTTCATGGCCCTCAAACCTTAAGCTGAGTTTGTTGTTTTTCCCGGTTAAAATGAGAAAGGGTTCCAGGGCGATAAACGAATATCTGGCGGCGTCGGTTTCAAGGGAACTGTTGAGTAGCGATGTGTTCCCGAGATATGCGTAATGGCTGAAAAGCTCCTCCGGCGAGCGGGATATACTCACTTTCTCGATTATGGGGGAGCTCGCTATTTTAGGAAGATATTCTTTCATGCTATATCTCGATGAAGTTTCTGATCAAGGCCCGGCCATTTTCAGTAAGAAACGATTCAGGATGGAACTGTAGGCCTGTTGCCGGGTATTTGCGGTGAGAGAGTCCCATCACGACGCCGCCCTTGGTCCATGCTGTGACTTCCAGGTCTTTCGGCACCCCGGTAACTGTCAGGGAATGGTACCTAGCCCCCTCTAAAGGGGAGGTGAGCCCTTTAAAGATTTTCCTGCCGTCATGGTAGATGAGCGAGGTCTTTCCGTGCAGGATCTTATCCAGCCGTTCCACTTTTCCCCCGAAACTCTCCGCTATGCACTGATGCCCCAGGCAAATCCCCAGTATGGGGATAAAGGGCGCGAATTTTTTAATGACTTTATTCGAGATGCCAGCTTCACCGGGCGTTTTCGGTCCGGGCGAGATTATGATTTTATCGGGTTTAAGTGCCCGGATTTCTTTTATGGTGACTTTATCGTTTCTTTTTACCACGAGGCTTATACCTTCCGCGGCAAAGGCCTGGTACAGATTGTAAGTAAAAGAATCGTAATTGTCTATGAGTAAATACATGTTTTTTACTAGTTTTCACCTATTTGTTTAAGCTTTGCAACGACTTCTTCCGTGATGTGGTCCGGCGTAGAGGCGCCGGCCATTATACCTGCTTTTTTGGCGTTTTCAAACCATCTTCTTTTCAGGTCTTTCGCGCATTCTATCCAGTAAGTTTTCTTGTTTATGCTTTTTGATATCTGGTAAAGCCTTTTGGTATTGGCGCTCGTTTTCGACCCTATGATAAGCACGATGTCGTTCTCTTTGGGCAGAGACTTTATCTCTTTCTGTTTGACCCTGGTTATCCGGCATGTAGTGTTGTAAAGCGTTATCTCCGGGATGATTTTCGTAAGGCGGCTCATTATGCTGTTTATATTGTCTATGGTTTGGGTTGACTGTGTTATGACCGCGGCTTTTTTTACGCGGGAAAGGCTCTTTAGCGGAAGACGCCTGGCCGATTCCACCAATATGGGTTTTTTCTTAAGCTGCCCGGAGATGCCTTTTACCTCGTCATGACCGGCATCACCGATAATTATAATCGTGCTTTTTTTTTCAAGGCCTCTGGCGATCTTGTATATGTCTTTGACCTTGGGGCAGGTCGCATCGACTATCCTGTAGCCGCAGGCTTTGGCTTTGTCGAATGTTATTTTAGGCGCGCCGTGCGCCCTTATGATGAGTATGGAGTTCTTGGAAGGGCGGATCCGTTTGATTTTTTTTATACCTTTTTCTTCAAGCTCCTTGACGACAAAAGTATTGTGAACTATGTCTCCAAGGACGTAGACTTCTCTTTCCCCCCCGGCCAATTTTTTGCTTATATCTATAGCCCTTCGTACGCCAAAACAGAAACCCGAACTTTTTGCAATATTTATTTTCATTTTTATATGCTAAGATTTCTCCCGGATCGTTTTTTCAAGTAAAGCTGTCTTTGCGGCAAGGTCTTCCTTGAGCTTTTCTAGGGCAGCTTTGTATTTTGGGTTCATGCGCACTTCGGATAAGATGGAATCAGCCTCTAGAAGTAAAGAGGCGATCTTAGCCAGGCAGTATTTCCCGCCTCCGGCACTTATTATCAGTTTCCTGAAGGACAAAAGATCGCTATAAGTCTTCTTCTTTTTTTTCAGGAGACGCTTAAGTCTTATTTTGCCGCTTGCAGAGAGGTTCCTGTAGGTCTTCCATACCAGTAAAGTCTTTTTTGATTCATTAAGATCGGAAAGGACCGGTTTCCCGATTCTCTTGCTCGAAGAGAATACATCGAGAAGATCGTCCTGTATCTGAAAGGCCAGGCCGAGCGTGATACCTAATCTTGAAAGCTTGCGGATTTCCTCTTTTTTCGCCCCGGCTAAAGTTGCCCCTAGAAGCAAGGGGCCTTCAAAAGTATATTTTGCGGTTTTGAGTGTATAAGTGAAGAGGACCTCTTTCTCTGTGATTTTTTCTATTTTTTTTATATTGTTTACCACATCGATAAATTCGCCTTCTCCGGTAGAGGCTGCTATTTTGGTGAATAAGGAAAGGGTTTTCTCCTTGCGGAAGGACTCCTCTTCGAAGGAAAGAAGCGTATTTACCGCCAGTGCGAATAGTATGTCGCCGGCGGCAATACTCAAATTGGAGCCGATCTCGTTTTTTGAAGACACCCCCAGTTTACTGTTAAAGAAGCGGTGAAGGGTGGGCTTGCCGCGGCGAAGCGCGGATTTATCAATAACATCGTCATGGACGAGAAAAAAGTCGTGAAGTAACTCCAGGGAAAGAGAGGCGCGGATAAGCTTTTTATAGGAAAAATCCTTTCTTTTTGTATACCCCTGGTAGCTGAGGACGAAGAGTATGGGACGGATCCTTTTGCCGTTTCGGTTCAGGAAGTCCTGGATGCCGGCATAAAGAAGCTTGGAGGATTTCAGATTAAAATCCCTATCGGCCATTGACGGCAAGCTTTTCAGCTCTTTGTCTATATCTTTTTTTATCTTTTCAAGCATGTCCAATACTTTAGCATAACTAGAGATACGCGGCAATATATATTTGGCGGCAGCGGCCCGCACTTTTGACTTAAACTTCTTGAAGAAGAGGTGTTTATGTGTTATTTTTATATATCAAAAAAGACGGACACGAAAGGGCCCGTGCGGTATAAATCATTATGTTAAAGCCGATTGAGAACATACCTTCGGAATATATTGATGAGTTTCGCCTGAAACAGATATCTTTTATAAAGGCGAGGGTATACCTTTTTTGCCTGCTCAGTATGGCCATATATTTTTGTGCGCTTTTAATGGACGTCATAATGGAGCCGGATGGTTTCAGTCCCGTGGAAATCTTCGTGGGAAGCGCTTTGGTCTTAAGCGGGTTCCTGATTATTTTTCTGAATTATAGAGCAAAAACGCTTTATATCGCTAAATTCAATGCGTACCTCTTTACGGCGCTTCTTCTGGTGCTTCTTATGCAGCTCAGTGTCGAGTTTCAGGATGAGGCGATAGTGAGCTCCTCTTTTTTCGTCTTTACGCTTTTTCTGGTGTCTACAACCATACCGTGGAGGCCCGGGGAGACGGTCCCGATATGGATTATGCACCTCCTTGCTTTTACCGGGTCTTTTTTGACTGTCAAGTATATCTCAGTTGCGAATGAGGTTCTTTTCAGCCCGCGTGAATATATTGACGGGGCCTTTTTCATCAGCCTGGCTTTCGCGCTTTGCCTGATAGTACGCAACAGAGAGACGGCGAGAGACATAGATAATTTCATACTTTTTAAAAAAGTTGAAAACAAAAACAAAATGATGCAGAAGGACCTGGAATGGGCCACACGCGTCCACAAGACCCTTATCCCGGGATCACTTAGTACGGATAAGGCTGATATAGCTGTCACGTACTTGCCGGTATATTATATAGGGGGGGATTATGTGCGCTTTAACTTTATCGATCATGATAATAAACTGATTTTTATCATAAGCGATGTTACGGGACACGGAGTGCCGTCGGCTCTGCTTGTCAACAGGATACATGCGGAATTTGAAAGTTTTGCAAAGGAAGGGAAAGAGCCGGGTTCCCTCTTAAAGGAACTGAATGAATTCATAAAGAAAGACTTTGAAGGCTCCGGCATGTATTTAAGTGCCTTTTGCGGGATGCTGGATTTCAAGAAGATGCACCTGGTGTATTCAAACTACGGACACCCGACGCAGTATCTTTATAGCAGGAGGGCGCCCCATCTTCACAAGCTCGCTTGCCAGACAAGCCTTTTGGGGCTTCCGGATAACGATGACAGTGTTTACCAGAACCGCCTCGAGATAGCCCCCGAAGATAAGGTGATGCTGTTTACCGACGGGGTTATCGAGACGGTAAATGCCGAAGGCGAAGAGTACGGAAACGCAAGAGTGGAGAAGTTTCTGGAGAAGAACCATGCGCTGGAAAGGGATGCGTTTAATAAGGAGCTGCTTAAGGATCTGAACGCGTTTAAGGAGGGCAACTTTAAAGACGATATATGCATCATGAGTATCGCGGTAAAGGCGCATCCGTTTCTTTTTTCGTGGAAGGGGCGTTAGGGGGCGCTTGCCTTTTCAGGTGAGTAAAATGAGTTGAAAAGGCGCCTGTATTATGTATAATGAGTGAGCAGAAAGAGAGTTTCTTGTATTAACAAAAGAGGAGAATAGCAATGAAACCCCGGAAGAACTATAGGAAACGCCCCAAAAAAACAGGAGCCAGGAAAAGACAAAAAGTTTTATCGCAAAAACGGAGACTGGTAAAAGCCGGTTATGACAGAGCAAGGCTCGAGAAGATGTCGGATGTTGAAATAAGAGAGCTGCTGAAAAAAGCAGGCAAGAAGAAGGCTTTAAAACCGGTCAAGAAGACGCATGCGAAAAAGGCTAAACCGAAGAAGGGTGAGCCCAAAAAGAAAGAGGCGAAAAAGAAGTAATTTTTAGTTTAATCTGGAAAAATCAAAAAGCCCCGCACATATGCGGGGCTTTTTATTTACCCATGCACCAGAAGGCCACGCCCGTAAGGGCGTGGATGAATGGCCTTCGGTGCAGTCTTTCCGCTTGACGGAAAGACTGAAACTGTGGATGCCATGGGCGTTAGCCCATGGAGCTTCA
>Ga0180437_10000389_pt1 | contig 85988 bp, 77 predicted proteins | sample SS_ome_4_FD_132410 | JGI IMG/M metagenome (GOLD analysis project Ga0180437, IMG submission 132410) | Hypersaline lake sediment archaeal communities from the Salton Sea, California, USA - SS_3_D_1 metaG | ecosystem: Environmental > Aquatic > Non-marine Saline and Alkaline > Hypersaline >...
CACAGGTAGTCGCGAACCTGCCATTTGCTCCGTAGGCAATCTCAACTAGATTGACAAGATTGGCACCGATTAGCAGGTCCAGTACCTGACTCCCTGAATGCAGAACTACATGGAGATTGTTGATGCCCTGTCTAATTACCTCGTGGACAAGAGCTACTGGATTTCGATTGACTGTGAACCCACCGAAGGAGATACAATCGCCACTAGAAACAAACCTCCTGACCGCGTCTGAGGCTAACATGACTTTTGAGGACATTACATTCACCCTATGATTTCAAGATACAATACCTACATTTTATTCTGCTGAGAGAAGAATCTTAGCTACATTCAGTAGGAACCTTTTTCCTAAAGTGTTTCCACAAAGATTTGGTGCTTGAGTAATGGAATGGAAAGATGGAGCACGGTGTGTGGTTTGCTTCACATTCGACTATGATGCTGACACCTCTTGGCGAAATATTCTGAGAAGAAGTAACATAGAACGTGACAATCCTGTGGTTCTCTCGATTGGAGAGTACGCCCCGAGAGCTGCTCTGCCCCGAATTCTTAGGTTGCTCGAGAAGCACGAAATCCGGGCTGGTTTCTTTGTTCCCGGCGAGGTCGCTGACCGCTTTATTGATTCAGTCAATACTATACATAAAGCAGGTCATGAGATTGGTCATCATGGATATGCCCACACAAACCCAGCATTATCTACTCTAGAAGAGGAGCAAAAGGAGTTGGAGAAAGGGTCGGCAGCTCTAAAACGAATAACTGGCTATCAACCTGTCGGGTATCGTGCACCAGCTGCAGACCTTAGTCCGCACACCTATTCGTTGTTGGCTAAGCAGGGATTGCTATATGATAGTACCATGATGAATGATGATCTTCCATATATGGTTGACATCGAAGGAAAGAAGATAGTGGAGCTGCCCATACGATGGATGCTTGATGATTGGGTCCATTTTGGATTCAACATGTTTCCATCCCTTCCCTACCAGAGTGGAATCAGCAGTCAGGAAAAGGTCTATGAAATCTGGTCTGCAGAGTTTGAGGCAGTCTACGAGGAGGGTCTCTACTTCATGCTTACGATGCATCCACAGATCATGGGTGTGCCTTCTCGGAGTAAGATGTTAGATAGACTTATTGAACTTGTGAAATCAAAGGGTGATGTCTGGATCGCAACACCTAGAGAAATAGCAGAATATTGGGTTGAACATGGAGGCTATTGAACTTGAAACGACTGGAAGGTAAAACTGTCATTATCACTGGAGTGTCAAACGGAATTGGACGGGCAACAGCCAGTCTCTTTGCAAAAGAGGGGGCACGTATAATAGGTGCAGATATTGATGAGGTGGGAGGCATGTCAATCACAGAGAATGTCCAAGCCTTTGGAGGGACAATGACTTTTTTGAGAATAGATGTGGCCAAGAAGAGTGACATTCAAGAGCTGTTTGAATTGGCCCAGACACAAGGGGGAGTGGATGTTTTGTACAATAATGCAGGTGTTGAGGTTGCTAAGGGACTCCTTGACACAACCGAGGAAGACTGGAGCAAAAGCATTGATGCAAATCTAAAGTCTGTCTTCTTCTGCTGCAAATATGCCATTGAACAGATGATTCAGAAAGAGAAAGGTGTAATCATCAACACTTCTTCAACTGCTGGTCTAGTGGGATCTTTCTCTCCCGCCTACTCTGCAGCCAAGGGCGGAATCATTGCATTGACAAAGGCTCTCGCAGTTGATTTTGGAAAACACAACATCAGGGTGAATTGCATATGTCCTGGAGCTATAGAAACCCCTATGCTAGAACGTGTCATCGAGAGTCAGGGCAATCCTCCTGATGTACGTGCAAGGAGATTACAGGGTTACCCGCTTACTCGATTTGGTTATCCTCACGAGGTCGCTCAGACGGCTTTATTCCTAGCCTCAGATGACTCGACCTTTGTCACAGGAGCAACCATTGTTGTTGATGGTGGATTTACAGCAAAGTGATTTTTGATTGTTTAAAAGATGGAGAATAACACGATGAGTAATCTCATGTTGATTGCATTTGGTGTCTGTTTTCTCCTGTTTCGAGTTTGGATTGTTGAAATCAAGTTAATCAAAGAACTCCAATTTAGACGGAGATACTTCAGTCGTTTCTTTTCATACTACATGTGTCTTGCACTAGCTTTCGATCTAAGTTTTTGGCCATTCAATGTAATGGTGATGGTGGCTTTTCCAATTCTTTTAGTTACATCAATTTGGGACATCAATTTCATGCGGCGATTCAGTTCGCAGGACTATTGGTCAGCTAATAGGAAATGGGGCTTGGTAGAAAGAATCACACTCCATCCCCCTGTAGTTATCGTCGCTATTTACATGATTCTCATGGACGCGCGAAATTACATCCAACCTCCAAATCTTGTAATGATGGCTATAGTAGTGATTATTCTCTTTTTGCCATTTTTTCTTCTCGATGTGAGATGGACAAAACGCTATAAGTGGCCTGAGGCTCTCATTGTTATTGGACTCATGGTCAGTTCTGGAGTTTCTTTGCTACTCGCAGAAACAATCTTATGGGGTGTTCCGATATGGTGAACGAGGAAATTGCTGAAAGTCTATCGTTCACTGAATACTTCGGAAAGTCACGCTTACTCAAATTCGCTCTGGTTTTTAATCTCATCTATTACATCGGCGTAATAGTCGTATTTGTCTTCTTGTTACTTCAAGGGACTTACCTAGATACTGTTTTCTCTATTGATTTTAGAGTCTTCTACGAGGCTGGTATAGAGTTTGTGAATTCACCAGCGGATATCTATCAAGTAAATCCAAACGGACTGCCATTCAGATACCTCCCTTCTTTTGCGATGTTCATGGCATTGATCGTTTGGGCACCATTAGCAAGTCTCTATATGGTAAATATCACTCTGATGATGCTCTGCAATGTTGGAATAGTCTACCTCGTATACCATGTAAGTCTACAGAGAGGAGTCACTAGTAGGACAAAGAACTTCGAGAGGACACTTGCCATTGTATTCATGACCCCTCCACATATTATCAATATCATGTTTGGACAAATCACTCAGCTGGCAATCCTCTTTAGTCTAATTGCACTATTTCTCCTTCAATCTTCAAAAAAGTCCTGGAAATGCTGTATTCTAATAGGTTTATCAATTGGACTTGCTACTACTCTAAAGCCTTTCTTCCTTTTGTTTTTCCCCTTCCTGTTTCCACTATCAATGACGGGTCATTTTCAATTCACTTTCCCTGTTAGGCAATGCACAGGAGCACTGGTTGGATTTCTCACCAGCATGATCCCCAACATCCTGTATTTCATCGTATATCCAGCAGCATTCACTGGACTCATCGAGGTGAATCTCTTCGAAGACCTCACAGGACAGCATAGTACGAGTCTTACAAAACTCATCTTGGCATTCATACCTTTGGCAGACACATTTCTTCTGCAAATAGGCATAATCATAGTCTTAGGTGGTTTCATTTTCCTTAGAAGCTATGTTAGGTTTCTAAGGACTCCTTCAGGAAGAAAGAACTATCTTCATCATTTCGCAGACATGTCTTTCCTAATACTTCTGGTCTATCCAGACTCATGGTTCCTCTTTCTGGCAGTCTGGTATGCATTTCTTGCTCCGTCAATGCTTGAGCTGTATAAATCTCATGCCGATAATCGTAACATGGATCTACTCTGGTCTGGAGCTAATAATCTGCTTGCTTTCTTTACAATTGGAATATTGATCCATTACCTCCTACTCGGTTTCGATCCAATAATTCCGATTTGGCTAGCAATTCTGTATGTACTATATCACCAATTGTATGGGAATTCATTGACTTCCAATGAATTCTTATCCAAGTGAATTCAAAGTTTCACGATTAAAATGAATGATAAAACTAGTACAGAGATTCCTTTTGACTCCCCAATATCATTTTCATACTTGAAAAGGTTCAATCTTTATGCAGGAGTTCTCCATCTAATAACCGGTATTTTGATGCTATTTTTAGGACTAACCTTGGAATGGTCACAGGACGTTTACACCATATATCTCGATTTTGAGATTATTAGTTTTGATCCCTTTGAATTTCTCGTACAGCCAACACCTGTTGTACTGTTTACGTTGACAAATATCGGTGTAATTCTTGCATCATTTCCTTTGATGTCTGCACTTGCACATTTCCTGATAGCCTATCCTTTGAATGACAAGTATGTGGACAATCTCAAGAGGGGAATGAATCCTTACAGATGGTATGAATACTCTGTGTCGAGCTCAGTGATGATCTTCCTTATCACCTTCCTTCTAGGAATCTGGGACATCTGGTCCTTGGTAATGATTGTTGTTTTGAATGCTATGATGATTATGTTTGGTTACCTAATGGAAAAACTCAATCAGTACACCGAGAAGACTAATTGGAGTCCCTTCATCCTTGGATGTATTTCTGGATTCACTCCTTGGCTTGTTCTCTTCGGTTACTTTACTGCAGCAATTAGTATGGCGGAGACTCAACCACCAACCTTTGTGTACATCATCATCTTCATGTACTTCTTACTCTTCAATATCTTCGCATTGAATATGCTTCTTCAATACAAGAAGGTCAGTAAGTGGAAGGATTATCTTTACGGAGAAAGAATGTACATTGTATTGAGCTTGGTTGCCAAGACTTTACTTGCATGGATTGTTTTCGCAGGTATTTTTGCTCCATTCTGACAGCATTCTGCTTGAGAGTATGATGAAACCTTCAATTCACATCATACTCTCATCTTAGCAGGTATCTCTTTGCCAAAACCAAGGTCTTCCATCATCAGAGTTTTTCTATCATCAAGTGAATGTTCATAGCCGCTTTTCTTCCATCGGCAACTGCATGAATAAGCTCATAGGGGTTCTCTCTGTCAGAGTAGGCTTTTCCTCCTGTAAAGACACCCCCCCCTTCAGGATGAGTCTTATCCGACTTCGCGGTCAAGAACACTGCATCATGATTCTCCTTGAGGATTTCGAGCTTATCATCTGTATATGACCAATTTCCTCTGAAGTCTATACGAGTTAGCATAAGTTGAGATATCTCTTTGTCAAGCACACCTTTGGGAAGTTTTCCTTGTTCCACGAGATCATGCAGATATCCCCCCGGAGTATTATTGGAATCCAATAGCTCAACAGAATATCCCAGACGTGCCAAGTAGTACGCGCAAGTGAGACCTGCAGGTCCCGCCCCAACGACACAAACACTCTTTCCTTTGATATGTCTAACAGGTTGAGAATCTTCGTCCTTTCCTGTGTACTCTGCAATCCAACGATGCAATTCGCGGATCTGAACAGGTGCAGTGTCGAAACTTAACCGTTTACAAACGCTTTCACAAGGAGCACTGCAGACATATCCACAAATCTCTACGAATGGGTTCGTTTCACGGACAAGACGTGCGGCTCCAAGATAGTTCCGTGCCTCGATCCGACGAATGAATCCTGCAATATCCATTCCAGCTGGGCATGCGTCTCTGCATGCTGGATTCTCACAATGCTGGCACTTTCGTGCGATGTAACTTGCGTTTTCAGCCTTGCCATCGATTATATCTGGGAAGACCGATTTTGGATTTGATTCAACATATGTCACATATTCGTGCTCAAACTTCTTCCTATGAAACTCTTTCTTCTTCATCGTGCGGAGAATGACGTTGGCTGCACCAAAACCCGACGCAGTGGCAGCAGGCATGCCCATCCCCATCGTCGTTGAGTCTCCGCATGCATAGACTCCTGTCCAAGGAGTCCTTGCAGGAAGTCGCTTGGTCAATTCCTGTCCAATCATCTGTTTTGGGCCACCTACAGAACCCCAGTTTTTCATCGTATATCGTTCAATAGTCGATGGTGTAGCGATATGCAGATACTTAATCCCACTTCTGAACCCTAGAATCCGTTTTTCGACCTCATCCAGAACAAGTTCTGCTTGCCTTTTCTTTCTCGCCTCATACTCTGGAGTTTGATACTCTGCCTCAAACGGTCGAGGCCAGTTCTGGTTTGGCGCTGGTGAAAACATAGTGATAATATGTTCATCCTCAGGTCCAAGGCTGTGGTCATCGACACTTGGTATATACAAAGTGATATCACCCATCTCAATCTGGGTTGTGTCCCTAACATAGTACTCCACTGCATTGATGTCCTCAGGGAAGACCTTCTTGTCTACAGCTGCGTAGAGAACCATTGCTGGATAGGTCGGTACCTGTGAGTCCGCCCAAGCTATTTGTTCATCTGTGACTAGTTCATGTGGTAATAGATTGTGAAAGAGGTTCCATACAGTTGTACCAGACACTACTTGATTTGATCTTATTGATGTACCATCTGCAAGCCTAACCCCACATGCTCGCCCATCTTCAAACTCAATCCTTTCGACTAAACTCTCGTAGAGGATGGTTCCTCCGTTCTTTTCTATTGCTCTTTCAAGAGCATTGGAATACGTTTGAGCTGAACCCGCAACATAGTAGGTTCCTCCAGCATGGTTGTCAGTGAACATTGTTAGCGCCATTAATGCTGGGGTTTCTTTCATACTGGTGTACGCATAACTGGCACATAGTTTGTCGAAGAATTCCAAAAGCTTCTGACTCTTGATATACGGACTCATTAAGTCATAAGCTGACATAGATAATAATCTTCCAAGCTTAAGCACTCGCCGAGGGGAAGAGAAAAACATCTTCAGCTTTGCATGATTAGACATCTCGCTTGGGGGTGTCAGTAAATCCTTCCCTTCAATATAATCGCTATAGAACTTCCTCAAGAATGAATAAAGTTCCCGCAACTCTTCCTTCTCACTCTCAAAGAGCCTCTCGAGTTCACCAAGAAACAATTCTAAATTCTTCCAAAACAGGAGGGGTTGCCCAGCAAAGTCTAACCTCCAGAATTTATCCCGTGGTATGACTGTGATTGATTCCTCAAGGTAGTTCATCAGATTGTGGATAATATTATACCCTGTGGTCCCGAAACCAAAAATCAATGCAGCTCCAGCGTCAAAGATGCGGTCATCTCGTACGAAGCTTGTACAGGCTCCACCAGGAAGATAATGCTGCTCTACAAGAAGCACCTTCACTCCCCTTTTTGCAAGAAGACTTGCTGTTGTCAATCCTCCAAGTCCTGCTCCAATGACGATAACATCGTACTCAGATTTGAGTATTCTCTTTGAAGTTATGATTGGCATAAGATATAATTCGATGTGGTTCGTGTTTAAAAAGAGATACGGTGCATTTGATGAAGTTCTATTGTGATATTGAATATTAATCAAAATGCTAGAGGTCTAATTTTGTGGCCAGCAACGATATAACAAGGCTGGTCTTTTTAGCCGACCTGTGACCAAGCCAGATGAAAACCAGACAATCAATCTCTCGAACGACAAAACTTGTCATACTAATTGCATTTGTTTTATTTTCAGCATACAATCTAGTTCTTACAGCTCTTCAGGATTTCATACTATTCATATCTGGTGATGCAGGTGCCTTAGGGACCTCATTTGGTATTTTTACACTAACGGCGGTCCTATCGAGATTTCTCTCCGGTTGGATTATTGAGAGAATAGATGATGCTGTGGCACTTGTTTTTGGGAATGCCATAGTAACCCTTGTATTAGCAGTCTATCCCCTGGCTTCTCACATCTTGATAATATATGCAATCCGAGCTGTGCAGGGATTTGGGTGGGCTCTCTCCACTGTGACGGTACTCACAATGATTGTGGAAAATACTGAGAGTACAAGAGTTAGCGAAGCTCTTGGATATCTCAATGTTTTCGGTTCATTAAGTTTACTCATTTTTCCGCTCTTTGGTAGTCTGATTGTAGCAATAAAGTCACTTGAGTTTTACACAATCTGTTTCAATTTAGCCTTCGTGACTGGTGGGTTATGCACAATACTCTCAATCTATGCTTGGAGATCAATCCCACCTGCAGTTGCCCACGAAATTCCTGTTTCAGGACTGCCTGAGAGGTCTGTGCTAGTCCCAACATTTGCTGCTTTCCTCCTATTCATGACACTTGGTGTTCTCTTGAGCTACTCCCCAGAGATTGCTACCATAAATGGTATTGACAATCCAGGTTTCTTCTTCTCGATCTTTGCGTTTGCACAGATTATCGGATCTGCATTAGGTGGCATATTAACTGGGAACTCTCGCTATGGTTGGATTGCCACTATGGGGGCTCTATTCGTTGTGTGTGGGACTGCTCTCTTGGTCTTCTTCCCTGGGCTCTATGGTTATATCGTATCTGCGTTCATAGTAGGTCTAGGATTTGCAGCAGCTAATATAGCACTCAACTCATTTGTATCCTCCATCTCCACTAACTCTGAAGCCAAGGGTATGGCTATGTACTCGGCAGGTGGAGATACTGCAATCGCTGTTGGGTCCTTTGGAACAGCAATGCTTCTTGGCTTCGGATGGGAAATGCCGATAATTCTCCTGGTCTTTGCTCTAACAGCTTTAGTTTCATCCATCTACTCTTACATAACAATCAGTCGAACTATTCCTAGAATATGAATAATTCCCATATTTGCGCGCTCATGACATTATGCTAGGATATCATGAGCTTTCTTCAGCTGACCAATAATCTCAATGTTCTTAGACAGATCTCCGTGCACTCGACAGATGAAAGCTAGCCTCTTCTTTGATAGAGAACCCAAATGGCCGCGGCAACGACTGCTATGATTACAAATGATGTAAGGTAAATTGCAATGGAAATTGGTTCTTCTTCTTGTCTTTGTGGATTAGAGCCTTGAAGATACTCCTCTAAGTTAGTCTTTCCATCATCATCCGGATCTAACAATGAGTCATCAAACAGGGGATTCAGTCCATTCTCTACTTCCCATAGGTCAGGCATTTGATCAGAGTCTGAATCTACCGAGAAAGGATTTAGTCCTGCTGTGTATTCTTGGGCGTTTGTAAGTCCATCATTATCTTCATCTTCGTTTCCATCCGCAGGATTGGTTGGATCAAAGCCATTATCAACTTCATACTTATCATCCATCGAGTCTGAGTCTGAGTCAACATTATTGTCATCAGTCCCTAGAAAGAGCTCATCAGCTGCCGATATACCATCCATATCTAAATCACGACTAAACAAAGCTTGATCTATCCAGAACTCATGACTGTCAAGTATGCCATTGTGGTCTATGTCACTATCATAGGAGTATGTAATCTCAAAACCAACAACACTGTCACCTGTGTTATTCAAAACAAGTGTATAGAGCCCTCTATTAGAAACAGATGAGTTAAACAACTCAGTCGGTTCCCACGCTGATGCGTCGTTGAATTCAGCTATATTAATTATCTCACCAGCAGGATTCAGCAATGAAAATGTTGCAGGGCCTCCAAACCACCTACATGAAACTTCTATGTTGGTGGATGTAGTGATTGGGATGTAGAGCTGCTCAGTCCGTGCAGATTGTATTATGTAGTCGAAGTTGAACTCCCGTCGTTCCCCATAGGTCCGACCCATAATATAGGATAGGCTCCCTCCTATAGCTGCTGCTACTTCCCTACAGAGATTGTAATCAAACTCAGGATAGTCATACTGGTCAAAGCCAGTATGATACGTTACATCCATCATTGCTCCTGACTCAAAGGCACAGACTGCTCCTGAGAATCCTTTCTCGAAGAAAGGAAAATGGTCAGATAAACCCCAAAGAGGGAATGAGTATGAAGGAACTGGCAGGATATAGTTGTTCCCATAGTTGTTACTTATTGTTCTTGTTAAGTCAGCCCAGAATTTACCTCTGCTATAGTCACCAATACCATCATAACCCATGTGTACTCGTTCGTCAGAAGGTGCCATAGGATTCGGATAGAGAACGGTATCGATATTGAATAGAGCGAGAGTTTCGATACCTCGATGGAGAAACTCGGTGGAAACCTCATCGCTTCCCTCTAGGAAATTATTTAGCTCCATTCCATGAGGATGTAGTCCATTCAAAGCCATGAAATAGATGTCAAGTGGCCATTCATATTGAGAGAACACCTCTGCTAGTAAAAGCATTACTGCAATGCCAGAGCCATCACAGTTTGCTCCTGGACATGCATCAGGAGAATCGTAATGAGCAGTAATAATGAATACTGGATTGTTTCCAGGTAGATACCCTGGCAGCTTACCAATGACATTGAAATAGTCTCCAAAGACTTCAGTTTCAAGTTTGGTGAATTCGAGCATTTCAAATCGATTTATGATATAGTTCCGAGCATCCTTGTTTGCTCCATCAACCTCTGCCTCAAATTGAGCATTGATGTAGCGTGAACCGCCCTCAGTGAACTCCTGCACTATTTCACGTATCTCTGAAGCTGTTATTGCCTCATAGATCTCCTCAACAACCAACTCTCCATACAATCGACGATAGATAGTTTCCGCTGGTACATAATTCTCACTAAGACATTCTATTGCAACCGGAGCTTCAGTGATGGATGCTGGGGTGAGGAGGATGAAAGCAAGAATAATTACAATCCAGAATCGTGTCATTCACTTTTCCACCAAAGGTGTTTGGATTTAATTTAAAGCCATTAAAGAAACCCTACTATACGCGCAATTACAATTCAATCCCTGACTTCCAAGTAATCTTGCGTTTTAATAATCGAATTCAAGTGAATAGTTCCTTGGTTCCTTGACATACCCTGCTGCGCAATCTCATCAAAGATGTTTCTCCAAAAGATATTCAGCAATATATTTCGGACCAAGTTTCCACCTTTTCAATACATTATCTTGATAAGATATCATGTGCTTTTTGCAGTTGATGAATGATCTCAATGTTCTGAGGACACTTCTCCAAACACTCCCCACATTCAATACATGCTGTGGCATCCTTTCCAGTGGCCCATGTTACTTTGCCAATCATTGAATAGTACCGTTTTGCCTGCTCTCTATCTCCATATATCTGATAACGCTGCAGAGCCTCGAAAATGAAACTGATATTCACCTCATTGGGACAAGGTTGACAGTACTTGCACTGAGTGCATATGTTGTCACACAGTTCTTTGAATCTCTGGGCAATACTATCAATTGACTTCTGCTCTCTCTCTGTTACTTGATTTACATCATCGCGAGATGTGATTTCCAAGTTGTCAACTAGCATCTCCTCAGAGCCCATCCCTGATAATGCTACTGAGACATTGGGATTGCTCAAGACAAACTTGAAAGCCAAATCTGCAAAGTTGTCCCTGCTTGGCGATAACCACTTCTTCATCTCTTCCGGGAGGTCTCTCCCTGCAAGTCGACCCCCACCAATGGGCCCCATTATTGCCACCGCGAGACCCTTCTTCCCTGCATAGTTAATCATCTCGTGATTCACCTGATCAATAATGTTATACTGAACAAGCATCAGTTCAAAATGCCCTGAATCTATGATTTCCTTCAGGACTTCGGGTTTATCATGGAAAGAGAACCCAAGGTGTTTGAACTTACCAGCTTTCTTAGTCTTCATCGCTTCTTCTATTAGATTGAGTCCTAGTACTTTCTCTTCAAACGACTTCTTGTTAAGAGCATGGAACAGATAGACATCCACATTCTTCTCATCTAGCCTCTGAAGCTGCTCCTCTAAGTACTTGTTAAAGTGGTCGGGGCTTGTGAAGTCCTCTCTACCCACAGGGCACTTGGTGACAAGAGTGACCCGTTCTCGATAACCATCTTTCAGAGCCAGTCCAAGGACAACCTCGCTCTCTCCCCGATGGTAGGTCCAAGCGGTGTCCACGTAGTTGATTCCGTTGTCAATCCCCTTACGAATTAGTCTGATTGCTTCTTTGCGATTAATCTGACCACTTGGTTCAATAACAGGTAGGCGCATACATCCAAATCCAAGTGCTGATACCTTTTTTCCAATTCTACCCAGCTTTCTGTATTGCATGCTATTTTCATCTCTTTTGGTGACTTTCTTTTATTCACTTGTACCTGTTAAATTCACGGATTAGTTTGAAAGATTGGAGCAATGCATCTCTTTGAAGCACATAATTCATTAATGTCCTGCAAAAAACCAGAATCGAGAGAAATGAATACAACAGCTACCCATCTCTTAGAGATGAAAAAATTATCAATGTCATTTGATGAGAGGATCCTCTTTAGAGACTTTTCAATGGAGCTGAAACATGAAGAAACCCTTGGTCTGACTGGTCCTTCTGGCAGGGGAAAGTCCACTATACTTCGAATTGCCATTAATTTAATCCAACCAACATCTGGTGAGGTACTCTTTCAGGGAGAAAATATTCAGAGTTATGACCCTCGAGAGTTGAGAAGAAGAATGATTCTCGTTCCTCAAAAGGCAAGTATGTTCCCTGGAACAGTCGAAGATAATCTCCTCTGGGGCTTGAATATTCATGGCATTGAAACTACAGAAAAAACTCTCATTGAGGTCCTTGATGAGGTGGAATTGGAAGCAAGATACCTGAGTAAGGTTGCACAGACACTCTCGGGAGGAGAACAACAAAGGGTAGCTCTGGCAAGATCGCTTTTGCTAGAACCAGAGGTCCTTCTTCTGGATGAGCCCACCTCAGCATTGGATGAAGAGACCCAGGTCGCGATTGAAAAGACTATCAACACAATCATCACAGAAAGGTCTATCGGTGTTGTGATTGTCACTCACGATAGGCTTCAAGCAAGTAGGTTCACTACTAGAATTGTTGACATAGCTGATTTTGGAGGTTGACTAATTGCAGATGGACATAATCGACTTGTTCCTCAATCCTCCTCCAGAACTGATTGATGCTTTCTTCAGTTATTTGGTAGGATTAATACTGGTGGTCATTATAATCCTTCTTTCAAAATGGCAAGGAATAGGTGTAGAGGATAAGATTCTCATTGGGACTATACGAGGCACAATACAGATCATCCTGATGGCACTAGTCCTCGAGATCATTTTCGAACTCCAGGACATGGTACTTATCTTCGGTCTCCTCACCATAATGTCGATTTTTGCGGCTCACACTGCAGCTTCAAATCTCGATGAGATTCCTGGTGTCTTGAAGGCAACACTACCTGGCATCACTATAGGATCACTCTTTGTCATGTTTCTGTGCGTGATTCTTGGCATAGTGGAGCCCGTGGGTGAGTACATAATTCCAATGGGAGGAATGGTGATTGGCAATTCTATGGGTCTGTCCAGCTTGGCTTTGGAGAGAATGTGGTCCAACGCCCAAAAACAGAGGGACCTATTGGAAACTGCTCTAGCTCTAGGCGCAAGTGCATACCAAGCCCTAGACCTGACAATCAAGGAATCAGTGAAGGCAGGTCTCTTACCAAATCTCAATCGTTATGCTGCCCTTGGAATTGTCACGATCCCAGGACTCATGTCTGGTATGATAATAGGTGGAATGCTTCCAGTTGTCGCAGCATTGTATCAGGTGATTGTGTTTCCCATGATATTTCTAGGTTCCATCATAAATGCCCTGATTTCATCTCGAATATTTCTTCGACAGATGTTCAATGAAAGGCTTCAAATCATGGTGCCACCACTTGGTGAGTAGGCTTAGGACAAGATTTCATGAGTCGTTTTCAACTGATCTATGGTTTCGATGATATTAGGAATTCAGACTTGATATTTTAATTCAGGAGGTTTTGAGTAATGACATCGGATATCATTGACATGTTCTGCATGATTCCAACCAAGGCATATATCAAGCAGCTAGTGACCTTGCCGCCTCAGGAGTATAACTACGTTCGTTTGTTTGGGAAGCAGATTGCTGACTATCTTGGAATATCAGCTGAATTTCAAGATGCTTTGAGTACATCCACTTTGGAAGAATTGAACGCTTGGATGTTTGATAAGGCATCCGTCCTCGCCATGGAGCCTAATGAGTTCGTAGAACTTCTAGATACCTGGGGGGTGAAAAAAGCGGTTCTTATGAACGAAGATGCTCAGACCACCACTGGACTTGAGTATCTACCAAATGACTACTTTGCAAACTTGGTGAGTGAGTATCCGGACAAGTTTCTTGCCTTTGCAGCTGTTGATCCCAATAAAAAGGATGAAGGACTACACGAGTTAGAGCGGAGTATTTCGAAACTTGGTCTTCATGGGTACACATGTACTCCCTTCCTCCATGCTCTATATGCTAATGATGTAAGGTATGAACCATTCTTTGGTTTTTGTCAACAGCAAGAGGTTCCTGTCTGGATTCACACTTCAATGAATTTCTCAAATCTCCCTTCAGACTTTGGGCATCCTGGGTATCTCGACAAGGTAGCTCTGAAATTCCCCAACCTAAAAATCATTGCTGGTCATGGTGGATGGCCATGGGTCCTTGAGACCGCAGCAATAGCTCGAAAACATAGGAATCTCTACATCGATACATCAACACAACATCCTCGGTATTTTGCTAAAGCTGGTTCAGGTTGGGAACCACTTCTCTATTATGGTAACAACCTCCTTCAAGATCAGATTGTATTCGGATCTACCTGGATATTGCTGGGACTTCCTATTGACCAGCTTGCTCAGGAAGTCAATGCATTACCAATCAATGAGCATGTTAAGAAGAAGTGGCTCTTCTCAAATGCAAAAAGGCTTCTCAACCTCTGATGAAACTAAAACCAAAAACCTGTTCTGTTTTTTCCAACATGTAGTCAATGACTCTTGACTAAGTGGTCAAGGAACGTAGAATTATATCAAACCATTCCCTATATCTAACCGTTAAATGATAGACTTCAAATCATGGTGCCACCAATTGGTGAGTAAACTACCTTCAACTACTCTTGTGCCATGTTTTTCCAAAGATTGATACTTCACCTTTGCCTTCACACAAGGCATTTAGAACGGGAGATAGACATGATAAATTCATGGATTTCTGATATTCCATGAATTGCGCCACAATGTATTTTATTCTGATTGTAATTATCAAAGATGAGGATTTAGTATGAGGGCTAACCATCCACTAGTGATTTCCTTCATCTTCATATGTATCATTATACCAACTCTATTTGTATCTGGAGAAAACTTCATAGTGGTTGCATCAATCGTGGACACAACATATGGACCGGAACTATTACCTAATCCAGACTTCTCTGAAAGTCCAATTGTTTCGGTTAATGGGACTTCAGAAGGATTCAGCTATGTTTATCATCAATCCACCAGCGGCTCTGATTTCAACCATGTGAATCTAACCTGGTCTCACACAGCAGGTACAAATTACAGCTACAAGGCTGTTTCCCAATCTCCCTATCCACGATGTAATGATTTTATACTTCTCACTCAGGACCTTGACTGGACATGGGAAACACTGCCAATCCAGGTAATTACTGGAATGGAATATAGGATTACACGGACAGGAGACTTCGAAACGAGTGAATATTGGGATCATATGTTTGATGTTTCAAGATTGTTGATTGACTCTTCTGGAAATTGGGCGCCTTGCGGAGGAGGCGATCGTACTTTATTACCAGATGGTTTCATTCGGAGTGCTTCAGAACTTCAAGGAATGCCTCGAAATGAGATATTTGGAGGGATGATTGAAAACAGTGAAGGAGTGCAGGAAGATCCGGAAGACCGATTGACAATAGCTTTTGTACTGGCACCTTCCATTCAATTCTTAGACTATCACTTTGTCGAAACTCCATATTTGAATTGGACTGGGACTGTCACTATGATTATACGAGGTATCACATGTGCAGCATTTGGTCCGACTGATCCTAATACGATTCCTGCACCCCCACATATGGGTTTCTGGCAAAATTCCATTTATGGTAGAGGGGATGCAGTAACTGTAGCTCCGGATGACTCAGTATATACAGTGGGCACCGAAGGTGAGTATAGTACTGGTGACCTTGATCTAGTCTTCCAGAAGTGGGGCAGGAATGGGAATCTCCTGTGGACCAAGCAGATTTCTGGAGCGAGTTTAGACATTGGAGCGGATATTTTGGTTTCTGAAAGTGGATCTATCTATACACTAGGAAAATATCGACCAGTATTTGGCGAGGCTTCAAATTCTAGTATGACAGTGACTCAATGGGATTCGAATGGGAATCAGATTGAAAGTAGGCGCTTGGATACTGACTTTGGAGGATCCATACAATCCTTTGTTATGGACACCGAGGGCAATTTCTACATCACTGGAGCACTTGATATAGGTCATAACGGTTCTTACTATCTTACGGTCTTGAAATGTGACCAAAACCTGGATCTTGTCTGGGTCAGAAATGTAGGTCAATATCCTACATACGGTAATCCATCAATAGCTATCGATTCGAACGATGATATCTACATCTCTGGATACTTTGGTGAGATGGCTAAGTTGGATTCTGGCGGGAATATCTTATGGGAGAATTACGACGCAGGGTCTTCTATTGCGATTGGAGAGGATGACTCGCTGTACTCAGTATCTTCCTTTTACGGGAATATTATCGTTTCGAAGTACAACTTCCAGACTGGTGTTCAAATCTGGAATACAACCTGGGGTTATCAGTGGTATGGACATCCAATCTTCGATATAGGCGCCATTGATATTGTAGTAGGACTTGAGGGTACTGTTTGGACTCTAAGCTCAATGAACCCTGGTCTTGGATGTGACTTACCAATAGTTGTCAGTTTTAATGGTACTACTGGGGCTCATCAATGGAACTATACATGGCTTCCTGATATGCCAAATAGGGCATGGAGTTTCTATCCTGAATTTGGTGACCGCATTGCAGCAGGATCTGGGAACCGTGCCTATGTTACAGGAATGGCATATATTGGTCCTGAAGACACAGCCGGTCTAGGTACAATTGCACTTGTAGTACTTGGTCCTGAAGTACAAAATGGGGGGCTTGGAGACCAATGGCTTCTTCCGTTGATAGGAGGAGTTGGTGTTGCCATAGTAGCAATAGCTATTCTACTGATAAAGCGGAAACCACATGACTAGGCAGTTTCCAATGATTTATTTCATGGTCAACGACCATTGACTGCCTGGTCAAGGAACGTAGGATTATATCTGTCCCTTGCTACTTCTTCTGTGAAGAAAAATGACCTCGGATGAAGTGTTTGAGGCAATCTCGCACCCAATGCGGATAGCAATCTTGAAGGAGCTAGCAAAAGAACCAACTCGCTTTGCGGATCTCAAGCGGAACCTACGAATCAAAAGCAGTGGACTCTTGGACTTCCATCTCAAGAAGATGGATGCAGTCGTAACAACAGATAGAGATGGACTTTATACATTGAATGCTAGAGGATTCGCAGCACTTCGTGCAGTGGCTGTTGTATCAAACTATGGCTGGCAACGAAGATCTTGGATTATCAATGTGGCAATGCTGGGTGTAATCAATCTCTATCTGTTCTTCACTGCACCTGAATACTACTTCTTTGCAGCGATTCCAACAATTGCTTGGTTAGTTTTCTATAGCTATTGGACTTTCGTGAAGCGACGAGTGCGTTTTAGAAGCAATGGTATTGAAACTGAAGAAATGGAGGTTTCCTGATTTGACTAATGGCGTAGTAGTTAAACATTATATATACTCAGGAGAAAAATACGTATCCAAAGGTATCTTCGTTTATGCTTGGGAGTTTGGAAAGTAATGTCTGCGGTAAGAATTGAGAATTTAGTAAAATCATTTGGCAATCTGGTGGCAGTAAACGAACTTAGTCTGGATGTCCGAGAGGGCGAGATCTATGGCCTGCTCGGTCCTAACGGGGCTGGAAAGACTACGACCATCAAAATGCTCATGGGTCTTCTAGATCCAGACTCTGGTTATGCCAGTGTGTTTGGTGTTGATTCAACTGAAAACCCAGTAGAGGTAAAACGTTTCGTAGGGTATGTCCCCGAAGACCAGCAGTTGTATGACTCTCTCACACCCCGAGAGCTCTTTAATTTCATTGCCTCGATACGACAGCTCCCTCAAGAGAAGGTTAGCAGAAGAATCAAAGAGTTTGTGAAAGCTCTTGATTTTGGCAAGCACTATGATAAGATGATTGTCACACTCTCTCAAGGGAATAAGCAGAAGACGATGCTAATTGCAGCTTTGCTTCATGCTCCCAAGTTATTGATCCTTGATGAGCCCTTTTCAAGTCTCGACGTACGATCGGCAAAAATCATGAAAGACATAGTCAGAATTCACGCCCAGAATGGGGGTTCTGTCTTACTTAGTACCCATGTGATGGAGGTCGCAGAAGGGCTCTGCGATCGTGTTGGAATAATCGATGAAGGTATATTGGTTGCAGAAGGTACCCTTGACGAACTACGTGTAACAGCTCATAAAGATGGTGCTACTCTTGAAAGTCTATTCTTAAAATTAACAGAACAGGAGGAAGAGGTCGAAGAAGGAGTTTCTGTGCTTAAGGAGGCACTAGCTGAATGAAATTCTCTGAGTGCTGGAAACTCGCAGGAGTTGTAGCACAGGAGTCTCGATTCCAAGCATATCTTGAGATGAACCCCTCTAACCTCGCCCGTGTCAAAGAAGAGCCTGAGAGGATTGCACGTTCAATTAAATCATCAAGTCGTATCAGCTACTTCATGACTGCTGCAATTCTAGGGATGATTGCAATCATTTCACTTGCCGCATCTGCATTTGATGTGTCAATTGGCAATCCCGATGCACGCGTTGCCATTGGATTCGCAATTTATCTACTGCTAAGCTTCGTTGTCATATTCTTTCTCAATCTGACATCAACTACTGGGTTGATTTCATCGGGAGCCATGAACTTACCGGCTACTCTACCTCTTAGTAGGGCAGACATTGAGCAACTTTCGTTCATGACATTCGTGCGAGTCTTCTTTGCTCCAGTGCTCCTATCGTTGACCATATTTCCAATAGGCAGTTTGATTGTGTTTGGCCCTCTAGTGTCACTAGTTGCGTTTATTGCATGTGCAAGCACTGTTTCAATTGCCATCGGAGCCCTTGTTGCCATATCGAAATGGTTCCACAAGAAATCACATTCATCGGATGAATCAAGGAGCTCTGCCTTCGTTAGAATCGCTGCTTCTCTGGGTATCGTTATAGGAATGATCAGTGTATATAGTCTGAGTAGTTATCTTCCTGGTCTAATGCTGTTCATCATCGAGATCTCATCTGTTTGGGGAGAGACCGCTTTCACAGTCATGGCTTTGGTCTTTCCATTTTCATATGGGTTCCTTGCGGCTTCTGCAGCCTTTACCATACCTTTTGCAACTCTTATCGCATCAGTTGCTGGCACCTGTTTCTATACCCTCATAGCTATTGTGGCTTATCGACGAAGTGGAAAATCACTGAGAGAAGTAACAATTACAGGAGTTGCCACAACGCAGATTCTTGCGCAGAGAGAGGTTGTGATTGAATCTACTAGTCCATTAAAGGCCATGGTACGGAAAGACCTCAAATTAGCAACAAGGAACATCGGATCTGCCTTTGTCTTCGCGATTCCAGTCTTCCTAGTGGTGATGCTCTTTCCCATGATTCAACACTGGAAAGATGATGCTGGGCTATTACGGAGTATGGCGTCTCTTACTGCAGTTGAGTATGCTAATCTATTCGGAGGAATATCTCTTGTATCGATTCTGATGTTCGACTCACAAGGAGCATCAATACATGAAGGGCTTCCTATCAGTTCGAAGCTTGTTCTCCAGAGCAAGACATCAATTCTACTTGTCCCATACATCTTGAGTATGATTGCGATAGACATCATGATTCTGTTTAACAACCCAATTACTCCACTCCTACTATTGATACCTATCATTCAGATACCATGTGGGTATATTGTTGGAATGGCTGTTGGCGCAACGGTCTTCCGAATAAGAGGTGGTGGTAGAGCAGTGGCTGTGAATGTTGCTTCAGATCAAGCAATGGGCATACTTTCTGCAGCCGTTGGAGCACTTGTTGGTATCCTCCCACTCGTAGCTTATGGTTTGACGATGTTGCTTACTGGATCTCAGATCATCAGTATCCTAAGCCAAGCTATTTTGGTCATTCTTGCTGTTGTTGGAGTTTCGAGATTTATCCCCAAACTCCTGAAGGATTGATTCAACTATGCTTGTTCTATCAGCATCCATATGTCATGATAGTCTGATAATGGTATCATCCAGCTCATACACAACCAACTAAACCTTACATGTCTTAGTTTAGCAGAGAAATAAGGAAAATCCCTCATCGTTGCATGGATGTTTGACATTATGTCTGAGGTTCAGATTGAACAAGGAGTTGGTACAGTTTTTCAGAGGATTAACCAAATCCTTTTCGAACCATCAACCACCATCAAATCAGACGTCCTACGAATGAAGGCGCGTTTGCTCTCTTTTGCTTTATTCTTAGTCGTGGTTCTTCTACCCTTGATTCAACTGCTCCTTGGTATCCTCGTAAGTAACATAACGCTTTTCGCTATTGCAACCCTCATTTTTCTTGCAATCTACCTGCTGAGCAGAACACGTTATGTCACTGTTGCTGGTGTAGTCACAACTCTCGTTCTTGCTGCGATGCCCTATCTCTTTCTTTTCGTTGAATTCAACCAAGCGCCTGTACGGGTGGCTCTAAATGTCATCCTTTGGCCAGTGATTGCAGCATTATTTGGTAGTCAGTGGCTAACCGCTAAGTATGAAGCATTACTTATTACTGGACAAACAGTCGGACTCTTAATCTATTGCAATATTCTGCCAGCTGTTGGACTTCAAATCGCATTAGAACCCATTATCGACCAAGCTGCGCTTTCTCTTGTTGTGCTGATTTTCACTTGGTCACTAAACTATTACCTTGGAGAGCTCGAGGAGCACAAGAAATTTCTCGAACAGCGACAGCGCGAATTAGAAGTATACACATCTGTCCTTACTCATGATCTGGGTAACGATATGCAGATTGTGAGAGGACTTGTGGAGTTGTTGTCCCAGACCATGGATATACCCGGGGACAAGATCGCTTATTTCACAACATCTCTTGCTGTAAGTGAGAGAATGTCAAGAGTCATCAAATTGTTTTCTGTGGTTGGTCGAGGAAGTGAGTATGATTTTCTCGAAACAGTCCAGCTCATGGCTGATAGAGCCAAGGAGGCTAATAGCGCGGCGAAAGTCAGTTTAGTTATTGAGCCTGATATTCGCTCAGCTGATATTCGCCCAGGAATTCTTCTTCCACTAGTATTGGAGAATCTATTACGAAACACTGCCGATTATGTAGGAGAGACCGCAGTGGTAACGATTCGTCTGGGACTTGTCGAGAAGAGGTTAATAATCACATATCGGGATAATGGACCTGGTATCGATTCAAGTATTCGTGATAAGATATTCCAGAAAGGTGTCACCACGAAGGGCGAAGGGAAAGGTCTTGGACTGTATCTGTCAAAGAGAATTGTAGAATCATATGGTGGCCGAATTGAACTTCTTGACGAGAAGGAAGGTCAAGGTGCTGCATTCCTGATTTCAGTGCCTGTTCTGTGAAAAACTACTTGGATTAATTAGGACGAAGATGTTAGTATCTCGGTATGGCAATCAGGATTGGTAAATATCCAATAGTCACCATCAGTGGTGCATTGGTGATTATCGTATATTGTATCTTCACTCTCATCTCATGGGCTTTCTATCCTGACTCATATGGCCCAAGCACACACTACCTTAGTCGGTTGGGAAATTACAACTATAACCCCTTTGGAGCGTATTTCTACAATTGGGGTTGCATCCTGACAGGTATTCTTCTGTTTCCATTCTTCTACGGTCTATACATTTGGTGCGTAGAGAGGTATTTCCAAGGCTTTTTCCTCTTGTTAGGTTTAGGGCTGGGTTTCATCTCTGGAGGAGCTTTGATGTTCATAGGTTACTTTTCTGAGGATCAAGGAGCACCTCATATGACCTCATCCAGTTGGTTCTTCACTTGCCTCTTCTTTACCCTTATTCTCCTTCTCATTGCACTCTTTTTGAATCCAAATTTCAACAAGATTATTGGTATCTATGGATTGGGGATAACCCTCTCTAGTCTGTATTTTGCATTAACAGTTGGAGGTCCACTAACTGAATGGTACTCTGTCTTTGGTTCTCTTCTGTTTGTAGGTCTGCTTTCATGGAATACTCTGAAAGCATGGGATACTCTGAATCCGTGATTTGGGAATTTCCGTTATAGTCAATAACTATGTTGCCATAGACACTGTCTTAAGCTGGTCTTGTTCGGTCAACAAGTACGAGGCTACCTAATGACAGATGAAGAGCTGACCGAGGATAAGCTGATTGCAGCATACTCAAGGTCACGTCCAGGTAGACTTGGTCTTAGCCCCAACCTCTGGAGACTGGCTACAGTAATTGCTATTGCTCAGTTCTCATCAGCACTCTGGAAATGGGAGTTTGGTATCTTCCTCGAGGGATTCCTTGAACCCTGGCAAATTGGATTTGTCTTCTCAATAGCCACTTTCACAGGATTAATTGGTAGTGTTTCCTCTGGCTATATCGCAGACTTCATCGGGCGGAAATGGACGATTTCTATTGGTTTTTTGCCCATCGTGCTTGGTCTTTTCACAATGTCCTTTCTCCCCATCTGGCCATACATAGCCATTCAATATGGTCTTGTCTGGTTTGGTATGAGCACTGCACGTCTCATGGCTAGTGTAATCCCAGCAGATGAGATAGCATCTGATGATGGAAGTAATCCGGCTCGTAGGCTCATGATGGTGATGATGCCTCTTTGGTTCGTAGATGTATTGGGTCCTTTCACTGGATCGTTTCTAATGAGCATGGGGTATCGGTCTGGCAACCTTCACTTCATAGCCTCAATAGTGGCTATTGTGACCTTCTTTTCCTCAATACTTTTACTCAAAGAATCTTTGGGAAAAGATGTTATACAAAAGGCTCGCTCAGGTCCAAAGTTCTCTCTTGGAAAACTTGGCAGAAGTTTTTGGTTTTTGGCTCTAGGGATGATTGGATTCAATCTTGCATGGAGTAGTTCCATTCCCTATCTCGGAAACCTCAGTGTAGGTCCTTGGAATGTTGATACAGTGACGTATGGTTTCACTTGGAGCCTATTCTCCCTGACAAGTGCAATCATAATGTACCCCGCCAGTCTCCTTGCTGACAGAAACCTGAAGGCCACACTTCTTGCAGGAGTTATAGGAAATGCATTGATTCTACTCTGGTTCAGTCAGGGAAGTGGCGCTTTAATGATGTATATCATCAACTTCGTCTGGGCGATTCCGTTTGTGCTCTGGATTGGCTCAGTAAAGAGCATCATCGTACTTGTGGTATCGGAGGAAGTGAAAGGTCGATCACTTGGAACCTATGATTTACTTATGGGCTTTGTAGGAATGACTGGCCAAATCCTTGGGGCTGCGATATGGGAGTTCTCTGGTAGTCTCCGTGTTGTCTACGGAGTTGCAGGATTGATAGCCTTAAGCACCTCTCTACTAGTCTTTTCGCTTCTTAGGTTCATCCACATTCCTCAGCCCAATCAGTTAGAACTCGAGTTGAAAGAGCAAATGAAAAAATTAGACTCATGAGGTATATGTGTGAAAGAGTATGATATCGTTATTGTAGGTGCTGGAAGCAGTCTTGACTGTGGATAGAGTACTGGAGGCTGTAGACATGCTAAACAACTTTAACCCAGTTCTCAGATTCCTAGCGAAGAATATCCTTCGAATTAAGCCTGGATACTATAGGTTACTATCAAACTTCGAGCTTGAGGTGAATCATGAAGGACACACCTATAGTGAAAATGGTACTACGCTCCACGAGGTTGTCCTCTTCAAATCCGCAGAATGATTCATATCATCGATGTATCCCTCTGCATCTGAGACGGTATAGAACATGGATTCCTTGGATAGAGGCATATTTCATGCTCTCGAAGACAATTGCAGGACTTCCTATGAAGAACTAGCGAGAATGCACAACATTACACCAAATGCTGTTCGCAAGAGAGTTCTCAAGCTCATCGATATTGGAATCATCCAAGAGTTCCTAATCCACCTAAGCTTGGCTCAAATCGATGCAAATTATCTATTAGCCATCCTCAAGACTGATGGGACACAAGATGATGAACTTCTCACAATGCAATTGAAAGAGAATCGGATGGTGTTTGTAGTTCTTCCTTTATCAAATGGTGATTACATCATACACGCCATGTATATCGGAGCCAAGGGTCTCTCTGATCTAGGACAATTTCTGCGAAGTCTCGAAGGAATAGAATCCGTTGAGATGCATACAACTGTGACTAATCGAGGAAATATGATTAATTTCACTAACACACAGCTCAAGGTGCTCAATAGTCTATATGACGACCCTAGGATGTCTGTATCCGATATTGCAAAGCAGACCTCCATGAGTGCTCGACGGGTGAGAAGGACAATCGATGAACTTGAAGAGAGTGGGTCGGTTCATTTCTCATTTCTTTGGAATCCAAATGCAGGAGGCAATATTACATTCTTAGCTAGATCTCATTATGATGAGCGAGAGGTCACATTTGAAAAGATTGATGCATGGTGCCGTGAAACGTTTCCAGAAGAGTACTTTTACTCCCATCGGTTCGCGACAGAGCCATCTGCGATCAGTGTTTTTCAGGTTGAACAAATTACAGAACTTGAACATATCTATAGGTCGATTAAAAAAATGGATGGAATTGAGAAAGTAACTACATACATCTATTTCACAGCTACTGTGTCAACTCCCCTATCGAACATTCTTCTCTATGAATTGCTTATCGACAAAGGACTACGAAAGTAAAAACCTGTTTAAACAAACTCATCTGGGGATTGCCGAATATCAGTATCGAGCTCTGTTTCAGTCATCCTATCTATTCGCGCTTCAAGAGTTTCAAGCACCTCACAGGTTCCAGAACCCAGAATCTCTTCAACGGTTTTTTCCATTGAACTATCAATCATGAGATGTTGAATCAATTCTCCATTGGTCTGAAGCTTAGAGAGTTCATCAACACCTTGCTCGATTCTTGCTGCCAGTTCCCAGTAGGGCTTAGTCGTACTTCGAGGCATACCCAAGAACATATTCATCCTGAAGTTGATATCGAGTAGCACACCCAGAACAGTATTGTTAGACTCGTATTCGTGAGGTATCCTATGTCGGACACTTCTATCTCTGGCGCCAACCTGCTTGCAGATATGACGACCCATGACCATGACATTGACTGGCAGTCTATTCCAAATAGGTTGCCCGTATGTGTTATTATTCTCATAGATTCTGGATATCAAGTCATAGCACTTCGGAAAACGTCTATTAATGATTCTCATGAAGTACTCTTTCTGACGACCTGGTTTCAGAGTCATGCCACCAAATTGAATGAACTCCCCTCCTGCATCCTTTGTCGCCTGTGCGAGGTTTGTCATGTTATCAGCATTGTCGCCGATGGTCGGAATAATTGGGGTTGCCATCACTCCCCCAAAAAGACCAGCCTTTCGAATCTCCTTCAAGGCATCGAATCTTTCTGATGTTGTCGAAGCATTTGGTTCAAACACTTTCTGGATTTCGTCGTCAGCACATGTTATGGTAAAGACGATATTCGCAAAGGCTCGTTCATGAATCTCCTTGAGGATATCAAGATAATCGAGAACAAGATCTGATTTCGTCAAGACAAAAACAGGCATACTATAATCCAGAAGGGTTTCTAGAATCCTATACGTGACCTTGTATTCACGCTCTGCTTGCTGAAACCCATCGCTGACACCTCCACAAACACCGATTACTAGTCTTCGTGGTACTTTCTCTGCAATCCTTTTTGAATCCTCATCATCCAAGAATGACCATAGTGTTTCCGTTTCCAACTCAGAACGGGATGTGAAACCAAGTTTCCCCAACTCTTTCTTCAAGATATCAGACGCATTTTCCTTCACTCTGACATGTGAGTAGAAGTTCTCTACATGATAGTACTCTGAGTTACCATCGCAATAAACGCAGCCATGCTCGCATCCCCGGTATGCATTAAGACTCCTATTCATATGGAACCAACTGTCTGCCACATGGGGTTTAGACAACAATGATTTTGCCTTAATGCATTCATACTTCATTAGGAATCCTCGATAGCTATGCCAAGTAATCTTAATTGTCATCTCTTAAAAATCGAATGAGGACTCGCTACATTCTTTTATTTATACGAGTGTAGAAAGACTGCCCTGAGGGTGTCCTCCTTGACAGATGAGAACCGCGAGAGCTCATGGCTACACAAGGTTATGGAAGTAGTCCATGATGGCTTTGTCGTAATCCAAGAGGAGGATATTATTCTGACTAATTCTGCCTTTGCAGATATGCTTGGTTACGAAAAGGATGCTCTTCTAGACACTCCCTTTGAGGACCTCATTGATTCGATATCTCGAAGACGAGACCAAGATCTGATTGAAGCATTCATCACCGGTGAGAATGCTACTCGTTTCATCACTCGTCTTACATCAAAGGACAATGACGTGCTTCATGTAGAAATCACTCCCACTCAAATCAAGCTTGAAGGGGAACCTGCAATAATCGCTACGGTACGAAACATCACCTCACAGATGGAGTTGGAAGCGCACGTCACAGAGCTGGAGAATCGTTTCGCGACACTCTATGACTTGTCGCCAGTGGCATACTTCACGCTCAATCGAAATGGAATTGTTGAACAAGTGAATGCTGCAGCTGAGGAGCTTCTAGGTAGTGACGCTGAGAATATTATAGGAAAGTCCCTCTCGGAGTTTCTGCCGGATCCAGAACCTCTCTATGACCCCGGTGCTGACATTGTTAAGGAAGCCCTTCGAGGAAAAAGTGTGAGTGGTTTGGAAATTCAAATGAAACGTGGCGATGGCAAGATTATCTGGACTAACATCTCATCCAGCCCTCTTGCATCAGGACCTGAGAAGGCGAGTGAAATAGGACTGACCGCATTCGATGTCACCACAAGGCGTGGTGTGGAACAAAGACTGAGGCAAGAGAGTCAAAGAGCGAATCTGTACATGGAGGTCATGAGCAGCGACCTAAATATGACCAATCAGAATGTCCTTTTTGCATTAGAGGACTTGAGCATTTCACTCCCAATTCCAGAGCGTCTGAAAGGTGTACTGAGTGAAACAGCATGGAGTGTACGAAGTGCTGGGAGAATGATCGCCAACATGGGCGTCTTGATCTCATTGGGTCAAGCACCTCCGGAAAAGGTACAGACCCGCCTTCAGCCACACTTCAATAAGGCGGTCAGAGAGGTCAAACGAGACTTTGAGTGGAAGACCATCAATATCAAGTCAAACATCCCCGAGCAATCCTTTGATGTTGTGGGACACGCCTTCATGTGGTATATCTTCTTCAATATCATCCATTACTCAGCGAGTGAAGACCCAAGCACAAACGTGAAACTTGAAATTATGGCTGATATTACCGAAGATGGTGATATGGTTCGCATTGAATTTCTAGACAGCGGACCTGCGATTCCTGACGCGCATAAAGATCAGATCTTTCGACGAGCCGGTGTACCTGAGGAGCAGTTGGCAGGCAAGGGTCTTGGATTGACTGTTGTTGACAGATATATCGAACACCTTGGTGGACGGGTTTGGGTTGAAGACAGAAATCCCTCCGATCCCTCCAAGGGTAGCAGGTTCATCGTTCTTTTGCCAGCTTGGAAGGAAGAACTGATGCTACCAGCTATCATGTTCTACAAATCAGACCATTGTGTGTTCTGTGGCCCAGTCCTAGAGTCATTGACCGCAGTCTTGACAGAGATGAACATCAGTCCATCGACCATTAATCTGATCAATGTCGATGATCCCTCCTCGGGAGTCAAAGAGGGAGATTTGCCAGCCTTACCCACTATTAACTTAGGCAAGAAACAGCTTGCTGGCTATGTGTCTGAGGATGATTTGAGATCTGAGATTTCCACGATGCTGTTAATGTCTGGGTGAGTTCCGCATCTTCTCATCCATTAATCCATCCTTTTAATGCATCGAGAAAAGAAATGAGTGTCTTTTAATTGGATTAATTTATAGTTGTTTCATATAGCTAGACAAGGTGAAAGATTTGGATTACACAATCCATCCCATTGGACATGTAGAGAAGAACGACTCAGGAATATATCTGGTCATCAACCCAAACGTATGGGATGCCACGGTGCACATAGATCATTTCTCTCATTTAATTGTGCTCTGGTGGATTCATGAACGAGACACTCCTCAAGACCGAAGTGTGCTTTTATCAAACCCTCCTAGGAATAAGGGCGATGAGCCATCAGGAGCCTTTTCATGCCGTTCTCCTGTAAGACCCAATCCAATAGGTCATACTATTGTCCAACTTTTAAAAGTAGATCCTGCGCACAGGAGGTTGAAAGTTGATCATATGGATGCCCATCATGGTACTCCAATCATCGACATCAAACCATACCTTCCATCGTCTGACAGGGTCGATGATGCAAAGGTCGCTCCCTGGTTTCAAGACCTAGAACCACGCTACACTAGAAGAATCACTTAGTTCCCTCTATGTAGTATTTCAGAAGATCCTGCATGAAATCTGAGGTCTTCTTGATGATTAACATGGGATCGTCTACAATATATGTGAAGCGATAGGTGATTGCTGCCACTGGTTTCGCCCAAATCTGATAAGTTGGACGACCAAGAAACACATCTTCGTATTCGTTGCAGACTATATCGAAATGGCGTTGCATTGCTCTTTGATCGTAGCTCATATGGATATTCAAATCAAATGTATATTTGAAAGCATCAGCATCTCCCGCCATATGTCGAAGTCTATCAATAGCACTATCAATGGATTTGATGTAAGACCTTCTGCCTTTTTCTTCTTTTACTTGCTCGATGACTTCTTCCTCATTTCTAATCAATTCGGACACTGCCACTCGAAAATTAGTTACCTCACTACTCACAACTTTGCTATTTGGAAGAAGTTGTCGTGTTTCATCAGCAAGAAGAATCCTTGTGTAGTTCAAGGTGATTTCTCTGACTATTCCCTCAACACCACCAACTCTGACATAGTCTCCAACTCTAAATGGTCGAGCAGCTAAAACATACAATCCACTCACAATGTTGCCCAATGCCTGCGAGAAAGCAAGACCCAGGGCTGTACCAAAGATTGCTGTAATGGAGAGAAGGGTGGCTACACTCGTTTCGAAGGCACTAATGATAATCATTACTCCTGCCATGAAAAAGACGAGTCTAAGGACCAAGACAATCCCTGTGGCGGCTTCAATTCCCATTCCGATAGAGGTGAGAGATCTTCTGACTAGCCGCGTAACTACAAAATACACACCTATGAGGACAAGAAGAGAAACTCCTAACATGATATAGGGAAATAACAGGTTGATATAATACATAATGTAACCAATTGGGTCCAAGAATATGTCAGGTGGGGGAGTAATTGTTGAAGTTTGCATTGTTGACTCAAATTAGATTTAAGTTTCCTGCTATATGAATAATACCACCTAGTAGTCACACTTTTTTCAAGAATCGGCGCAGTCTTTTTAGGTGAATTTATTACATCTAACTTGGAGATGATGGAGATTTCCCTCAGACAAAGACTTGGTGTAATGTCCATTGTCAAATTACTAGTAGTCTTGTCCTTGCCACTTGTTGCCTACATCTCCTTTCCCTATGTTGGTTTGATTTCATTACTATTTGTGGTTGGAGCAGACCCATTTATCATTCTAGCACCAATTCAATTCATATTGCTGGGATTACTAATTCTCTTACCTGGATTAATATTCGAGCGACAACTCAACTCAAGGCCCATTACACAGTCCATCAGAAAGAGAGCAGTAGCAGCATGTGTTCTGAGTTGGCTTATTGGTATGTTTCTGCCCCTATCCTTTTTCGTTCCCTTTGTCTATTTACCAGGGATGTACTTCTACTACTACTCAATTACTCAAATGATCCCCCTACTAACAATTTCATTCTATGTGGTTCTTCCTCTATTATCACGAGAAGTTGCCATACGAAGCGTCCCCTCTGACCCCGGTTATTTGACCTATGGGGCTGTTAAATCACTCATACATGGTAAAACCAAACGAGTACGAGTACTCTTGGGACTACTCTGGGCTAGCCTTATGTTTTTCCCATTCATGGTATATACTGTGCTACCATGGTGGAGTCCCAGTCTCTCGTTCATTTCTTTCCTTTATCAAGTTCAAGTTTCACTCTATGATTCATGGTTTGGTGTAAGAGGATATGCCCCTTCAATTTTTGAAATCACTCAAATTCCGGCGACTGAAATAACTCTTGCAATCTCTATGATATCTGGATTCACTTTTCTCTTCTTTGGCCTTCTATCTGCGCTTCGGTTTGTCTTTGTACGAGATATCTTCAGGTTTAAGGATGGGCTGATCAATAAAGGAAGACTGGTGTCGGTCGCAATGCTTGGGGAGATATTGCCAGCTGCAGTTGTCGCATTCCTGATGTTAAATACATATTATGATCCATCGTACTTCCCGGTTGTTTTACCAATCCCCTTGTTACCAATTGCTGGATTCATCTTCATCAGATTCAGCCGACTTGTCCGAATGAGGGAAGAAATCTGGCCAGAACAGAAATACCGGATGTGGTATGAGAAGGAACAAGAGCCATATACACCAGCTCAAACTGAAGAGTCAATCACAGTTCCAATCAGCTATCTTCTAATATCACAGGTCCGGAAACGGTTGAGAGAGTGAAACAGCTTATTCGGTTTTAAAAATGAGCGTCTTGATCACAACTGGTACTACGACATCCTCGATAATTGGCTGTCCAATGTCTATGAAATCTCCCTCCCTCAATCTAATCTCGTCAATAGAGAGCACCTCGTTTGCAATTCCTGTCTCTCGTTTCATGACGTTTCCAACACTGTTGCCTATATCAGCATCAAAGCACATGAAGATTGGTGAACCATTTTCTATGGACTTTGGTAGTGCACTGACAACTCCAATCACGAACTCCTTCAGGGTTTCATAAGATGGTCGGATAGAATGATTGAAGGAGAGTAGGAGTGGGTCAACACCCTCAGTCAGATCGAACCTTGAGAGGGCTTTGTCAATGGACTCTTTGACATCTCCCGATGTGGGTTTTCGTATACCGATATATGGTTCGACAACTGGTAGATTCCGAAGTGGATATTTCAGTCCACTAGAGAGGAAAGTGGTTGAGCCACTGACATGGAGGCTGAAGTTGCCAGCTCCAATGACGGTGGCACGTATTTTGTGTTCTGGTGCTCTCATGCGGAAATCTAATTCTGCAACCTTTGTCCTCAACGACTGCGCGAGGGTGGCTCCAAGGTCATTAAATTCTCTATCTTCACTTTCGTAGATATACTCCGCAACACCTCCAGAGAACGTGATGAAGTCGATATGCCCCTCATAGTTCAATACTGGTGTCATTAGAAGCATCTTAGTGATCTCTCCAGGAGGTGCCTGAGTGATGCACTCGAGAAGTGAATTGGCAAGTGCATCTGCAAGGATCTCTTCAGATGTATCCGGAAGGACTTCACCAAGCTCTAAGCTCAGTCCCAAGGCTCTAGCAAGATTCTTTCCTGACTCTTCAAGGCGGATGATATGTCGTCCATCATCAAATGCTATCAACCGGCCGCCAACATTTATCGCACTCGTTGCCACAACGCGTCCCTCTTTACATACTGCGATATTTGAAGAACCACCGCCTATGTCGACGTTCATTATGGTTTCGCCAGTTTCAGCAGATCTGGCAACTGCACCAGAACCATATGCTGCAAGGACTGACTCATAGTTCGGACCCGCTGTTGCTGCGACGAACTTGCCCACCTCCCCCGCTAAGGCACTGACTATCCATTCCGCATTTTCTTTCTTTGCAGTTTCACCAGTGATGATTACCGCCCCTGTGTCAATATCGGAGGTCGTGACTCCCGCGTTTTGATAGTCCTGGAGGAGTAGGTCTCTGAGTTTCTCAAAATCGATATTCATTGCATCCTTGAATGGAGTCAAATGAATTGGTCCTGAGTAGAGAATCTTCCTCTCTTGTATCTCAAACTTCTCGTGTCTTGAGTCATCATTTCTCTCAAGCACTATTTTACTGAAGACTACATGTGAGGTCGAGGAACCAATGTCAACACCAACGCTTGTCAGTTCCTTCCTCTTCGTCTTCACAATCATTATAATGTCCACCACTCAGATGTATCGTGCGCCAAGAAAATCCTCCTTTTAGGTTTATGATAGCACGCAATATTTTACTAGGTTCGTTCATCGTTTCAGTAGGAGTTCGTCACTAATGGACACAATAAAGACGATACGGGACAGAAGAAGTATCAGGAAGTACAAGCCCGATGAGGTGAGTGAAGAGGACCTGATGACAATCCTTCAGGCTGGTCGGTGGGCACCTTCCGCATCGAACAAACAGCCATGGCATTTCATCGTCATTCGAAACGAAAAAATGCGCAGAAAACTATCAGACATTCACGACTATGGTAGATTCATGAAAGAATCACCCGTTGTGATTGTAGTCCTTGGAGACCAGGCCAAACATCCAAGATATTATCTTGCGGATCCGCATCAGGCTGTTCAGAACATGTTGCTCGCAGCACACTCATTGGGTCTTGCCACCTGCTGGATGGGGGTGCGTGATACTGACCTTGAACCACAATTCCGTAAGGCGTTGGAGATTCCAGAGGACCTACGCGTCATTTGTTCCATATCACTTGGCTATGCTGACCAGGAACGCAAGAGTACGAGGTTCCCACTAGAAGACATCACGTCTTGGGAGAAATATGGGCGCAAAAAGTAGAGTCGGGTTGTTCAAGATGACTGGAGAATCCAATCTGGATGTCCTCTTAGGAAACATGAAACCAGAAGTTATCCCTGGAGAGTATGTCTTCTGTACTGTCAATGAAAAACTGGTTAGTGAATTCAAGAGACCCCTACTAGTCTATAGGGAAAACGAAGGTCCTACTGTCATAGTAACGAAGAGAGAAGCGGAACAGATAGGAATCTCATCAGACTCGGTCTGGGGTCTCGTTACCCTCAAGATTCACTCTGCCCTCGAAGCAGTGGGATTCCTAGCGGCAGTCACCTCTCATCTCGCAAGCGCTGGGATCAGTGTTAATGCAGTTTCAGCCTACTATCATGACCATCTTTTCGTCCCTTATGAACGGGTGGATGAAGTTGTTGCTCTTCTCAGAAACCTATCGGAGTCAAAGCGATAGGATAACTTCATCGGACTTCTTCCCAGTCATGTACTCGATATCTATTCTTCCAATGTTGACTCTCTTCACAGAGCTTGTTGTGATTTGTTTCTCAATCACCGCTTTCGGATCTGATTCCAGAGCATGAATCATCACACTAAGTGCGTGTTTCTTTTCTTCTTCGTCTTGCAGAAAAGTCGCACGACCACGAAACTGTGCTGTGGCAAAGAGATGGTCACATGCACCATCAACATAACCTCGGTCCTCAATTGCCTGCCCCCACACAAGGTTGTTCTTTCTGAGAATGTCCACCTTTTTTCCATCCTGCGCACAGTGGAAGTAAATACAATTAGCCTCTTCATCATATCCGTGACTCAAAGTTACGAGATATGGCTCATCATCAACACTCATGGCAATTGTGATGTATTTCGCCCTCTTTAATATGGCAATGATTTCATCCTTACTCTCAATAGCCTTCTCTTTCCTGCGCATTCCTCTCATGTATATCAGATACTTTGGATAGTAACATGTCATTAAACATTTCGAGCAATGTTTTTGTGTGACTCATTTGACCATTTGTCTATGGTCGGGATTCAAGATGTCATTGATGCTCATAGGAGGATTCGAGACTACGTACTCTGGACTCCGGTCATGACATCGTCAACAATTGACCGGATGATTGACTGTCAGGTCTTCTTCAAGTGCGAGAATTTCCAAAGGGCTGGTGCATTCAAGTTCAGAGGTGCGTTGAATACTGTATCCCAGTTGACTGAAGAGGAGCGAAATAGAGGAGTCATCACTCATTCATCGGGGAATCACGCCCAAGCTCTCGCCTTGGCAGCCTCTCTCACAGGCATTAAAGCTACGATTGTGATGCCCAAGAACTCACCAAAGGTCAAAGTTGATGCAACACGTGGGTATGGAGCAGAGATCGTCTTCTGTGAGAACTCAACTGAAAGTAGAGTTCAAGTTGCACAAGAACTTATGCAGACCCATGGTTATGTGCTAGTCCATCCTTACAATGATGCAAGGATTATTGCTGGAGCAGGGACTGCTGCGCTTGAAATGATTGACGAAGTTGAGGAGTTGGACTACCTATTTGCCCCTATAGGAGGAGGGGGTTTGGTGAGTGGCTCAGCTATTGTGGCAAAGAGTCTTCTTCCAGATTCTAACGTTGTTGCAGTAGAACCAAAAAATGCAGATGATGCCTTCCGCTCCTTCAGAGATGGAAAAATCTATCCTAGTGTCTACCCCGACACAATTGCAGATGGACTCAGGACACAACTTGGTGACTTGACATTTCGGATAATTAGAGAACATCTAGATTCTATTATCACAGTTTCAGAGGAAGAGATTGTTAATGCAATGAGATTGCTATGGGAGCGAATGAAGCTAGTTGTTGAGCCTTCTGGTGCTGTGTCACTTTCTGGACTACTCAATATGAAGGATGAATTGGATGACAAACGTGTTGGTGTAATTATTAGCGGTGGAAACGTTGACTTAACTAAATTCTTTAAGCAAATCTCATGAGTGATTGTCTTTTTCACGGGTTCTGGGAAGCCAAACGATGAACTCAACACCTTGGGTTGGTTGCCCCTTTACCCGGTCCCTCACATCAATACGTCCCCCGTACTTGTCACAGATTTGTTTCGACTGGTGGAGACCTACTCCTCCATAACGTCTTGATACATCAAAGATTGCGGTCTTCAGCGCCCCTGATATCCCATGCCCATTATCACCTATTGCAATCTCGTATCCATCTCCACTCTCTCTCAAGGATATCCATACTTTCCGTGTTTCCCGATCATTGTGTTCGATTGCATTTTCGATAAGATTGTCTATTAGTTGCTCAAGAAACTGATCAGCATCCACAAGAGCACTCTCTACATCCAGTGACACCTCAAAAGTCACATCTCTGTGTTGCTCTTTGTGAGCATCAATCACTGATTCAATTGCAGTGTTCAATTTTCGGATTCTTAGTGGTACTGACATCAAAGGCTCCGTGACCTTGACCTTGGATATCATACTCTGACACCTCTCGACAGCAGACACAATCTGTCCCAAGAGCCGTCGAGCATCTGGGTCCTTTAGTTTCAGTTCCATTACCATAGTGCTTCCTAGAACAATCTGCAGCTGATTTCGAAAATCATGTGCCATCAGGTCAATGAGGTGCAATGCTCGTTCTTTCTGTGTTTCAATGTCTTTCTCTGCATGGATACGATCAGTCACGTTCATGGCGACCAATTCGACTGCATGGTTTCCTTCAAACTCAATCCGCCTACCAAACATCTCCAACCATTGCATATCTCCATCCTTTTGGAAGACCCGAATGAGCATTGGAATTTTGTTAGGAGGTTCACCTTTCATCAGTTCCTCCATGCGTTTTAATGCCAGATTCCAGTCATCCGGGTGGATGATATCCTGTATCTCCTTTGAGGTCAATTTCAGGACATCTTCAATACTATGTTCAAGAAAGTTAGCAAATGCTGGATTTGTGAATAGAATCTTTAGAGGTGCCGCTTGGAGGATCATGATACCTTGAAACGATTGATCCACCAATGTCCTATACTTTAACTCGGACTCTACAAGCGCTTTTTGATTCTCTTTTCTTTCTTCTATGTTTCTTGCTACTCCAAGCACACCAGTTGGCCTGCCTTTGGCATCACGAATGAAGGTCCGGGCTACTTCAGTCCAGACAGAGGACCCATCTTTCCGTTTGAGTAGTATCTCAAGAGTAGGTGAATCACCTCTGGTCAGAGTCTGATCCGCAACCTTCTCAGCTTCAAGAGCCTCCTTCATCGTTTCAATAGCAGTCCAGACAGACACTGGTGCCATTAGCTCAATAAGGGACCTGTTCTCGAGCTCTTTCACACTGAATCTAAGCAATCTCTCAACAGAGGGACTAACATATGTCAGATTCAACTCAAGATCTGATGTAAAGAGGACATCAGTCATGTTTTCAGCAAGTAGTTGGTATTTCTTCTCCGTGTCTAACAACGCAGCCTCAGTTTGTCGTTCCTCAGTTATTTCAAGTAGCTGGCTGAGGTATCCTTTGATTTCCCCACCATTCTCCAAGCCAAGAGGTGTGACCCAAGCATCAAGTACAATTTGTCCAGATCGATTCGTTTCGTAGAGTCCTTTTTCCTTCACCTTGTCGAAATCGAATACGGTTTCATATTTGACAGGTTCTCCTCGAATCAACCTGGCCCTTATCTCACTTGGAACATTGGGGTCGTCGAAGAGGCTAAAGCCTAATAGATGCTCGATATCAGAGATACCTCCAATTTTCAATGCCGCTCGATTTGCAGCGATGAGAATTCCTTCTGAATCGAATAGTTCAATCCCAACTTGAGATTCGTCGAATATCCGACGCATCATCTCTGCATTTTGCACCAACGCCTGTCGTGATTCCCTCAGTTCGGTGATGTCTGTGATGACCGCAAACGAACCTCGATGTGCCCCCGACTCATCAAGCATGGGGGCTCCAGACACTATTGTTGGCACCAGCTTGCCAGTGCTTTTTGTCCATTCAACCTCATACTGAGTTGCTTCACCCTTGTGGCGGTGCCGGATGTTCTCTCGAATGATTTTCTTGTTCTCCTCATCAACGAAATTTAATATTGGTCTACCAATCATTTCCTCCTCAGAATACTCAAGCATCCTGGCAAATCGGGAATTGACATAGGTAAAAACACCATTTGTATCAATGATGCCGAATCCGTCATTCATAGATTCTATAAGCACCCTATATCGGATGGCTTCCTCTTCTTGGCTTATGCTGTTGTTTGATATACCATTTTGGTCATTCATCTGTCTGCCAGCTGGTCTGCGTTGCGTGGGATTTCTCTTCCAGATGCTACTTGGGTGTTTATAGAATTCTCTAGGATGTACATGTTTGAACAAAATGAGAGATTATATTCGGTCATCTGTCTGAGACACGCTAATTCAATCAAGAACATGTTGCTATTCAATAATTGTTAATGCTTGAATCTGAGATATTTTCTGGGTCGTAAATGTCACGCTGGATAATGCATGTCGATATGGATGCCTTCTTTGCTTCTGTAGAGCAATATAGAAACCATCCTGAGTTGGCAGGACAACCAGTGTGTGTTGGTCACGACCCAAGGGGTGGGAGAGGGCGCGGAGTTGTAAGGGCGGCCTCGTATGAGGCACGAGCAAAGGGAATCCATGCTGGCATGCCTGTTTCCCAGGCATATCGACTTTGTCCAGAAGCGGCTTTTGTTGAGGGTGAGTTTGAGAGTTATGGTATTGCCTCTGATGAGTTCATGGATATACTAAGAGAATATGCTGATGGCAGTCGAGTTCGGAGAGCAAGCATTGATGAGGCATACATCGAAGTGACAGAGGCTGTGGACAACTTTGGCAGTCCACGTAACCTAGCATTATGGATTCAGGATTCTATTTGGCATGAGGTCAAACTCCCTTGTTCAATTGGAGCTGCTCCAAACATGTCTGTTGCCAAGATAGCAACTGGCATAAACAAACCCAGAGGCATCACAGTGATTGGTCCTAATCCACAGGACATCATAGGATTTCTCGAACCCCTTCCTGTAACAGCCATTAATGGTATTGGCCAGAAGACTGCAGAGCGGTTGGAGAAATTCGGTATCACGCAATTAGGACAGATACAACGAATGACTCTTCCTGAACTCTGGCCTATTATGGGTCGTGGTTCTCCCTGGTTGTATCAAAGATCTAGGGGGATTGATGAGCGTCCTCTGATTGATAATGGACCAAGGGTACGAAAGTCAATGTCAAAGGATAGGACCTTCATGGAGGATGTTGAACCAGAGTCTGTGGAGTATGTACACGAAGTACTTGGAGTGATGTGTGGTCGAATAGGAGAACGACTTAGAGACAAGGCTCTCAGATTTAAAACCGTCACCGTCAAAATGAGGTACAGTGACTTCACTACCATCCAACGAAGTAAAAGCATCCCTGTCGAAACTGATAGTTCTGATGTGCTGCATCGATTAGCGATGGAGATCTTCGATCATGAACGAGATTATCAAAAACCAATCCGCCTTGTTGGCGTCAAGGTTTCAAGCTTAAGCGAGGCTTCCGAGCAACAAAGTCTGTGTGAGTTCATCTAGATCTCATTCAATGTGCCATCATCGATTTCATTTACTGCAGTCTTCACTCGTTCGTCAAGTTTTGTCAAGAGTCGTCCAATGCCCTTGATGTATTCTGGGTTATTCTCCTCCTCCAGAAGAGTTGCATAACCCATGATGTTGTGTGCAATTCCAGTGATGTCGTGAGACAGCTTGTGGATGAATTTGCTTGCCATTTCCTGTTTTATGATAGGAGTCCTTGGAGTAGTTTTTTTCTTGGCAATACCTTGGATAATTTCCCTGATGGTTGAAAACTGACCACGATAGTCTTCTCCTTTTAGAATGTAGTAATCCGCTCCTAGGTTCAAAGACTTGATTACAACTTCCTCACTTGAGTGTCCTGTCCAAATCACAAAACCGGTTTTATCACCCCCTGCTCGAAGTGCCTCAAGCATGTCCAGTCCAGAAGCATCTGGCATTAGATAGTCCGCGATGATGATATCGATCTCCTCTTTCTCCATTTTCTGAAGTGCATCCCTAACTGAGGACGCGACAAGGATCTCCAAATCAGGGTCCTTCTGTTGAAGAAGAATTCTAGCAATATCGAGAAGCTCGATATCGTCATCTACAAGTAGGACGCGTGTTGCCACCTAACCACTCCCTGTAAGACACAACATCTGTGTCTTAGCAGTATCCTTTATGCATCTGTGGTAATAGATTTTCGTGTGAAAAGATGACTACCAAGATTGAGGATGATTGAGTGTGGATGACCTATCGGGAATAAAAAAAGCGGTCTTGATTGACAGACCAAACAGATTTCTTGGTAGAGTGGCTCTTGCATCTGAAATAGTAGAGGTGTTCGTTCCAAATCCTGGTAGAATGCTTGAGTTGATGGTTCCTGGAAATGAGGTGTTTCTCAGAGAGAATCGAGGACCTCATAGAAGGACAGACTTTGATTTGATTGGATTGGAGTATAACGGAGTTCTAGTTTCAATTGACTCAAATCTACCAAACCGTTTCATAAAACGACTTCTCCTTTCATATGAACTTCCTTTTTTCAGCGAATATGACACAGTTACTTCTGAACCAAGGGCATATGATGGTCGTTTCGACTTTAAACTCTCAGGTAGGAAAGGAAAATCATTCATCGAAGTAAAATCATGTACACTGGTTCAGGATGGTCGAGCGATTTTTCCAGATGCACCAACAACAAGAGGTACAAGGCATCTTATGAATCTGGTCAGAGCGCTTGATGAGAAGATGGCAAGTCGGGCAGCGATAATCTTTGTCATGCAGAGACCTGATGCAATAGTGTTTTCTCCAAATGACAAAATGGACCCAAACTTCAGCGATTCTCTTCGATATGCTCATGCAAATGGGGTTGAGATTTATCCGCTAACAACAGAAGTGGTCGATTGGGATCTCAAACTAGTCGGGCGGATTCCATTCGAGCTTGAATATTACTCAAAACAGAATATCTAGTGTAATTGTACGTTGACCAGTTACTTATTATTGACTTAAGTTAAAAAAGACTCAAGTAGTAACAAATACATCATGGCGGGAGTGATTGATTCGGTGACACTGAAAACCAATCTCGAAAGAATGCCTGGTGATGAACTCCTCCGTCTAGCTCGTGTTTTAAAAGTACCCATTGTAAAACGCACAATCAGACGCAGCTGGCTCATTGACGAAGTGATGAAAGAGCTTGAGAAGCGTGAACGAAAAGATGAACTGCCTTATAGATTAAAATCCCCCGCCATTCTTCTAGAAGATGTCACCAAACGGTTTGGCAAGAAGACAGCTGTTCGAAGACTCAACCTCAAGGTAGAGCCAGGAGAGATAGTTGGTATCGTAGGACCAAATGGTGCAGGGAAGACGACAACACTGAGAATGCTCACTGGTATCATTCGTGCCAATAGTGGGACGATTCATGTGGATGGTCATGACATTGTCAAGGACTCAATCCTGGCAAAGGAACGTATAGGCTACATACCTGAAAAACCGACATGTTATCCGAGCCTGACAGCCAGAGAGTATGTTATGTTCACCGCTCGCATATATGGTGTCTCTCATGACACCGCACTGATTCGGATGAATGAGTATGTTGATCTATTCCAATTTGATGAATTCATCAATACCTACATTGGGACCTTGTCTAAGGGCAACCTACAACGAGCGCTCTTGATTGGCATATTCGTGAGAGAACCACCTTACATTCTAGCTCTGGATGAACCAATCTACGGTCTTGACCCCCGAGGTGCATGGAATCTAAAGAAGCTCCTGCGCGAGCTACGGAATGCGGGATCTGCAATTCTGATATCAACGCATATCCTCGAGGTAGCCTCAGACCTCTGTGATAGATTTGTGATAATGAATGAAGGCGATGTTGTGGGGCGTGGAACCTTTGAGGAACTAAAAAGCCTCTTTCCTGATGCTAGGAGTCTTGAGGAGATTTTCCTTAGTCTGACGGGAGGTATTCCTGAGTAGGAGGCAAAGCAACATTGTCAACATACAAACTCATGAGGAATGAGGTTCGCATGTTGTTCAATCAGTTCAAGCAGGCAATCACAACTCCATCAATGTTGCTCTTCTATGGTATTACTTTCTTTGGAATCTTCTTTGTTAGCTCCGTTGTAAGCAGCATTTTATCATTTGCCCCATTGTTGTCCGGCTTCGGTCTTCTTCTTGAAGATACGATTGATGCCAGTATGGTCTATGCAGCTACTGCTGTACTCAGTGCAACTTCAATCCTCAGTGGGTATTTTGGTCTTGGCCCAGCTGCAGTTCTTACCATGGAGGATGAAGCATTGATGATGTCAGCACCAATAAAACCGCATCAAATCTTCCTCAGTCGCTATACACGAAGAATTGTCAGAAAGATTTCCTTCTTGGTGATTGGAATCCTCGCCGTTCTTCCACTTCTTGTTTCAGCCAGTCTCTTGTTTTTCACTGTCATATCTCTGATTATAGTCATCATCCTCTTCTTAGAAACTAACTACTTTCTAGGTTCAATGAGTTCATATGTAAGAATCTGGATTTCAAGGAAAACTAATAATCAATTACGCCATCTTGCTGTTGTTGCCCTTGGAATCATCGCCCTAATTCCAGCGCATCAATGGCTCACGTCAAACTTTGTGGTAGTCTATGTAATCCCTTCAAATGCACTTGCACTTTTCGTCATGGAGTCCACTAGTGTCTTCTCTCAAGGCTATGGTCCTTTTTATGGGGCCATTTTCATTCTTATCGGGTTCTCCATATGTCTACTCCTCACCGCAAATCTGTGTGGCTACGAATACTACGAGCTTTTCTCTGAAAACAAGGGACGAGAACAGACGGAAGGGCGATTCAGTAAGGTAATTCGTGGTCAGGTTGACTTCTCGGATTCGAGATTCAATGATCCCATGGTATGGATCATGATGAAAGACTTTTGGAGTCGGCTCCGTTCACCAATGCAAATCTGGAAATACATCTATGCTATTGTCGGTACAGTATTTGTACTGTATCTTAACCTAGTCCGACCATTTTGGTTCCCACCAGTATTAGTACCCTCTGGACTTGCTTTTGCCCTCGTCCCAGCATTCATCCTGATGATGCTTATGTTTGTCCAGTTGGCCAGTGTGACCTCGATGCTCAGTTTTGCAGATGAACGCGACAATGTATATTTGCTAAAAGCATCGCCTTTCAGCTCTCGTGACATAATAATGTCTAAATATCTCCTAAGTCTCTTTGAAATAGCAATAACTGTGATTCCTGCCTGCGGACTTCTTATTTATTTCATTCATATAGAGGGATACCTTGCTATCATTACTCTGGTTGCTCCACTGACAATTCTTTTTGGAGCCACTGGGAGTGCAATTGGTGCATATGTGCCTGTCTTTACAAATGACCCACAGACCCTTCCGGTTCCCCTCGCGTTCTCCTTTCCAGTGATCAACCTAGGCTTGGGTGCTATAATGATCTTTTTTGTTGCAGTTTTTGCTGATAGCCTGTTCATAGCACTCATACTTCCCTTCTATACTCTCTCCCTTACCTTTCTATTCTTGGCTGCATCTGTGCGTGCTCTAGACACATACAAATAGTTTCTACAGCTGTCTTCTGACCAGTCTGAGTGCATTCGCAATCACAGCGAAGGTAAGACCCATGTCACCAACTCCAATGGCTAACCAGAGATTAACAAGACCAAGAGCTGCCAATATTCCAATGAGTAGCTTCACTGAGATTGACGCAACGATATTCTGTTTGATAACTCTCATTGTCTTCTTTGACTTTTTAATCAAGGATGGTATTTTCCTCAAGTCCTGCTCCATCAAGGCAATGTCAGAAGTTTCAAGGGCGACATCAGAAGAGACCGCTCCCATCGCAATTCCTACATTTGCCGCTGCAAGGGCTGGGGCATCGTTTATGCCATCACCAATCATGATTGAAGATCCATCGATAGATAGATCGTTAATCGCCTTGACTTTCTCTTCTGGAAGTAGTTCTGCGATGTATTGATCAATACCTATTTGTTTGGCCACTTCTCTTGCCACAATTTCACTGTCACCAGTGAGCATTACAGTTTTAATTCCCATATCTCTCAATTCATGAATGGCTTCAATTACGCCCTGCCTAAGTGAGTCAGATAGAACGATGGTTCCAAGATGCTCCTGGTCTTGAGCAACATAAACCATTGTTCCTACACCACAAGTATGTTCATCGAGTGAGTCTAGTGCAACACTTTTTTCAGCTAGGAGTCTTCTATTACCAACTATATATGATACTTGTCCAATACGCCCTTCGACTCCGCGACCAGGGATTGAAACGAACTCCGTGATCATTTGAGACTGCTGACCAACATCCATTGCTTCGACGAGAGCTTTTGCAATCGGATGTTCTGACATCTTTTCTAAAGCGACTGCAGTATTGAGCACTTCCTCTCTTGAGTGGTTGTTGTGAAGACACACATCTTTCACTGCTAATTCTCCAACTGTGAGTGTACCCGTCTTGTCGAAAGCAACAACCGTGGTTTTGCTTACTTGTTCTATGTGGCTCCCTCCCTTCACAAGAACACCATCTCTCGCAGAGCCTGTTATTGATGACACGATGCTAACTGGAATTGAAACTACAAATGCGCACGGACAACTAATCACTAGCAACGTCAATGCCCTATAGACTGCCTCAGTTATGGTCGCTCCCATAAGAAACGTGACTAACCCAAGCAGAATGGTTAAAGAGACCATTATTGGGGTGTATATGCGGGAGAATCGAGAAATCAGCCTCTCAGTCGGTGCCTTCTTGCTTTTTGCTTCTTCGACAAGTTCTACTATCTTCGAGAGCACAGTTTCATTTGATTCAGAAGTCACCTCGACTTCGATATATCCCTCTTGATTGATTGTTCCAGCATAGACCCGGTCTCCAGCTGACTTGAAGACTGGTATTGATTCTCCGGTGATAGGAGCCTGATTCACTGAGGACTGCCCACTCAGAACAATACCGTCCAGACTTATCTTTGAACCTGGACGTACTATCAGAATATCTCCTCGCCTGACCTCAGAGGTTGGGATGCATGCTTCCGTACCTTTCACTTTGATTGTTGCAGTTGGAGGTTCCAGTTCAATGAGTGATCGTAGCTCATTCTTGACTTGGTCCTCAGCTCTTTCTTCAAGGAGCATTGAGATGAAGAATAGAAACATGACAGCTGCCCCTTCGGCAGGTGCACCGATTATGAATGCTCCAACTGAAGCTGATGACATAAGGAAATGCATATCGAGATGGAGTTTCAGGAGACCGCGTATTCCCCGAGGAATGATGAACTGGCCTACTGAGAGCATTGAAACTAGAAACACACTATAGACGACAATCTGATTGTAACTGACCACATCAAGTATTATTCCAAGAATCAGCATCGATGCTGAAAGTACTGCAATTCTATACTTCGTCTTCTTTGCTGTAGGATGCTCGTGTGCAGTGGGTGTGACACAGATTGTACATGTGGAATCAGTTGCCTGCAACATGGTCCCTTGCCCTCTTCATGATGTCAGTTATGCATTCATCCTCAATACTGTAGAAGACTTGCTTTCCGTCTTGCCTAGATTTGACAAATCCCAGCATCTTCAATATACTCAGATGATGACTAACTCGACTTATTGGCATGTTTAGATTCCCTGCGATATCTGAAACACACAAGCTTTTTCGACTGGTGAGTGCTGATAGGACCTGAATACGTGAGTGATCGGATAACGCCTTGAATATACTAACGACCTGATCTAGCTCGTCATTGTTGAAACTAATCTCTGGACGTGCTTTTTTTGCAGTAGACATCACTTACACCAATCATTTCAATGATTCTTCAAATGTTAAAATATCATACAAGCCATCTTTTAAAGTATCCCGTTGAGGAAAGCACAAAGAAGTATCATCTACACAAGTAACCTATATCTGGATACTCTTGGTTTTTCAGTAGTGCAAGACAATCTAGAGTCATCTCCAGGCGGAAAGCAATTTGACGGGTCAGCAGAATAGGAATGCCACAAACCTCCAAGATGAGTACTTCGGAATGGTCATGCTGGCAAATGACGGAATCATCATTGTACAAGATGATAGAATCGTCATGGCAAACCCTGCTTTCCTCGAAATGATGGAATATGACTTTGCAAGTCTAGAGGGTCAGCCCATTACTGACCTATTAGAACCAACGATGACTCATCAGTTCTCTGAGGTTCAAGAAGGCTTTCGCTGGGGACAGAGTCGGCGTCCTCCATTCAGAGCACGGTTCACAAAGAGGGATGGAACAGCTGTCCATGTAGAAATAAGTACATCTGATTTTGCTCTTTCACGAAAACCAGCAGTGATGGGGATCATCAGGAATATCACACATCAGGTTGAACTTGAGAATGCCATTGATATCTCAGAAAAGCGATACAAAGAGCTGTTTGACTCATCACCAATTGCCTATTTCTCAATAAGCCTGATGGGTAATATCTTGCAAGTCAACAGAGCTGCTACTCGATTGTTAGGATATAATGAAGAAGACATGCTTAGACGGAACTTCTTGTCATTTCTTCCAGATGAGAGTGGAAAGGAGATTGGTTCTCAGATGCTCTCGGAGGCTGCAAATGGTAAGAGTGTGGAAGACATTGAGATACAGATGAAGACTTTGGACGGTCGATCAACTTGGGTGAGCGTGACTGCAAATCTCTTGGAATATCCAGATCAGACGTCGAATATTGCTCTTATAGCTCTAGATATTGATCGAAGAAAGAACGCAGAAGCGAGGGAAAGGATAGAACGCGAAAGAGCAAATTTGTACCTAGAGGTGATGACTCACGACCTCAACAATGTCAATCAGAGTCTATTGTTCTCGACTGGGCTCTTGGAGAACTCAAGTGACATCCCCGAGCAATACCGTCCCTTGTTGCATGAATCGAGCTGGAATGTTCGGCGAGCAGCTCGGATGGTAGCGAACCTGAGGTTTCTCTTTAGATTGGCAAATGATCCTCCAACTAGGACCAAGGTTGATCTTAGTGAGTACCTAGAATCCGCTATAGCAAATGTCAAGGCAGACTTTCCTTGGAAAAAGCTTGACTTGACAACAAACATCGAGCGAGATTCATTTGAAGTGGCAGGACATGAGTATCTTGAACAGGTTTGGTTCAACATCATCCATAATTCAATGACATTTGATGAGAGCGACACTGTAGTTCTTGAGATTAATGCAGAGATCATAGAAGAAGTGAAGATGGTACGAATTGAGTTTATTGACCACGGACCTGGTGTGCCTGATAGTGCAAAGGAATTCATCTTCAGGAGGACAGGAAGTCCCGATGAGCAAATTGTAGGCAGAGGTCTGGGTTTGACTCTTGCTGATAGGATAATCAGGAACATTGGTGGCAAGATACGAGTAGAAGACAGAGTCAAGGGTGACTACTCTCAAGGGGCTCGATTTGTCGTAATGCTTCCTCTTTGGATTGAGGTATCTGAGCTTCAATGTGGAAGAAAGACCTGTATCACGTTCTATAAGTCAAACCACTGCGTCTTTTGTGACCCTGCAATGGAGATTCTTATAGCTGTTCTTGATTCCCTCGGAGTCCCTCGGAGTATGTTGGAGACAATTAATGTTGATGACCCTGATGTCGAAGTTTCAGCTGAGGAGCTTCCAATGTTGCCTTATGTCAAGATATGCGACGAAGAACTGACAGGCTTCATCTCGGAGAGCTCAATTCGGAGTTCTGTCATGAATCTAATGATGACACATTGTTATCCTGACTTCTCCTAAGATTAAAGAATGCTATAAAAAGAGGAAGTGAGGGGTAAACCCCTCAAATCTGTCTAGAAGAACATCACTTTGTCGTGTTTGAGAGTTTCATCGATCATTGTGGCAGCGCCAGCAATCTCGATTCTTGGGTCTCGGAGGTCTTCCTGACTGATACCTCTGAACTCAACAGAGTTTGAGCACACCTGAATCTTTCCGCCAGCCTCAAGGAAGGCGTCAATCAAATCAGGAAGTGGAGGAAAACCAGGGGCTTTGACCTTCTCAGCCATACCTTTCTTCATCAGCATGACACCATCCATCATTAGGAAGATGTTGGCATCAACATCCTGTGCTTGCGCGGTGGTGCCTGTGACGAATGGACCGTAGCATCGCTCAGCTGCTTCAGGACCCCATTGACCGATTATGTATAGACTAGGCATCTTTTATCAACTCCATTTACATTATTGCTAAATCGACATAGTAGAGTACAAGTCCAAGCAGTAGGAACAACGTGACCAACAAGTTGGTGTTGTGAGAGCTGTGGAACGGACCGCCCTGCATTGTCTTCATTAGAATTGGAACAACTGTTGCGAATTGCATCAGTGTGGCCAATAGTATCAGTATGAAATCTACAAGTATGAGTATGTGAAGCAGGTCAAACATGACTGGGGCAACTGGTGGAAAGAAGATACCAACCACCAAGACACCAATGCTCACCATCATGCCAAGCATTAGCATCATGACCTGGTTCATCAGATAATAGCCCATCCTCCTAGCCAACATGAAGCCTGAGAACATCACGCTCACGTTTAACGCGAAAAGGATGAACAGAATTAGTTGGAACAGTGCCATTTTGTTCACCTATTATTAATTTAAACTGTCAAATAACAATAGATAAATATGTCGAAAAGGAACATTCTTCAGAGACCGCGGTTAGAGCTTGTAACCAGTAGTCTTTTGACATGAACGATTACGAACAAACTGTCGGTATGGAAACGGATAAAACCGCACAATATTCGAAAAAAAGGCGATTGAATTATGACAGAGCATCAAGTAGCAAGGGAATTCGATGCAAGTGGACTCAGATGTCCAATGCCCATTTTGAAGACCAAGAAAGAGATTCAGGAGATCAACATTGGTGAGATCTTGAAGGTCATCGCCACTGATGTTGGCACAAAAAAGGACTTTCCTGCCTGGTCCTCCAGGACTGGCAATGAAATCCTAGAACTCGTCGAAGAAGGCGATAGACTTGTTTGGTATATCAAACGAGTGAAGTAAGACCATACTCTTCTCCAGGGAGCTTCAATGGTGAAGCCCCCATGGATTTCTGGCCAGTGGGAAGAAAGTCACTGACCAATTTATTTTGACTACTTAGACTCTTTATCTGTGGTAGCCATGTTGCCCAAGGCGTCCTTCATGAGACCCTTGACATCAAAACCCATCATCCGAGCCATAAGCATCATTGGAAGGAGTACATTACCAAACACCTGGAATGCCTGCGCTCCTCCAGCTCCCTCTTCACCCTCTGCTCCAGCTCCACCACCAAACAGTGTGACATCGCCGATGTCTATCTGCTTATAGATTTCAGGCAATATTTGCAGAAAGTCTCTGGCGAAGGCCTGTGGTGAGTAGTCTCTAGCGGCCTCAAGTGTCTTCTTAATACCTTGTGCTTGAGCGCTCGTGACCTTCAGGATCTGTCCAGCCTCAGCCTCGGCGACCATGCTGATTTTGTCTGCTTCAGCCTTTGCTTCTTGGACAATCCGTTGAGCTTGTACTTCGACCTCTTCTTTGATCTTACGCTGCTTCTCAGCCTCAGCTGCAAGTTTTGCAACCTCAAGGTCTTTTGAGGCTTCCACTTCCGCTTGTTGTTTCTCATACTTTTTCTGCATCAAGTCCTTTTGAAGTGCAATCTCAAGAACACTCTGCTCACGTTGTTTCTCAGCCTCTTGGATATCCCGGAGCTGTGATTGCTCCTGTACACCGATTAACTTGTCACGAGCAATCTCCTGTTCGCGAAGCACTTTGCTTCTCTCAATATCTCTCGTGCCAGTTGCCTGATCCGCTTCAATGAGTGCTATCTGCGCCAACCGGTGCATCTCTGCCTCTCGGGGTTTAGACATATCTCTCAAGAATGACTCATTAACAACAGTGACATCGACCAATTCGACGGTAACCACTTTTAGACCCCATTCTGAAACAATGTCTATCAGTTCCTTCTTGATCGCTTCAATGATGAGCTGACGTTCCTCAAGAATAGATTCCACCGATAGCTGCGCACATGCAGTACGAATGACTGACTCTATGATGGCGGTCAGTCTGCTGGGAATCTCTTTCCAAGTGACATTATTGATGGTAGCAATTGCGTTTTCAGCCTGCCACTGGAGAACAGCACTCAACCTGATCTTCTGTTTTTCCTTTGAGAGAACAGATTCGGCTGAGATGTTTAGTTGTTGTACGGTCCTATCAACCGCAAGGATACGATCGAAAAAGGGAATTCGAATGACCATTCCACCTTCCCCCTGCTTGATAGCTTTGCCACGTCTCAAGTGGACATAGAAGATGTTTGGGTCGAAAATCCGAACGTACTTTCTCACATAGATGACCAATAAGAGAATGATCACTATGAACAATAGACCAATGGAGAGTGCGAGGTTATTCGCGAACCAGTCCATTATACTTGCTTGCATCTGCCTTCAGTCTCACACATGTTTCTGTGTTTGTGCCCTCGCGCATTTCACCATCTGTCTGTGGAGTTGGCAGCCTTTGACTTTCTTGCACTATCTTGAGTGTATGTGAACTCCACTCTCAACGTGCCTCTCTCAGAGCAGTTGGTAGCCATCCTACGAACGCACTTGTGTAACCTTTGGCGTGAGGGATTATAAACCTGCGCAGAAAAAAGCTACTCTTCAGCAGTTTTTTCGTCTTTCATTTTCTTGCTCTGCTTCTGAATCCATTTCATTACATCTTTTCGGGGATCCACATACACGAATTTGTCATCAGCAGATATGATGAAGAGAGTCGTGCCTTTCTGAAAGACCACTCCCCTTTGAAATGGTCTAGCATGGAACCTGCGTGGTCCCATCTCTGTAACAAGTCTAATCTCGCCAAACCCATCATTGATTGTGGATACCGCCTCAACCTCTCGACCAACAATATGCCTTGGCTCAATCATGAATCCCGATTCAACGAACGCCTTTCGGAGAACTGTTCTGACCCCATAGACCATGAACACTACTCCCACAACGTGGATGGCAATCTTTCCGAATAGTGGTATCATTATCCCCTCATAATAGAGCAAAGACCCAAGAAATCCAAAGGTTACAAGAGATGTCCCAATCGTGACACCCATTGGGGCTCCCCTCTCCGTTTCGAAGAAACCTGATTTATCCTCAGGTGCATCAGCATCACCATCAATATCATGTTCAACATGATGCTCCACGTCGTGCTCAGCGTCATGGTCTACATCATGTTCGACGTCGTGATCAACATCTCCGTGGTCGACATCATGATCTACATCATGATCAAGATCGTGGTCTAGTTCATGTACTACAACGCCATGGTCAACATCATATCCATGGTCGATGTCATGGTCCACATCGTGTCCAATATCGTGGTCGACCTCATGCCCAATCTCGTGATCGATATCATGATCCAGATCATGGTCAAGATCATGATCGACATCGTGGTCTACGTCGTGATCCACGTCATGATCCATATCGTGGTCAACGTCCCCATGGTCTATGTCATGGTCATGTTCAGAAATAGCTGCGAAAACTCTGCCCAGAGCGAACATTCCAAAGGTGTAGAACAATCCAGCAATTAGAATACCAAATGATACCTCTCTTAACAATGCCGCTATTGCAACTAGATCCTGCATCTTCTATCGCTTGACTCCTCTGAATGAAACATAGACCCCACTGCTGGCTTCTTGAGTAGCTATACTCATGAAGGCAAATAAACCTGAGCAACTCCTAATTGCCTAGATACCTATTCTTTCGTTCTGAACCTTGAGTATTGTGTCGAACTTCTCCATTCGAACGCTCAGTGCCATGCATTTCATCTAAAGCGGTTGATGATGAATTCTTCTGTTCTCTTATTTTCAATCGTGATGTTTCTACTTGGAACGCAATCACCATAGCCAAGAATAGGATCACAGGGTAGTATGTGAATGGGAAAAGAAGGTAGTCTTGGGAGAGTATATCTATTCCAACTCGAAGTGTGAATGATGTTATCAAAACAATTCCAGATACTATCATCATTTCAGAGGCATTCTCCCTATTGGTTCTGAATTCTAAGCAATCAGCTAAAACTCTAGCGACAAGACCAATAAAGAGTAGTAAGTTTGATGACACAAATCCAAGCAGAAAGAATTGAGCTCCAGAGTAACCAAAGTCGGATAACACATAATGGTACTGCTCCGATATGTAGTATGGAGGTGATAAAATCAGAATGTTGTTTCCTATTTGAAACAAGATGAACACTAACAGGAAGAAATCTCCCATTGCTTCAGCTCGTGATCTCTCTCCTATCACAGACGTTGATTTTTCTGCCTTCAAACTCCAACGCCGATATAGGAAGTATAGGATAATTGGACTTAGAATAATCGGTCCAAAGAAGAATGCAATCAATATGGGTGAAAACCAGAGAGTATGGATATTCGCAGATATTGTGAGGCAGTAGGTTGGTATAACCGAGAACAGAGTAATCCATCCAATCAGTCTAAGGAACAGAGATTTTATTGTACTTATTGTCTGGTGAAGCAGACTACTCTTTTCGATAGTAGTAAGAGTGGTTTCAAGGATATCTATGTCCCACCATAGATCACCAGCTCGTGCAACAAGCTGTAGGAGAAGTACGGATCCCCAAATTATTGAGTATATCCTAAACATCAACACTACTGCAAAGGAATAGCTCAAAATCCATATTTGAGAACTATTAATGAGGAGCAAGGCTAAAAATGTCGCCGCAAACTCTGCTCTGATGGTCATTGTAGGATTTTGAGAGCTTATACGTTTTCCACTATAGAATGACTTTGCAATAAGAGTCATTGAACATGGAACTGCGACTAAGGGGATGTAATATGAACTTGGTGATAGAAAGGCAGAAAGGAAAAATATTACTACACCAGCTAATGCTCCTAGAAGATCAATGGCATGTAGAAAATCTGACGCATTCTTGAACACATTCTCAGGAAGTGTGAAAAATCTCTGCGTAATTGACCATTCCGGATACGTCCGTTTCCAGAGAATTGCCTTTTGATTGCGGCGATGGAAAATCAGCACTGCTATACAGCACTCAACCAGTATGATTTGAGTTAGAAAAATCATGGATGTGTTAGTGTAAATCCAAATTGGTCCAATCAGAGTTGATGCAAGGACTACCAGAAATGACCAAGTAAGAGCAATGGATGTAGCTTGCAGAAAAGCTTCAGACAGAGATGCTGTAGGATCTTTGCGAATCTCTGGCTTTTTCTGTTCAGTCCCAGAATCATCACGGTCTTTCTGAGTGGATTCATCTTCAGAAGTATCATGGACTGCTGGTATTGCTTCAGGAAGCATTGAATACCTATATTCTTCAGCGACTTCACTTGGAGCTCCGAACTGCGCGACAACCTTCTTAGCTGATTGAAGGGTGATCTCCCCACCTCCCAGATCACGAGCAGTTTCTACCATGTATGTCCGTAGTTCTGTTATTACTTCCTCAGAAATTGATTCAGGAAGGTGTTCGTTTATTAGAGTCAAATACTCCTCAATGATTCCATCTGGTTCCTCAGTCATTTCAACCCAGCCTCCTCTATCAACAGCATCAATTGACTGTTTAAATTTCTCCAACTTTTTGCCATCCTCCCTAGAATTCTACGACCCTCTCTAGTGACATAGTATAACCTTCTCCGTTTACCTGATGTATCAGACCATCTCCCCTCCAAGATACCTCTCTTCTCTAGCCTTCGTAAGAGAGGATATGTTGTACTCGGCTCGAGCTGTAGCGCATCATACTGCTCCTGACCAAGCTTCTTCATGATGTCGTACCCGTAGGATTCACCATCTAGGATGATTGCAAGTATGGCCAGTGACAGAGCCCCACGTCGAATCTCCAAGGACCAACGTTCATATTCGGTTTCTGGTCCAGCTTTGTCATCATCATCCGTCATTTCCTACCAACCTACCAAATTACTATGTACGACGATATAGTATGTAACACGATATATATTTAACCTTTTCACATAGTGACAAAGACCCCAGACATCTTAATATGGAACAATTGGCACCGAAACAAAGAGGTGCTCGCACTGAGTATTATGGATCATATTGCATCATTACTTGATTCTGTCGAAATCAAGTACACACGAGAAGACAACGTTCTAATGATGAGATGGAAGACGGACCATTTTGAAGATCTAAAGATCAAGATAGTGACAAACAAGGATGAATCATGGGCGTATGTTGTGGCTCCATTCACTAACTTTTATGAGGTTGAAGAGACCAAGAGAATGAAACTCGCTTACGACATGCTGAAGGAGTCGTGGAAGGCAAATGGTGTTAAATTTGCTATTGATGATGATGACGACATTATTGTGATTGCAGAAACAAATGACACAGACCTCACAGCTGATGAGGTTCGGACTCTAGTTGGGCATGTCGTGCACGCATGCGATACGCTATGGACAATATATCCCGCTTAGGTCAGTCTGAGTCGATTTATGAGTCATATTCTATTCTATCTGATACTGGATATTCGACATCTTCATAAGTTGCTTAAACTGAATCAATTTTGTGAACCAGATGACTGAAAATGCTCAGGTAGAGCCTTTCCCTGTGGATAAGCGAGAGCGCCTGGTAGACATATTTTACCCCAAGCGGGCTTCATTCATTTTTTACTATGTCTTCGGTTCAGTCGTCTTTATTATTGGACTTGGATTTATGATAGTCACCTCATATGGTGGACTGGGTCGTGACTTAGTCTCTTGGTCCTTAAGTGTAAGCGCTATGGTCTTTGGGATATTACTTGTCATCTGGGCTGAGAGTAGGCGCTGGTTCACCCTCTATATAATCACAACCTGGAATGTCAGAGTTCGAAAAGGTGTAATTTCAAGATCCACCAAGAGAGTGTTCTATGACGAGATAACACTCCTTCATAGCTCAGGTCCTCCTGATGAACGCAAGGTTGGAATGGGCGATGTTGAAATATACACATCTGAGGATGAGATAGAACCTGCACTTGTCTTCGATGGAGTTCATAATCCTGATGGGGTCAGAGAGATCATTCAACGGTTTATCCAAACGATTCCTGAGCCACTCCCGTGGGCTCATCTTGATAGGTGAGAGACCAAAAGAACAATGAGTGACCTTTATTATGGTTCATTGACATAAGCACAAAAGAAATCAAGGCATATACACACCCAAAAAAAGGGAGAGGTCTGAGCTGACGAGGTTTACCATACGGTACGTTGCGTCTGATGGTGAGAAATACCAGGTCGAGAAAGATGATCACTACACAGAAATCGATCTTTCAGACACGGGAATGAAATCCATTAGCCTTGAACCTCTAGGTCAATGTTCAAATCTCGAGAAACTGAATCTTGACACGAATCTCCTCAGTGAGATTGATCTTTCACCCCTGAGTTATTGTTCAAACCTTAAGATACTGAGCTTGACATCGAATGAAATAACTCACATTGATCTAACACCATTATCAAGATGCTTAGGGCTACAAGCACTAGAACTCTCCGACAATCGGCTTACTGAAATTGATCTGTCTGCATTAAACCAGTGCAAAGATTTGAGATGGCTGTACATCTCTGACAATCGAATTAGGAAGTTGGACCTAAATCCACTCAGCAGACTCTCGAAACTGCAATATCTTGTTCTCTCAGGGAACTTGCTACGAGAAATCGATCTCAGTCCATTAGAACGATCAAGAGACCTACGCTACCTGCATCTAAATGAGAATGCATTACAGACTTTGGACATCTCAGTCCTTTTCTATTGTGATAATCTCGAGTCACTTGCAGTGGATGATACTGTTCTACTAACAGCAAATCACAAGCTCAAACATCTCCCCTACTTCCCTGATCCTATCAACAAGAAATTGGAGATTGTACAATGGACACATGAAGTGCGACATCAATTTAAAGCATAATACTCAACGATTTATGATTAATAGACTGTCCTTACACACGCGAAAGACAAGAGGGGTCGATTCAAGGTGAATGAAATTCGTGTCCAATTTGGTACAAAAGATGGAGACACTGATAGCTATGAGACAAATGAAAATGCTACAAATATCAACCTCTCTGGTCATGACATTGTTGAGATAGATTTGTCACCTTTACGTGTCTGCAAAAACCTTGTGGAACTTAATCTCTCTGCAAACATAATTCGTAGCATCAATCTCGAACCACTCTTGGGGTGTCACAGCCTTCAAAAGCTGAATCTGAGTTCAAACCTAATTTCCGCACTTGATCTCACTCCTATTGAAAAGTGCACCAATCTACAGGATATTTTCCTCGAGATCAATAATATGAAACGTATAGATCTATCTCCACTAACAACATGTATTCAACTAGAGGAATTATGTCTACAGGCTAATGATTTCCAAAGCATCGATCTATCACCTTTAAGAATGTGTTCCAAATTGAGATTTTTGAGGTTAGATAACAATCAACTGATCGATGTTGACCTTCGACCACTCTCACGATGCATAAACCTCCAAGAGTTGTTTTTAGAAAATAATAGGTTTGAAGAGTTAGACCTTGCACCGCTAAGTTCCTGTTCTTCATTAGAAGGTCTATGGCTTAGGTCCACAGATATTCTAAAAATTGAGCTTTTGCCATTGAAGGAGTGTGTGAACTTGCTCTGGGTTGACATCAGCGAGAATCACATGAAGACAGTTGATATCACCCCTCTTTTTTATTGCAAGGGATTAGAATCGTTCATGATTGACGAAACGGTACCAATAATGGCACAGACTGAAATCAGGGATGAGGAGTGGCCTAATGCTCTTGAGCTACATCGAGCAAGGGTCTTCTGGTCTGACATGCAAAATTGATTAGTCATACCCAGGTGACACTAGCTCTAATCTTACCTTACTCATTTGAAGTATCTGTGACACTGATGAATACCACTGATGACAACACAGCTCGAATAACACTTAGGATTGCAGGAGTGTTACAGGAGATTCGGGACATATGGACAAAGCGTTTGGATGCGTACTTTGGTCAGATTGAGTCTCTGATTGATGGTCAGTGGTTAGAACCTGATGATTTTGTTGGAATTCTAAAAGAGTCGCGTTTGGCTTCGCGTGAGGCTCTAGATGGTTTAGGTAACGATTTGAGTGCCGAATTGGTCCATGCCTCTACTGGCGTGGTTGGGAGGTATGAATCTGAGCGATTTTCTCTTCTTGAAGAGATTAATGACCTTCGAAACGAGATTAATCGGCTTCTTTCAGGTGACGAGAATGCATTGCGTCGCGAGAATGAGTCACTTCGTGCAGCATTAGATTCATTTCCTGAGTTTGAAATACTCAGAATAGTTCAAAGATTTCGTAGAACAGATTACACACAACTATCTATGGAGTCTGGTAAAAAGAAATCCGTCGTACAGAAACTTGTGAAGGAACTAGTGAGAAAGGGGTATGTTAGTGTTGATAAGAAGTCTCGACCTCATGCAATCAATTATCTGTCTGCCCCATGGATTCAGAAGAGGACATTGATTCACCCACTCCTTGAAGATCAGAAGATTGTACCCTTTCTACACGCTGAAGCTGAACGTCTTTAGCACCCATCATTCTAGCAATTCTCTTCATCGTTCCTCCTGTCCATCTAATGGTGAGTTCATTCAAGACGATTATTGGTAGGATGAAAGCAATCACCATGAATGGTAGCCCAATAGTCCATCCTAGACTCACCAAGACATTTCCAGGAGTCAACGGTACTCCCACCACAATGAACTTTTGATAGAAGTAGCGATTAAACATGGCTATGGGAAAAGCTAGGATTCCAAACCCTCCAATGAGGTTTGAATACCAGCGTCCAACTCCCTCAGTGTCTGGGCATCGTCGAATTGAATGGAGATTAGGTTTGATATGCGCTACTATCCCAGAGTCATTCAGTACCCAAGTAGGAGCAAACAGTGCAACACTCATTGCTAGTGCGATCAAAGCTCCAAACATTGTCAGAAGCGGGTGAAGGGACGGAACTATCAATCGAGCCTCAGTTGCATCCATCGCTGGGATCCAGAAGATCACCCCATGGAGCAGACTAATTATTAGTTCTCCTAGAGACAATGCAAAGAATGCTGGAATCACAGCCCTTCTCATTATCCACAACCAGTTGAACTCATGTCCTATGTGCATGACATCAATATCATAGGTGGCAACCCGAAACAGCTTCGCAATGAGTAGCATGAAGAATGCTAAGGGTAGGGCCAATATTAGAAACTCCAAAATAAAGACCGGTAGAAGGACCATGAGAATGAAGTTGATGTCTGGAATCAATGTTCCATCCACTGCTCCTACAAGATCATAAGCTGGTCGGTAGACAAGTATCTCGGAAGCTAATCCCTGAGTGATCCAGAATGTAATGATCATTCCCAGAGCTGAGAAGACCACCGGGATGATGAATCGTTTGTAGTCCCCTGTCATCTCTTTGACCCGAAGGTAACACCCTTTCAAAAACATCTAAGGATATCGGTTAATCTCCCATATTTGACAACACTAGAAGTAAGCAATTATTCGACACGCAGAGAAGGAAAAACAAGTCGGCTCGGTTGTGCGCGTTTAATGCACAAACGTTTTAAACAAGCGGTAGACAACAAGATATGTATGAGGCAACATATATGGAACCAGAGAAGCTTGCTGTTGTTGGTGTCACAGTTGCTGTGGTTGTAGTTGGCTTGTTAGTTGGTGTTTCATTCTTGACCTTTCCCAGTAGCAACAATGGTGGAGATAATCAACTAACACGAACAACTCAGGACACCGATCTGTTGGAACTGGAACTAGAAGTGCCAAGCACATGGAAATTCGAGATGTCTGATGGTTCCACTCTCTCCCTCAATGATCTAGAGGGATTGGTTGTGCTTGTGGACCTTATGGCTACTTGGTGTACGAGCTGTGAAACTCAGAATGGATACCTGGAGACTATATATAATGACCTCTCTGGGATAGTTGTAATAGTATCCCTTACTGTAGATTCAGATGAGACAACATCAATGATAGCTGACTACAAATCTAGCAAGGGTCTTCCATGGGCACATGGTCTTGATAATCGGCAATTCCTGAACTACTTCAGCATCTCTGCTGTTCCCTCAATGATTCTCATCGATGCTGATGGATTCTTCAGATATTTCCATGTTGGTCTATGGACTGATGCCAGTATATCATCGAAGGTTGGAACTATTATTTAGAGGGTGAGATGTGGAGTGCAAGGCATTGTAGAACTAGGTCTACTCCTAGTTAAAATCACAGGAGTGTTTGGTTCCGGTCTTTTCATTGCTTTATCACCTTGCTTGTTTCCACTTCTACCACTGTTTCTCATTAACAGTCTGCAATCCACAGACAGTCGAGGAAGAAGCGTCATTGTGACAGCAGCTCTTGTCACTGGAATTCTCAGCTCTGTGGGGTTCTTCATTCTGATTGCTGGATTCGTTGGGAGTTTCTTTATTGACTACTATATTGAATTTCAAGCGGTTCTTGGCTTCATCATCCTGTTCCTTGGTCTTGTGATGATGTCTCCTACATTGCAGAAGAAATTAAGACTCTCATACTTGAGTCTGCGATCACAACCAACAGCTCCAACGAATCTGGTGAGTGTATTCATAATTGGTCTTGGTTACTCTCTCCTAGCAGCTCCTTGCTCAGGTCCAGCAATCCTTGGCACAGTAGCTCTCTTCAGTACTGAATCGAATATCTTTACGATAATCCTACTCTATCTTACCCTTTCAATCGCTATTTCGATTCCTTACTTCTTGATAGCTGTATTGACTGGTGAGGCAAGGAACAGAATGGCAACGACAATGAGCAGTAGAGCACGCACGATTGAACTTGTTGCAGGAATGATTCTTGTAATAATTGGTGCTCTCCTTATTTCACAACTATTTGGTTTTCGGTTCTAAATCTGTGTCCAGTAAAAAGATGTAAAACCCCGTCTGGCATCATGAAATTATGCCTCCTTCAAGAATCCTCGACCTGGATTCTCTAATGAGCCTCCCAGAGATACGGTTGATTGATGTTTCTCCTAACAAAAAATTCCTCGCCTTATCGATTAACAGGATACAAGAGAACTATGATGTCTTTCTGAAGTCCGTTGATGGTTCAGACGAGTTGACTCCATTAACTAAAACTCCGGAAGCCACAGTCATCAAGGACTGGGCGCCCGATTCTAAATCTATACTTGTGGGAGAGGACAGGGCTCGAAATGAGCGTGTCACTTTGTACAGGGTGTTTCTTGATAGTCCGTGTCAGATGGAGCCAGTCACTGAGGTCGAGCCTAAATTCTTCATGCGTGGAGGTCAATTTGGTCCTCGTGGAGATTTCATCGCATATTCAGTAAATTATGATTATGACACCAAGAAGGAAACAGAGACCTTCAGAATTGTAGTTCATGACCTAGAATCAGGCTCCAAGAGAGTAATTGCTAGACCTGACAAACCCACCGATGTGATGCCGTCGGTCGATCCCAATGGCAGATATGTTCTCTATAATCGTGCTGATGAAGATCCAGCTGGGGATCAGTGGTGGATCGCATCCATAGATGGCAACGAGGACAGAGAGATTTTGAATTTTGGTTCGAAGGCAAAGGTGGATGCTGATTGGACAAATGATGGAAGAATCCTATTTGATACCGACACGCTTGATGGCATCCGCCACAATTTTGTTGGAATAGGACTCTATGATGTACCTTCTGGTGAGGTCAAGTGGATATCGAAGCCAACCGATGGAGGGAGATATAGCCATGCGAGTGTCCCAAGATATTCGAATCACATCGTCTTGGCTCAAGAGGATAATGCCCGTACAAAACCAACACTTCTTGACCTCAATACTGAGATCTATGAAAATGTCACACCTCTGCGCGGTAACTTGGTGCCAATCACTAATATTGGGAATGGAGACTGGCTAGGGCTCTTCTACAGCTCAATTCACCCTCATGATGTAGTGCGTTTCAATGTCAAGGAACTCGACCCCTCAAAATTCGCACTCATCACAAACATGCTTGGCTATAGCCCAATTCAACGGGAAGACCTGACTGCAGCAGAAGAAATGAGGTGGATTTCTGAGGATGGAACAAGAATTCATGGTTGGTTATACCAAGCCCGTGAATATAATGGTAAAACGATAGTGACCGTTCATGGAGGCCCCACCGCACATTCAGAAGATGCCTTAGACCCTGAGATTCAATATTTCTGTTCATTGGGATACAATGTACTTGACCCCAATTATCGAGGGTCTACAGGGTATGGTGTTGACTTTCGAGAACTCATCAAGAAAGATGGATGGGGAGGTTTTGACAAGGAAGACATCAGAACTGGAATTGAATACATGATTGAGAATGGTTTTGCATTCCCAAACAAAGTGGGAATATATGGGACAAGTTACGGTGGCTACATGAGCTGGCTAGCCATCACTCAATTCCCACCTGACATCGTGGCCGCAGCGGCTCCAATTTGTGGCATGACCGACTTGATTGTTGACTATGAAACAACACGTCCTGACCTGAGAACCTATTCGGAGGAGATGTTAGGAGGGTCTCCGACCGATGTTCCAGAGAGATATCAAGAGAGGTCTCCTATTAACTACGTGCAAAACATACGCGGCAGATTATTGATTGTACAGGGTCTAAGAGACCCCAATGTCACAAAGGCTAATGTTGCTGAGGTTGAGAAACGACTGGAATCAAATAAAGTGCCATACGAGAAACTGGTGTTTGATGATGAGGGCCATGGGATCATCCGCGAAAGAAATGTAAAGAAACTCTTGACTCATCTTGCAGAGTTCTTTGACAAATCCCTCTAGTATTTGTCAATCTTCATATTGATTCGCGACATAAATCCATCATTCGAGAAGGATGAAGGGTTTGGAGAGAGTGAATTGGAAAGTTGCTGTTCTGTTAATATGTCTAATATCTCTTCCATTTTTTAACCAAGTACCAATCTGTGTCAACTTGCAGACAAAAGAGGAATCATCTCCTAGCAAATCCCATTCAATCTCCTACATTTCTCATGAGCCATTCAATATCACCTCCAACACTGACTTTGAAACCCAGGGGTGGCCTGGAAATGGGTCTCTTATCGATCCATATCTAATAGAGAACCTCAACATCACAACTAGCAGTTCTGCATGTATCTGGATCATGAATACAACAAGTCACTTCATCATCCAAAACTGCCTATTTTCGTCACCAATATACGACTACATGGGTCATTATCTTGTATTTCCAATTACTCTTGCGAATGTAAGCAATGGCAAATTCTGTTGTAACCAAGTGCTCAATAGTTATGGTGGAGTTTCAGGTTACAAACTGTCGAACTGTAATATCTCTCACAACAGCTTCAACGCTTCTAATACTGTGATTAATGTCTATCACAGTAACTTCACCTCAATCCATAATAATACTCAAAATTTCGACCATTGTTCAGTGGGTATGAATCTTGTCAGTTGTCGGAACTCTGTAGTTTCATCCAACTCCTTCAAAATAGTAAGATGGAGTGGCATCTCTTCAGTATTAGCGTACAACATTAGTTACGTTGATAATACGATTATAGCACTTGAAACAGACGTCTTCATGCCTATAAACGGAATCGAATTATTAAGCGGAAGTAATTGCACCCTACGAGCAAATGAGATTGTTGGCTTCTGGTGGTCTGGTATCGAACTGCGGGGTGATTGTCATCTTGTCGAGTATAACAATATCACTTCCAACCTTAAAGGCATCCTCATATCATCAAATGGTAGTATGGTAAGGCACAACACATTCACTAATAACTCGAACTCAATCGAGATAGTGAATTCTAATGACACTGATGTTTATTCGAATGAGATATGTAGTTACAGTTCTTACTCAGCAGGAATAGTGATCCATGGAGGAACTGATTGTGATATCTATCTGAATGAGATTCAGCGGATTGGCTACGGAATTGCTCTGCAAGGCGCTACCGGATTCAACATCTCCAACAACATTGTTGGTGATGGAAGGTATGGTTTTGTTTTCAGTTGGTATGGAACCAACTATCCATCTGATGTCGCTGATGGTCCATCATACAATTGTGACATTATCGACAACATATTCGATAAGGGTGGCGTTTTCCCTGCAGTCGATAACTATGCTAATTGGAATTTCAGTAGCATACGATTTTTTAATAACACGGTAAATGGCAGACCAATTGGTTTCTTTACACAGCTTGATGGATCTGTCATTCATGGAGAAGGTTACGGTCAAGTCATCCTCATTTGTTGTAAAGATGTTATTTTGACTGGTGGTGATTATTATGGAATTATTTCTGATCGCTATAGAAATGAATTCCATGATCCCGGAATGGCGACAGCCATCGTTCTTATTGGTTGCCATGGTTGTGAGATTGGTGATGTCAGTTTTCATAACAACACAATTGGAATTAATGTACAATACTCTACTGACATTCTACTATTGAGCCTGTTGGGGTATGATAACAGCTGGGCCGCATCTATAACTTGGCACTCTGAAACAATTGTGCTTTCGGGATGCTATTTCAGAAATAATCTCAAGGGAATTGCCTCCGGATGGTCTGTCGACATTCGTATTTACAATGGTCTAATCTGGGAGAATGGTGAAGGGATTGTACTTGTCAACAATCCAAATAGCATAATCTTAAACGTAGATATCTATGAAAATGAAGATGCTATTTTTCTGGGAGATTCAGATATGTGTACTATCAGAGGTAACAGTATCTGCTGGAATACCAGAGGAATTCTTCTGAATAGTTCATCAGACTGCCTAATAACGAAGAATGAAGTTTGCAACAATACAAGGGTCGGGATATGTGTTGATCTCACCTCTCGCTGGAATGAAATTTACGATAATATCTTTACTTTTAACAATCCTAATGCAATTTGTAGTGGCACTTCTAACCATTGGGACAATCAGGTTGACACCGGTAATTGGTGGTCTGACTGGAGTGGTGAGGGTCCCTACATCATAGACGAGGACGACCAAGACAATTTCCCAATGATGAACATAACAACTACATCACCAACGACTAAGGTTGAATTATTCACTCTCGACCCACTCATTCTAGGTATAGCTGGTGGAGTAATAGGTATCGTAGTCTTAGTTATCTTATTAATTGACAGACGGCGGGTTCATATAATAGACTAGTAGAAGAGATTCTCCTCATCTGCACGCAGTATCTCTGATGCGGAGCCATCTGCCCTTTCAAAGTTTACACCACGCACTATCACCACGGGAATTCCCTCATTAGCCTGACCCATGATGAGTTCTGCTGAGCTAGCAATCTCATCTGCCAAACATACGAGAGACCCTCTCAACTCATATCCATAGAGGTCTTTCTTTCCAACATTGTGTATGAAGGAGGACATGCCTGCTACACCTATTGCTAGATTGACAGCGCCTTTCCTCCAAGGCCTTCCCTGAGTGTCCGTGATGATGACTGGAACCGTGAAACCCACTGATGTGGATAGTGAGTCACTAATACTCTGAGCGGATTCATCTGGATTCTCAGGCAAAGCAATGAGTGTACCTGGTGGGGCATTACTCTCATCGATTCCGGAAAAATCAGTGATGAACCCCTGTTTTGTCTTTGTTATCAAGATTGGCTCTTCTCTCAGAATCTCACTGGCCTCAAGAAGTGCTGCCTCTACTCGTTCTTTTGAGTGTTCTATCTTTTCAGCTATTTCTACCGCTTTGTCTGACACTCTGATATCTTTCAACCGGTATTGCTTCCATTCTGCAACTGAGATAATTGAATGAGTTATGACAATGACATCCCCGGGAATGATCTTCTCGTCACTCTTTCCAAGAGCTGATAGAATCAGGTCTGGGATATTATCTCCAGTCTGGACTATTGGGAAGTCTTTCAGAGGAATCAGGGTGATCTGTTTTCTATTCATTACTGGTTGACTCTAGCTCATCCGCTGATATTTCTTCGTACTTGTGTTCACTGATGGTCCTATACTTACCAAGTCCTGCTTGCATGGCAAGGTTTTCAGGAATCATCTGATAGAGAAGAGTACCTCCAATGACATTGATTGCCGCCTGTAGTACATTCCATGGAATGTAAATCACTGAGAAACCTATTGCTATATCTATCGGCATGTATCCAAAGAGAGTGAAGAGGAAGATATTCCCAAAGTACATCCCAATGGATCGGAATACACATGCAGAAACGAGATATATTCCAGTCCTCAATTTCCAGTCAAGTTCACGATCCCGTATAATCAGCTTAGCAACTACGAGTCCAAGCAATGTGAGCAGTTCAGCCAAGAACTTGAAGGCTGCCCCGTTAAAATTCCTATATGCAATAGAAACCCACATCACACCAATAGATATGGTTGAAAATGTAATTCCTAGACCAAGGAATATAATCATAATCGGGATACCTGTCCAGTCTATTGTAAAATTAGGAACTGGTGTATAGAAATCAGTCAGTCCTATAATCGGAAAGATCTCAAGTGCTATTATTATTGATGTGAAAATAGCCAATAATGCAATGCTTTTGGAATCTGTTCTGAGTTTCATTCCTGTTGTGTTCTCCTCTTACACCTCACCAACAGAGGCTGACAATCTGCTAATATCCCAAGATAAAAGGTGATTGCATATGATACACACCCAGGATTCGGACTGCTCTATTTTTACACAGGTATATATCCCGGAATCGTTATCATAAATGACGGGATTCGCATGAACGATGGGAGGATTAGACTCGCATTTCTAATTATCGTATTGATGCTGATGATTCCGGTGATATCTACTCCTATATCCAAAATGGAGGGGGCCTATGCGGAAACTCCAGTCGATTGGGTGACATCAGCTTCAAATCGACCTTTAATTGTGTTTGACTACTCGCATGGACAATATTACTCTGAAGTAGAATCTCTTGACCTGTCGCTTGAATCCGAACTAGAGGATCTGGGATATGAGGTTGTATGGGCTCGGGGTGGCATTAATTATACGATTCTGAGCAACGCTAGTGGCCTCATAATCGGTGCAATTTGGGGTGAATCGAATGTCTTCAGTCTTGATGAGCTCCTAACTATATATGCTTGGTTTATCCAGGGTCACAAGTTCTTATGGATAGGGACCGACTCTGATACCTATGGCGATTACATCAATGACCAGATGTCTCTAATCCTGGAGTATATTGGCTCACATGTCTATCCCGAATCTGTAATAGTTGAAGATCCAATCTCAAATTGCGACGCGTCTTATCGAGTAATAGCAACTGGGATGAGTGACGATGATTTCGTGTCTCCAATTGTCGAGGGAGTTTCAGGTGTATTGATGCATGGATCGACAATTCTCTATGGCAGCAACTCTGTATTGAGTCCTGGCGTTGCTGTTTATCCTGTCGCTCTAGAAACAACAACCATTCAAGATATCCACCCGCTTCTGTATTATGCGGAATCCGCTCATTGTTTTGACACCGACTCAGCTCCTCCATTAGTGCACTCAGCTGGCGAAACAGGGTCCTTTGTATGTGCTACACTCGAAAAAAATCTAGGTCTTTTCAACAACAGTGTTGCAATAGTGTCTGGATCCTCTCCATATGGAAACTATCAACCTATGTACACATCAGATTACTATGGACAGACACTGGAGGGAAATCTCTTTGTAAAACAAGCCATACACTTCGGGATGGAACTAGTCACTAAGTCAACCATCAATCATCCGATTGACATCACTTACGAAGAGGGAGTTCCCGGACACTTTATTTTCTGGCAACCCTTTGACCTGAACCCGAAATCTTACAACATCACCCTGGATGATACGCTTGTCAGAGAAGGCATTTGGAATTCCTCTTATGAATACATTTTACTTAGTGTTGATGGATTGGATATTGGAGAGTACGATTATAGACTTACAATGACAAATCAAAACAACCAGACTCTCTCAGATTCTGTGACTGTCACGGTGGTGGAACAACAACCACCATGGATTAACCATCCCGAGGATTTCACAATCTATCTTGGTTATAATGAGAGTGTAATAACGTGGACGCCGTCAGACCTGAGTCTACTTTATTATGAAGTCTATTTGGATGGAGAGTTGATAGACTCACACGCATGGATGCCCTGGGAATCCTCAAACGTGACAGTTCATGTCGAAGGGCTTCCCCTTGGGGTCCACAACTATACGATATGCGTATTTGACTTATTGCTTCTTGAAACAACGGATACTGTGATGGTCGAAGTCATACCGACATTCGGATACGGACTAGATCTTGTTCAAATGGCTATACTCATTGCATCCATTGGATCTTTCATCATTATTGTGATTGTTCTCATATCTAAAAGGCAATAGTTTGAACGAAATGAGTTCATATTCAATAATATCATAATCTAGTTCGAGGTGACGATGTGCCATGAAGCACGTCAGTATGAAGATGGTACTAGGTATAGCAGTTTCGATGATTTTTCTCTTCGGAGCGCTTGCTGCACCTGTATCTGCACTTCAGACGAATATCAAAATAGAATCATACAATCAAGGCTTCAGATCTGATGCCACTAATCATACTTACGTATATGTGGAGCCAGATCCATTAGCCTGGGTTTCTAGAAGTACGATGCATCTGAATGAAGATTTGGATTATAGAGTAAATAGATATGACGCCACAGGCTGGGCTGTAGGTACTGGTGGTTTCACTGACGGCACAAATCCACCCTTCAATTGGATGTCATTCAATGGGTGGGCCACTGGTCCATTTGATAATCCAACACTCCTTCCAGAGTTCTTCGACTTTGTAGCAGCTGATGGAAGTGAGCATGTTGTGAATACCACATTGGAAACACGAACATTCGGACTCGCTTTTGGACAACACACTCCAGTCCTTGCTGATGCTGGATACATGTATATTGGAACATTGGGTGTCGGTGGGGAAGAGTTCGTTCATCTGACTGTTGATTGCAGGCAAGATGATGTTTCATGGAGTATACTTGTTTATGATCAAGAAGGTCGTTACATCACCGAGTATGGTGGTTCAGGTGGTGATATCTGGACCCTTCCGTTCAAGCCTTCTCCTTCCATGACTCATTATGTCCTTCTACAGATATTCCCATCTGTGGGGACCTTTGCTTTGTTTGATTTCCTACCAGTTGCGGTTTCACCACAATCAATCGCTGCGGAGAATGTTGTTACTGGTGAGCTACCAACCGGAGAATTGCTCTCAAGGGGTGACACTGGCAGCTGGGTACACCAAGAATTAGCACCTACAGTTCATACATACAAGGTTGACTCTCCTGATGATGTTGCATCTTTGACATATGCGTTCAATTACCCAGAGTTTGCGATTGTGGCGAGTCAAGGAGCTGCCATCATGTTCACCAGTGCAGAGTGGACGTACTACTATAACGGTGGAATGCGCTACCAAGATGCAGTCTATACACCAACTGTTGGAGAGTATTTCTTCAGAGGTGGACCATACTATGTGACTGTTATTGGCGGTGATAACATTGCATACACACTATATCATCAGACAAACAGTCAAGGAGCAATTCCGTTGAACCATGAGTTCCAGTTTGAGAACTACATTGGTGCACGAGTTTCTCGAGCCTACACATTAACTCTCGATGAACCCTCCATTTTGCGTGTTAATTCAACTGCGACTGGTGGTGAACTATCTGTCTATCTGACTGGTGTCTATGAGAATGGTTATCGGATTGATTGGGGAATCACTTTCGCTACTACTCTTGCACCCGCAAATGAGTACTATCTTCCTGCAGGTCAATACTTCATTGAGATGTCTATTGCAAACAATGTGAATAAATGGATCGAGTTTAACTTGGGTCCAGTTGTCGATGCACCATCTGCTGGGTTTGATGATGTAGGAGGATTCTTTGTTGATACAACATTCAACCACTTGTACAACATGACATTGATTCTGACCAATCCTGACAATATCACAGTCAGTATTGAGGTTTCGATCTATGACACCTCTGGCCATGTTCTATACACCAGTAGTACAAATCTGGCAAACCGGTGGGATGGGGCTCAGATTGTGCCACATCCATCCATCTGGAACAATCACACATTCAACTACATGGGACAGCAATGGTATGATGGTCCGGCGATAGTTGGCATCTGTGCGTATACTGTCGCAAACAACACACAGGGAGCTAGCAACAACTACCATGACTACATGGTAAATCTGACCATTCAATGGACTGATAGAACGAATGATCTTTACACCAATGTTCAAGTCCTCGATGTCAGCAACACAGCATTCTACAACTTCACCCTACCACTTCCGGGATTTGGCGTGGAGGCTCACGGATTAATGTTGAACACAACACCAGGAACTTGGTACAATGTGTCAATACTAACTGGAGATGTTTCAACCTGCACCGCAGTGTTGTATAGTTCCCTCAATGGAAGAACCCACTGGACTGGTTGGACTGACCTCAATGATTACCTAGTCGGTTCAGCGAGTGACATGGGCTTCCAGTTTGGTGCCATCTCTGAGCAATCCTTCTTGGAGCTAAATATAGGACGCGACCAACTGGCTGATGGATACCTCTGGGTCAAGATAACTCCAATGGAGACTCATCCTCTAGTGGTTGAGGAAATCACTCCTCTCGGTCCTGACATCCTAGCCATTCTTGGTGCTATCGCTATTCCAGCAGCAATAGGTGTTGGAGTCATCGTTGTGGTCTATATAGTATATGTCAAGAAGTACAAGACGTAACATCTACGTACATCGGTCTTGATCAGTCGAGACCGATGTTCTCTTCTTTTTTACCAAACCCTTTTGTCCATTCGGTCTCATTAGGGCATTGAGCAGACCCTGTTGGAGTTGATACTGCATGTCTCTAGAAGGCAAGACCGAATGGTATGAGAATGATGAGATGTGGGAGCTCATGGAACCCATTCTGTTCAGTGAGGCTAGAATTGCTCAAACAGTTAATGAGGTTGATGCAATCAAGTCACTCTGTAAGATTCGGCAGGATGAACTCATACTTGACCTCTGTTGCGGAACAGGTCGACACTCCTTGGAATTTGCCAGAAGAGGGCATAGTGTCGTTGGGGTTGATAGAACAAGGTTATACCTTGAAAAGGCGATGAAGACAGCTGATGAAGAGAATTTAACAATAGAGTTCGTGCAGGACGATATGAGGACTTTTTACAGGAAGAATACATTCGATGTTGTTCTCAGCATGTTCACATCATTCAGTTATTTTGAAGATCATGAGGAACAGATGTTGGTACTCCGGAACATCTATGCTTCCCTCAGAGCTGGTGGAAGGTTGATTCTTGAATCCATAGGAAAAGAAATCCTCGCAAGGATCTTCAATCGACATAGCTGGTCTGAGTGGCCTCATGGTTTCATCCTTGAAGAACGTGAACCAATTGAGGACTGGAGTAAGATACGCAACACATGGATTTTCATCGAGCATAATGGGTCAGTACACCGATGGAATGTTACACACTGGCTTTACTCGGGAAATGAAATCAAGCAAATGCTTTATTCAGTTGGATTCTCAGAAGTAATAATCTATGGAGGGCTCGATGGAAGGGATTATGACAATGAGGCAACAAGACTTGTGGCAATAGCGACAAAGTGAGGTTATTGGAAACCCTTTTCATTACCGACGCACAGGACATAAGGAGTGAGTGAGATGTTTCTATCACGCAGAGATGATTATCCACTTGACCAAATGATTGATGTTGCATCAGGACGGACATATGCTGATCTTGTTCTGAAGAATGCGAATGTGGTGAATGTTTTCACTGGTGAAGTGACACCAGGTGACATAGCAATTCATGGGCCGTTCATCGCTGGAATCGGGGAATATTTCGGAAACGAGGTGATAGATCTAAAGGGGAGGTATGTAGCGCCTTCGTTTATTGATGGCCATGTCCACGTGGAGTCTTCAATGGTGATGCCCATTCAATATGCTCGCGCAGTCGTTCCCCATGGTACCGGAGCTGTCATTGCTGATCCTCATGAGATTGCCAATGTTCTTGGTATGGAAGGAATCATGTACATGAGTAAAAGCATGCGTGGAGGCCCTCTTGAGTTCTATATGATGCTGCCATCTTGTGTACCTTCAACAGACCTGGAAACGAATGGAGTCTCTCTTGACTTTCTTGATATCAAGCCTCTCATGACCGAGCATTATGTATTAGGTCTAGCAGAGGCGATGAACTACCCTGGAGTAATCTATAGAGATCCTTCAATACTGGAGAAGATACGGGTGGCAATTGGCATGGGTAAACGAGTTGATGGTCATGCTCCAGGACTGAAAGGACTCGATTTGAATGCATATGTTGCAGCGAGAATCACTTCTGAACATGAGTGTGTTGATATTGAAGAGGCTCGAAGTAAGCTTGCTAGAGGTATGCATATCCACATCCGCGAGGGTTCTACTGCGAAGAACTTGAAAGCACTCGCTCATTTGATTGAGCCGCATACTGCAGAGTTCTGTAGCTTCGTTACAGATGATAGAAACACACTAGATATCATGACGAAAGGTCATATTGATAGTATGATTCGAGAAGCGATTGAGTACGGAATTGACCCTATTCTCGCCATCAAGGTTGCAACGTTGTCTACAGCAAGACACTATGGTCTTCAATACACTGGTGCTGTTGCTCCTGGATATCATGCGGATATTGTTGTCCTTGACTCGCTTGAGAAAATCAATGTCGAAATGGTTTACAAACAGGGAGTTCTTGTAGCAAAAGATGGCAAGATGGTCGAGGAGTTCGGAGTTGAACAACAACCACGCCTCAGACGTTCTGTAAACATCCATTATCTGGAACCCGAAGATTTCCAGGTGAAGGTCCGTGGTGAGCTAATGAATGTCATTGGAATGATTCCTGACCAGATTATCACGGAGCGACTCATTGAAGAACCAAAGGTGGAAGATGGTCTAGTCGTTCCAGACATCGATCGCGATATAGCCAAGGTCGCAATCATTGAACGTCATAATGCATCAGAACCCAGATCTGTTGGATTTGTGAAAGGAATGGGCATTAAAGAAGGAGCCATGGTTTCATCCATTGCGCATGACTCTCACAATATTGTAGCAGTCGCAACCAATGACAAAGACCTCATTCATGCCGCTGTACAGATTGTAAGGATGCAGGGCGGCATCGCTTTGGCGAAGGACGAAAAGGTGATTGAGTCTTTGCCACTACCCATCGCAGGTCTCATGTCTGACCAATCAATTGAACATGTGAGTGAGAAATTGAAGGACCTGAAGACAGCCGCGCACAAACTAGGGACACCACTACAGGAACCATTCATGGCAATGGCATTTCTCTCTCTGCCAGTGATTCCTAAACTGAAGATAACTGACCTAGGTCTGGTGGATGTTGACCGGTTCAGGTTGATTGACCTTTTTGATGTACCCACATAACCTCTTCAGGAATGTCACTTCAGACTCTCTATTTCATCTCTGATAGAAAGGTTGAGCTTCTCCCTAGTTTCCTTCAATTGAACACGCTTCTTGTTCCCAACATAGATGGCCATTAATGAGCCAAAAAAGACTAGGATGGTTCCAAACAGAAATGCTGCAATTAGAATTGGTAAGAAGTATGGATTTGGGAAGGTAAGGAGTCCAAAGAACAGACCTCTTATGATGAGATACGCGACTTCGATTATAAGAATCACAAGGAGAGTGATTCCTGCTCCAAGTTGTCGTTCATGCACAAAGACCTGCAGCGCAGATTGAAGCAAAATCGCGGCTAACAGATTACCGAATATGCTGAGCACAAGGATTGTGATTGGATTCATTATCTCTGGACCCAGAAACTCGATGCTTACTTGTGGAATACTCCAAGGAGTAAGAAAATGGTAGAACATGACACCTAAGAAGAAGATCAGCTCGAAGACCATCATGATGATTGCCCCCAGTCCTGTGACTCTGAGGATGATGTTATCGATTCGATCAGCCCAGTCCATGTTAGCTAGTTTCTGGTATTCCTCATTCAAGGGCTTAGCCCATTCGCTCTCTGCTATGCAGGAGGCTTTCTCGCAGTTTACAATCGTGAGGAGTTTTCCACCATATTCACCAACACGTTTCTGCATGCAATCCTCACAAACAAGGTCTCCGCAGACATGACAGACCTCCTTGGCTAATACATCGGGGTGATTGACACAATTTCTACTTTGGCTTGGACCAAGTACTGGGCTTGCACAGTACTCGCATCGATTGACCTTGTCCTGTTGGTCTACCTTCACTGGACCTCCACAGACAGGACAGAGTATCCGCTCTTGCGTTACTTCGGTCATGTCCCAGGCCCCCAGAATGACTCAGCACGGGCGTTTCTTCGAGCCTCGCGTCTTCTTTGTTCCTCTTGATATCTCTCTTGAATGCGTCTATGTTCAGATGCAGCTCTTCTAAATTCATCATCCCACACTCGAACTGATGGTCTGAGCTTTGACTCCACCACCTTTGGCTTGCGATGAGTGTGAATGCTCTTTACTCGAGCATTATCTACAGAAACAAAGTCTGTTCCACTGATAATCTTCGCAGCTTCCACAGTGACTGCCACCAATCCAGCGTAGAACAGAATTGGGATAATGACTATTGCTCCTAGCAACATCAGAACCCCTGCTAGAATTGGAATAGCAATGATAATAATCACGATTAAGAGCAAGGCTCCTACGCAGTTATCGCTTCCTCCTCCTCCCGACTTTCCTAGACCAGCGAGTAGCTCGAGTGGCAACCTCCAGAGGTGCTTCATCCCATTCGCATACGCTCCTAGGAAACTGCTATACATCTGACCCACCTTCGAGAACCTGCTTCCTGCTGTTGAGAACAACTGATCTATTGGGATGACGAGTGATGCAGTTGTGACTGCTGGACGGTAACGACCTTCAAAGCACTTCTTACAGAGATAGACTGCAGAACCTTGCCACTTTTCATCTACTGGTGGTTCCTGAACAGTCAGACATTGTCTGCAAAAGTGCTCTCCGCAAACATTGCATGTTGTAGCTGCAAGATACTCCTTATGATTGGTACAAGGAACAAACACGCTACTTACTCCAAGTGTGACTCCGCAATACTCACAGTGAACAGTGTTGTTCTTTTCAGCCTTTGATAAGGGGGTTGCACCATTACAATTGGAACAAAGGATTGCCATACCCTCTTCTGTGACGACCTTAGTCACGTCTAGAACCCTCTGCTCTTCATCGGGAGTCAGTCTACTGGCTCCATCAGGAGCCAATAAAGCAGGCTCTAAGGGGCTTGGCATAAGACCTGCTTCAATCAATCTAGCCCTTGCTTTATCTCTCTCAACTTTCACCCCTGGGGGCGGGGCAACCCTTCTCCATCTAGCCAGCAGATATAGGATAATGAGTCCTTGACTCACGACGATGAATGCCGCCACATTCCCGATTGCAAGTTCAATGCTAAAATCAAAGAGAGGAACAGTCCAATTGTAAGCCAGTCCATTCACATAGATCAAGAATCCTGCCAAACCAACAGCTATGATACTGTAGATTATTTGGGCTATGACTGCCCATCTTCTTAGGTCGTCTACATAGTTGCCAATGAAGAGACACGGAGCTGCAACTCCTCCAAATAGCACAAGGCTATAGAGATAGCCAATGGAGTCCAGAGCTCCCACAATCGTTGCAGCCAGGATTCCAATCGATGCAAGCAATCCAAAAATGCCAAATGCCATCTGGGTGACACCTATCATTCGGAGTCCCCAGGGTCTGTCCAAAATGGTGTAGACTTTGTTCTCCTCGGTCAAAACACCTTTCCCCTTTAACGCGTGCCTCTGAATCTCTCACGATTCACGAACTCCATTTTGTCCGAGCCCTTAAAACCTCTGCGCCTATAGACCGACAATCCTCTTAAGCAGCATTGACAGTCGTAAATCTATACTCACAAACACTCTGTGTGATTGATATGACTGAGATTCCAATGCCCGGAGACTATGGGGCTCAACCTCAACCCCCAGCAAGGGAGAAGGGTTGCTGCTCACGATGCTGTGAATGCTGGATGTGGATTCTTCTCGCTGTGATTCTACTAATAGTAACATTGTTCATACTTGCAATAATGATTCCAGGATTCCTGTTCTTCCCATTCTTTGGATAGAGTGGTGGCAATCCATTAATTTATATTCAATCCACATTAGTAGGCAAATTATCTGACCCATGGAGTAAGAAACTCAGTGTCTGAATCTGAGGAAGATAACAAGACATACCCCACCTTTGAAGGTGGGCGTATTCAACGAATTATGAGGGCTCTTGAACTGACGCAGGGCGTTGAGATCGCTCGTAGGTACCTTGCAATGAACGCCTTTGACGGGGCACTCACAATGCTCGGTCTCATCCTTGGTGGTCTTATTACCATCAACCCTGCAAATCCAACAGAGGCGAGTCTCCAGTTCAACGCTATCCTTCTTGCAGCTGCAGGTACTAGCATTGCAATGGCAATCTCTGGTTTCAGCGGATCATATCTCACAGAGAGTGCTGAGAGAGACCGTGAGGTGGGCGAGATTGGGAAAGCAATGCTTAGTGATATGAGCGACTCGATGTATGCGAAGGCAACTAAGACGACCTCAGTCGTTGTTGCTCTCGTCGATGGTGCATCTCCAGCAATCGCAGCATTCATCATTATTATACCATTGTTCTTTGTTCCTGGTGGTCTGATTGGATATCGGATGGCATTCTACATGGCAATTGCCATCTGTTTGATACTTCTCTTCTCTTTGGGTCTCTTCCTTGGTTCCATCTCGAAGAAGAACATGTGGGCATACGGAGCAAAGACGCTTTTTGCAGGAATCATGACGGCGATCCTGATGCTTCTCATCTCGTACTTCACAGGAGCTGCAGGATAGACAATGTTTGATAACCTACCCAGAGAACGGATAGCCTTCCTTCCTACTCCCCTGCATCGTCTCAAGAACCTGAGTGAGTCAATCGGGGTAGATGAACTATGGATTAAACGTGATGATCAGACAGGAATCTCGTTTGGAGGGAACAAGACCCGAAAGCTTGAGTTTGTGGTAGGTGACGCCATTGCAAACAAGTGTGACACACTTGTGACGGTAGGAGGTCTCCAGAGCAATCATTGTCGTCAGACTGCTGCCGTAGCGGCAGTGACTGGAATGAGATGCATACTTCTCTTAGCAGGCGAAGAACCAGAGGAGTACACCGGCAATCTTCTACTTGACAAGATGCTGGGTGCTGAGATAAAGTTCTTCCCAGACGACGCTCCACTCATGCTCAACCAACGACTCGATGAGGTCATGGATACTCTCATAGACTTTGGTCTGACTCCCTATGCAATTCCAGCTGGAGCTGCCATGCCAATAGGTGTCGTTCCCTATGCTGTGGCGATGGAGGAACTCAACACGCAATTAAAGGAGATGCAGTTCTTTCCTGAGAGGATCATTGTAGCTGTTGGCACAGGAGGAACACAGGCTGGCCTGCTATTGGGTGCACATATGCTGGACTTGGACATTGAAATTGTCGGTATCACCGTCCTTAGCCCCAAGGAGGAGGTCGAGGAGCGAGTTCAGGATCTAATTGAGAGAACCATTCAGAAATATGAACTAGATAGTTTCAAGCCTAAGATAATCATTGATGACAACTTCATGGGGAAGGGTTACGCTATCCTTGACGATGCTGTTGTCAGTGCCATTGAGATGTTTGCTAAAATGGATGGAATATTTCTTGACCCTGTCTACACTGGAAAGGCAGGACTGGCCCTCATCAGGATGGCTCTTGCAGGTGATATTGCATCAGACTCCCCAACTCTGTTCTATCACACCGGTGGTGAGCCAGCACTCTTTACCTATTCCGAACTTGGACAGAAATGAGATACTAAGTAAACCCCTATTCTTTATTCGATCGAACACTACCTAACCCATTCGTTGATATGTATCTTCTCAAACAATGAGTTTCATCGTCTATTAGAATGGACAAATCCTAAGGCTACATCCGAGCAGAGTTGTTGACTAGAACGATTCTGTATCGAGCCTTGTTCTCTTTCACCTTTAGAATAGCTTCATTGACTTCTGACATAGACATCAACTCCACTTTGGGTATGATATCATGCTCCTGGGCAAACGAAAGCATTTCCCGCATTGTAGCTCGATTGCCTATGAATGAACCTGTGATCGATAGCTGGTGCGCTACTAGGTCAGTAGAATTAAACTCCACATCTGGGAAACCAACTAGGATAAAACTGCCATTCTTCTTCAAGGTGTTCAACAAGAGCCTCCAGTTGATCTTATTGCTGGCTGTGCAAAACAATAGGTCAAAGCTGAACTCTGATTCCTGTAAGATAGCCTCGTCGCTCGAAACCATGAAGTGGTCTGCGCCAAAGGCAAGTGCTTGCCTCTCCTTCTCTGGTGAGGAGGAGATTGCAGTGACCTCATAGTCTAGGGCACATGCAAATTGCAATGCGATATGACCCAAACCCCCGACACCGATGATGCCAACCTTTTGCCTCTCTCGGTTTGCATACGAACGGAGTGGTGAATAGACTGTGATTCCAGCGCACATGAGCACCGCAGCTACTTCAGAGGGCATGGATTCTGGCAACGGGTAGGCAAAGCGGCTATCCACAACTACAGAGGATGAAAAGCCGCCATATGGGACCCATGTTCCTGATTGAACAATGTCAATGCATAGCTGCTCTTCACCTTGCAAGCACCACTCGCATTTCATACAAGAGCGACCCTGCCAACCGACTCCGACCCTATCTCCTATCTTCAGGTCAGATACCTCCTGACCTATAGCTGAAACGTGACCAACAATCTCGTGACCAGGGATAAAAGGATACGCTGTTATTCCGTAGTAATTGTCAATGGCATGGATATCGGTATGGCACACGCCACAGTGCGTGACTGAAACCCTAACATCATGCACCCCCAGTTTGGGGGTTGCATAAGTGAATGGTTCAAGCGGCTGTCCCACCCCTTTTGTTGCGTAACCAGACTCCTTCTTAGAAGACAATGAAAAGACCTCCCGTGTTCGATTACCATCCTCAGATATCTATCTTTCTTGCAATCTCCTCAATCACACTGGCGGCCAACCTACTCTGTTAGCCTACTCCTAAGTCAGTAAGGCTTATCACACCACTCAGTCATTTTGAGAGTAGATTATATACCCTACAAAGATACTCCCTACTAGTATCAATGGGGGCATTGTGTTGCAGAGCGAGATGAAACTTTTCAAAGAGGCTTTTGATGAACGACTTAAGGCTTCTATATCTGAAGACATTAAAATCGTCATCAAGGAACAATACGCTGATGCTTTTGATGTGCTCACCGACTGTGAGAATTCAAATCTAATACCAGGCATAATCGGACCTCCGGGAGTTGGCAAGACGCTTCTTCTACGGGCTTATGCTCAGAAGAGTAAGAGAGAGCTCTATTGGATCACCGGAGATGAGGGCGTCAGGCCGTCCCACCTGGTAGGGGCGTTCAATCCGAGTATAGTCCTGAACAAGGGATTCACCTTGGAAGCATTTGAACCTGGACCATTATTGAAGTCCATGGTGTTCGGTGGAGTCTTTGGTCTAAATGAGGGTAATCGTCTCAGCGAGTATGTACAGAACTCGTTGTTGGATCCATTTGAGGAACGGTCTATCAATGTTCAGAGGCTTGGTCGTATCCGAGCAAGTGACGGCTTCTTCCCTGTTCTGACCATGAACCCGGAGGAGATGAGTGGCGCTCACAGACTGAGTGAGGCACTCAGAGACCGTGTCAGGGTGTGGATTCGGCTTGGGTATCCCCGGAAGGAGACCGAGATTGAGATTCTGAAGTTGAATTGTCCTGAGTACAAGCTCTCTGACGCGGTACTCGAGAAGGTCTATGGGCTAGTTTCTTCAACCAGGATGAATACTGATATCGAGATTCCAGCAAGTATCAGAGCAGGAATATCAATCTCAAGACTTGCCGCTGAGATGACAAAGCGGATGAAGGAGAAGAACATTACACACTCCACACTCTCGAAGGCCGCAACGTACGTACTGGTTGGTGCATTACGATTCAGACCAGGAATTGACCCTGAACCTGCGGTTAACTCACTAGTGCGGAGGAACCTCGGAGTTACTTGAGATGGCTGCTCAACCCAGAGTTACTCCGGTACCAAGCAATGTACCTCAATTTGCACATGAGTTCACAAAACGCATGAGGGCAAGGAAGGACATTGCAAAGAAACCGAGTGTCCGTCAAACACAGTCAATTCCTCAACTCCTATCCGCGCGATATTTCAGGAATGGAAAGCTAACACTTGAAGACTTCCTCGAGGCTGCTGTTTTCACCACTTTCCCTCCTGACCAAGATATCGCAAAGGAGATCGCTGAGGACATTCTGCTTGGACGTGAGAAGGTTGAGCGACCAAAGCTCAGTGACAAGGAACAAGCGGAAGCGGCAGCTACAGCAACGAAGAAGCAGACTGATGCACTCCAGAAGGTCATGGATCAGATTCGACGGGAGCAGGAGCTAGCCAAGGTCATAAAGAAGGAAAAGGTGCAGGCAGGATACGATTACCTCCAAGACCTGCATAAAAATGGAGATCCCCAGCTCTATCAGGCTGCGACTGACTATCTTACAGATGGTGACATTGTACTAAGGGGAATCACCAGTGACCAGGAGCTCAGGGAAGTTGCTGGGTCACAACTCCTAGACAAGGCTGGTGTACTCTCATCACAGGACATCCAGAACGCGCAAACACTTCAGGTCCTGGATGATGTCTGTAACCTATCAAATGCTGCAGAGAATATAGCTGGAAAGTCTCTCCGAGGAGATGATGATGTAGAGCAAGAGTTCTCCGATTTGGCGAAAAGAGACACTGCAACTGCTTCACGGGCACTGAGGCACATTGAGGAGATGGGTACACTTGATGAGAAAACAAGGGAGTCTCTCGACAAGACGCTTCAAGAAAATCTGTCAGACCTCAGTGAAGCTGCTGATTATGCTTCGGAATTAAAGCGAGTCCCTGACAATATAGATGAACATATCCAGAATGCACCGAATCAATACTCGCTTAGCGATGCTGCAGCCTTTGCAGACAAGATAAAGAAGCATACTGGTACTGACATAATGGATGATCTTCTCCGGGCTTATGATGAGCAGTATGAAAATGGCGGCCACAACAATGTGGATATGAGGCAGCTGTCTGAGAATGCTCGGGACAATGAAAATTGGGACAACCTCCTGGAAAAGGAAACTGAATCGACCATCCAGGATGCACAGGCGCGTTCATCACCCTCAGACTTTCTGAGATCAGCTGTGGCTCAGGGAATGGGTATGAGTGGCAATCTTCCAAGTAGTCACACACAGAAGGAATGGAGCAAGGCGATGCAGAAGCTCGCTGATGCTGCGTGTGACACATCACCGACCAAGAGCCATCTCAGGAGCACCGTGAAACAGCTTTCGCGAATGGGCCAAGTCCCCTCAAGGGATACGATACAGAAAGCAGGTGAGCGGCTCGGTATGTCTGAAGCTGAGATCCTTGAACTACTTAATCCGTCATATGAGGTCATCAAGAAACTCATAGAAGCTGGAGTAGCTGATTTCGAAAGGCTACACAATCTCATCTCTGCAGCTAGTCTTTCCAGTCAACAACTGAAGCAACTTGCTGATATAGCCGCAAGTAAGGAAAATCAAAGTGCCTTAGGTGCAATTGCCCATGAGGACCTGCATGCTGCCCTCGGCACCAGTGGCTACAGTGGATACGGAGCGAGACGCTATCGTCAAGGCGTTGGTGCAGGGGTTGGTGGTGGTACTCAACCATATGATAAAAATAGGGCGGACATGGCTTTTGGGGGTCTCTTAGGAGGTCCTGCAACTAACATCGTTCGGATTTGGTACAGTTACAGGGATGAGCTACCAGATGAGCTAAAGAAGAAATTGAGGGAGATAGCTCGAAGGTTGCTGATTGATTTAGGGATGAGATATGCAAAGCAGACCATGGGCAGCAGTATGCTTGGAGGTCTCTTAGAATCAACTACTGTCAGACCGTTCAGGATCGGTGACGACATGGACCTCATCGATCTCGAAGAAACAATAGACTCCCTTCTCACACAGGGTCAGACCAACTTCAAGGTCATTGAAACTTCTGACTTCTTGGTTACCGAGACATATCAGGGTCATCGTGCATTCTATTGGGCACTAGACAAGAGTGGGTCGATGGATGCGGCTGAGAAACTTGGAATGTTGGCAATCTCCGTGATGGCTGGTCTCTATGGAGTGAAGAAAGACGATTTTGGGGTGGTTCTCTTCGACAGTGTGACCCATGTGGTCAAGAGTATGGCTGAGAAGAATGTCTCAGTTGACAAGGTTGCTACAGACCTTCTTGATGTACGGGCTGGGGGCGGGACAGGTGCAGCAGAGTCAATCAAGCTAGCCTTGGAGAATTTTGAGGACACTAGAGCGAAGGAGAAGATCTTCGTTCTATCCACTGATATGTACCTCAGTGACCAAGCAGTATGTGAGCAGTTGGCTGAAAGAATGAAACCACTAGGAATCAAGCTGATAGTTCTGGTTCCAAAATCATCATACAATCCTAATGCAGCTAACAGTCTTGCCAAGAAGGCGCATGGCGTTGTCTTGGATATTAACTCCATAGATGAGTTGCCAGAGAAACTGCTACGAGTTACGAACTATTAATCAGATGAGTGAATAGCCAGCTTTTTCGGTCAGGGATTTCTCCTTGGCTTCACACACCCAGAACTTGTATGCACAGACATAGTCCTCTGTCCCTCGAAGATCAAGCAATCTGGAGCTGAAAAGACGCCTCAGGATCCTCATGTACCTGAAGAAGGTGTCTCCTGGTGGGACTATTTCGGCGATGCAGTTTATCTGATAGCTCTGACTCTCGGGTTGTGTAGCCTGAGTCCAGAAGAAGTTGAGACTGACTCTCGGGTCTCTCAGGATGTTCTGATATGTGACATCCCCATACATCTCAACCGCACCCAGTCTGAACCTATCGATCTTTCTATCATCCAGCATCAGATTCTGATAGAGCTCAATACGTTCATCAATGGTTTCGTTGAAAGGTTTACCCTGAAATGAGAGCTCCGCACCCTCGAGTTCTAGGATTCTATCTTCTAGAGCCTCATCAGTTAAGGTGAGTCGTACAATCTTCTTTGCAGAATTGATGGGGAAAATACCTGTTGAGTTCTGGGTTGATACTGTGGGTTTCATCAGGGTATCTTCATACAGTCTGCGAATCTTTTGGTCTGTATCTCGAGCGCCTTCAAGGGTGTTCACAATTGCCTCATAGAGTGCATCAGGAATTGCATTCAGAGGAAAGGAAACATCCAGACCACTCAGATTGATGTCTATCTTTCGCATCTCACGGTCAATGAATTTGATCTTTGATGACTTTCCTTCTGGCAATTGAATCACTTCACTTCCTTTTGTGAATCGGTTCTACAACTGGCCTTCCGCTAGCATCCAACCAAATTCAATTCTCATGGGCTGCATATAATGATATGTTGGACTATTGATACCCACTGAAAAAGCCTCATAAGTGGGTCTGCAAGTTGAGGTTTTATAGTTCCTCGTACCAGAGGCTTGAAACAGATGGTTGAAGCTTTCGAGATTGACTCACAAGCAAAGATGGTCGAGTCTAGGAGCAAGATTGTTGAGATTGACACAAACAAGGTGCTTGTGTTCGTCGATCATGATGCAAAAACAGTGTATCTCTGGAGGGGAAAGAATGCTGACATCTTCAAGAAGCTCATGGGCACACGGGTAGCAGCCAAGTTGAGTCACAGCTACCCTGACTATAGGATTCGACCAATATCTGAGGGAAGTGAACCAGCCTCCTTTAAGCATCTCATAGGCCAGAAACTGAAATGAAGAATCGCTGACCAGAAAACACTTAGTCGCTTGTGCATTGAATCATAATGGTGAGGTCTCTGAGCATCAATAGACTTGCATATCTCAATTTGATACGCAATGTCAGAAGAGGATTGATATCTCGCACTGAAATTCTGGAGCTGCTTGATGCCTTAGAATGGAAAACAACCTCTCAGATTGCTGACCATGTCAAGGTGACAGCGCATACCGTTCTGTACCATCTTCGAAATCTTGAACGTGAGAAGGTTGTCGAGAGAAATACTGAGGGCAAAGGCTGGCGCCTTGGTCCCTTCAGGCAGATTGAACTGATGGAATTCCTTTCACCTCCAAAGGGAAAGAAGAAAAGACAGACATGATTGTGCATTCAAATAGGGTGGTGAGAGATTTGACAACACGAGCAATAGTTAGAACCCCTGGCAGGAATTTCAAGAGATGTATTTCGGATCATACACTTCACCACACGGTCAACGTCAGCATAGCCTTGGAACAACATAAGAAGTATTGTCAGACTCTTCAAGACCTTGGAGTAGACCTTATTGAACTAGAACCAGATGACACTCACCCAGACTCCTGTTTTGTTGAGGATACTGTCGTTGTCCATGGAGATCGAGCCATGATCACTCGCATGGCAAAGGAGAGCCGCAGGGGCGAGAGCGACAAGGTTGAAGAGGTCCTCTCACAATTTAAACAGATCAACAGAGTTGTAGAATCTGGAACCCTTGAGGGCGGTGATGTCATTCATTTTCCTGATTCATTACTCTGTGGAATAACCAAGCGAACGAACCATGCGGGAGCCGATCAGCTGCAGCAGTGGCTAAACGTTCCTGTACATAGGATTGAAGACCCGACTATTATGCACATCAAGAGTCATGTCACCTACCTTGATAGAGGCATTATCCTGTTGAATCCGCGCTACCTTGGGAGCCCGTTTCTTGAATCCCTCACAAAGATAGTTCTTCCCCCAGAGGAGTCACATTCTGCAAACACACTCACAATAGATGGTGTGGTGATAATGTCATCTCGACATAACAAAACCTCCCGCCTAGTAAGAGAGGCTGGTTTTGATGTGCTCCAGCTAGAAATGAGTGAGTTTGAGAAATGTGATGGAGCTCTTACCTGTCTCTCCATTATTTTCTAGGTTCTATACATATTCTGCATAGAAATCCTTAGCATTTTGCCAGTATATCTTACGAAGGACTTCTTTTGGAAGATGCAATCCATTGATGAATGTGCCTCCAGAATCGACTGTGTCCGCATCCGGAAATGGCAAAGGTCTATGTTCGACTGAAGACTCCAGAAGAAGCCGTAGAGCGAGATATCTTCCTTCATAATAATCCCTCTCTGGTCTCCAAGTCACACAATCACTACCGAACACAATTCTATCCTGATATTTGATGAAGAAGTCCCTTGCTTTCTTTGGGTCTTTACCTAACTCTCTGGACACCCAACGAGCAGAGCTTGTGTCAATGCAGAAGTTAGAGTAGGTTTCAAACCACCTTGCTAGATTATCAAGGCGATGAATCTCAGGCTGCGCAGCGAAATGAGCCAGTTGAAAATTTATTGATCTGTGTCTCCTTAGGACGCCCTCAAGCTCCTGCAAGTCACGCTCTTTTGACGAATATATCGATGTGTCTGTATATCTCGTGGCATAGTATGTATCTGGGTCTGAGAGATGGAGAAGTAATGGAACACCGTCATCACTCAAGGCATCAAACATTATAGCCATCTCATCCTCATCCAGTCTTAGTTCATTACGACTAGCTGAAGCCCTCCCCCTCATGATAGGGGCTGACTGAATCTTTGCCAGGTGATATCCCTCATCCCTAAGAGAAGCGATCCCATCGAGGATTTGTTCTAATCCGTTAGAAAACCGCATTGCTCCTGAAAAGTACTTGGCAAAGATGAAGCGTCCAGGATACTTATGTTGGGCGTATTCTTTGGCATCAAGACTGTGGCAGATAAGAAGTGATTCCCTCACACCAAACGTTTCCCCGATTTCAACGAGCACATCTAGTGCTTCTGTGTCCACGACGTGTATGTGCGCATCGAATATAGAGTCGTCAAAGGTCAGTTCTGGATGCAGTGTCTACACCTATAAGCTGCAAATCTTTCCTCACTGAAAACTCTGTTTATCGGGCATCAAGACATCCGCATATCCCTTTTCTGCATTCATTATGATTTCAGTTTAATACCGCAAACGCGGGTTTGGAGAGATATGAATGAAACGCACGCTACAAATTGCGCTAGTGATGTCATTTGTAGCTATGTTCCTCATTTCCCCTGTTGCAGCTGCAACATCAGAAGGGTTAGAATGGGGCGTAGCACTGAATGATGAGTTCACCTTCCAATTCAAAGTCGTTGAGGAAGGAGTGACGACCCTTGACGAAGGGGTTAATTTTACAGTGGAAGCAACACCTCCATCCATTGATGATCCGCTCACATCATGGGACTATCTTGATGGTGTTGATGTTGACCTCGTATATACCAATGGCTCCTCAGTAGGTGTTGAAGGCTTTTACTTACTGGGTATTCTATTGGCTGGCGGTCACATTGCTGTTCCAATAGGTAACTTCAGTCTACTGGGTGAATTGCTCATGGACTCGATGTTCTGGACTGAGAACACTACCCTCGTCAACGATGCGACGAACTGGGGTGTTAGGACAACTGGAATTGAGGACGAGATGTTCATGCAGGTGAATGTCCTTTACCTGAAAACAGATGGGTTCATCGCCAGATACACACTTGAAGCTAGAAATATGACATCCAATGATAGGTTTAGTGTGTCCTTTATTCGCGATGGACTTGGTCTTGATATTATTGCACTCCTCCAGGACAACATACTCTATGTTGGGATTGGAGTAGGTGTGATAGTTATCATTGGTGCAGTTGTCTGTATGCGTAGAAAGTAGAATTTGTGGGGCTCTGCCCCACCCGCTTCTTTTTCATCCTCGATTCAGACGCGACCAGAGACCCTCTGCTGACTTCCTTGAAACCTCTGATACATGCGCATCTGATGTCTTTGTTAGATGTCTTCCCTTAACAACAACCCTTCCATTTACAATTACATCCCTAACATCTCGACCACCAAAGGTATTGATTAGGTGACCTACCACCGATTCAGGTGTAAGTGGCGTTGGCACCCGAGAACCATCTAGGATCACAATATCTGCAAGCTTTCGTTTCTCAAGACTTCCTAGTTCATTTCCTAGTCCATAACAATGAGCTCCCTCTATGGTTGCCATGCGAAAAATCTCCTCTGGTCCAATCGCACTAGGGTTCCCACTAGCCAATCTATGTATAGTCAACGCACAACGCATGTTTTCGAATGGGTCGTAAATCCAGCCATCATTTCCAAGTCCCACAGTGATACCTTTTGCCAGCATAGATAGGACCGGAGCGACTCCGACTGCGTTTAGCATGTTACTCATGGGATTGTGTGCAACAGAGGCTCTTCGCTTTGCTATCAGGTCAATCTCATGCTCGTTGATATGGACACAATGGGCTAGGACAGTCTTCGGACCAAGAACACCCAGTCTATCCAACCTCTCGACAGTTCTTTCCCCGGTGGCTTCGAGATTGTGATAAAGGTCAACAAGACCCTCCGAGGTATGAACTGTTATGGGCACATCAAGTTCCCTGGCTTTTTCTACAGCCTTTGTAACAATCTCATCTCCAACGGTGAAAGATGCGTGGAGACTGACCATTGCTGACACCAAATCTTCTTTTCGACACGACTCAATGAAATTGATACCCTCCTGAAATCCTCTCTCTGCTTCCTGAGGATCATTTCGTTCAGTCATTTCGAATGCCAGAATCCCACGAATGCCTATTTCCTTCGTACCGCGAGCTATCTCCTGAAGACTCCCCTCAATCGAGTTTGGTCCTGAGTAGGTGTCTGCAAAAAGTGTAGACCCATTTCTCAACATGTCTGCACCTGCAGAGAGTGCACTGGCATAGGCATCCTCTACTGTGAGGGCTTCGTCTACTGGCCACCAGACACGCTGGAGAACTTGTGCAAAGTCTGTTGGTGGTTTAATATCTAGACTTGCACCGCGTAGTAGAATGCCATACAGATGAGTATGCGCTGTTATCAGACCAGGGATGATGACACACCCAGATGCATCAATCACTGTGTCTGCTGTGAACTTCGGTTCTCCTTCACTGACCTCTGCAATTCTTGTACCGTTGACACGCACATAGCCTTTAGGTATGACTGTACCTCGTTTGTCAGCAGTGACAATCATTCCATTCTTTATGAGTAGCTCTTCACTCATCGCTCTGCTCATCCATCATCATGTAACTACAGTGTTCAAGATTAGTCTTTGTATCGGGGGAATATCAAAGTTCCATGTCAACATATCTTACTGTCCCTTTACTTGAGCGATAGATTAGTCCCTGTTTCTCAAGTTCCTCCATAACACCATCGAATTCTTCCTCACCCATACCTGCATCCTGAGCCTTCGATAGCAAATCATCGATGGGGACATCTCTTCCTACATTTGCTGACATATGTTGCAATAAAAGGAGAAACTTGCTGGTGGAAGGAATTGAAGGATCCAATTGCAGTTCTTGAGGCTCTCTCTCTTGAGGTTTATCAGGTTCCTCTACGGATTTCTTCTGAGCACCAAGAAGAGCACTCAAGAGTGCTGACTTGTCCTTTACCTCCAAAACAGACTCATCGCCTGAATCTGAGGCAGATGCGAGGTCAGAAAGAGAAACTCCGACTGGTTCAGGTTTTTCAGAAGTATCAGAATCTATTGATATATCATCCATAGAGACCTTCTTCAATATGTCCTGCATTGGGTCTTCTTTC
>Ga0180437_10000390_pt1 | contig 85944 bp, 74 predicted proteins | sample SS_ome_4_FD_132410 | JGI IMG/M metagenome (GOLD analysis project Ga0180437, IMG submission 132410) | Hypersaline lake sediment archaeal communities from the Salton Sea, California, USA - SS_3_D_1 metaG | ecosystem: Environmental > Aquatic > Non-marine Saline and Alkaline > Hypersaline >...
CATCTGCAGGGAACTGGCGGCGGGGCGGGGCAGGGGGGCGCCTTTCAAGGCGGCTTCACCGGCGGTGGCGGCGGTGGAGGCTTTGGTGGCGGTCGTGGCTTTGGGGGCGGCGGGGGAGGTGCCGGGCAGGGGGGCTTCGGTCCAGGCGCCGCCGGACAGAACCAGCAGCCGGTGCCGGCCGGCAAGATTTACGTTTGGAATCTGGCCGCACAGCTCGATGATGGAGACGAAGAAGTGGAAGAGAAAGAAGAAGCAGAAGAAGAGAAGGCCGCCGCGTCGAGTGCGGCGAAGGAGTAGAGCGGCGCCTTCAACTTGCCCGGCGGTCAGTTCGTGAGGTTCGATAATATGGAGTTTGTTGTGCGGCCGGCGACCAGTTCCGATCGGAGCGAACTGGACAAGGTGTCCACGTCGGCAATCGCGACCTTGCGGAAAACCTATCGCCCCACTCGCCATGCCGTGGCCCAGCGCCGGTCTAGCGAACAAGAACTGAAACAACTCGTGGCCACACACGACGAGCGTGTCGTCGGCAGCGTCGAGTACCGACTCGACAAAGATCGGTTGCACTTCCTGTCGCTATTCGTGCACCACGAGTATCGACGTCAGGGCGTTGCCCGCTGTCTGGTCGAGCAACTGGTGGTTCTGGCTCGACAGGCAGGGATCGATCAGTTGACCGCCTACACGATCAAGGAGACGGGAGCCTGGCGGGCCTTCGAGCGATTGGGCTTCGGCGTGATTCGAGAAGAAGCGACCGACCTCTACGAGAGCGACGAGTCACCTCACATGACGGAGGTCTATCTGCGACGCGTCGTCGATTAACCGATGGTGGAGGATAGCCCAAAATAAAAGGGACAGAATCAAATGAGTTTTCGTCGATTCTTTCAATTTCGACTTTCGACGATCCTACTGCTTACAACCCTGTGTGCGGTTCTCTTCGCTTGGTACGTCGACCACTATTCTTACTTGCGGAGAGAGATCATCGGCCGCTGGACGTTCCCTACCAAAGCCACCCCTTATGGCGTGTTGGGATACTCAAGCGTACTTGAGATTCGCCGAGACGGCACGTTCACGAAGCGACAGTTCTATAGGCTTGGCGAGAAAACGTTTTCGGGAACCTACACTTGTCACGAGGATGGCAAGATCGTGTTTCATGTGACTCAGAGTGTTTGGGACTCCCACTACATGCGATTCCTCCGCGAAAAAAAACGACGGAACCAGGATTCCATACTTGAGCGCATAGTCGTGGAACCAAAGGTTTCCAAACTGGATACGACATTCATCTTCTTCTGCGCCATCGACAAAGCGGGACATCTTGTCATGGATGAGATTTCGCTCTCACCCGAAGACGATATCGGCATCAAGTGGGAATCTTGCGATCGGGATGAAACCGATGCCGGTTGACGGAGAGCGAACCTCACGAGATTCCGTGACCTAGAACGTGGTACGGCAGGTACCACCTATCCCGCGGCCCGGCTACTTCTTGTCTTCGGTCGATTGGGAACCGCGACCCCGTCCGCCACGTCCACGTCCGCCACGGCCTTTACCGCCACGACCCTGTCCACTGCGGGACTGTTCTTCGCGACCTTGTTCACTGCGTCCTTGCTCGCCACGCGATTGGTCACCCCGTCCCTGATCACCCCGTCCCTGATCGCTGCGTCCCTTGTCGCCACGGCCTCGTCCCCCGCGACCACGCCCGCCACGACCGCGACCCTCTTTGTTGCCGTTGCCGTTCTTCGATTGTTTGCTACGGGCCTCGATATTCTTGGTGACGATCGTGCCGACCGCTTCTTCCCAGGTGGGAATGTTCCGATGCGAGGTCTTCTTGCGAGGACTTTCGTCCGAGTCTTCTTCCGAAATCGACACGTCATCGTCGTCTGGCAAGTCGTCCTCGTCTTCGTCCTGATCGGCGTCGACGATGACCGCATCGCCATCACGATCGCTTGACTCCTGCTTGTCGCCCTCCTCGGAAGACCGCGAACCACGACCACGGCGGCCACCACGGCGACGTCGGCGCCGGCGTCCTGTGCCATCTTTTTCTTCCTGCTCGTCGTCCGACTGGGTTTCACCCGATTCAGAACTTTCCTCGATCTCGATATCGAGTTCCTCTTCGATCTCTACCTCAACCGTGTCGATTTCGGCTGTGTCAAACTCGATCGCCGACTCCAACTCCGCCACTTCCTCGGCAAAGGCTCCCTCGCTGTTGGCCTCCGCGTCTTCTTTGGGGCCTTCGTTGCGACGCCCGCGTGATCCGCGGCCACGGCCGCGACGGCGGCGGCGGCGGCGAGGACGCTCTTCCGCTTCTTCCTTCGAGGGCGACTCGTCTGTCGCTTCGCTGACTTCCTGCTCGGAGTCAACTTCGGAGTCAACTTCGGAATCAACGACCTCGACCAATTCTGCTTCGATGATCGTATCCGAGTCTTCGGCATCCTCTTCGAAGTCGAACGAATCTTCGTCCTCCTCGATAGCCTCGACCGGGAATTCTTCGTGCTCAGACTCCTCTAAGTCAGACTCCTCTAAAGCGGAGGACTCTTCGACCGTTTCCGATGTGTCCGCAATCGCCGGTTCGTCAGCCCGCGGTGGGGCTGCCGGGGTATCGATTCCGAACGAGGCCGTTAGATCGCCCCAGCTGGTTCGTGGACGATCGGGCATGGCGGCCTTCGAGGCGGTTCCTTCGATCGGGGCCTCGTGATCGGTCTCGCTGATCGTGGCCTCGGGCTGGGCGAGGACTCCCTCATCCGCCTGGGCTCCCAGATCTTCGGCCAGGGAACCCCAATGGGACGTTTTCTTTTTCTCTTCACTCATGCGAAATCGGCTCTTTCGGCAGAGAATGCGGCGTCGGCTGATGACGCCGTCGGAGGGCGGTCGCGATGCAGTCGGACGGCCCGGGTGAATCGTCGGTCGCCTATCGGAGACCACTTGTATGTGGCGAGGCGACAAGCACCTAAGTATAGGGGGTTGGGTGAGCTTTTGAAAAGGTCGCCCCCGTTTCGGCGTGTTCCTAGGGGGCAAGCCGACATGGGCCTCAGGGACCCTACGGAACCTCTGGAGGACCGCATATCGCAACCAGCGAAGAGAGCAACTAGCATACGTCTTGGAGGGTGAGACTGTGAGCAGGTCAGACGGGGACCAGTCGGAGCAGGCCGAGAGTGATGCATGCATGTATATTGATCCCTTGCCTGTCTTGACGCATTTTGGAGGTACCTTACTTTGCGATTCTCCACAAGATTTCGACTCTTCTGGTGCCTGATGCTGCTGGTCGGCATGTTCGCGCCGCTGGCAGATTCTTCGGAAGCGGGCCGTTGTCATCGCCGCTCGCGTCGCGGATGTCGCGCGTCACGTATGGCCCGGTCTTGCCCTCGCCAGGCTTGTTGTCGCGCGGACGCCGTGGCGACGAGACAGGAGGAAGCTGAGCCGGCGCGAATATCTCTGTTTGATGGAAGTTCCCTGGCCGGATGGCGAATTGCGGACGAGGCGGACTTCACGTCGCATGGTGAAGTAACGGTCCGCGACGGCCATATCGAGCTGGAAATTGGCAATCCCGCGACGGGAGTTGTGCGAAAGGACGACGATGTTCCGAAGATCAACTACGAGATCGAGCTGGAGGCGATGCGGACCGGCGGCGGCGACTTTTTCTGCGGTTTGACTTTCCCCATCCGCGAGCAATATTGCACGCTGATCGTCGGCGGCTGGGGTGGCGGTGTGGTGGGCCTGTCGAATATCGACGGCATGGCGGCCAGCGAAAACTCGGTGGCCAGTTGGCAGGACTTCAAAGATGACCGCTGGTACAAGATTCGCCTGCTCGTGACCGAGGTGGAGATCAAGGTCTGGATCGATGATGAGCAACTCATCAAAGTCGAGACCGACAAGCACAACTACGACATCTGGTGGGAACAGGAGCCGATGCGCCCGCTCGGGATTGCCACCTGGTATACGTCCGCGGCTCTACGAAGTATTCATCTTCGGAGAGTCGATCCTCAAGATTCGGGCAAACTGGCACCCGTTGTCGAGTCCTCGAACCGAGAGGAGTAGGCAGGGGGAGTAGGTAGGTAGATCGTCGCGCCGCATCGCGACAGGCGCGTGGCCTTCGGAACCGGGCAGAGAGCGCGGGATATTGCCGCTCGATTCGCCAGCGGGTTAGAATTGCGTCGAGCAATAGGCGATCGTTCTCTTTTTGGGAGTTGAGTACTTATGTCTGGTTCCGTGAGCGAGTCGACTGAGCCGTTGAAGTTTGTTGAAGAAGTCGAGGCGAGTGGGCATATCATCGACAGCCTATTGTTGCCCAAGATTCTCGACGCGATTACCAACGGCGGCGGGGCTTTTCAGATCAAACAGATCAACGTCGGCCAAGGACGTCACGATCCGAGTTATGCCGTGATCGACGTGCGGGCCAAGACGGCCGAGACCTTGGCCGAGATATTGGGCCAGATTAGCGATCATGGCGCTACCCCAACCCACGCCCAGGATTGTCGTCGGGGTACGGCCGATATGGATCAGGCCTTTCCCGAGGGCTTCTATAGCACCACCAATCAGAAGACCGAGGTGCGCATCAACGACGACTGGGTCGAGGTGCAAGACCAGGAGATGGACTGCGGCATCGCCGTCGAAGAGGTCGATGGCGTGGCCGCGCCGCGATGTGTGCCGATGCTGAATGTAAGAGAAGGCATGCCCATCGTCATCGGGCACTCGGGAGTCCGCGTGATCCCGCATCAGCGCGAGCACGAAGGTCAGGTGTTCGAGTTCATGAACAGCAACGTCTCGACCGAAAAGCCGAAGGGCGCGGCGGTTCGAGAGATTGCCCACGAAATGTTCAAACACCGCAAGCATGGGGGAAAGACCCTGATTGTGGGCGGCCCGGCCATCGTGCATACCGGCAGCGGGCATCATCTTTGTAGTTTGATTGAGCAAGGGTACGTCGACTTGCTGTTCGCGGGTAACGCCCTGGCCACGCACGACATCGAGCAGTCCCTGTTTGGAACCAGCTTGGGTGTGCACCTGAATGAAGGACACCTGGCCGAGGCGGGTCACGAACATCACCTGCGGGCGATCAATCGAATGCGTCGCGCCGGTGGGATCGCCGCCGCGGTCGAGTCGGGCGTTTTGACTTCTGGAATCATGTACGAGTGCGTCAAGCATGGCGTCGACTATCTGTTGGCCGGCAGCATTCGCGACGACGGGCCATTGCCCGATGTGATTACCGACGCCGTCGAGGCGCAGCAGACGATGCGCGACAAGGTTCGTGACGTCGACTTCTGCCTGATGATCGCCACCACACTGCATAGCGTCGCGGTCGGCAATCTCTTGCCTGCCTGGGTGAAAGTGGTATGTGTCGACATCAATCCGTCGACCGTAATCAAGCTGAGCGATCGCGGATCGTTTCAGACCGTGGGGCTCGTTACCGACGTGGAGCCCTTCTTGCGGGTGTTGGTCCAGGAAGTCGAAGCGTTGGAAGCGGCCGACGCCGAGTAACCGCCGTCACGACAAAGGCAACGGCCGCGAAGTGAGTGGCCGCCGCGAACGCGAACGGAATTCCCCCGGCGGGCCGCCTGGCGTTTCGCAAATCCCTTGGCAAATCGGCACCTGGGAAATGAGGCCTGATCCGCACCCAGGTCGGAGGCGGCGTAGAATTCCCCGTAATGGAGAATCGTCGACAGACATCCGTGGAAAGGAAATCTGTTTTGAGTTCACTTGAGCCGCACATCTTGATGTGTCCGCCTGATTTCTATCGCATCCAATACGAGATCAATCCCTGGATGGATCGCAAGCAGCCGATCGATCATGCGCGTGCGGTGGGACAGTGGGCAGCTTTACGCAGCTTGTTGGAGGAGATCGGAGCAAAGGTCTCGACGATCGAACCGGTCGACGGACTGCCCGACATGGTGTTTACCGCCAACGCGGCATTGATGTTCGGGAAGCGGGCAATCATGGCTCGGTTTCGACACACCGAGCGACAGGGGGAAGAACCCCACTTCCAGGATTGGTTTGTCGCTCAGGGGCTGGCGCCCGAACCGGTTCCGGACGGGGCCTTTTTTGAAGGGGCGGGGGATGCGCTGTTCTGTGGCGACACCTTGTTCGCCGGGTACCGGTTACGGAGCGATGCGGGTGGTCTGCAAGAGTTGGGAGAAATGTTGGGCGTCCGCGTGATTCCCCTGGAGCTGGTCGACCCCTACTTCTACCACATCGACACCTGTTTTTGTCCGCTCGATAAGTCGACCGCGCTCTACTACCCTTGGGCACTCGATCCGTATGGCCGCCGCGTGATGAACGAGATGATCGACGATCTGATCTCGGCGGAAGAAGAGGAGGCGCGGCGGTTCTGTTGCAACGCGGTCGTGGTCGGTCGCCATGTGGTGACCAACACCGGCTGCCCTCGGATTAACGCGCAGCTGCGAGAGCGCGGATTCGAGACGCACGAGACGGAGTTGGACGAGTTTCTCAAGGCGGGCGGCAGCGCCAAGTGCTTGACGCTACGTCTGGATGGCGAAGAAGCGGCCAGCTGGCGAGAGGCGTAGTTCGTAGGGGCACGAGGCGGGCCGTCGGCCGTGGTTCTCCTCGTGGCTTCGCCTTCCGCGACCAACAAAAAAACCGCCGAAGCGCGGTCCCCGCAAGGACGGCGCTCCGACGGTGAGTTCGTTCTCTTGATCATCCCGCTGAGGCGACGATGAACGCCCCGGCGTGACAGATCAAGTGCTTCTTTCTCTTACGGACGTCGCAACATGAAGGTCGTATTGCTGGCGACGTTGAACAGCTGACGGAAGGGGTTCGAGCCCGCTTCGCGTGCCGAGCAGCGAGGATGCCATACCAGGTTGATCCCGATGCCGTACGAATCTTCTTGCTGGGCGATGATGTTGTCCTCTTTGGAGAACAGATAATTGAAGTCGGCCGTGACGGCAAAACTACCCGTCAGGGCCATCCGCAGATCGCCGCCGACGATGCCGTCGCCATGACCCGAAACACCACCCCAGAGTCGGCCTTCACCACAGTTGTCGAAGCGACGACGGATGAAGAACAGATATTGGGTTTGGGCTTCCAAGTCGATGAGCGTGGGGGAAGTCCCCGCGGCGGTCGAGACGAGACCGAGTTCTTCCTTGGCATTCTGCATCACCAGCACACCGAGCTCGTTGCCGAAGCAACCCATGCGGCTCAATTCGATGCGTACCTGAGAGAGACTCGCTTCGTAATGGTACTCGTCTCGCAAGTAGTCGTAAGCAACACCCCACTGCCAAGGGCAGCAGCTGCTGGCCCGACGGAAGATACCGGCGGTCACGAAGGTCTGCGAACGGGTGTCGTCGTCATAGAGTGGTCCGGTTTGGTTGCCATTGAAATTGCTACCCACATAGCGGAAACCAAGTTGGTAACCGATGTTCTGGCAACGACGCAGTGGCCCGGCAATGTTGGCACCGATGCTGAGACCAAAGTTGCCGTTGCGACCGAAGTCGGCGGGTCCCTTGAAGGCCTCAGGGCCACCGAAGATGGTGAAGTTATCGACAGCCGGCAAGGCAAACGGCAAGCAGCAGGAGGTATCCCAGTTGCAAGAGCCGCAATTATCGCCGCAGCCGGTTCCGCACATGCCATCGCCACACGAACTGCAAGACGAGTCACCGAAGACGTCGCCCAGATGCTCGGAGGCTTCCGGCTCCAGAATCACTTCTCCGGTGGAAACGGTTTCGTATCCTCCCGAACCGCGGACGGTTCGCTGCGCGGTGCGAACGACGCGATTGTCAGGCAAGCCGAACTTGCGTTGCTGTTGCCAGGGAGCACCACCTTGGGTGGCCGAGGCGGGGCGAACCGCGCTCTTTGTCGAAGCCTGCTTGACAGCTGAGGCTTGTGCCACCTTCTTGGAGCTACGTTGGACCGTTCGCGTTTTGGTCGAGCGTTTGACGGTCTTCTTCTTGGCGACCGTCTTCCGCACCGGTTCCTGGTGAGCGACTTGGCGGTTGGCGCTGCCGGCACTCGTCGCTTCAGCGACCGGTCGCAGGCGGCCATTCGTGGCCGTCGACTTCTTCGACGCTCGCGTCTTGGAGATCTTTCCATTCTGCGGTGGCGCCAGATGTCGGGTGGCAACTTCCTCGGCGGGACGCCAAGCCAAGTCGTCGGCGGCCGCGGCCACACCGGTGCCAAACAGTAGCGAGAAGCCAAAGCTGCTCACCACCATTCCTGTGAGCATTCGTGGCAAGAAGTTCATCGTATTACCTTCCTGGATCTTAGGCTTTGCGGAAGCGAAGGCTTCGCACCCCCTGTGCTTGCCCAATCGTAATTCCGGCCGGCCGATGCCTCGGTCGTACGTTCCGCATGCCGGTCGACAGTTCCATGTCGAACGGCAACGCCCCCAGGCGTATGCGGAACCGGTATCACTATTCGCAACCTAGGTATCGGAACCAGAACGACCGGAACTTCCGCTAAAATCGTTTCGACCCGTAAACTTTTCCCAGGTTCTCAGCCAGTCGGCCGAAAACAGGCCGTTAGCTGATAGCAACACTGGCTGAGAGCGGGGGGCAGGCACTGCCAGGAGGGCATCTAAGCAAAATGAAAGCGCGCACTTCTCCCGCCAGCGGAAGACGAGAGCCCGAGCCAGGGCCCCGCCGCTGCCAGCGGCGCCAGAGGCACTAGCGATTGCTCAGGCTGCGCGCAACCTGTTCGCTTGTGTGCAACTCGGTCGCAGGGCTGCTGGGGCGCTCGAGCGCTTGCTTCAAATCGGCGATCAGGTCGTCGCTATTCTCGATGCCGCAGGAGAGGCGAATCATGTTGTCGCTGATGCCAAACAGCTCTCGCTGCGGCGGTGGGCAGTCGAGATAACTCATCACCAGCGGCTGCTCGATCAGCGATTCGACCCCGCCCAGGCTGGGAGCGATGCGCGGAATCTGGACCGCGTCGACAACGTCAGCAGTGGCTCGCCAGTCGGCGTCTCGGACGGTGAAGGTAACCAGACCGCCATAGCCGCGCATGGTCCGCCGGGCCACTTCGTAGTAGGGGTGGCTGGTCAAGCCCGGATAATAGACACGCTCGACGCGGGGATGTTCGTCCAGGAATCGCGCTACGGCCAAGCCATTCTCATTGTGACGCTGCATGCGCAGCTCAAAGGTTTTGAGGCCGCGCGAGAGCAGATAGATGTTGTGGGGCGAACAGACCGCGCCCATCACTCCCCGCAGCTGGCGAACCGGTTCGATTTTTTCGCGACTACCGATGAGCGCGCCCGCCAGTAGGTCATTGTGGCCACCGAGATACTTGGTGGCCGAGTGCAGGACGTAGTCGACGCCCGCCTCGATCGGCCGCAAGTTGTAAGGAGAAGCCAGCGTGGCGTCGATGAGCGTTTCTACGCCATGGGTCCGCCCCACCGCGACGAAGCGTTCCAGGTCGACCACGCTCATGTGCGGATTGGTCGGTGACTCGCTTATCAACAGCTTGGTGTTGGGAGTGATGGCGGCGGCCATGGCATCGTAGTCGCAAGAACGAACTTGATGCGTCACGACGCCGAAACGGGAGAGCTGCTTGACACAAAACTCGCGACTGCGGCGATAGCATTCGTCAAAGAAGATGATCTCATCGCCCGCGCTGACCTTGCTCATCACCAGCCCGACCAGGGCGGCCATACCACTGGCGAATAGTAGCCCCGCTTCTCCTCCTTCGAGAATCGCCAGTTTCTGTTCGACGATCTTCTCGCTGGGGTTGCCGTAGCGGCCATACTCTTCGCGGGGCTGGTTCTGCTCGACGAAGTCGATAACCTTCTGGGTGTCGCTGAAGGTATAGGTCGAGGTGCAGAAAATCGGGTCGGTCAGCGAGTCGCCAAATTTCTGTCGCTGCTCGCCAGCGTGGACAGAGAGTGTCGAAAAACCTTCGTCGGAAAGTTCGGAGTGTCGCGGGTGGCTCATGGCTCGATCCATTCTCATAATGTTGCCGCTCGGCGAAGTCGATTTCGCGTCGCGATGAGAGGATGCGACCGCCCACAAAAAAACCGCGTTGGAAACCAACCGAGGTCCCACGCGGCTTGCTTAAGGCAGAATAACAATGCTGTGCTAATCGGCCCGAACAGGCCGTGTTACCTCGGGTAATCCCGACGAGCAACGTCTCGTGACACAACAGTGGCTCTTTAGCAGATCTGGCTGCAAGCGGCCGCAAATCCCAGTAATATTCGGATTCTATCGTGCCCCGTCGGACAAGGCAAGTCGCCTTCAGGACAAATGGCCTGGACCGGCCGTCCTGGTCCCAAAACTCATCTTCTCAGCCTCGTCCAACTCCGAATTTTCTCGGCCGGTTGTGTTGGTCTGGGATAATGTTGGCGGTTCGTAATAATGAGAGAGGTGAAACGGCGGGGGAGTTTCGCTCGTCTTACCCAAATCAACCGTCGCTCAGAAGTCTCGCTTCGCAAGCGGATGCGAAGTGCGGGTTTCTGACGCGAAATTGCAGTAACAGGAGCCGATTGTGGCCACTGAGCCCTCCTCAACATCGATCGATCAGCAGAAATTGCGTCTCTGGCCCGCTGTGGTGACGGTTCTCTGGGCTGCCATTGCCGTGGCAACCCTGTTCACGATTCCCTTCGATGATCATATCCAAGGCTGGCAACGGGTTGTCGGCTCGGGGATCGTGCTCATTTTGGCCGCCATTTTGCTGGCCGTTTGGCTCGTCTTCTTCTCCCGGATGAGCTGGCGGGGCGTCGCCCGTACCGTGGTCTTTTGCATGGTCTTGCTGGGGATGCTCGTAGCCGTGTTTCGCGTGCGCGCCTTCAATGGGGATATGTTGCCCCTGCTGGCACCGCGTGGCTGGGTGCTTAGTCTGTTCGGCGCGCCACCCCAGGCGGGTGCGGAAGCACTCGCCAATTCGGCGGACATTGACAAACTGCTGACCGCGGGCGATCGCAATTACGATGTGGTCGAGTTCCTGGGTCCGGGTCGAAAACCGGAATTCGACATTCGGCTCGATCCCGATTGGACAAGCAACGCACCCGAGCAACTCTGGCGTCAACCGGCGGGCGAGGGCTTTGGTAGTTTCTCCGTGGTTGGCAATCTGGCGATCACCCAAGAGCAATTGGCCGGGGGAGAGCAGCCCGGCGAGGCGATTGTCTGTTACAACTTTGATACGGGGGAGCCACTCTGGAGACATGTCGACGAGGTCTACTTCACGTCGGGTCTTGGTGGCAACGGTCCCCGCGCGACGCCGACCATCGACGACGATCTCGTCTACTCGATGGGCGCGACCGGGATTCTCAATTGCCTGCGACTGACGACCGGCGAGTCGGTCTGGTCACGGAACATCCTCGAAGACAACTCAGCGGCGGTGCCGATGTGGGGCATCAGTTGCTCGCCGCTGGTGGTCGACGACCTGGTCATCGTGACCGGTGGCGACCAGGGCGAGGGAGACACCCCGCATGCCGTCTTGCTGGCCTATGACAAGAAGACGGGCGAACCTCGCTGGCGGGGCCTCGGCAAGGACAATGCCAGCTACGGATCTCCGCAGGTGGCCACCGTGGCGGGCATTCGCCAGGTGATGATCTTTACCGCCTCGCAGATTGTGGGGCATGACCTGGTCACTGGCAAACAACTGTGGATGTACGAGTGGCCCGGCAATATGCCGAATGTGGCCCAGGTGGTAGCGCTGGATGACAATCGGGTCTTTGCCTCCAAGGGGTACGCGACAGGCTCGGTGCTGCTCCATCTCCAGGCCAACGCCAACGGCGGCATCGATGTGGCGGAACAGTGGCGACGTAAGAAACTGATGAAGACCAAATTCACCAACGCGGTGCTTCACGATGGTTACGCCTATGGGCTGAGTGACGGTCGGCTGGAGTGCATCGATGTCGAAGACGGCAAACAACAATGGAAAGTCCGTGGCGACTACGGACAAGGACAAGTCGTTCGCGTCGGCGACCATCTGTTGATCCAGGCCGAGTCGGGTGATGTCGCGCTGGTCAACCTGAACCCTGAAGCGCATGAAGAGGTCGCGCGATTCTCGCCACTCTCAGCGCGGACCTGGAACTATCCGGTGATCATTGGCGATCGACTACTCGTTCGCAACGACCAAGAGATGGCCTGCTATCGGTTGAAATTGGCGGAGTAGCCATGCGAGGCGTCTGGTTCCGACCGGATCTCCTTTTGATGGACGGCATTCGACGTCACTTCAGATGGCGCTCGATATCCATCGCACCGTGGAAGATGCCAAGAATTTCTACTCGTTCCTCGGTCTTCACGAGATACGAGATTCGATAATGGCCGTACAGCACTTCCCGGACTTCGCGGTCGACAATCGGTTCGTAGCGTTGCCCCAGCCGCGGGTGCTCTCGAAGAAGTTGGACCTTATCATAGATTCCCTGAACAACGCGATCCGCGGCCCCTGGACGATCTGCGGCGATATAGCCATGAATCTCTTCTAGACAACGAACAGCGGCAAGCGTCCACTCTATGACTGCCACGAGTCCATGTCTTTCTTCAACTGGTCGTCCGACACCGTCCGGCCGGCATCCGAGTCGGCAAGGCCCTTTTTGACCATGCGTGCATAAGCGAGCTCGCGAAGGATTTCGTCGTAGCTACTGTCCTCGGGCTGGCGCCCGATGATGTCGATCATGGCGTCCTTGGCGGAAGACATGGCAAGCTCCTCGATTTAAGTCGATAAGTGCCACGAAGGCACGTCTCTTTCATTTTCCCGCTAGTCCCGGCCCGAAGCAAGCCGCAATCATTCGTGGGCCGGTGATCGTGATATCGCCAGCGGACAAGTGCGGAATCGGAGCCTATTCGACATCCTGTTCCAGCAGCCAGTCTTCCAGAATGATGTGGCGAATGAAGGGGGCGCGGAGCAGAGCGGTTCGCGACGGGAGCAGAGCCGTCAGCCAAGGCCGGCGGGCCATGCCGGAGACGACGCGCAACCCGAGACTGCTGGGAGAATTTCCGCTGAGTTGGGCCTGCACATTCTCGCTCACGCGGCGGAAGGTAGCGGGAAACAGGTTCGGCTCGGGGCCGACATGAACAATGGTCTCAATCCCTTCGCTGAGCGTGTAGTCGACCGCATCCCAAACACGTTGGGGATGATCGATCCAGCGAATCAACATTTCGCGAGCGTTGTACTTGTTGTAACTTTCCTTGCCCGTCACCAGCGACAGGATCGGCGGCTGTGGAGCGACGAGCCCGCCGGAGATTTCGTGCATCGTCACCGCCGCTCGATTGGGAATACTGAGTTGCCACATGATGGGCGTATGAAGTGGCGGCCAATGATGACGATTCTTTCTCAGGTGAACGGTCTTGGGGAGCTGCTCCTTCAAGGCGGCGCTCAGCCGGTCGACCGTGTCCGCCTGGCCGAGTACCAACAGGGAGTTGGGGGACAAGTAGGAGGAGGTGCCGATGAAGCCCCACTGCTGGCAGTTGATTTCCACACAGAGGCGGTTGATGACCGCCACGTCGAGGGCCGCCCCGCGCGAAAAGACGATGCCCATCGTTGTGTCCTTGCCGAGTTCCGCGCAGTCGTCGGCCAGGGAGACCGGCAACTGCAAGGCCTCATCGAGCGTGAACACCCCGCTACAGACCAGCGCGCTCACTTCCCCCAGGCTATAGCCGATGCCCATTCTCGCGGCGGTATAATCGACGCCAAAGAACTCGCGAAGGATTTCGATCTGCGCGACTTCTACGGCCATGATCAGCGCCACGGCGTCCGCGAAGGTATCGAGCGTGGTTTCGGTGCCGCCACGAACCCGCTCGACTAGATCGACCTGGCGGCCGAGCGCCTGTGAGGCGATCTCCGATCCCTGGCGGAGCGCACGCTCCATCACCGGGCCGTACGCCGGGTGGGCCAGGAGTTCCGCCGAGCGTCCTAGATTGGTGACGTTGTAGCCTCGAAAGATGAAGGCCGTGTCGTCCAGATTTTCGTGCAGGTCGACACTCACGGAAGTCCTCGTCTTGCTTCCAGGGGAATTCGCCTTCGGCCGTCGCCAGTTGCCCGAGGCCCGCCGCGGCGTTACAAACAATCATGAAGGGGCTCCGGCAGCCGTAACTAATATAGTATCGGCGCGACGGGGCCAGTGAGTGAATCGCTTTGTCGCTCGCCAGAGGCGAATTCGGGCCTCCCGCGGGACCTTTTTTGTGAAAATCGGGATTAAGATACATGTCCCTTGGCGCGACAGACAGTTGGAATCTGCAAGGTCGAACCGCCGTCGTAACCGGTTCCTCGACCGGAATCGGACGGGCGATCGCTCTGCGGCTGGCGGAGGCGGGGGCCAATTGCCTCATCCACGCTCGTCGCAATCAGCAGGCGGCCGATGAGGTCGCCGAGCAAGTTCGTGCGTTTGGAGTGGAAGCCAAGGTCATACTGGCCGACTTGGCGGAGGAAGAGGCTCGAGAGTCGTTCATCGGAGAGGCCCTCGCCTGGGGCGAGTCGATCGATGTGTGGGTCAACAACGCGGGCGCCGATGTCCTCACCGGCGAAGCAGCCGAGTGGTCGTTTGATGACAAGCTCGAACGATTGTGGAACGTCGACGTGAAAGCCACCATCGCGCTGTCGCGCTCGATTGGTGCGAACATGAAACAAGCGGGACGAGGCGTGATTCTCAACGTCGGCTGGGATCAGGCGGAGCAGGGCATGGCCGGAGAGAGTGGCGAGATGTTCGCGGCCATCAAGGGCGCCATCATGGCCTTCTCGCGCAGTCTGGCCCAATCGCTGGCGCCCGAGGTTCGGGTGAACTGCCTGGCGCCTGGATGGATCCGCACCGCCTGGGCCGATCAAGCTTCCGACTACTGGAACGAGCGCGCCGAAAGTGAATCGCTGGTCGGACGCTGGGGAACGCCCGAGGATGTGGCGGCGATGGCCCACTTCCTGGCATCCGATGCGGCCAGTTTTGTCACAGGCCAAGTCGTGTCGATCAATGGCGGTTTTCGCACGAACTCGAGGTAAGCCGTGAGTCGCGAAGTGAACGAACCGCCGTCGCCAGACTCCGCCGCCGGGGTGACGAGTTGGAGCGGAGAAAAGATCCACTTCGTCACCGGTCGACTGGCCGAACACTCGCTGCGGGCGATGCTCGACGAACTAGCCCGCGAGATCGGCTTCCAATACTCGCTCGATGTTCTGGGTATCACTGTCGCCGCCTTGATGACGCCCGAGTGGGTGGCCAAGCGACTTGAAATCCCCGGCGATGCCACTCGAGTCGTGCTACCGGGCTACTGCGAAGGGGACCTCACGCCGCTCCAAGCGGTCACCAAGCTGCCGATTGAACGCGGTCCGCGCGATCTGCGAATGTTGCCTGAGTTTTTTGGTCGCCGTGCGCAGGGTGCCGCGGAGTACGGGGCCTACGACATCGAAATCTTGGCCGAGATCAATCATGCCCCCCAGCTCTCGCTGGACGAGATTCTAAGCGAGGCTGCCCGACTGCAAGCGGCCGGGGCGAACCTGATCGATGTCGGTTGCGATCCGGGGCAGACCTGGTCGGAGGTGGGCGAGGTGGTTCGCGCTTTGCGCGAGGCGGGACATCGCGTTTCTATCGATAGCTTGAACGTCCGCGAAATTGCCGCCGCGACGGCCGCCGGCGCGGAATTGGTGCTGTCGGTCAATGAGACGAATCGAGAGGCGGCTCCCGACTGGGGCTGCGAAGTCGTGGTCATTCCCGACGATCCGGCGACGCTGGGCGGTCTCGACGAGACCGTGGAACAGCTGGCCGTCGCCGGTGTTCCGCTGCGCATCGATCCGGTGCTCTCGCCCATCGGATTCGGATTCGCGGCCAGCCTGCGCGGTTATTTCGACGTGCGCGAGCGATACGCCGATGCCGAGATGATGATGGGCATCGGTAATTTAAGCGAACTGACCGACGTCGATTCCGCCGGGGTCAACGTGATCTTGCTGGGAATCTGTCAGGAGTTAGGCATCCGCAGTGTGCTGACAACGGAGGTCATCAACTGGGCCCGGTCGTCGGTACGAGAGTGCGATCTCGCGCGGCGACTGGTCTATCACGCCGTTCGCAATCGAGTGTTGCCCAAGCACCTGGAATCGCGGCTGGTGATGCTCCGCGACACGGCTAGCTTGGAGCATGGACGGGAGGATTTACGGCGTCTGGCGGCCGAGATCAAGGACGCCAATTACCGGATCTTCGCCGAGTCGGACAAGCTGCACCTGCTGAGCCGCGATGTTCACATCGAAGGTCGCGATCCCTTTGAGATGTTCGACGAGCTGCTGGGCACAAAACCCACGAACATGGACGCCGGGCACGCCTTCTATCTCGGTTTCGAGATGGCCAAGGCCCTGACGGCCCTGACGCTCAGCAAGAATTATTGTCAGGATGAAGCGCTCGACTGGGGCCATTTGACGATCGAAGAGAAACACCATCGACTCGAACGGCCACCTCGGCAGCGGCCGAAGTCGCAGGAATAAAGCGGGAGTTCTCTTGAACAACGACGCGGTTGACGTGAACCGGACCGAGAACGTGACAGCTACGGTCCTGCCGCTGCGCGATGCCCCGGAACCGGTCGAGGCCTTTCGACGATTGTCGAATTGGCCCCATTGTGTCTTCTTCGACAGCGCCCAGCGCGACGATTCGCTGGGACGATATTCGTTTGTGACGGCCGATCCTTTCGACTATCTCGAACTCCCCACGATCGGTGTCGATGCCCTGGCGGAACTATCGCAGCGGATGCGTTCCTTGCGCATCGAGTCGATTCCTGGATTGCCACCGTTCCAAGGCGGAGCGGCCGGGCTGTTCGGTTACGACCTCTGCCACGCTCCTGAGAGTCTGCCTCGCTGCCGTTTCGATGAGTTCCAGGTTCCGCCGCTCGGCGTGGGACTCTATGACGTCGTGCTGGCCTACGATCATCAGCAGGGTGAAGCCTGGATCATTTCTCACGGACTGCCGGAGATTGTTCCCGATCGCCGCCAACGTCGCGCCGAGCAGCGGGCCGAGTTGTTTCGTCGCCAGATCGAATCGGTCGATGCGGAAGACACGAGTGGAGAAACAAGCACCAGCGGACCGCGGAGAATGATCCCGGAGTCGGCCATCTGTCCCCAAACGGCGATGCCGGTGGCATCGATTGTCGACTTAACAAGCAACTTCGATCGCGACAGTTACCTGCGGTCTGTCGAGAGGATCATCGAGTACATCTACGCCGGCGATATCTTTCAGGCTAACTTCTCACAGCGACTGTTGCACCCGGCCGAAGACAACTCGGTCGAACTCTATCTGCGGCTGCGAGAACGCAACGCGGCTCCATTTGCCGGATATTTCGACCTCGGTGAGTTTCAGATCGTCAGTGCCTCGCCCGAACGTTTCTTGCAACTCCGCGACGGCGAAGTCGAAGCGCGACCGATCAAGGGAACCCGCCGGCGATTGTCTCAGCCCGAGGCCGATTTCTACGCCGGCGATGACCTGCAACAGAGCGAGAAGGATCGGGCGGAAAACGTGATGATCGTCGATTTGCTCCGTAACGATCTGTCGAAGGTCTGTCGGCCGGAGAGTGTGCGAGTGACCCAGCTTTGCCAGCTGGAGAGTTATGCCTACGTTCAGCATCTGGTTTCCGCCATTGTCGGCGAGCTCGATGACGCCACCGGACCGCTCGATTTGCTCCGCGCCGCCTTTCCCGGTGGATCGATCACCGGGGCTCCCAAGGTGCGGGCCATGGAGATCATCGCCGAGCTGGAGCCGACCGCGCGGGGGCCTTATTGCGGTTCGCTCGGCTACGTCGGCTTTGATGGAGCGATGGATACGAGTATCTTGATCAGAACCATCACCGCCGGCCGCGGCTGGTGGCAGATCCCCGTCGGTGGCGGCATCGTTGCCCAGAGCAATCCGATCGCCGAATACGAAGAGACCTGGCACAAAGCCGAAGGCATGTTACGAGCATTGAAGTAGTCCGACGTGATCCTCCTCATCGACAATTACGATAGCTTCGTGCACAACCTGGCCCGTTATTTTCGGCGGCTCGGGCAGAAGACCTGCGTGGTGCGCAACGATGCCGTGACGGTGCGGGAGGTCGAGCTGGCTGGGCCCCGCGCAATTGTGCTCTCGCCCGGCCCCTGTACACCGCGCGAGGCGGGCTGCTCACTGGACGTCGTTCGTCAACTCGGTGATCGTCTGCCGATGCTGGGCGTGTGCCTGGGACATCAAACGATCGCCGAAGCGCTGGGGGCCACGATTGTGCGAGCGCCCGAGCCGGTACATGGGCGGACGTCGATGATCGAACATGACCAGCGAGGTATCTTCACGGGGTTATCGAACCCGCTGGAGGTCTGTCGGTATCACTCCTTGGTCGTCGACGAGCAGACCTTGCCAGCGGAATTGGAAGTCAGTTCACGAACTGAGGATGGCGTGGTGATGAGCGTTCGCCATACGGAGCGCCCGCTTGTCGGTTTGCAGTTTCATCCGGAGGCGATTCTTACCGACTCGGGCTATCCTCTGCTGGTCGCGTTTCTGCGTCTGGCGGGAATCGATGCGCCGGACGAGCCACCGACTGTGGAGATCGAACCGACGGTGCCGCCGGTCGCTCCCGTCTTTCCCGATCGCCCCGTGACCTTTTAGTTGGCCGCTGGCCTGTAGTCGACGAGCGTGCCGATGTTAGATAACGAGCGAATTCTTGAAGGCGTGATGACCACGACGTCGCCCGACGGCACGACCAACATTTCGCCAATGGGACCGATCGTCGATGACTCAATGCGGCGACTGCTGCTCAGGCCCTATCGTACGTCGACCACCTATGCGAACCTGAAACGCCGCGGAACCGGGATGTTCCATGTGACCGACGACGTCCTGTTGCTGGCCCGGGGAGCTATCGGTGCCATCGAGTCGATGCCGGAATTGATCGACTGCGGGAGCGTCGACGAGAAGATCCTGGCGGGCGCGTGCCGCTGGTATGCTGTGCGGGTGGTATCGCTGGAAGACTCGCAAGAGCGAACCGAGATTGTTGCGGAAGTGGTGGAACAGGGGCGTCTGCGCGATTTCTTCGGGCTCAATCGCGCCAAACATGCCGTGATCGAGGCGGCCATCCTGGCTACCCGAATCCAGTTTCTGCCGCGTCAAGAGATTCTTGACGAATACGAGCGATTGCGGATCTTGGTCGAGAAGACGGGGGCCCGGCCGGAACATGAGGCCTTTGAAATGTTGACCGCCTTTGTGCGCAATGCGGACGGGGAGGGGTAAACATGGCAGTCGGCAAAGTGACCGTTGAAACTGGCAGTCGTTTGCACTTTGGCTTGCTCTCTTTTGGCAATGCCGAAGGTCGCCAATACGGGGGCGTCGGCGCGATGATCGATGGCGAGGGGATCAGGCTCTCCGTAACGCCGGCTCGCGAATTGACAATGGCAGGCCCGTTGGCGGATCGGGTGGCGAAACTGGTCACCCACTACGTTCGAGCAACCGGCATGCCTGAGGCGCCAGGCTGCCACATCGAGGTGGAATCCGCCCCGCGGCATCACGTGGGATTGGGAACGGGGACACAATTGGGACTGGCCGTGGGAACCGCGCTGGACGCACTGTTGGGAGTGCCACGTCGGGAAATCAAAGATCTTGCCGCGACGGTCGGTCGGGGCAACCGCTCGGCAGTAGGAGCCCACGGCTTCATGCAGGGTGGATTGATCTATGAAGAGGGCAAGCTGTCAGGTGAAGCACTCTCGCCGCTGACGGGGCGATTGGCGTTGCCCTCGGATTGGAGGTTCGTGCTGTTCTGCGCCGCCGACCAAGAAGGTTTATCGGGTGGGAGTGAACGAGAGAGTTTCGCCAAGTTGCCGCCGGTATCGGCGGAGATGACATCCCGGCTGCGGAGTGAGATCACCTCCCAGATGTTGCCGGCGGCCAAGTCGGGCGACATCGATGCATTTGGCGAGAGCGTGTTTCGATACGGATGCCTGGCGGGCGAGTGCTTCGCGGCAGGGCAGGGCGGCCTCTACGCTTCGCCGGCTGCCGAGAAATTGGTGCACTCGCTGCGGACTTGCGGAGTGCGCGGGGTGGGACAAAGCAGTTGGGGCCCTACAATTTTTGCGCTGGTTGCTGATGAGGATCAGGCGCAATCGCTTGTCAAAGAGCTCTCTTCAAACAGCTCGCACACTCACGGGACGGCAAGCGTAGTCTCCGTGCGAAATGTTGGCTCGTCGTTACAAATCGACAAAGTTGCCCCCACTTCAGCGAACCCATAGGTGCGCATTTGTAACTCGCCAGATTATCTATGTGCCCCATGACACGATCGACAAGATTTGGAACTTTTTTCGTAAGCCTTTTGACACAATAGAGTAACAAGTGTTGCTGTGGAATACGCTATCTGCCAGCAGCCGTCTCATTGATCGTCGTTCGCGCTAGATGGCAATTTTTTTGTTGACTTGTAGTCGCCACAGTATTAGTTTCAATAGTGGTTAGCGGGACGCTTGGGATTCACATCGACGGCCAGTATTCGTTGGCATTCATCCTCCACCTTCATGCGTCGCGATTTATCTGCGTAGAGAATTAGCGAGCGGTGTATTCTTCACGGCCCGCTTATTGAGTGTACCACCCTGGCGGTACTTATCGGACGGCGAAGAGGCCTGACTCGTTAAGCGAGTCGATGAGCATGTTCCGATACTCCGTTGCGAGGGAGTCGTTATGGCTGTTGTGACACGTACGCTGGCATTGAATGCCGCTTTCTTGCAGGAGATCAAGGAAGACAATCGACAGCTTCGGCAGTTGTTGTGCGCAACCGAAACGATTTTTTCCGATCTCGGTGACGTGTTTCCCGCCCATCAAGATGTGGTCGAGCTGTTATGGCGATTGCGGGATCAGTTGGCAATGCACTTCGCCCTGGAAGATGCCTACGGCTATTTCGATGACGCGATTGCCGAGGCGCCTCGGTTGAGCGAGCGCGCGAAAGTGTTACGACGGGAACACGACGATCTGTTCCTGCAGATATGCGAACTGGTCGAAGAGGCGGAACAACTGCTGTATGGCGAATGCTCGATTCGCCATCGTGCCCTGTTGGCCGAGCGGTATCTCGCGTTTCACATTGCGTTTCACCGGCACGAGGCACTCGAGAACGAATTGATTCTGCAAGCTTTCGACGACGATATTGGCGTCGGCGACTGAGCCGGCAATTCGATCGCCGAGATCGCAGGTCTACTTGGCCGAAGGCGGGAGGGTTCTCTAGAAATCGGTCGGCAGGTCGGAGACCACGTCGACGAACCAGTAGCCCGCATCATCCAGCTCTCGCGACAGTCGTGGCTTCTTTGAAACCGGATCGAGGCTCAAGAACTTCATGTCGCTCTCGCCGGTTTCGCCAATGTTCTGAATAACAAAGGCATCGTAGCCGTGATGCTTGCCGGCGTAACGGATCCGCCACTTGGAGCTCCATGACTCGCGATCGGGAGCGAGTCGCAATTCGCCCGTCTGTTTGTCGAGCGACAAGTACCAGCCGTTATAGACCCCGTTTCCGCGCTGCTGTATGGAATAGGTACGAGCGTAATCGCGATGACGATGAACCAGATCAATCTTCCAGTAGGAACCGGAGTTATTCTGATCGCTGTCGAGATTGAGCGAAAACTCTCCCGAATCGGGATCGACTTGGAAATAGTGACCGAACACCCCTTCAGGCGAGAGTGCCAGGCTCTGTAGACTGCGCTCCCGCTGGGTCCCGGGAAGATCGGCCGAAACGGTTTGAGTGTTTAATATCCACAGCAGACTGCCAATCAAGGCGCCGCCGATTACGCATCGAACCGTGGTACTGATGGGAAACATGTTTTCTCTCCGCGTTGCCAAATCACCTGGGGGATAGAATCCGTGCTGTCGTGTTGGGGGAGGTCGTCGAGGGGACTCCATCGCGAGGGCGGACATTCGTTGCCAATGGCGGCGATCCCCTATCGGACCTCGTTCCATTCTGGTTGGCGGGAAGGCGACAATCAAATCGCCTTGGCCTTACCCTCCCAGAGCAGCGGGAGAATCGCCTGGAGAACGGAAAGGAGCCGCCGCAGCAGGGATCCTGGGAATCGGCCACCAGCTAGCCGCGAAAGTAGCGGGACCGACTGTTCACCAGGACGAACCACGGGCGCGAACGGAGGCGATGGAGCGACTCCCGGGAGACGAAATCAAGCTGAAACGAAGGATTTCTAGAGCGGGTTTCCGCCCGGGCCTCGGCCCCCTCCGCCTTGCTTAAGCTTCTTGCGAAGCCTGTCTTCGTGTTTCTTGACCAACTCCTGGTAATCTTCGTCACTCTCCTGACGCTGTTCATAAGCTTCATCCGCGTCGTCGAAGCGACCGACGAGAATGTACTTGCCCTCGGGCGGGGGAAGAGATGAAGCTCCGCGTCGCTTGGGAGTTTGCCGTTCAATATCAAGCATGTGTTCGAGGATCTTCTCCGCCGCGGCGCGGCGCCCTTCCTTGGCAACAACATCAAATTTCAAAGTTGGAACCGGCTTGTTGCCTTTGTGAGGCATTACAAACTTCTTGGTCTGCAGGGCGACGACAAAGTACCCATCTTTTCGCTTGCCGAGGCGACTGGCGATCTTTCCGATTTGCTTTTCTCGTTGCTTCGCTTTCTTTTCGGCCTTCTTCTTGGCCGCGCGTTCGGCCCGCGTCAGTCGCTTCGGTTTCTCTTTTTCCTTAGGGTCGGTGGCCTTTTCCGGATCGATATCCTCGAATCCGTCGCCATCTTCGTCGACAAAATCCTGCTCCGCGTCTGTCTCTTCCGCGCTGACAACGCCGGGCGAGCAGCACCAGACACTCGCCAAGAACAGGCCGAGCGCGAAGACAACACACCACCGCCAGGGAGAACCCGATTTCCAATTCCGCGACATAGCGTTCCTCCTATTCCGACACGGTCGTTCCGCTAACAGGATGCCCTGAATCCCTCTGGCGGCCGACCGCATTTGACTCCATTGTAGGACCGCTGGCGATCGAGCGTCAACGTGCTCGAAATGGCCGCCGCAATGGGCTAACTGACCGCTCAACGGGTGACCACGTTGGCACCGGATGCGTCGGCACCGTGCTAATCCGGACAATAAAGTGATAGCTAATCGAGAATCGATCGATAATGGGCGATCAGTCGATGGGCCGCGGCTGACCCGTCAAATGCCTGACAAATCCGCCGCCGCGCGTTCCGTGGGAGCTGTTCACGCAACGCGGTATTCTGCAGTAGTTGAGCGAGAGCCACCCGAAGTTCATTTGAATCACCTGGCGGAACCAAGCGAGCGGACTCCTGATCGCTTGGAAATATCTCCCGCGTACCACCGACATCGGTTGCCAAAATCGCCACGCCCGCGGCGGCCGCTTCGAGCAGCACGCGGCCCAACGGCTCCTGGCGAGCTGGATGCACCAGGAGGGTCAACTCAGCCAACAGATCGGGAATGTCGCTGCGCCATTGGAGGAAGTGAACCTGGCCCTTGAGCGGTGGTATCGAAGCGGCCTCGTGTAGCTGTTGCTCAAACCGAATACTCTCTTCTTTCTGGGAATGTCGCTCTCCGATTATCAAGAAGTGAGGAGCCGGTGTATCGCTTTGCCAGTGGCGCATCAACTTGGCGGCAGACTCGATCAGCACATCGAGTCCCTTGCGTAGACCAATCTGACCAATCGTGCCGATGAGCGGTGCCGTTGTCGGAATGCCCAATTCTCTGTGCAAGTACCCGGTCGGCGGACGAGGTCGGAACCGAACGAGATCGACTCCATTGTGGCAGACCTCGACGCGGTCAGGCTCCAGCCCTTGAGCGATGTGATAGTCGCGCGTGGCACAAGACACGGCCAGCAAACGCCGGTGACAATTCAGATCTTCGATCGCCGCGCGGCGGAGCTTCAAGATATCTCGCAAATAGCCGAGACTCGCAATACCAGACGCTCTTGCCACGGGACCGCTCAATCGCGACATATTCAAGCTATTGGCATGCAGCAGCTGTGTGCCGTGGCTGGCGATCATCTCCGCCAGCGATGCCCGCAGATCGCCCAACTCGCGACGACGGCCCGAACTGTCGTGAAATTCGATTGCCAGCAGCGGCACGTCTCGGCGGGCAAGTTCTTCGGCCACTGGCCCAGCGCGAGGCGCGGCAGCAGTCACTTCAAAGCCGGCGCGGCGAATCTCGTCGAGTGTGGTGAGCCAGCTGCGTTCGCCCCCGTTGAGCGTCGCATATTCAAACAGGACCAGCAGGCGTGTCATGTGATTGTGGGCGTCACGGGGAGAAGAGTCGACTACCAGAGACGCCTTGTCCGTCGCGCTGCTATAGCAGACCGTAGCCTGCGAGCGTATCGCGCAGAGCGGTTTCCGCCGCATCGGAGAGCGGCAACATGGGCATCCGCAGCTCGCCCGTATCGCGGCCCAGCAACTTCATGGCGGCCTTGATCGGGATCGGGTTTGTGTCGAGCGAAAGCAAATCGCGACAGAGTGGAAAGAGCTTCTTGTGCCAGGCTTGTGCCCCGTCGAAATCGCCACCGTCGAACGCCTTGACCAGAGCGATCATGTCCTGGGGAACAATGTTGCCAACCACCGACACGACACCGCGTCCGCCGACCGCCATGAGCGGCAGTGTCATGCTGTCATCGCCAGAGAGGACGGTTAGATCGGTCTCGGCCAGGATATGCGAGGCCTGGTCCATACTGCCGGTGGCTTCCTTGACCATGGTGATATTCTCGACATCGGCCAAGCGAACAATCGTTTCCGGCTCGATATTCTTGCTGGTTCGGCCGGGAATGTTGTAGACGCAAATCGGAATTTCAACCGATTCGGCAAGTTGCTTGAAGTGTTCGTACATGCCCTGCTGGTTGGGCTTGTTGTAATACGGCGCGACAACCAGCGCCGCGTCGGCTCCGGCGTTGGCCGCCCAACGTGTTAAGCGCATCGCTTCGGCCGTGCTGTTGGAACCCGTTCCGGCCATGACCTTGATCCGTCCGGCGGCAGCTTCAACGACGACCGAGATGACACGTTCGTGTTCGTCGTGAGTCAAGGTCGGCGATTCCCCGGTCGTGCCCACGGGACAGACACAGGTGGTACCAGCGGCGACCTGAAACTCGACCTGTTCGGCGAGAGCCTTCTCGTCGATCTGACCGTTTGCAAACGGAGTGGTCAGGGCAACGCTCAGCCCCGCAAATGATTCGCCTTTGGTTGTCATGGTCGATAATCCTCAAGAAACGTCCGTGTTGATTTGGTTCGTAATTCCGGGTCAATCGTTCGCGCGAGTCGCCGCCCGTTCATTGCTCACGACGAGCGGATGAGCTGTTTCATTTCACGCACCGCCTGCTGCATGCCGATCATGACAGCCCGGGCGACGAGACTGTGCCCAATGTTCAATTCACACATACCTTCGATGGCCGCGACCGGTTGCACATTCTGGTAGTTCAATCCATGACCGGCGTGGAGCACCAGTCCGGCTGATCGCACACAGGTGGCCGCGCTCGCCAGCTTGACCAATTCCTGTTGCTGCGAGTCGCCACGTACCTCGGCATATTGCCCGGTGTGCAGCTCCACGGCCTCCGCGCCTGTCTCGGCGGAGGCCTCGATCTGGGCCGGTTCGGGGTCGACGAACAGGCTGACGATGATGCCGAACTCCTGCAGGCGACGCACAACGGGCGTCACCACGGCGCTCTGCCCGCGGACATCGAGCCCGCCCTCGGTAGTGATCTCCTCTCGCTTCTCGGGAACGAGCGTGACCTGATCGGGCTTCAGCTGGCAGGCCATCTCGACGATGTCGTCGACACAGGCCATTTCGAGATTCAGTTTTACGTTGGTCGTCTCACGTAACAGCCGCACATCACGATCTTGAATATGTCGGCGATCTTCGCGGAGATGCACCGTAATGCCATCGGCCCCGCCCAGTTCGGCCAGGGCGGCCGCCCAAATCGGATCGGGTTCCACGCCCCGTCGCGCCTGGCGCACCGTGGCGACGTGGTCAATGTTAACACCCAGCTCGGCCATAGATCTTGGTCCGTTCCAATCCGGTTTGATTCCAAACGTTTGAGGTCGATGACCTGTCACAAGGGTGGAATTATACCGGTCGGTCGGAGGATATGGAATGTACCGACGCGGAGCGAGACCGGTGTCGCTGCTCAACGACGGGCCGCCAAGCAATGTCGGTTATACGGTTGCTGCGGTTTCTGTTCTGCGCGAACAAAAAAACTAACGAACTCGTTGTGCAACGGCCGACGCGCGGCAAGGGCGTGCTAGACTTTCCATGTGCGGGGAGCAGCTTCGGCTGCTTCAGGCACGGCGAATCACCGGCAGGGACCCCCGGCAGAGACCCAATGAGGGCCGCATGACCACGATCGTGGTTGACCCAAATCCCTGGTAGGTGAGCCGCCTTCATTTCCAAGTCGAACTAATCGTTTCGCGGAGTCCATCCGTAAGAGCTCGCCAGCCTCAAAGGAATTCACCTGTCGCCCGTTCTGAACTTCGATAGGTGAATTGCAAGACTGGCGAGTATCGAACCTGTGACGTTGCACCAGAGATCGAGGACCTTGTGATGAATTGTCATGAATTGGCCACTAAAATCCAAGAAATTCAGCCTGATGCGGCCCCGCTCGACGTCGCTCGGCTATGCCTGTTATTGACCAATGCGGTCGAAAGCGTCGATGAACTCGACGACTCGAGTCGTTTGTCGAACGCCTGGCAGGAGACCAACCTCAAGCTCCAAGCGGCCACCGATCAGCACGCGGCGATGACCGCGGAGTTGGAAGAGCTGGCCAGCAGCGATCCGCAGCAGTTCAGCCCGGAGCAGGTCTGGATTCTGATTCGCGCCATTAAGGTGCAGAGCCAAGTGCTCCAGCTCTACGTCGGCCAGACGATGCCCGAGGTGTAACCGCTTCTTGCGTCTGACTGCATAAACTTCTTCCGCACATCGGGGTCGTGTGATCCGTCAAGGCGAGCGTCTCTACGGCGACCGTGATGGAGACTTTCTCATGGACACTGACGTGTCGGGCTAGTTACGCTTGAGTTGCCCGAGCGACTTCTGACCGTAGATGCCAGAAGCAGGTGAGCCCGATCGGTGACTTCGATGCCCGATCAGGTCAGAATCTTTACGGCAACCGTCATGTAAATGACGATTCCGACCAGATCGATGATGCCCGCGACGAATGGCGTGCTCATGATGGCCGGGTCGAAACCGAGTCTTCGAAAGAGCAGCGGCAGCAGCGATCCCGCCAGGGTGCCACAGAGCACTACCAGTATCAGCGTGATGGGAACGACCATCGCGTCAATCGATGGAACGTCGAACATGCGGGCTGCAAAATAGCCGATGATGCCCAGGAATGCTCCGAGCAGGATTCCCTGGATCAGTTCTCGCACGACAATCCTCGTCCAATCGGCGACCGCGATATGTCCGGCCGAGAGGGCGGAGATGATGAGGGTAGCCGACTGGCTGCCGGAATTTCCGCCGCTGGAGATCACCAGCGGAATAAACAGGACGAGCCACTTCCATTGGTCGGTGCGGTCTTCGTATCCGCGGAGGGCGATGGCGGTTAGCAGCGCCCCAAAGAACAGAATGATCAGCCAGATTCCGCGTTTCCAGGTAAGGGTAAATAGCGAGGTATCGAGGTACGACTCTTCCAACGGGTCGACGGCACCGATCCGTTGGGCATCTTCGACCGCTTCTTCGCGAACCACGTCGATGACATCATCATGGGTAATAATACCCAGCATGTGATGTTCCTGATCGACGACCGGAATGGCCGCGAAATCGTAGCGAGCCACTTCCGAAGCGACTTTCTCCTGATCGGCGTCGACGTCCACCGACACGACGGACCGATTCATGACGTCGACAATCTTCATATCCTGCTTGCTGAGTGCCGACAGCAGTTCTCCCACGGAGACCACTCCGCGAAGATGGTCCGCCTCGTCGACGACATACAGATAGTTGATGCTCTGTAAATCGCCCTCACGAAGACTGCGAGTAATCTTGTCGACCGCCTCATCGATGGTGTCGGTCTCGTACAGGCGGCCATACTCCGACGTCATGATCGCGCCGGCCGTATCCTCCGGATAGGCTCGTAGTCGCAGAATGTCGCGACGTTCCTCCTCCGGGACTAACGGCAACAATTCATCGACGACGGCCGGGTCCACGTCGTTGAGCACATCAACACGGTCATCGGGCGGCATGTCGCCGACAAGCTGGGCCATTTCCTCGCGGTCGAGTGTCTCGAGCATTTCGACCTGACGCGACGTCTCTAGAAAGCCGAAAATTTCGGCACGTCGCAGTGGCTCCGCATGACGAAGAACTTCCCACGTCTCGCCACAGAGCAGACCTTCCATGAATTCGGCCGTCTGAGCCGGATGGATCGCCGTGCAGAATTCACTCAGACCCGACGCATCGCCCTCGGCGAGCATCTCTCGAAGCTCCGGTAGATAGAGCGTATTGCGAATCATCGGAAAATCTCGAGGCGATCGGCCAGGGCGTGGACATGGAAGCGTGTTGGGAAGGAAGGGAGGCGATATCGCCAAGTTGCCCCGAAGTCATCGCCAAGTTGGCTTGAGGCCACAGAGGCGACAACTCGGAATCGTTGCCTCCATTCTAATTCATCGCGGCTGTGGCGACAGATGCCATCGATCCGATTTCAACGGCCACCAACCAGCCGAAACGTCATGAAGCGGAGGCGGAGAGAAGCTGTCGAGAGATGACCTCGAAGATGCCGACTGCCACGTGCTCCTTGCTCCCTTCGAAGCTACCGATCACTTCGCCGGCCCGATTGAGAACCTCTACCTGATTGTCGAGCGAGTGCATCGCCTCGGGACCGTTGAGGACCATCAGATCGCAGCTTTTTCTCTCCAGCTTGGCTAGAGCCCGTAGCCGGTGATCTTCGGTTTCCAGCGCGAAACCGACGACCCATTTCGAGCCTTTCTGCTCGGCGAGTGTGGCGACAATGTCATCGGTCTCAATCAGATTGAGCGAGATCGGCTCACCGGTCTTGGCGATCTTGTGGGGCTCGACCCGAACAGGACGATAGTCGCAAGGGGCCGCGGCCCCGATCATTCCATCGCACTCGGCGAACGCCTCGCGCGAGGCGGCGAGCATCTCTTCGGTCGAGATGACCTCGATGATCTTCGTTTCGCTCGGGTAGTCGATATCGACTGGCCCGGTGACCAGGATCACATCGTGGCCCAGACTCTGAGCCGCCTCGACCAAGGCGCGGCCCATTCGCCCGCTGGAGGCGTTGGTCAGATAGCGCACCGGATCGAGATACTGCCGTGTGGGGCCGGAGGTGATAAGAATGCGTGCCATGGCGAGCCTGGCTGACAGCCAGCCTTATCCGGGGAACAGGAAGCGGGAGTGCTCGAGTCGCGATTGCTAAAAATGAGCGGCGATGGCGGCGGCGATTGCCTCCGGCGCGGCCATTCGTCCAGCACCCTTCTTCCGACAGCTGAGCCAACCTTCTTCGGGGTCGATAAACTCGACACCGTCTTCGCGAAGTTGTTTCACATTGCGCTCGACCGCCGGCTTGGCCCACATGTCGGCATTCATCGCGGGCGCCATGAGAATCGGTTTGGTGTTGGTGAGATATAGAGTGCTCAGCAGATCATCGGCGTGACCCTGCGCGGTCTTGGCCAAGTAGCTGGCCGTGGCCGGCGCCACACACATCAATTCGGCGCGGTCGACCAACTCGATATGAGGTCCGAGAGGGTGCTCCGCGAGGTCGAACATTTCGACATGCACATGGCGGCCGGTGAGCGCTTCAAACGTCGCCGCTCCGACAAAGTTTAGGGAGTCGCGTGTCATGACCACCGACACACGAGCACCTTGCTGGACGAGATGGCTGACTAGAGCGGCGGTCTTGTAGGCGGCAATCCCGCCCGTCACCCCCACGAGCAGTTCGCGACCTTTCATGGATCCGTTCGCTTACAGGTTTTCCAGATCGAGTTCCGGAGGACCACCGGCTTGCTGAGGCTCGTCAGCCAACCGCAAGTTGGAAGAGGAGTCGAGGTAGATTTTGTCCTGGATAATCTCCTGGATCACGATCTCCATATTGCTCGCTCCGGGGACCTGCACCAGCGGCCGACTGCCGCCGTTGATGGCGACGAGTCGTTTCTGAATGAGCGTCGAGAGCTTGAACCGACCACCGACCTTGTTGACGATTTCTTCTTCACGCAGTTCATCGAGCATGCGATCTAATCTCCTGCACCGGCTAAGATATGGCAGATTTCATCGGCGGCCTGGTCAACGTCGTCGTTGATGACCTGGTGCCGGTAATGATGTTCCAAGGAAAGTTCGTGGCGGGCAACCTCGAGGCGCCGGGCAACCTGTTCATCCGATTCGGTGCCACGTCCTTCCAGCCGCTTGCGCAACTCTTCAAGAGAACTGGGCCGCAGGAAGATGGTGACCGCGTCGGGATAGTGCTCCAATACGGACATCGCGCCATCGACGTCAATCTCTAAGACTACCCATTTCCCCGCTTGAAGACTAGGGGTTACGGCCTCTCGAAGGGTCCCGTACCAGTACCCCCGACCAAAGACTTCAAAGCACTCCAGGAAGTCGCCCGCCTGGCGACGGCGCTCGAATTCATCCGGCGAGAGAAAATGGTAGTGCTGGCCGTCCACTTCGCCTTCGCGTGGTGGTCGTGTGGTGGCCGAGACGCTGGCGACGAGTGGGACTTGAGCCCGCTCGAAGACGCGCCGCAAGACCGTCGTCTTGCCGGCACCCGACGGCCCGGAAACAACGATTAGCTGGCCTTCGGTTTGCGCCGTTTGGGAGTCTTTCATCGCGTGGAGGGATGTCATTCGACGTTCTGAATCATTTCTCGGATCCGCTCGATGGCGCCCTTGATCTCGATGACGTGCTTGGAAATCTCCGAGTCGTTGGCCTTGGAGCCGATCGTGTTTGTCTCGCGGAACATCTCTTGGGTGACAAATTCTAACTTACGCCCGGCGCTCTGCTGGCTGTCGACCGTCTCCCGAAACTGGGCCGTGTGGCTGCGAAGCCTGACGATCTCTTCGGATATGTCGCTGCGCTCGGCGAACAGGCCGACCTCTCGAATGACCTGTGCCGGCTCGACCTCGACATCGTGTTCGGCGAGCAACTTATTGAGCCGATCGGTGAGACGCTGGTGGTAAGCTTCCACAACGCGCGGAGCGCGTTCTTCGATCTGCTTCAATTCGGATTCGATCTGAGTCACATTGGCCAGCAAATCGCTCGCCATCGATTCACCTTCCCGACGACGCATCGCCGCCAAATTGGCGAGCGCCTCGTCCAGCACACTCTCGACCAGCGGCCAATCGGCCGAAGCTTCGACCGTGGCGGCCTTATGCTCCACGATGCCAGGCAGCTGGATCACCGAGCCAAGAGACGGCGAACTGCCGAGGTGCCAGCGATCGGCCAGGTCTTCCAATTGCTTCCAGTAGGCGGCCAGAACGGTTTCATTCAACCGATAGTCTTCACGCTGTTCATCGCGTCGCACATGCAGGCTGACCTGCGTCGTGCCGCGATTGACCTGCCGGCGAACCACCCCTTCAATCTGCGATTCGAGCGAGGCGTAGCCCTCGGAGCAGCGACTGCTGACTTTCAGATAGCGACTGTTGACAGTCCGCACCTCGACCGTCACGTTGACGCCGTCTTCACTGCGTCGAGCTTCGCCAAAACCGGTCATGCTCAACAACAAGGCGGGACTCCAGACGACTTGAGAATTTCTGTTCGGTGAGTATTGCGATCGAGCGTCGAAAAAACGCCCGAGCAATAAAGCGAAGCGGACCAGAATATCGGTTGGTTGTTCAACTCGAAAGCCAAGCTTGGTTCGGTTCGGGCATGGACCAATTCAGGAGTGCCGGGAGGAAATCAGCCGCCACGCAGGCGGGCAACCCTCGCCCCGTTGCCTAGCTGCCTTCGCCGCTTGGCGCTTCCCCGCCGGCGGCCGGTGGCGTGGTATTCGTCGGAGCGCCTGCGCCGGTTGGCGGAGGCGTGGTTTGGCCCGAGCTGGTTTGACTAGAACTCGTGGTAGGGTTGAGGCCGGGGGCACGTTGGTTAAGTGGGTTCTCGTCTCCCGAGGTCCCGATGGTCTTCACGGCCAGGACGCAAAGCAGAATCCAAATGAACGAAGACCATACTGTGATTCTTGTGAACGTATCTCCCGCCTTAGCGCCGAAGGCACTCTGCCCGCCCGCTCCGCCGAGCGCACCGGCCAGTCCGCCGCCACGACCGCGCTGGACGAGCACCAGCAGGATCATGAACACGGCCATCAGGATTAGCAAGATCATGAAGAGGACGTTCAGAAGACTCATGGTCAACGACTTTCTTTACTGTTTTTCTTCGGGGGTATATTTGTCTTGCGAGGACGTGTTTCCTCGTTAACCTTCAACATGCAATATTCAATCTGCGCCCAAGCTCTCGCATTCGCGGCACTACGATGCCGCCGCCACAATGGCCATGAAGTCGTCCGCCTTCAGGCTGGCCCCGCCGACCAGGGCGCCGTCGACGTTCGGTTGGCCAAGCAATTCGGCGGCATTGTCGGGTTTGACGCTCCCGCCATACTGGATTCGTACCTGTTGGGCAAGCGAATCATTATATCGCTCGGTGAGCAGCTTGCGAAGATCGAGATGGACCTCTTCCGCCTGGTCGGGAGTGGCTACTTTTCCCGTCCCAATCGCCCAGACCGGCTCGTAGGCAATCGTGATTTGGGCCGCCTGATCCTCGGAAACCCCGGCCAGCGACCCCTCGAATTGACCGCGGATGACCGCCGCCGTCTGGCCCGCCTCCCGTTCTTCCAGCAGCTCGCCGACGCAGACGATCGGCTTGAGTCCCGCGGCCAGGGCGGCCAGAACCTTGCGATTGACGTCCTCATCGGTCTCGCCGAGGACGTGTCGGCGCTCGCTGTGACCAAGAACCACGTACTGACAGCCGACGTCGAGCAGCATGCCGGCACTCAATTCGCCGGTGAAAGCCCCCGAGGCTTCGTGATACATATTCTGGGCACCGACTCCTACGGCCGTTTCTCCTACGGCGGCCACCACGGCCGCCAAATAGACGCTCGGCGGACAGACGGCCACGTCGACTCCCGAAAAATCGCTCACTCGGCTAGCTATTTCTCCAGCCAGTGCCTGGGAAGCCGCCTGATCGAGGTTCATTTTCCAGTTTCCGGCAATAAACGGGCGTCGCATGGCTGGTCTCCGCGGCGAGGGGTGTTTCGAAATTGAGGGCTATCAATATGGAGTTCGACCCGGTGTCTGGCAATCCCCAGGGAGCCTGCGGGTTCGTTTTGAATGGGACTCTGGCACCCGAGTCCTCTCGAATTCGCGTCTCGAATTCGATGGGTGTTCTATTCCACGGGCCCGGTGCGTGCGTAGGAGCCGAGCACCTCCAATCGAACGGTCTTGGTGGCCAGCGACTTGAGCGCCCGTCTGACTTTCAACTCGGCTTCATGCCCTTCGAGTTCGATGAAGAACAGGTACTCGCCGCGAGATCCGCTGACCGGAAAAGACTCGATCCAGGTCATGTTAAGTCGGTTGCGTTTGAACACGGTCAGTGCATCGGCCAGGCTGCCAGGGCGATGATCGACCTGGAGCATCAGCGAAATCTTATCGTCACCCGTGCGGCCCGCCGATTCATGGCCAATCACGGCAAATCGGGTTAAATTGTCGGGATTATCCTCGATGTCGGCGGCCAACACATCGAGCCCATAATTGGTTCCCGCTTGCAGGCTGGCCACCGCTGCCGAACCCTGTTTTTCTTGAGCCAATTGGGCCGCGGTGGCGGTACTCGTGACCTCGATGGTCCGCGCGCCGGGCAGATGCGTGGCCAACCACTTGCGGCACTGGGAGAGTGCTTGAGGTCGGCTATAGACCTCTTGAACCTCGGAGCGACGACAGCGGCCCAGCAAATTGTGGTGGATCTGCAGATTGACTTCTCCACAGATTTTCACCTGGCAGCGGGTAAAGTTCTCGAGCGTATCGGCAATGCGACCGTCGGTTGAATTGTCGACCGGAACGAGTCCATAGTCGGCCTGGCCTTGATGAACTTCGTCGAACACGCTGCCGATCGTTCCGACCGGCAAGAGATCGACCGATTGGCCAAATCGATGAATCGATGCCAAGTGGGAGTAACTAAACGCGGGTCCCAGGAAGGCGACGCGGACGACCTCTTCCAACGCTCGAGTGCCGCTGACCAACTCGCGGACCACGGCCCGGATACTGCGTTCCGATAGCGGGCCGCGACTGTCACGGACGGCGCGATCGACTGCCCGGTCGTCGCGCGTGGCCGATGAGCTTCTGGGGGCGGGCATATTCGCTTCCGCCCGGATCCGTTCGGCCTGCGCCGCGCGCTCGTTGATCTTCTCAACGATTTCCCGATCGAGTTGATCGAGCCGGCGCTGGCCACTGGCAGGCGAAGTCGCTTTGGCCGACTTCTTCGTCTTGGCCTTAACCTTCTTGGGCTTACTAGCCTTGCTCTTGGCGGAGGTCTTTGCTTTCGCCTTGCTCTTGGCCATCGTCGAATGGGGGTTGGAGAAAGAGTTTCGGTGTGGCCATCGACCGGGCATGCCGAGCCACCAGCGACCCCACGAGCAGGGGACCGACCGGAGACGTTGAAGACGACGGAACCGAAAGAGTCCCTTTTACTTGGGGCGATTTGACGCGCCAACTGACTGCCAGAATGGCAGGGCTATTCCAGGCCAGACTGGGCAGATGTCAAACTGGCAGCAGGCCCTACCCTATATATAGAGAACAGGTTTCGCACAGGCTGCTTTTTTTCGATCTGTAACACTTTACCGTATAACAGGTTACATTACACGCCGGTGGTCCAAGCGTTGGGCGGCATGGCCTTTGCTTTTCCATGTAGAGACGCGAAACGTCCGCCGTTTTGGCGGGACACCTCTCGTGCGCTTATCTGTCGTTCGGGCACTCCACAACGCGGGGCCCGACAAGACAACCATCATCGTTTGATTTCAAAATTTCACGCAACAAAATTTCAACATAAATACCGCCCACCGAGCGATCTGATTCAGGTGCTCATCCCTGAAGAAAAACTCCCAGATCGAGCGGCGGGCGCGACTGACGAGAAAGGAGCATTTCATGGCTCAAGGCGAAAAAATCATCGGTATCGATCTGGGTACGACGAACAGTGTTGTCGCCATCATGGAAGGCAACGAAGCGAAGGTCATCCCCAACCCTGAAGGTCATCGCATCACGCCGAGCGTGGTGGCGTTTACCGACAAGGAAGAAACACTCGTTGGCGAGCCGGCTCGTCGCCAGGCGGTAACCAATCCCCAGCGGACGGTCTACTCGATCAAGCGTTTCATGGGCCGTCGCCATAGCGAGGTCGAGTCGGAAGAGAAAATGGTGCCTTATGGCGTCACCGGCGGCAATCAGGATTTCGTCAAGGTCAAGGTAGGCGACCAGGAATTTACGCCTCCGGAGGTCTCGGCCAAGGTGCTGCAGAAGCTCAAGGAATCGGCCGAGGCTTATCTCGGACACAAGGTCAATAAGGCGGTGATTACCGTTCCGGCTTACTTCAACGATTCGCAACGGCAGGCGACCAAAGACGCTGGTCAGATTGCCGGGTTGGAAGTGGCGCGAATTATCAACGAGCCGACCGCGGCTGCGCTGGCTTATGGTCTAGACAAAGAGACGCAAGAGAAGATCGTGGTCTTCGACCTCGGTGGCGGAACGTTCGACGTCTCCATTCTGGAAGTTGCCGAAGGGGTGTTCCGGGTGATTAGCACCAGTGGTGATACCCACCTCGGTGGTGACGACTTCGACGAAGTCCTCATCAACCACGTCGCCGATACGTTCAAGAGTGAACAGGGCATCGACCTGCGACAGGACCCGATGGCGCTGCAACGTTTGCAGGAAGCTTGTGAGAAGGCGAAGAAGGAACTCAGCTCCGCGCAATCGACCGACGTGAACTTGCCGTTCATTACGGCCGACGCCAGCGGCCCGAAGCACCTGCAGGTCACCATCACGCGATCGGAATTCGAGAAGCTGGTCGATCCGCTTGTTGAACGGACCCGCGGCCCGGTCGAGCGCGCTCTTAAGGACGCGAAACTCAGTCCCAGCGACATCGACGAGGTCGTGCTTGTCGGTGGCTCGACGCGGATCCCAAAAGTTCAAGAGCTGGTCAAGAAAATCTTTGGCAAAGACCCGCACAAGGGCGTCAATCCTGACGAAGTCGTGGCCATTGGCGCCGCGATTCAGGGTGGCGTGTTGGCGGGCGATGTCGAGAACGTGCTGCTGTTAGACGTGACCCCGCTGTCGCTCGGCATCGAGACCCTCGGTGGTGTGTTTACGAAACTCGTCGAACGCAACACGACGATTCCGACGGAACGCCAGCAGGTGTTCAGCACGGCTGATGACAATCAGACCGCGGTGACGGTACGAGTCTTCCAAGGCGAGCGAGAAATGGCCGTCGACAATCGGCTGTTGGCTCAGTTCAACCTGGAGGGGATTCCTTCCGCGCCCCGAGGCATGCCGCAGATCGAGGTCAAGTTCGACATCGATGCCGACGGTATCTTGCACGTGACCGCCAAGGATCAGGGCACGGGCAAGGAGCACACCGTCAAGATCGAACAGTCGGGCGGACTCTCGGAAGCCGACATCGATCAGATGCAGAAGGATGCGGCCGAACACGCCGAAGAAGATAAGCGGAAGCGTGAATTGGCCGAAGCTCGAAACGTCGCGGAGGCGAAGTGCCACGAGCTCGAGAAGCTGATGAAGGAGAACGACGACAAGCTCTCCTCGGCCGACAAGGAACCGTTGGAAGCCGCCATCAAGAAGACGCGCGAAGCGGCCGGTGGCGAAGACGTTGGCGCCATCGAGAGCTCCGTAACGGAGCTGGATCAAGCCTCGCACGCCTTGAGCAAGACGCTCTACGAGGCGGGTGCTGCCGGCGCGGCCGCCGATGCCGCTCCGTCTGCCGAAGCCGATTCCGGGGCCGACGACGATGCCATCGACGCGGAGTTCGAGGTTAAGGACTCGTAGTCGACAGAATGCGAACACCGCTCCGCGGCGAGGGCTCCCTCGAGCCCTCGCTCGGGGAACGTTGCGGGCCCGGGCGAGTTGCGGTCTGCATCGACGAGCGGCCGAGCTGGTCGCCCAAGTTGAATTCGCACCCGAACGGTTAGACCCACGCGCAAGTGGGCAATTTCTTTCATACAATGCGGAAAGGACTGGGAACTTGGTGCTGCGCCACCATCATGGGACCGCGGCAATTCCAGATTGGAGGGAACAATGGCGTTTCGACCTGACAAACTAACGATCAAGGCTGCCGAAGCACTACAGAGGGCGCAAGGTCTGGCCACCGATGCCGGAAATCCGAGTGTCGACCCGCTGCACCTGTTGGCTTCACTCGTCGCCGAGTCGGACGGTATCATCGCGCCGCTACTCGACAAAATCGGTGCCAATCGCGGGCAACTCGAACAGATCGTTCAGGCTGAACTCAAACATTTCCCCCAGGCCAGCGGGGTAGGGGAGCCCGGGTTGGACTCCGCGTTAATCAAGACCCTTGAAGCGGCTCAGGAAGAAGCCGATCAGATGAAGGACGACTTTGTCTCGACGGAACACTTGCTCCTGGCGCTTACCAAAGTCGAGTCGAAAGCCAGCCGCGTGCTCGAGCTGTGCGCACTCTCAGAACAAGAGGTAATGAAGGGCCTCCAGGCTGTGCGAGGTAGCGCCCGCGTTACCGACCAGTCTCCCGAGGGCAAGTTTCAAGCGTTGGAGCGGTACGGAATCGATCTGGTCGAACAGGCCAACCGTGGCAAGCTCGATCCGGTGATCGGACGCGACGGGGAGATCCGCCGCGTGATTCAGGTCCTGTCTCGCCGCACGAAGAACAACCCGGTGTTAATTGGCGAGCCGGGCGTCGGCAAGACGGCCATTGCCGAAGGGCTGGCGCTGCGAATCGTGCATGGCGACGTGCCGCAGAGCTTGAAGAACAAACGGGTCATCGCCCTCGACATGGGAGCTTTGATTGCCGGCACCAAGTTTCGCGGCGAGTTTGAAGAGCGTCTCAAGGCAGTTCTCAAAGAGGTCCAGGACTCCGGCGGCCAGGTGGTTCTGTTCATCGACGAGCTGCACACCGTCATCGGGGCCGGAGCGGCCGAGGGAGGCAGTGACGCGGCAAATCTGCTCAAGCCGGCGCTGGCCCGCGGCGAGCTTCGTTGTGTCGGAGCGACTACGCTCGACGAGTACCGCAAGTACATCGAGAAAGACGCCGCCTTGGAGCGACGATTTCAGCCCATCTATGTGGGAGAACCCAGCGTCGAGGATACGATCGCCATCCTCCGCGGACTTAAGCCGCGCTACGAAGCCCATCATAAAGGTGTGAAGATCAAGGACTCCGCGCTGGTCGCGGCGGCCGAGCTTTCCCACCGCTATATCGCCGATCGATTCTTGCCGGACAAGGCAATCGATCTGATCGACGAAGCGGCTAGCAAGTTGGCCATGGAGCTGGAGAGTGTGCCTCTGGAAATCGACGAAGTGCAGCGGCGACTAACCCAACTGGAACTGGCCCAACGACAGCTGGCCGAAGAGACGGAAGAGCACGCCAAGGGTCGCCTGGCAGATATCGAAGCCGAAATGGAACAGCTGCGCGGAAAGCTGGCCACACTCCGCGCGCAGTGGGAAAAAGAGAAGTCGGGTCTGGGCGACGTCCAGAAATTGCGTCAGGAACTGAGTCAGGTGGAATTGGAGTTTGAAAAGCTCGACACCCGCATCAAGCAGAAGCAGGCCGCCGGCGAGGCGATTTCCGAGGATGAATACCAACAGCTCTACGAATTGGACGTCAAGAAGAAGCAGTTGGCCGATCAGCTGGAAGTCGAAACGAGTAGCGAGGACACCACAGAAACCGATCAGTCGGAGGAGGATGGCCGACAGTTGCTCCGTCAGGAAGTCACGGAAGACGAGGTGGCCGACGTTGTCAGCGCCTGGACCGGCATTCCCGTCAGCCGCATGCTAGAAACGGAGCGAGCGAAACTCCTCGTCTTGGAGGAGCGACTCCATCAACGATTGATCGGACAAGATGAGGCGGTCGAGGCCGTGGCTAACGCCATTCGCCGCAGCCGTAGCGGGCTACAAGACGCCAATCGCCCGATCGGTTCGTTTCTCTTTCTGGGGCCGACCGGCGTGGGTAAGACCGAACTATGCAAGGCTCTGGCGGAAGTCTTGTTCGACGATGAAGGGGCCATGGTGCGGCTCGACATGAGCGAGTTCATGGAACGACACACCGTCAGCCGACTCATCGGGGCGCCTCCCGGATATGTCGGCTACGAGGAAGGGGGAAAGCTAACCGAAGCGGTCCGCCGGCGTCCCTACTGTGTGCTGTTGCTCGACGAGATCGAAAAGGCTCATCGCGATGTGTTCAACGTGTTGTTACAACTGCTCGACGACGGTCGCCTGACCGACAACCAAGGCCATACTGTCGACTTTACCAACACACTGGTGGTGATGACTTCCAATATCGGGAGTCAGGCCATTCAAGAGATCACCTCCGCCGGTGGCAGCGAGGAGGAGATGCGCGAAGCGGTCACCGAGTCGCTCCGCACACGATTCCTGCCCGAGTTCCTCAATCGCATTGACGAGACGATTATCTTTCATCCTCTCGACCGGGACGAACTCCGAAAGATCGTCGACTTGCAGATTCGCGGTCTCGCCGCTCAGTTGGAACAGCGAGGTCTAGCGCTTGAGGTAAGCGACGCGGCCGCGGCGGAATTGGCCAACCGGGGCTACGATCCGACGTTCGGCGCCCGACCGCTGAAGCGCGTGATTCAGCAGCAGCTGCAGAATCCGTTGGCAACGGAGTTGCTCAAGGGAGAGTATCCGCCCGGGACCAAGGTCCATATCGGCTTTGACGGCGAAGAGTTTACGTTCGAGCGCGGTGAGCCCGTCGCCGCGTCGACTTAGACGGCCCCGCTAGCTCGGCGAGTCGGCATCCGGCAAAGAGGCCGCTGCCAGCGCGGTGTCGCCCAGCGGTGGGACCTCCACCGGCGACATGATTTCCGGCGCCTGGCTCGGCAGGACTTTTTGGCCGTCGTGGAAGAAGACTCGATTGCGTCCACCTTTTTTGGCGGCATAGAGCGCCACGTCGGCACAGCCGAGCAACTCCTTGGAGTCTTTAGCCGACTCGGCCGAAGCAACGCCTCCGCTGATGGTGACCGACAGTCGTTCAGCGATCTTGCTGCGAACACGCTCGGCGAACAGCTGAGCCCCTTCCAGCGGCGTGGCCGGTAACAGCACCACGAACTCTTCGCCACCGTAACGTGCCACCAAATCGGTATCGCGAGAAAGCTCACTGATGACGTTGACGACATCCTTGAGAATCTGATCCCCGACCAGATGTCCATGCACATCGTTGACCTGTTTGAAGTGGTCGATGTCGACCAGGAGCAGCGAGAATCCGTAGCCGTAGCGGGCTTTCATCGAGAACATCGATTCCAGCGACTCGTTCAACGCCTTCCGATTGTTGGCTCCGGTCAGCACATCGGTGCGGGCTTCACTAAACGCCATCAGATGATTCGTCTGCTGACGCAGCTCGTCGTAAGCGAACGAAATCTGATTCGCCAGTTGCATCGTGGGACGCAAGATCTCTTCCGCCTCGCGGCAAAGATCTTGTAGCGTTGACTGACTCGGCTCCGCTTGAATGCCGGCCACGCGCTCTTTGAACAGCACAACACGACTGCGATGGCTGGCCAGGTCGAGACGTAAGGCGTCGGCAATCTTCTCCAACTCTTTGGCTACCCGGCCCGCCCGCTTGGCCTCTCTTTGGGTTGCTCCGGTGTCGGTGGCAACCACGACAGGTCGCTGGCGACAGAAGACGTAGGCCACAACACAAACGACGGCCAGTGCCACCGGAACCGGCACCTGAATGGACCAGAAGTTGAAGTTGCCGATAAGGGCGGTGTCGAGAAGACTGATTTGCAAGGGTTCTCACCTTTCGTGGCGGTAGTCGCGCGTGTGATGGTCGGGAACACCGCGGGCTTTTTTTGGTTCTGCTTGAATCGGGCCGAGTCTAGTAGGTCGATCGCGAGCCGAAGCCGCGTAGCGTGAGGATGCCGACCACGAAGGCGGCGGCCAACAGCATCAGCCACTCGGTGCGATTGAGCCCACCGGCCCAATTCATGACGAATCGATAGGCGTCGTGCATGGTTTCTTCCTCAGTCCCAAGGTCCGTTCTAATGTTCGAAATTCGCGTCGTTTGGCGACCGACGTGGTCGGTGGCAGGGCGGCGGGAGGGATCAAGTGGGCTGGGCGTCGGTCAATCTTCTCGCCAGCCTGCGGCCTCGCTTTTCTGCTGCCCCTATCTAGGAAAGTCTAGGTCACAAACGCCCCGGTCGGCGGTCGAAATGAGGGCAATCCCTGACGAAATAGGGAGCCTGGTGACCGAAATGGCGAACCGAGGCCGGCGGCTGCCTTGTGGCGTTTCCAGGAGACAATCCCCCGCTATCTTGGGGCACCGCTCCGTCCCGGCATCTTGTCGGCCATCCCTGGCTCAAGCGGCAAGATCGCCGGCATAATCGCGTCTCTCCGCAAAATCCGCGAGCGACCACGTCCTTCCGGCCGATAGCCTATCGAAGTCGGTTATCCAGCGGTGGGCCACTCTTGTTCGGTCGGCCCGTGGCGATATAATCTACGATTCTTCCCGGTGTGGAGAGGGTCATTCGACTCGTCGCACACATTTGGGGCCGTAGCTCAATTGGTTAGAGTACCGGACTGTCGATCCGGTGGTTGCGGGTTCGAGTCCCGTCGGCCTCGCTTTTGACGCTCGCTGTCCATCACTGACAGCGGGCGTCTTGGCCTCTGACTTGTCTTGGCTTGCCTTGGTTCTTGTCCGTTGCTACGGGGTGGCATTATGGCAGCGAGTTTTCTATCCGGCCAAGAAGCTGACTTAATGGCAGTTCTCTGCGATCACAAGGACCGCGGCGGGTGGCCTTTTTCGGAGAACTTCGAGCGAGGAGAGATTACGGCTCAGTATCTCGATGAACTTGACAGGTTGACGGTCAGGCACGATGCGTCGGACTCTATTTTTGGGGTCACGCATGCTTGACGTCCCCCCTTAGAATTGGGCCAGAGAAAGTGAGAGAATCCTATCGAGCCAGCGGCCCGGAAGGAATCTTCAGATGCACAGAAACGACATTCGGTCGACCAGATCATCGCCAAGCTCCGCCGACGTCGGTCTTGTAGGCTCGGTGCCCAACTGTCAGACGATCGTTGCGGTGCGGTAACTGGCTCTTTTTCAATGAGGTGAACCTGTGACTACCAAGACGTGTGCGACGCTTTCGATTCTCGTTCTGATCGCAGTTACCACTGCCCTGTCCTTCGTCCTTGCGGAGGACGACGCCCCTTCGGCGGATGTGGTGTCCCAAGGGGAGGTCGCCCCAGCAAAGGTGTTACCGGAACCAGGTAGCGTCGTCGTTGATCGGGAAGCCCGTGAGATACTCTTGTCCGCAAAGGTCCAGTTTCCGGAAGGGAAGCCCTGCATCAACGAGTTTGGCCAGCGCATCCAGGCCTTTGCAGGCTGTGCCAGGGCGGCAGATGGCGATGCCAAAATGGCCGGCTACTTCGTCTTTCTTGTCGATGTGGAAACCGAGGATGTTTTTAACGGTTTGATAGAATTGGGTTGCCGCCCTCGCGTCCATTACAGCATTCATGAGGGCCGCAAGCGGAGCGGGCTCAAACCGGAAACCACACTTGACGACTACTTGCAGGGGGATCCAGTCGTGGTTTCTGTGCTCTGGAAAGGCAAGGCAGGAACTTGGGTCGAAAAACCTTATGAGGACTTCGCCACCGAGCAGGTCAAGGTTGGCGACAAGCATATCGAGAAGCCTTGGACGCCCCATTTTGTGTTTCATGGCAGTGGGGCGATTCACCAATCGGGCACCGGTTGCATTGCTTGCCCTTGCGATTGCCCGGGCGGCATCATCGCCGACAACCGGTACCCGATCTACGATCCCAAGCCGATGGTTCGCTTCGATATGTCGAAGGCGCCCCCTCCAGGGACTCAGGTCTATATTCGCATTCGTCCTATCTCATCACGGTCGCCTTAGCCTTATGTTGTTTCGCCCGTACGGCAGCGCGACCCAGGCAGGCACAGCGATTGGTGATCGCCTTGCGCGTTGTGTTGCGCTTCTCATCACTGGTTTGCTCGTCGCGTCGGCGAACTCGCTCGAAGCCGCTCCTGTAGTACTCGAGGGGCACGATGAGTACGTCTACATGACTTCGGTTTCTCTCGATGGGCGACTGCTGGTGACCGCCTCGGGAGATAACACTGCCATCGTCTGGAATGTCGCCAACCGAGAATCTGTCCACGTCTTGGACCACGATGCCGCGGTCTACGCGGCAGTCATCGATCCCCAGGGCAAACAGATTGCCACCGCGACCGGCGATGGACACGTTACGATTTGGAACGCGCGGTCGGGTACCCAAATACGTCGGGTGAAGGGGCACACAGATGCCGTCTATGGCGTGGCCTTCTCACCCGACGGCAAGTTGCTGGCCAGCGCCGGAGGCAGTACCAACGGCGGAGACACGACTTGTCGCCTTTGGCGCTCGGACGATTTAACGAAGGTCGCCGAGTTTGCCGGACACAGTCGCCAGGTCTACGGCGTGGCCTTTTCGCCGGACGGCAAGCTGCTCGCAACCAGCAGTAGCGACAAGACGATCCGCCTTTGGGACGTGACAACTCGTGAGTTCCGCACCCTACAGGGACATACCAGCGACGTCTATCGCTGTCGTTTTTCGCCGGATGGAAAGCGAATTGCCACCGCCAGCCAGGATGGCTCGGTACGGATCTGGAGTGTCCATGCCGGAAATCTCGAACACACCTTCGAAGGCACAAAGAACAACCCTTCCTATGCGGTGGTGTTCTCTCCCGACGGTCGAAGGCTCGCCGCCGTCGGCGACGATCATCGGCTGCGTAGCTGGAGCGTGGAAGATTTTCGCCTCCAGTCGGATCGCGAATTGCCAACGAGGGCGCTCTATGCCGTGGCCTACGCCCCCGGTCAATCTCACATCGTCGTCGCCGGCGAAGACGGCAATGTCTATCTAATCCCCCAAGTCGCTCCCGCCGCAAATCCCTAACGGGTTTCCTGCTCCGGAAGATGTGACGGCAGGGCAAGAACCGATCATTCTACCGGTTGTCACCTCTTGTGGAGCTCGGCCGTCCGGAATAATCCGCCGAAATATTACAAAGCGACGGCGTCTTGTTCCGAGACTATGACTATTGTGACGACCGTTGAGGGACCCAGCCCCACGGAAGAATCGTCGAGTGAACCTCGTGGACCTTTCGGGGCATGCTATGAATCGCAACAGAAACCTCCTCGTCGGGATGGTACTCGCCAGCTGCATACTCTTCGCGGCCGATTCGGCACTTCACGCCCAATCGATCGAGCCGTTCGACTACTATGCGGCATCCGAGTCGTTCGATGGCGATTCACAAATTGGGCACGAGCCCGCTGCTGATACCGAGTGTTCTGTCTGCCAATCCAGCGGTTCAACAGTTTGTGATTGCGGAAGTTGCTGCTGGGGAAGGTGGGTGAATTGGTCGACCGTTCCCGAAAGCATTCGGCCCATGCCCCGGCCCGGGAACTTTCCGATTCCCCGCAAGGGGTGCGGCTACTACTCGCTGTGGGATCAGGTCACCGATACGTGCCGCGACAAGCGGCCTAAGAATGGTTATCCTCCCTTTGCCCTGATGGCATCTCCGTTCTATGACTCCGATTTTCGTTACGTCGAGAAGCTCGATTTTTCCGAGCAAACATTGTCCGAGAAATTGAAGCGGATTCCCGTGACCGATTGTGCCACGTTCAGCACAGGCGGCCAGTTTTGGGCTCGCTACCACAACGAACACAACAGCCGGCTGACCAGGACCGACAATAGTTACACGCTCCCCCGCGTCCGACTCTACGGCGACTTGCTGATTGGCGACCGGCTGCGCGTCTACGGCGAATATCTGTGGGCGGACATCTCCTCGGAGGAGTTGGCGCCCCTGCCCATTGACGTCGACCGTGGCGACGCCCTGAATCTGTTCGTCGAGTTGAACCTGTTCGACTACGACGGCAAGCCGGTTTTTGCCCGCGTGGGCCGCCAGGAACTCATGTTCGGCGCGCAGAGGCTGGTTTCGACTCTGGACTGGGCCAATACCCGACGCACGTTCGACGGCGTCAAGCTGTTTCGCAATGGCGAGAAATGGGACGTCGATCTGTTCTACACGGCCTTTGTTCCTCCTGTCGCAAATGAATTCGATAAAGCTGACGACGATCGGGAGTTCGGGGGTGCCTGGACGACATATCGACCGCAAAAAGGGCATTTCCTCGACTTCTATTACCTGTACTTCGACAATAGCAAGGCCGTGACCCAACAGAGTATTGTTCGCGCACCGACGGAGTCGCACACGGTCGGAACACGCTACGCGGGGGATCGCTGCGGATATCTATGGGATTGCGAACTGGCCCTGCAATTCGGCGACCAAGGCGGCCAGGACCTTCTCGCGGGAATGGCCACGGCGGGTGTAGGACGCAATTTCAAGAATGCGTGTTGGTCGCCGACCGTCTGGGTCTACTACGACTACGCCAGCGGCGACTCGGATCCGACCTCGGGCGACGCCCACACGTTTAACCAGCTCTTTCCGTTCGGACACTACTATTTGGGTTGGATGGACCTAGTGGGTCGGCAAAACATCCACGACCTGAATGCTCACCTGCTCTTTTATCCTCAGCCATGGATTACCGTCTGGCTTCAGTACCACCACTTTCAGCTGGATCAGAGCCGAGATGCGTTGTACAACGCCGGCGGTGTCGCCTATCGTCGCGACCCGACAGGGGCCGCAGGCACGGACGTGGGGAACGAGTTCGACATCGCGCTGAATTTTCACCTGACGAACAATTCGGATATCCTGGTCAGCTACAACAAGCTGTTCGGAGGCCGCTTTCTGGAAGCCACAAGCGGTCCCAACGCCGCCGTTGACGCGGAGACGCTCTACCTGATGTTCCAACAGAAGTGGTAGTCGAGGGAAGCGTCAACGTCGATCTGGGTGCGCGTCACACCCGCTATTGCTCGAACCGATACCGCGAACCCGTGAACAGCGCATCATTTCGTCGATGGTTGCATTACTTCGCCAGATTGTCGCTGGCGTTGGTCTTTCTGAGTGCCGGCATCTCCAAGCTTGGCGATATTCCTCTGTTCGCCAGTCGTATCGGAGACTTCGGTCTCGTCCACGATTCCCTCGTCGTGCCGGCGGCCTGGATTGTTAGCATCCTGGAGGTTCTCCTCGGGATTGCCCTGGCATGGAATGTCCGGGGCAGCCTGGTCGCCGCATTAGTCCTCCTGGGCATCTTCATTGGTGTCCTGGCATATGGTATCTACTTAGGTCTGGACATCGAGTGTGGTTGCTTGGGTCCGGGATACCATGTGAATATCCGTACGCAACTCATCATCGATCTTCTACTCGTCGGTTGGTGTGGCCTCATACATTGGAGCCAATGGCAATGAAACACGATGACGTCATCATTCGTCGAGAGAAAGCTTCCACTCGTTTGCGATTCCGCAGCCGCTGTTCCTTGGCGCCCTGGGGCGGCTGTCTGGCGCTAGCCCTGCTGCTAACGGGTTGCGGAACGAATCAGTTCGAACGCGAAGTCGAAACGGAAGCAGCGGCAATCAAGTTGGTCGATGAAACATTGAAGGGTCAATACCCGCTAATTTCCACAGAGGAACTGCGAGGATTGATATCCAGTGGTAACGAATTCGTGCTGGTCGACGCCATGCCGGCGACGGCAAGCTACGACGAGGCGCATATCGAAGGCGCGGTCAACTTCGAGTTTCCCAAAGAAGTGCTCGACACATGGGACGACGATGCCATAGTGGGTGGCAGCAAGGCAGATTACGAAAAACTGCTGGGCGATGACAAGGATCGCCAGATTGTCGTCTACTGTGGATTCGTGAAGTGCGCGCGAAGCCACAACGCGGCGATCTTCGCGCAAGAACTCGGTTTCACGAACGTCTATCGATACCCCGGCGGCATCTACGCATGGAAAGGCGCTAGCCATCCACTGACGACGAAGTAACTTAGTCCGCCTTAGCCGACGCGGACAATACGGCGAACTTCGAGATCGCAGCTGGTGAATCAGAGAATCGGCTTACGACCGACGCGCGATTTATCGCCTGGCCCGGCTCCAAGTGCAAATCGGTAAGCGAAAAGTACCTGCTAGTCGCCAGCGGCTGCCGTGGGCAACCATGGCATTCTGATTCGAAGGGAGTTCCAGTCAGAGTTTTCTTGGCTACTTCTCGCCAAGAGGAACGTCACGAAACTGCTCGTGACATAATTTGCAATTGGCAGAAATCGTAGCCGAGAACTGCTCTATCCTCTCCGGTGGCTCAGCAGATGCGGACGTAGAAGTCCACGCACGCAGGGCATGTTCAAGTCCTTGAGCAGCTTTTTCCGAGTCTTGCAAGAACTGCCGGAACTCTTCCGGCTCCTGTTGAACATCTTCTGTGCGGAGCAACTCCGTGAAATGCTCTCGCATTAGTAAGGCCAAATGCGCAGGATCTAAGTCGGGATGGTCGGCTGGCTGCTGCCATCCGGCGTCTGCAATCCGCTCCAAATGGTCGTGTGTATGGCCCATAGCGACCATCGCTTCGGCCATTGGGGGGACCTCGACTGTCTCTCGAAAGTCAACCTCCAAGAAGTCCAACAGAGCCGCTTCGAGTGGCTTGACTTCGCGCGCCGATTGGTACAGGCCGCGGTAGTTCGGACTCGTGCCGGCAAGTTCGAGAATTGCCACACCTTGAGATGAGGGTACGAGTCCCGCCGCTACGCAAGCGACACTCGCAGCAGCTGGACTCCGATGCTTGCCGTGGTGGCAGTGGATATAGATTGGCCCATCCAACTCCTGGACTGCTTTTGCCAATTCCTTCACACGTCTATCAGGAACACCATCGTATCCATGTGGCAGATGCACGTAGCGAAGCCCGTACTTGCTCGCAGTCCCAACGTCTGGTTTCATTCCATCGACACTGATGACTGTCTTCACACCTAGCGACTGTAATTCCTTGAAAGCCTCATTACTCTCGGGCTGTCCCCCGGAAATTACCTTGGCGTGCACCTGCACCGCATTGGGCAAGTGCTCTGCTTCGATCCGATGGGGCAGTTGGGAATCATGCAGCTTGTCTTCCCCTACCATCGGTTTCTCCGGTGCCTTACGTGCCGAGGGGGCAGAGTCCCTTTGAGAACAGCCGACCACAATTAGCAGCAAGAGCAAAAAGAACCTGGACACCTGAGAGCCTCCTGGAAAACGGTACGACCGTGGCGATCCCCGCTAATTGTAAGTTCGGCACGGATCTTTGGCGACCCACAGCTCCGGAGGTCAATGTCATACTGACTCGACGGGCATCACCCCATGTTAGCTGAGAATCGTACATCTTTCTCCGAAGTCCGCGTACCGCTCTTCGATTGCCCGGATAGCTCCGAGGCACCTCTAGAGTTTGCCAGGTGTCGGTGACAATCACCGACCGCACTTCTGCCATCGACCGAGTGTGGGTGGTTGCATCGACTGTCCGGACGAGGGGATCGTCGTTAGCCGTAGTGATGCGACTGGAAGAAATGGCCCATCTCGTGCATTGTGATCGTGATCATCAGCGGCCGGACAAAGGCGCGGCCGCCGACAAATTGAATGCTCGCACAGGTCGCGACAAACAGAAGCGTCGGCAGGAGAGTCCGCCGACGACGAGGTGGCACCACAGTCCTTGGCTGAGAGCGCTCGGCGAGGTCTACTCCGTGTCGGGAGAACGGATCGAGAGGCGAGTCTCGCTGTTCGGGCCGGGACATGGGGGTACGCTCCTGGAAAGGACCAAGCGATAGTAGTGGACCACGCTCAGTGCGTTCACCGGTTTCCGATTGTTCACGCATCCAGCGCCCGTAGCTGCCGCAGGGAGAGGCCAGCGACAACAAGCCCATCGCACCCCGCACGGGGTGCGCGGACATGAACGTGAAACCGACGGTTGCTTGCGAGTCTCAACTAGCATATCACTGTCGTTGAAGAGTTCCTTGAAATATAGCCTCGAGATACCTGGCGTGATGCAACGGGCCGTTGAATACATATCGGAGAGTGAAGAAAATTCAAGCGGCAAGTCTCTCTGTGGACGAAACGTGCGGGGATAGATCGGAATACGTGTTCCATACCGAACTCAAAGTACACATGAAGTATGCTGGGGAGCGAGGCGGCTGTCGGATTGTAGTCTTGGCTGCCAAAATGTTTTCATGAAACACTAGAGAGGGTGAGGGGACTTTGGGATGAGCAAAGCTGTTCTTGACGTTGGCAACTGTGGCCCTGATCACGGGGCCATTTCTCGGCTACTGGAGGCCAACTTCCACGTGGAGGTCGTGCAAACGCATGGCTTGCAGGACACTCTGGATGCCTTGCGCAACCGCGCCTTCGATCTTGTGCTAATCAATCGGATCATGGATGGCGACGGATCTGAAGGACTCGACATCATCAAGCGAATCAAGGCCGATGCCGAATTAGCTTCCGTGCCCGTGATGATGATCACCAATTACTCGGAACATCAAGATGCCGCCGTCGACGTTGGAGCGGAGCAGGGGTTTGGAAAGTCGGACCTTGGTGACCCTGCCACCCTTAACAAGCTAAGTTCACTACTTGGCGAGTAGCACAGAGTGCGGGTTGTAATGGAACCGAGCCCCCGTGGCCGAACGCACTCGCTGGATCGGTCTTGACAGTGTTTCTGATCGTATGTCTGCGAGCAGGCGGACTCGGGGCCCTATTTGTTACGTCCCAGATTAAAGGCTGGTATCAGATGCTGAGAAAAGAGCGGTGGACTCCGCCCGACTATCTGTTCCTGTTCAGCCCGGTATGAACGACACTTCGCACCCTGATGGCAATTTTGCGGAAAGAGTCTGCCCCTAATTTCTCATCTCTGCGGAAAGAGCATATCGTCGGCAGAGCAGGGTACTACCGGTACTTTTTTCTGCCCCAGGTACTACCATGAAATAAGAACCTGCTTCGATAAGTGCGACGGCTTGCGAATCGCGTCCGATCGCGTTAAGTTCCTTTCTAATGGACGACTTCATGGCTGTTTGGTGCGGGTCTTGTCTTATGTCGTCCACGTCGACGCCTGGCTCTGCCACCTGAATCTGGTGGCGGCCTTTTTCTTACCTCTCGCCCGTTTCGTCTCGATCGGCTCCACCCGCGTTGTCTCGGCGAATGATCTCGCTGTGATAGAATTCAGAATAAACTCCCATCGGAAGGGCCTCAGCTATTCAAGGCGACAATCACTTTCAGCGGCTGACCGCCTGGCTTGAGCTGGAGTCCACCGCCGAGAAAAAACAGATCGTCCAGCGACGCCAACGTGGAACCAAGGCCGACGCCGAGAAGTCTGGTGAGACACTGCTCGATTTGGTGATCACCGGACACGAGCCGGGATTGGGCGGGCGAACGTTGCTGACTCTGGTCAAACGGAATCGCACGCTACGCCTGCCGTGGAATCGGCTGCGGGTGGGGGCGCCCGTTGTCCTCTCGACGGAAAATGCAGACGAAGATTCGCGGCACGGAGTCGTTAGCGCGCGGCGCGGCGATTCGATCGAGGTCTCTGTCGATGAACGGCCCGAGGGGGATCGCTTTCGACTCGACCTGTCGCCGGATGAGATCACTCGCCGACGACAATCGGCCGCCTTGCGAACCATCGAGCAGGCGCGCGGTCGAGTAGCAGCTCTGCGGCAAGTCCTGCTCGGCGAGCGGGAATGTCGATTCGCAACATTACCGGAGTGCGAATTCTCGGCAGCACTCAATCCGTCGCAACAGGAAGCGGTGCGATTCGCGTTGGCCGCGGAGGACCTGGCAATCATTCACGGACCTCCCGGCACAGGCAAAACCACGACCGTCGTCGAACTGATCTCTCAGGCGGTCGACCGGGGCGACAAGGTCCTCGCCTGTGCGCCGAGCAATACGGCCGTCGACAATCTTCTGGAACGACTGGTCGCGGCGGGAAAAAAGGTCGTCCGCGTCGGACACCCGGCACGGGTCGATGAACGATTGCGCGACTACACACTCGACTTCCAGGCGGCCCGACAAGAGGAAATCGTCATCGTCCGTGATATGCAGCGTGAGGCGGAACAATTGTTTCGCCAAGCTGGCCGATTTACGCGAGCCAAGCCGGCCCCTGGCGCAAAACAGGAGATGCGTCGCGAGGCGCGACGGCTCAAGGCCGATGCCCGACTACTCGAGCAACGGGCTGTGGAGTCGGTGCTCGATCGGGCCGACGTCGTGTGTGCGACGACATCGTTCAACGAAGAACTGCTCGGAGGCCGTCACTTTGAATTGGCGGTAATAGACGAGGCCTGCCAGAGCACGGAACCGGGTTGCTGGATTCCTGTGTTGCGAGCCGACCGAATCGTGCTGGCCGGTGATCATTGTCAGCTGCCGCCCACGGTGCTCTCGACGGAGGCGGCCCGCCAGGGTCTTACCGTCAGCCTGCTGGAACGGCTCGTTGAACACTACGGGGACTCGGTCACCAGGCAGCTCGATGTTCAATACCGCATGCATTCACAGATCATGCGGTTCTCGTCAGAGCAGTTCTACAGCGATTCACTCGAAGCGCATGATACGGTCGCGTCGCATCTGCTTCATGATCTACCGATGATCGAGCCCTCACCCTTGACGGCCGAGCCGGTCACGTTCATCGACACAGCCGGGGCCGACTGGCACGAAGAACTCGAGCCGGACGGCGAGAGCAAGCGGAATCCGGAGGAGGGGATCTTGTTGCTCCGCAAAGTCCGCCAGCTGCAGGAGGCCGGATTGAGTCCACGCGACATCGCGGTCATCACCCCCTACGCCGCGCAGGTGCGATGGCTGCGCGAACAGTGGGATGCGGACGACTTGGAGATCGATACCGTCGACGGATTTCAGGGTCGTGAAAAGGAGGCCGTGTTGATCTCGTGTGTGCGGTCCAACTCGACGGGCGAAATCGGCTTCCTGGCGGATACGCGGCGGATGAACGTGGCCCTGACCAGGGCCCGGCGGAAGCTGATCGTAGTGGGTGACAGTGCGACGCTCGGCGGCCACACCTTCTACGCGGAATTGTTGTCGTACTTTGAGGAGATCGGCGCCTATCACTCGGTCTGGGAAGAGCAGAACGATGTTTAGTCGACGTAGCTAGACCAGTCCGACATTCCAGACCAGATTGCCACAGACTTCGCACCGCTGGCCATAATCCAACGCTCAGCCATGGCACTCGCGACAGCCAACAACCAGCGGCAGCATTGAAGCCAGCTGATTGCACACTTCGGCCGCCGCGAGCGACTCTCCAAACGCGCGATCGGCTGAATTTCTCAGTTGCCATCGCGTCGGCTTGTTATTGACGACTCACCGCGGGGCGAACATTTTCGTCACGCTTCGGCTGGTCAAGATCGTCTGCCTCGGCGACCTTGATCACATCTCGAACGTACTCGTGACAAGCTATGCAAGTTGTCAGAGAGTGCATGTATGTGAAGGAAGCTCCTTCGAGGTTACGATCAACGCCAAGACGTTGTAGCTTGGCCGCCTGACGACGAAACTCGCGGCTGTAGTGGCGATAGACCGGATCGGGATACTGCTGAAAAGCAGCCGCATCGCTCATCTTCTCCAACTCCTTCGCGCCGGTGGCGATGAGATCAAAGTCTTTGGAGACGAGCCCCTCGACGACCTTCTGACTACTCGTCAATTTGGCCCGCATGAAGATAGCCGTCTCCTTGGGATTGGCCGCCACCAACTCGTGAGCGACTGGCGCCTTAACAACCGGCTCCTTGGCCTTGGGTTCTTCAGCCGCGTTCAATTGGACGCTGGCATAGATGCCGCAGGCAACTGCGACGACTAACAACAGGACGAGGGGGTGACGGTATCGCATGACAAGAGTCCTTTCATAAAGAGGGAAGGGCAATCCATTAGATTGCAAACCGCATGCCGAGAATTGAACCAAGATTGACTGCAGTGATCTGTCATGGAGAATTCGGCACAAACTTTGCAACAGAGTTGAATAAGAGAGTCTCTTGACGACGCGGGGCGGTCAAGTGTGTGCCCTAGGGCACACTTCGGGATCGCGAGGGGCGCCTCCGCGGAGTATGAGAGTCTGTTGCTAGTAAATCGTATCGCTGTTGTCGGTCGCGGGCCGATCTATTAACAATGGCGGAGCATTTCCGTCCCTAATTGTCATCTTGACTGGAGGCGAACGAGGTCATGAAAAATTCACAATATCGCATCATCGTTATCAGCCTTGTCGTGCTCGTCGTGGCCGCCATGAACATGGTGGTTAGCCAAGCAGAGGATCACAAGCAACAGCCGAAAAAGGCGGTGGCCGGGCCGACCGAGGCCGAGGCCAGCGACGCTCAGCCGGAGGAGGGCAAGAAAGCTCCAGCAAATCAAAGTGTTTGGATGCGTGTGAAGCTCAGTCGTTCCAGCGGAATCCTGGAAGGTCTAGCGAGGGCCGATTTTGAGGCCATCAAGCAGGACACCAGCATCATGAAGCGATTCGGTCGCCTGGAACGCTGGGCACGCATTAAGAACGAAGAGTATCAGGAGCATCTGGAAGATTTTGAACAGGCGACGCGCGATTTGATGCGGCAGGCGGAAGCGGAAAATCTGGAGGGAACGACGCTGGCGTTTTTCCAGCTGACAACCACGTGTGTGAATTGCCATCGCATGGTTCGCGATCATGAAGAATTATTTGAGAAGCAGGAAGTCGAGAAGATCACCCATGTCGTCAAGTTCGACGCGGATTACTATCTTACCGGCCCCCAGCAAGGGCGACCGGCAGATGGTGTATTTGTCGATGGAACGGCGGTGACTGTCGTGAAAGAGGCCGGAAGCTATTGGGTCGTGCTCAGCGAAGATGGCATCAAAGCCTATGTCTCGGCCGACGCCCTGAAAGTAATCGCCGAAGCTGAGACCGAATCGGAATAGGGCGTCTTCTTGGAGGCCAACTCCACGCGGAGAGCATGTCGCTCTCCGCCCATTGCGAAATTGTCGATCGCCACGGTGCGCACCGGTGCGATAACATTTTGCCTGTCGGTTGCCCAGCTGCGGCGGTTATTACGCACTGCCCGACGTCGCATGATCGATCGGTTGGCGAAAGTTATCAACTCGATTCTCGCGGCGGTACCTGGATAACCTGGATCCCGTCATGAACCCTCAGGTTGGCGCGTCAGATAATCAGATAAAGGGTTGATCGAAGGGAGGACTCCATCTAGGAAGGCGGGGTGCGAGGAATTTTCAGGCAGTCAACTGTGTCCTGTATGACTCGGCGCTCACCTGTGCCTTTCGGTCACGGAGTGAGCGGAAACGCCCACCCGCCCACTCGGGTGTGGGTGTACTAACAAGAAGAGCATGTTGTATCTTCCGGGAGTGAATGGCGTGCTGTTCCATCGGAGAGTAAGAACGACGCAACCGCGAACGCTTTCCAATCTTTGTGTGCGACAAGAATACATGCATGACAGGGATGGTTATTCGCACTACCAATAAGGCATCGGACGCATGACAACGGGCCTGCTTTCGGCACATCTTCGGATGTGGTTCGTCGCAGTATCTTTCGCATCGATCGTGCTGGCCTCCAGTGGCTGCTCGAATGAAACCGACACGACTTGGAGCCTCCGCTCCGAAGTGATGGAGCTTCCGGCCACCCAGCAGCAGGCGGTCCGTGATTTCATAGGAGAGGTCCACGGAACCTACAACGATCCGCGGATGCGGACTATCAGCGACGAAGAGGAAGTCGCCGAAAGCGAAGATGATGAAGAGGATGCGGATGACGAGTTGGACGACGAGGACTCGGACGACGATCCCGGCGTCGCTTACAAAGATCTGGTCGATCCGCTGAGGCTTCAGCATGGACGCGAAGTCTTCAACCGCTATTGCGTCAGTTGTCATGGGGTCACCGGCGACGGACAGGGCCCGGCCGCCGAGTATCTGTACCCGCCCCCGCGAGACTACCGACCCGGCGTGTTCAAATTCACGTCGACGCCCGACGGAATCAAGCCGCGGCGTGAAGATATTCGTCAGGTGATCTACCGAGGCGCCAAGGGAACCTCAATGCCGGCGTTCCGCTGGCTCAGTGACGAGGACATGGAGCCGCTTATCGACTATGTCATGCTGCTCAGTCGTCGCGGAGAACTGGAACTAGCGCTGTTGCGCCTCATCGAAGAGGAGGGGTATGAGCCGGAGGATTTTGAAGACGAAGAGACTCTCGAGGAGTTTCTCGAAATGGCGAATGATGAAGTGACCACCATTCATGAACGCTGGGAGAGCGCGACCGACGACATTGTCATGCCTGCGGTGCCGATGCCGCCGGTAAGTGAAGAGACCATTCTCTCCGGTCAAGCGTTGTTCTTCGATAAGCAGCAAGGTTGCTACAAGTGTCACGGCGCCGATGGGCGAGGCGGAATCGAAGACGAAGACGCCAACTTGGACGCCTGGGGACAACCGATCATCGCGGCGAATCTCACGACCGGCATGTACCACGGCGGTGGCCGCCCGATCGATCTCTACCGCCGAATTCATTCGGGAATTTCTAGTCGGATGCCCGCCTTCGGTAATGTCTTCGCCGACGATCCAGAGAAGATCTGGCACCTCGTTCATTTTGTTCAGGCTTTTGGCGAGGGACGAGAGATCGATGCTCAAGCGCTAACCGATGATCACGAGCACTCGGAAGAGGCCGACCCGTCAGATGAAGCTGACGGGGACGACGAATAAACCCTTTTCCTCCACAATCAGGGCGATCGATGAACGTCAACGATCTAGAAAAGCAACTGGCAGAGGCTCGCAAGAACGTCTCCGAGCTGGAGTCGCGGCTATCGCATGCCCAAGAGGATACGACTCGTTGGGCGCCGACCGGTTTTTACGCCGACTACTACGCGACGACCGGTTTTTTCCTGGGCATGATCGCGGCGTTGACGAGTCTGGTGTTCAACGTTGTCGGTTCCTCATTGGTGGGACAGCACCCGCTGCAAATCATCCGTGTCTATCTGACATTTCCGCTGGGAGAACGCGCCCTGGAAATGCAAAGCGGCTTGGCCATCGCCGTCGGCTGCTGTCTCTACATCGGCACCGGAATGTTGCTGGGCATCGTGTTTCAGCTGGTGCTCGCTCGCTTCGCCCCGGAGCCGGGCGCGGTGGTGAAGCGACTGATCATTGCCTCGATCTTGGCGCTTGCCGTGTGGATCGTTTCCTTTTACGGCATTCTCAGTTGGCTGCAGCCACTGTTGTTTAAGGGAAACTGGATCGTCGAGGAAATTCCGATTCCGGTTGCCGCGCTGACCCACTTGGTTTTTGGCTGGACGATGGCGCTCGTCTTCTCCTTGGGAATCTATAAACCGAACCCGAAAGGGACCGATCACGAATGAACGTCGCGATACGTGCTGCCCAAGACGATGCTGTACCTGATGGTCTGGTCGACCGTCGTTTGGTCGCGTGGTATTACCTGGCCGCCTGTTTTTATATGTTTGTGTCGATGCTCGGTGGCATCTTGATGGCCCTACAGTTGGTGCACTGGAACCCGCTCAATGGCATCGAGTTCCTCTCACCGGGGCGGTGGCGGATGGTCCACACGAACGCGATTGCCTATGGATTTCTGGCCAATGCGTTCTTAGGAACACTCCACTGGGCCGTGCCACGCTTGACCATGCATAAAGTGGCCGCCAGGTGGCTCTCCTATTTCATTTTCGGGGCCTGGCAATTTGTCGTTCTGGCAACCGCCGCGGCGCTGGTGTTTGGTCCCAGCTTCCAAGCGCATCCCTGGATCGAGAACCTCTCGGCGGAGTGGGGCCTCGCCATGTCGCTCGGTGCCCAGGGCGTCGAGTGGGGGGAAACCCCGTTCTGGATCGATCCGCTGGCCCTCGTCGGACTGGTGCTCGTGGCCATCAACTTCCTGGTACCAATCGCGCGCTCCAAAGGTCCGATGTACGTCGCGCTCTGGTATTTCGTCGCAGCCTTCATCTGGACCATCCTCACGTACGCCATGGGCAATATTATGCCTGAGTATGTCGTGGCGGGAACCAACGCGGGAGCGATCACCGGCCTGTTCATTCACGATCTCGTCGGGCTGTTTGTGACGCCGCTTGGCTGGGGCTTGATGTACTATTTTGTCCCGATTCTCCTGCAGCGACCGATCTGGAGTCATGGACTGTCGCTGGTCGGCTTTTGGGGGCTGGCCTTCTTCTATCCGCTGCAGGGTATTCACCATTTCCTCTACACCCCGATCCCGATGTTCCTGCAGTACGGGGCGGTCATTTCGACCATCGCCGTGGAACTAGTGGTGGCCACCGTCATCATTAATTTCGTCGGCACAATTTGGGGACGGGGCAAAGAGGTCAAGACCAACATCCCGTTGCGATGGTTCTACGCCGGCATGGTGTTCTACTTCATCACCTGTTTTCAGTGTGCCTTTCAGGTCACGCTGACCTTCCAGAAGCTAATTCACTTCACCGATTGGGTCGTCGGGCATGCCCATCTGGTGATGTTCGGAGTCTTCACCATGTGGCTGTTCGGCGCCATGACCTATCTCTTCCCGCGATTGATCGGCAAGCAATGGTACAGTCGCTTCCTGTGTGAACTTCACTTCTGGTTTTCCGCCGTCGGTGTCTCCGTGATGTGGCTCGACTTGACATTTGCAGGCGTATTTCAAGGTTACTGGTGGAGTTCGCTCTTTCCGTGGGAGGTCTCGGTCGACGGTTCGTATCCCTTCTGGATGGTGCGTTTGTTCGCCGGTCTGACGATCGCGGCGGGCTTCGTCTGTTTCCTGATCAACCTATTTATGACCTGGAAAGGTAGCGAGCAAGGCGACGGGGACATCACCATGGCCCCCGCGGCCGCTCCGGTTCTAGCGTGACATAACCATACGGCCTCTAGAGGCGTCGTTTAGTTCGAGGATGAAACGGAATGTTTGAAAGTAAAGGTGGCGTGTTCTTCATCGGTGGCGTGGGCTTTTTCGCCTTCGCTTTTCTGGCCAACGTCGTGGTTCCCATGGCGATGTTCGATCGGGAAACGACGCCCGTATTGGCCTATGAAGTCGATGAGAATGGTGTCGAGCAGGCGGTCGGCTTGGTGCCCGAGAACCAGAACATTCAAAAGCAATTTGAGGAGCTTCAGCGCGCCTTCCCGGAAGCCTTTGCAGAGCACTTTGGCGACGTCAGCGATGAAAAGGCGTTCCAAGAGGCCTGTGCACAAGCCTTACGACTAGGTCGCCAGGTCTATATTGGTGAAGGTTGCTGGCATTGCCATAGTCAATTTGTCCGTCCGGTTTCCAACGAATCGAAAAGATGGGGCTCGGTTGCCGCGAGTGAAGAATACGACAACGAACTCCAAAAACCGGTTCTGTTTGGCACGCGGCGGGTCGGGCCCGACTTGAGTCGCCAAGGCGGGCGTCACGGCCACGACTGGCACGCGGTGCATATGTTCAAACCGGTTTGGACGTCGCCCGGCTCGACCATGCCGGAGTATCCGTGGCTCTTCGATGGCTCGCCCGACAAGCCCAACCGGCGAGGTTTGGCACTGATTACCTACCTGCAATGGCTCGGCTCCTGGCTTGAGGAATATCCTTACTACGAAGAACTCGAAGAGTCGAAAGGACAAGGTTACTAATATGGCCGCTAAGTCCGCCTCCGCCGCTCGCCTGCGAAGTGCCATCGTACTCACCCTGGCGGTACTGATCCTGGTACCCAGCTGTGTCGGCTTCATGCAAAAACTCCAGAAGCTGTTTCTGGTTACCCAGGGCGAGACGGCCAGCGCGTTTGCCGTGGCCCCGTTAACGAACTACCTCTTGGCCAGCTTCGGGTTTCTGCTGCTGCTGGCCTGGGCTGCCCGAAATGGCATGTTCCACGATATCGAGAAACCTAAGCACACCATGTTGGAAAATGAACGCCGACTCGACGAGTTGGGTGGATAGCCGCCCGAAACTCTCTTGAGCGGCTCTCGACGGCGAGTGGTACTTGATTGAAGCAACCTTACCGAGACACCCGGTCAACCTGGGTGACTGCGGCCAGACTTGAACCGAGGTGAATGGAAGAATGAGCGAGACACAAAGTTCCCTGGATTCTAAGTCGCCCGAGGTCGAGCATAAGCACCATCACTACGTCGGTAGCCGGATTCCCTGGTACGTGCGATTGATCTGGATCGGATTCTGGATTTTCGCGATCTACTACACGATCCGGTACCTGGTGCCGGCCCTGAGACTGGAGCTATTTTCGGTTCAGTGAGTGAAGCTGTTTCTCACGTGCCGTCGTGCGACTACTGCGGCTTACCTTTGGGCGGCTCCTTTATTGGGCGAACTCACTCTGAGGCCGAGGCGTCTGAGAAAGCGCGCCCCGCCTACTGTTGTCTGGGCTGTCGCGTCGCCTTTAGCGTGACCAATTCCGATGGCGACCTGGGACAGACGCGGCTGACACTGACCCGGCTGGGAGTGGCCATCTTCTTCTCCATGAACGTGATGGTGTTCACGCTAGCGCTGTGGTCACAGGACGTGTACAACGTTTCCTCGGCAGACGCGGCGTCCGTGGCCCTGTTCGAACTCTATCGCTACGCCTGCCTGATCTTCACGCTGCCGGTGATGTTCCTGCTCGGTGGCCCGCTGGTCACCGAGGCCATAGCGCAAGCTCGTCGCGGCCGGCCGGGTACCGATCTCCTCTTGGCCGTCGGGGTCGCCGCGGCGTTTGCCTATTCGATGGTGTCGGTCCTCCGTGGCAGTGGCCATACCTATTTCGAGGTCGCCTGCATGGTGTTGGTGGCGGTGACGCTTGGTCGATGGCTGGAGGCCGTGGGCAGACTGAAAACGACCGAGTCGCTTTCCACCTTGCAGCGACTGCTACCGGCGGAAGTGCGAAAGCTCACGGGCGAAACAATCGTTGACACGCCGCTGAGCGAAATTACTCCAGGCGACAAGATCCAAGTACTACCTGGCGAACGGATTCCCACCGATGGAGTGATCGAGCGTGGACGAGCTTCCCTCGACGAGCAGCTCGTGACCGGTGAGAGCGTGCCGCGAGTGCGCCACACAACCGACCAGGTCTACGGAGGAACCCTTAATCTCGACGGGGAACTCACCATACGCGTCACCGCGGGTAGCCGGGACGGAACGTTGGGACGACTCGAGCAAGCCGTGCGAGAGGCGGCCCTCTCGAAGGATCGCTATCAGCGATTGGCCGATCGACTGGCCGGGTGGTTCCTGCCGATCGTGATGTTAATCGCGGTGACAACCTTTCTCGTGCATACCTATCGAGGCGACTGGCCAGGGGGCATGTTGGCCGGTCTGGCGGTGACGCTGATCGCTTGCCCCTGTGCTCTGGCATTGGCCACGCCGATGGCGATCTTTGCGGCCCTGGGACGCGCCTCACAGGCCGGCGTGTTGTTTCACGATGGAGAGGCAATTCGCGGACTCACCAGGCTCCGCAAGGTCTTCTTCGACAAGACGGGCACGCTAACGACTGGCATCCCGCAGGTGGTTTCGCTGGAATGTAGCGATCCCACCATTCGGCCTCTCGCGTTGCGGTACGCCAAGGCGTTAAGCGGACGTTCGATTCATTCGATTTCCAAATCAATTCAAGCGTTTGCCAGCGCAGAGACGCAATCGAGAAGCGAGGTCGCGGATCTGACGAGCAATCCACTGACCGCTGCCGGAGAATTGGAAACGGTGCCTGGCCGCGGCCTGGTGATGAATTTTGGCTCCACGGACCCCGCCGAGGGCGCGATTCAGCGGCCTTTGAGCGAATTCCACGACGGCACCACTGTCTGTCTGGGAAATCGCCGGCTTATGGAAGAGCGAGGGTTACATATCCCCGACTCCCTGGCGGCCACGGTCAACCAGGCGAAGCAGCGACACCAACCGGTGACCTGCATCGGATGGGCAGGGGAGGTGAGGGCGGTGTTCGTCCTCGGGGAGCAGGTTCGCGATCATGTGGCGGCCGTGACCTCCCGGCTGCGCGAGCGGGGCATCGAAGTGGCCGCGATAACCGGCGATCACGTCGGATTGCCGAAGGCGCTGAACATCGATACGGAAACCGAGCTGCTGCCGGCCGACAAACTGGCTCGCATTCAGCACGCCCGCGGTGAGGGCGGCGTGGCGATGGTCGGAGACGGAGTGAACGACGCCCCGGCCCTGGCCGCCGCCGACGTGGGTATCGCAATGGGTTGCGGAGCCGATGTCTCGCGCGAAGCGGCCGATGTCTGCCTGCTCGGCGACGACTTGCGTCGGCTTCCCTGGTCCATTTCCTTGGCGGAGCGGACTGTGCGAACCATACGCCTAAATCTCGTGTGGGCCTTCTCGTACAATATCATCGGGATCGCCCTGGCGGCGACCGGCTATCTGAATCCCGTCTTGGCGGCGATCGCCATGGTTCTGAGCAGCTTCCTGGTCGTTAGCAATTCTCTGCGATTGATCGGCTGGGATGAACCACTGGTCGACTCGCCGACGCCTGGCCTTGCCGTGTTGCCGGAAACGAATCGCGAGGAAGTGCCTGCCTGTGATTCCTCGCAGGGTGCGATTCCAACTCCGCGTACAGCCCCACTGCAGGAGGCGTCGCCATGATCGAGTTGCCACTGCTATTAACCGCCGGCATATTGGGCTCCTCGCACTGTATTGGTATGTGCGGACCGTTCGCACTGACCATCGGCAGTAACGCGCCCACCTGGCGACAAAATCTAGCGCGACAGCTCGTTTACAGCGTGGGCAGAATCTTCACCTACTCGGTGCTGGGAGCCATCGCGGGGTTCTGCGCCTATCGGCTCTCCGCCTATTCGGTCGGGCTGCTGAATGTCGCTTCGGCATTGGCGATCGTGGCGGGGCTGTTCTTGATATACGAAGGGCTGCGGGCCGCGGGCTGGATCCGCCGCAGGTCGCTCGCCACGCACCAAGGTCCTTGTTTGGGAGGAACTTTCCTGGCGACCTTTCTTAACTCGCCCAACTTCGGCGGTTACTTCCTGGCCGGAGTGTTTACGGGCTTCTTACCGTGTGGACTCGTCTACGGCGTGCTGGCGTTTGCCGCCACCACTCAGGATGTCTGGTGGGGCGCGATCGCCATGGCGACGTTCGGCGTCGGTACCGTTCCGGTTATGGTTGCCACCGGAGGCGCCGGATCGCTGATCTCCTTGGCCACGCGTCGACGACTGTTTCGCGTCGCGGCATATTGTCTCATCGCCACCGGGGCTATCTCTGTCGCGCGTGGAGCAGGATTTGTCGAAATCCCAGGCTGGGTCGAACCGACCGGCTGTCCGATGTGCGAATCGGCGGAAGAAGCTTCGGCCACCGTCGGCGTTCAGAATAGCGCAGAGAAACAACTCGATCTAGAGCGTTAAGCCACGTTCAGTCGAGTGGCCCGCGAACCATCAACATAGCCAGCGCGATGGCCAGGCCGACCACGTTCAGAATGACGATCAGCAGCCCGACGCCATAGAGCGTTCTCACCCCTTCGCGTCCCTTGCTCGACTGTTTGCTGCGGCCCAGGCGGTTCATGACCACGCCGCAGACCCAATTCCAGTGAAGCATCACGTGCAGCAGGATAGCGGCCGAGAGAATTCCCAGCGTGACGAATTGAATCTCCAGCCAGTCACCCAGCGAGAGCCCCCAAAGCTGCCAGCCGGCGGCCGCCTCTCCCAGCGGAAAGATGAAGCGGACGACGATCGTCGAGAAGAGCAGGGCCAGGAAATTCAACAACAAGAAGGTATCGAGAACGAAGTTGAATTCCGTTCGGGTGAACTTCTTCGCCGGGCTCGGCGGCGGGTTCTTCGATGATGTTGGCGCGGGCTTGGCTTCCGCCGTCGTGTCGTGCATGGTCGCTAAATGGGAACCGGGGCCCGAGTCACAGGGGTAACCGTGTGGCCCACTACATCGTACATCGTTAACGAGTATGAATATCTCTTCTCCATTCTGGCCTTCCCAACAGATGGAGACAAGTCGTTGCGAAGGTTCGTAAACTGGGCCTTCGGCGCTGATGCTGCGGAGAAGCGGGTGCGGAGAATCGATCTGAGGCAATGGTTGGAGAAGCATCCCCTGCGATCGCCAACACAGAGCAGCTAGTGTCTTGAAGGCGACTTAGTGAAGGTCACTTTTTGCGCGCTTGCTACCAACGGCATTTGGTCATCTCAGATCATTCTCCCAGTCCCGGATCGGCTTGGGGGTCGAACGGCAACTCGTCGAGGTGTTGGATGTACTCCAGCGGATCAAACGGCAGCTTCTCCAAATCCAAGGGTGGTTTCTCCAAGGCCTTGATTTCGGGCGTCGCGTTCTCGATACCGGTCCACGGAATACCGTGTCGCTCCTCCTGGTCGGGATACTTCTTTTTCCAGAGTTGGTGCCTGAGCCGCATGCGGTTGAAGGGACTCTTTAGGTGGATCAAGTTGACCATCATAGGCGCCTTCTCCCGTGGATCGGAGGGGAGAAAGAAGAACCCGGCGGGAATACCGCTCGCCTCGCCGACCGGGTCTGGCGAGATCCAATGTCGTTTAAAGTTGCCCTTCACCGTGGCTCCCAGCTTGGGACCTGCGTAGATGAAAACGTAGTCACGGCGGCTATGCGTGTCCCCATTCACCAACAGCGACGTCTGATCGATCCCGTCGACGACGCGATCTTGGGGAACGTATTGCCTGGCGCCGGCCAATCGCGCAAAGGTCGTATAGAGATCGACTTCATGAATGATGTCGCCGACCAACTGGCCACCCTCGATGACACCGGGCCACCATGCCTGGGCCGGCACACGGACTCCGCCCTCCAGAAAGTCGCCCTTGCCGCCACGGAAGATCGTCTCGGCGAATCCACATCCGGGGGGCGGATTGTGGGCCATGGGGCCATTGTCCGCCATGCAGACCACCAGAGTATTCTCCGCGATGCCCAGTTCCTTGAGCTTCGCCATCAACTTGCCCACGAAAGGATCGATGTTGCCCTGCAGTCCATCCTGCAGCAGGCTGCGCGAGGTGGAGACTTTCTTCTCGGTGGGCATGAACGACGCCATCATCGGCCAATTGGCGACATAGAACGGCTTGTCCGCTTTGGTACTCCGTTCGATGAACTCCAACGTACGACGCTGGGCTTCATCGTCGATCTTCATATACGTTTCGTAGCTGTTGTCGCGCCACTGCTTCGCCTTCTCGCCCTTCTTGCCTTCGATCACCATGGCCCAACCTTTGGTGACAAAAGTGTCATCCAGCTTGTAAGGATCCGCGGGGAGCAAGTCTTCATACAAGCCGATAGTCGCGTTCGCCTGTTCGGCCTGGCGTGTCCAGAGGGAGAGAATCTGGTTGTAGCCGGTAAAGAAGGCTTCGTCGAAACCTTGGTTGTGGGCATAGCTTTCTTCGATGTCGCCCAAGTGCCACTTGCCATGAAACGCGGTGGCATAGCCGGCCTTGCCCAGTACTTCCGCCAAGGTCACCTCGCTGGAGCGAAGTCCGTGCATCTCGCGGAGCATGCCAATGTTGTACATCGCATTGCGAACGGGATGACGGCCCGTCATGCAAGCCGCCCGGCTCGGCGTGCAGCCGACTTCCGTATACATGCGGGTGAAGAGAATTCCCTGCTGTGCCATTTCATTCAAATTCGGAGTCCGCAGCCCGCGGACCTGTTGAATGGCCGGAATGCCGACGTCGCCAAAGGCGGTATCGTCCCACATAACGTGCACAATGTTGGGCGGTCGACCGTGCTTCTCGCGTAGTGCCTTCAGCTTGGCGTCGAGTTTCTCATCTTCCGCGGTCCAGCGTTCTCCGTTTTGCGCTGCGAGTATGTAGTACTCCGCATCGTGGACAATCTCTCGATCCGCTGGTTGCGCGAAGGCCGGGTCCCCGACTGCCAACATGATGCCAATGGCGATGACGACTGATTTCGGAAGGTGTCGTTTCATTTTCGTCTCTCCTAAGTAGCCCGTTCGAGAAATAACACAGACTTCGTTCCCGAAATCCTTCGGAAGTGAAGGGAGCACGGCAAGTCCGGCAATTATTCAACCTTATCAAGCGTCCGACCTCGAATCAACGAGTTCGCGCTCGAACCCGCGAACTCGGAGAAGGTTGTTCATGATCGTCAGAGAACAGGCGTTGCTGTGACGCTCAGACACACTCTTTCGAGCCGCCCATTCTTTCTCAACTCTTTCTTGCACAGTTCACCCGGCGGGAAATGAGGCGGACCAAGCGAGCGGCGACGTGCCCCTGACCTGCCGCTCGAATTCACACAATTATCTCTGTGGAGCTTAGCACAACTAACGCTGTGGAACCGCTTCGCGAAGGAGCAACTGTTCGATGGAGGCGCCGCTGGGCAGCTTGGCGAGTTGAATGAGAGCATAAGTGGACATCGCGATGTTCCCGAATGCCATGATCAGAACAAACCAGACAATTCGGCTTGTGGTCGTCCGCTCCTTGTACGCAACCCACAAGTAGAACATTAGAAAACCGAAGTACGCGTCAAGCAATGTCGCCTGGAACCAACGATCTGACAACAATTCCTGGCCGACGTTGAAGACACTGCGATCGAGCGAGGCGGTAATCGTGATTGCCAACATGGCAACCAGAATGAAGGCGAAGACAAGTAGCAAGAAGAGCTTCATGGGAGCATTGGTGAAACCGGTTACCCAGGGCTAGAACCGTCGCGGCATTATAGAAGCGACAAGTGATCCGACCAGTGCTTCGGTGGACCAATCCCATCCCACGGAACCGCCCGAAGCCTGGCGGGCTGGAGCAGCACTGGACACACATCCCGAATACTGCAGGCACCGACACGAGCGAGCCGGACCGGCGGCATGCCGCTCCTGGTCGCCCTCACCGTGTACTCTCAATTATCCGCATCCCACTCGAAGTCAGGCACTCTCTCGCCTCCCCGGCCGTCCTCGCCAGGGGTTTCGTGCATACCACTGTCAAAATAGGTCGTTACGGATTCTTCGGCCAGACATCCGGCTGCCGTCGTCCAGGCCCCTGCCGATCCGAAGCGAGCCGCCTCCCCCGCAGGTGCCACGCCACGTCTTGCGGGCAGGTAGCAGCCAGGCTGGTCACTCGTTCCACCCGGTCTGGTGCCTTGTCAGCGACGGGAGATATCAGGATCATGATGAACTCGCATCGGTCCTAACGCGGCCAATTCGGCCATGGGGCCAGCCGCTGAGGAAGCACCGCCATAGTCGGCAAGAGTCCCGGCAATGGCAGCGTTCATGGTGCGGCAGAAGAATCACCACCTGAATGTTGGCCGGCATCGAATAAACAGGACGCCAGCCACGACAGGTTCAACACCTAGGAAGAAGGAGACAAGTTATGTCACGTGCAGGAGCCGTTACGTTCAAAGGAAACCCTCTCACTCTGGCCGGTTCGGCTGTGGAAGCTGGACAGCCGGCCCCCGACTTCACGCTCCACGCCTTTGAAGATGGTGCCATGAACACCATCACCCTGGCCGACGTGAAGGGCAAGCCGACCATTCTGAGCGTCGTCCCGTCACTCGATACGCCCGTCTGTCAGGTGCAGACAAAGAATTTCAATCAGCAACTGGGTGCGCTGGGCGATTCGATCAACGCCTTGACCGTCAGCCTTGACTTGCCGTTTGCCATGGCCCGCTTTTGCGGCGCCGAGGATGTCACGAATCTTCGTTCAGCCAGCGACTATCAAGATCGTAACTTCGGCAACAGCTGGGGCATGCTCATCGAAGAGCTGAAGATCCTGGCACGCGGCGTGTTCGTGCTCGATGCGGACGGCAAGATCGTCTATGCCCAGGTCGTCACGGAAGTGGCCGAAGAACCGGACTACGAACCGGCCCTGGCCGCGCTGAAGGGCCTGCTCTAAGAAAGCGATCCCCCGACGTGTGAACGGGAGAAAGCTCGCAGACTTAAGAAGCCGAGGTGGTAGCAGCCCTGCTCGCGCCGCCTCGGCTTTTTTCTTGCGCGGCCGTGAAGATCTCTTCGGGACGCGGCTCTTGAACCGAAGTCGCCTGAGACGAAGTGGCCAGAACCGAAGCCGAGGGGAGTCCCGAGTCGGCTCGCTCAACACCCCCCAGCCTACAACTAGAGCTTGGGAATCTTCGGCCCGGTGCCACCGGTCGGAGCGATCGGCCTTCCAGCCTGCGGTCGAGGACGGGCGAGTGACGACTGTTCGACAGCAATGCCAAACGGGTAGTCCAACTCGCGCTGCGATAGATAAGCCCACGGGGGCTTGGGATTCGACTCGAGACACCGATTCAACAGATAACGGGCTTCCTTGGCCAATTTCTCACCCTTTTCGCCGGTCCGCAACCTCTCGCCCGGGATGCAGACGATATGGTTGGTAGTCAACTTGAACGTGCGATTTGCGACGCCTTGAAGCAGCGATTGGCAACAGGCCAGATACTCTCCATGTCGAACCTTCATGGCCAGCAACCGGCCGACCGTGAGATCGTACCAAGCACGCCAGCGGAGCGACTGCTCCAACTCGTATTGATTTTCCATACCGCCATCGAACTCCGCCAGGGCCTTGTCGATGACGGCCAACGTTTCTTTCACTTCTTGTTGTTGCCGCTTCAAGGCCTGCTTGAGCTGACCAGGAAACGCGGAGGGGCTGTAGTAGATCTTCTGAACTCGATCGGCGCTAAACATCTGATGCTTCTCGGTCCACCGCCTGACAAAGAACATCCGTTCTGGCGGCCGATCGTCAATCTTCCCCTCGCGCAGGATCTCCACGGCGCGCGCCACGGCGAGCCGCAGCGGCTGGAATCGCAGTTCCTTTTCGATCACCACGGCCGACCGATAATCGGGCAAGTAGCGTTGTAAGTCGTCGAGCACGAAGGGACCTCGATCGGCCTTGCGGTCGAAGATCGTGTAGCTGCCACCGGTGGCCGCCGAGAGTCGAGTCAGCGCGTAGGGGCCAAAGCCGGACGAGAGACCTTCGAGTTGCGGTCCGCCGTACCAGGCGGGCAGATTCGATTCGTCTCGATCCTGATCTTCCTCGTCCGCCCACTCCGGAGTCTCCGACTCGTACCAGTAAGGCAACTTCAATCGTGAGGGAATCGCCGACTCGGGCCCCTTGGTGACGGGTAGCCAGTAGGTTTTGTTCGTCCGTCGCTCGGTCCAGGAATGGGTGCCCATCTTGCGGCTCAACACCGCCGAAGGCCCCACAAAAGAGACACGTGCCCCAGCGTTTCGGCAACCCTGGATCGTCCGTTCCAATCGCGTCAGGTCATCGCCAGATTCATCGGTCCAAACGACGAACATGAATCTTCCTTGGACCTTCTTCTGATAGCGGCGAACACACCATTCGATGGCTCCAAATACCTTCTCGTAACCGCTTTGATCGATAGGCACCTTGCGCACAGCCTCGATGATCTTCTTGGTACGGTCGGTCGGTCGAACGATCTCCTGAACCCCGTTACCGAAGGCGACCGCCACATTCTTCAATCTCTTCTCATCCAGCGACTCGTTCTGTTTGAGTTTTTCAAAGAGCGTCGTCATCCGATCGGCGATTCGCTGACGATCGTTCACTAGGCTTATGGAAGAATCGAACAGCCACACGACCAGCAGATCGTCATCGGCCAATTGGGTCTCGATTTCGGCAAATATTCCATCGATTGCCTCGTCGGTTGAAAACGCGTTTCGCAGCTGGGGAGTGGTTGGAACCGCCACCAACGGCTCCGTCTTCGACTTCGCCTTCCGCTTGGTGCGTTTCTTAGTCTTTGGTTTGAACGACTTTCCACCCGGCACCTTGCTTTGAAAATCGTGGTCGTCGACCGAAGGTGTCAACGAAGGGAGCGGCAGATCAATATGCTCCAGCACGACTGTCGAAGAATTAGCCGACATCTGGTCGACTTTCTCTGGCGGAAGATCGACGACACGAGCCGCCACCGGTGGCTCAGCAGTCGCCGCAAAGGGTTGCGCCTCAATCGACATATCATCCACCACCTTGACCTCTGTCGGATCGTCCGCCGGGGGAATCTGCATGACTATCTGGACGCTGTCGTCCTTGATGAGCGGGATAAGAACCAGCGACAGAATGACGAACAGCGCCGCATGCACCGCCATCGAAGTGACCCACGGGGCCACGGTACGACACCCCCGCGACATCCACGCGGGCGGTGAGAACGCCCTCATCGCGATAGTCGGCTCCGCAATGTCGGGCGATGCTTCCTCAAGACCGTTGGTCACCGAATCGTCAGTAGGCGATCCCTCTCCTTCACCCGGAACATCATCTGCCCACCTCGGATCGGGCGAGGCAATCGACCTGGTGAATCGACGGTCCGGAAGATCGAAAGGGGACGGCGGATTCAGATCGTCGTCCACCAAAGAGTGAATCTTGGGCTGGATCGGTGGAGCTGCCGCTGGAGGTGGCAGCGGATGATTTGTGTCCGAGTCGCTGTACATCGGTCGGCCTACATGATCATCGAACCAACGGATCCAGAATGTTTGCCTCGTACCCGGCCGCTATTGAGCCAATAGAAGAGCCTGCACCCAGGACCACGATTCTAGCTAATCACAGTCCATCGAGGCAAGATTTCGCGGCTGATCCTGGCAGGGCAGAACAGAATTGTCAGATCTTGCTGAACTCGCTCCCGCCTGTCTTCTCGATAAGCAGAGGAGTACGAGTACGAAAAATCCCTTCTTCTCGTGAACCCCTTTGCGCGAGAGCGTGTCTCAGTAGCCAGTAACCGCTTCATTCTGGCGGACACCTCACGCGGTCCTGGTTGATGGGACGGCGACAGAAACTCCAACAACGGTTCAGGTGAAAGGAGACGAGACGTCATGCTGCGAAAATCTCGGCCTTCGCCAGAGCCCTCTTTGCGACCGACGTTATTCGATCTCTGACGCATCTAGCGGTACTGGCCGTGATCGATGCGGACGATCGACGTCCGCGTTCCCAATTCGCTTCTCGACATCGTTCGCCGAGACCGACTTGTCACGCGCTCGATGCGCGGTCACCCCGTGGCGGTTTGTCGTGCGCGCCGTCGACCGACGCCTGCGCGGTCACCTCCATGGTGTGAGCTGGCGTCGAAACCGATGTTGCGAATGAGACCTTCTTGTCCGTGAGAAATTGAGCATTGCAATCATGTCAAGTAAACAAACGAATCAAAAGCAGAAGATACACCGCTACCGGCGATATCGAACCTTGGCACGATCGTTGTCCGTGCGGATATTCGCTCACGCTGACGGACGGCTGTTGCTAGTTTCGGAGAAACCCGATTTTCAGCGTCTGCTCAAGTCTCTCTTGCGTCGTGGTACGAATCCTGAACAGGTCGCCGCGCTCTGGCCGAGCGATCTCGGGTTTGGCACCTGTTGTGATGGAGAACAAACGGAGCATGGCTTGTGTGCCCGCAGCCAGGCCCTGACAAAATGGGAACACGCCCTCAAAGTCGAAGAACGCCCCGGACGGTACGATCGACGACGCGGGCGCCAGATCGCCATGGAAAAGGAGGAGATCCAGCGACTGCGAACGCGTCTCGCCGAGGTCTATCGGTGGCGCCGTGAGATTGACGCCGGGCGGGCGCCCGAGGGTGCTCCCTTTCTGCTCGAAGCGAACGAAGAAGCAATGCTTCTGGAAGAGCTATCTCGCGTCGAAGGCGATAAACAGCTCTCCCCGTACTCGCGATGGCTGGCTCGGATCGCCTTGTGGATGTCAGGACCGAGCTCGCTGCGTCGATTCCTGGCTTCGCTAACGCCGTTGGTGCAGCCCGCGATTAGGATCTCCAACATCGAACAGGTTCGCGTCTTGCGTCGTAAGCTGCAGGTCTGGAAACGCCGCGCAGAGTGGGAGCGTCCTCGCGCGATCCACAAAGAGCTCCGGCGATTCATTCACGGGCTATCCCCTCAGTTGGTCAGCGAGTGTGGCGTTGGTTCTCGGCTGCGAGGACGGACAATCGTGGAACATTGCGATCATATGATCGATAAGTGCAACCAACGATTGTCCGCTTGGCGTGCAGACATTTCGTGCCGTGCGCCCGCTGCCCTGGCCGCGCTGGCTATCTGTGACGGAGGTCACGCGATGATGCCGCGTCGGCTTACTGATGAATATCTACGCAGCGGAAACTTCGGAAGCGTATGTCACGCCGTCAAGCGGCTGCAAGGTGAGGCAGGCAAGCCAGGCTACGACCACTTGCTGGAGATAATCGATCAAGTCGAGTTGCCCTTTGATCCGGATCAATATGAAGAGGTGCGCACGATGTTGGCCAACGGTGCCACCCAGGGGGAAGTCGCTTGGGCCCGAGAATTCGATCTGATTTCCTACTTCGATCGTCCCTGTCGTCGTCCTGCCTGGCTGCGATCGTTCGTCGAAGACATCCGTCAGCGAGGGATCGACCTGGACAGTGCGCAGTTGGAACATGTGTTGATGACCATCCGCGGGAAGAAAGACACCGCCGCCCTCGATCGTTGGCGGCGATGGCTGGGGATCCTGTCGGTCGAGACCTGGACTCCCAAGAATCGTCAACTTGCGGTTCGCGCGCTCTTCGATCTCGTCTTGCCGGGACTCCACAAACTGCAGTGTCACAGTCAGCTTCAGAGCTGGTGCGATCCTCCGCAGCCCCGTTTCAATCTTTTGATTCATGGAATGGCGAAAGAAGAGCATCTTGTTGCGATTGAGCAGCAGGGGCTGGGCGGTTTGCTCCGAAAATTGGCCGCCTATCAAGAACTGGCTGGCTGCGAATGGGAGCTTCCCAAGTCCATTAAGAAGTCGCTGACGATTGTCGCTCAGCGAAACGGGGAGCGTCATTTCTTGGCCCGGCTCGTTGACCATCGGCGGGCCACCGTGGCTCAGGAAGAGCGACTCGATTATCTCAGCCACGATAGCGCGACGGCCCATCGAGTGTCGCCATCGAAACTACGGCGGACTCTCGAAGAGGCGTGTCTGACCGCCGCCCTGCATGCGCTTCGCCAAGTGCTACGCGAGCGGGCCAGACAAGTGTGGCTCCGCCACGCCGGCTCCGAGCTTCCGGCTGATTCGCTCAAGCGACAGATCGACTTCGCCGATTGGGCCCGTCGAATGGATCCTGCCGAGCGACGGCTCCTACGCCAAATCCTCATCGCCCGCCGACTGGCTTGGAACACCTACAAGCAGAAGCTAAGAACCAATCAGGCTTGGTTGGCCAAGGCGGAATCGCGCGGCATCAATCTGGATCGGTGGCTAGAACCCGAGCCGGAAGTAACCAAACTAGCGGGCAAGTCAATGCGAATCGAAGTGACGCACGACCCCATGGAAGTGTTTCTCATGGGGACCTATTTCGACAGCTGCCTCCGACAGGACGGTGAAAACGAAATGTCGGTGCTAGCCAACGCCCACGACGCGAATAAGCAGGTCCTCTACATGATCGATTCGCTGGGCAAGATTCGCGCCCGGCAACTAGTCGCAGTGTCGAGTGATTTCAAACTTGTCGGCTTTCGCTGCTATATGGCCATCGACCACTCCGACGAGAAGATCGTCGATGAAACTCTAGCGGCCATGGCCCGATATTGTGGTCGCTGGGCTCGACACTCGAATCTCAAGTTGGCTGACACCGGCGAGCCGGAGGAAATCGCCGATCACTTCTGGTACGACGACGGCACTTGGGAGTGGCACCGTGCGGCCCGGCTGGCTTGGGAGGAAGAGAACTGCCGACTTCCCCCCCCCTTTCGACCAGCGCGATTCAGCCGGAGACGGTCGATCGGGCCACGACCGCCGTCGCCTTGGTGTGATGGCGCCTTCCCTCACGAAATCAAGCGTTGCATGGCATGCAGCGCGATTCCGGTGCGAAATGCCGCATCATCGCCCACCACCTAATTTCTCGACGTCGGATTAGAATCGACGTTCCAGTTGCAACAGACCGCCGTGGAAGAATGTCGTTGTGTAGTCGAAGGCAGCCGTCTGCGCGAGATTGTCCGTCACCGAGACCTGATTGGCACTGTTCAACACGCCGTCGAGCCACAGAGCTTGATAGCCGCAGCGGACGGACCAGACGTTGTTGAAGTCATACACCGCGACCAATCCCATCTCCCCCAAGAATGCGACATGATCGTCGTCAACCCAAGGCTGCTGATTGCCAGGCACCATGGCCATGACTTTGGAGTCGTTGGCGTAGACCCCAGCCTTGATAAACCCTTCCAGAGCGAAGTTTCGACCGTTGTCATACAGAATGTGCTCGATTCCCAGCTGGAAGCCGAAGAGGTCGTTGTCCACGCTCCACCAGAACTGATCCGCGCCAAAGCCGAAGTCGAGATCTTCGTCCAGACTCACGTAGCGGAAGCCGGCCAGCAGCGTCGTGCAGCAACCCCAGAGCGTCCTGCGAAAGTTGATCTCAAAGCTCTGAAATTCCGTCGTGTAGTAGGCATAGTCCATCGTGTTACCAACCGGAATATTCGGATTCGTGGCAAACACCGGGTTGGTCAAACCGCTAGCCGAGTGCAGGTCCTCCCACGGATTGATCCACATATAGCGGAATTCGACCGGGCACCAGAATCGAGGGCTGTTGAGAATCAAAGCCGCTTCCAAGCCCGGCTCCCAATCCATGTCGAAGTCGCTGGCGCTAAAGGCCACCGGGCCGGCACCGTTGTTGTCGAGGACAATGGGCACGTTGTCGGGTGACTCCCGCGTCATATAAAGCATGCCGAAGCGGCCGGTCAGCCAGGGGAGGTTGCAGCCTTCGTCGTAGTCGATTTCGCCCACGTCTTCGTAGACGTAGTCGCCCTCTTCTTCGGCCATCGCAACGTCGAGGCTTGTCAGTGGAGAGTCACTATTGCTCGCAACTCCGTCGTCCTCGGCGCCAACCGCGGAGAAGGTCAAGCAGGCTGAGAAGAGTGCGCTCGCAACGACCGTGGCCACCGTTTGCCCATATTTCATCGTAATTCCCCGCCCGTTCGTTAAGTGCAATGACTCGAAACTCGCAGTGCTCGCACTGCGGACAGCTTGATTGACAGGTATCGATCACATGTAGTCAGAATCGAATGGCTCGCGTCATCAGAAAATATCGACGCAATCAGTAAGGTCCTTAACACAGTCGTCATTATCGGAATGAATTGGCCCGGTGGACGTAACGGTTGTTCCAGTCACGAAAGAGAGGTTACTCAAGTCAACTCGACAGTATCGCCAGGGCAGGGGAGCCTGGCAAATTTTACCGGTTGCGTGAAGTGACAGCACGGCCTCTCAGCCGCGCTGTCACCGCTACTACACTGTCTCTGCGACGGGTGCGCGATCCAGGCAACTCTTCCGATGGCCTGTCAGCCTTATCGCCGGCCTTTCATTGCTGGTCTCCTATTGCTGGTAGTTGCGGAGTTTTTCCAGAGATTCCAGTTCGCTTTCCAATTGTTCATCCGCAAACGGTGCGGCCGCTTCACCGGTCACTTGGCCCGGGGTTGCCAGCACCAAGTTACGGTCAAACTCGATTCGATAGGCGTACTCTACGGCGGCGGCATCCTCGCCCGCGGCGCCAGCTGGCACTTCCACCTGCCAGCGGAGAATACCCTTGGGTTTCTCGCGGCGCAGGTAGAAGGAATTCTCACTGAGTTTGTCGCTCATCTCACCGAGCGTAACGCGAATCTCCGATTCCTTTAAGGAATAGGGAAGTCGGTCGAGAACGCGCACGTCGACCGCCTGTGTCTTGTAATTTTCGATGATCAGTCGGTAGGCGAAGGAGAATTCACGGTTGCCACCTTGCACCGCTTCTTCCTTCTTGACCAACTCTCGTCGGGTGCGAAGCTGCGGATCGGCACCGAGCCCCAGCACAAACGTTTGCCCTCGGGTGATCGTCGGAATCTCGGTACGTCCCACAAACCGACCATCGAGATAAACGCTGGCCGGACCTCTCAGAAAATCCTGATCACCGGAATTAACGAGTTCCGCTTCGCGGAAGACATAGTTGGTCAGGATCGGCGTCGCCACATGATAGATGTCCGCATCAAGCGTGGTACCCATGATTCGCACAATCTGCTGATCGCTGCGACTCTCCATGCTCACCTGGCCGCTGAGTGCATAGCTCAAGCTGGGGCCGTCGTCCTCGGAGACTCCTTGTTGCAGCGAATGGAGCATCTCCTGGCCAGCCAGCAATTCGATTCCCTGATAATCGTTGGCAGCCGCATTGAGCCCCAGACTCATTTGTAGATTGTCTCCCAGACCGATCGCCTCGCTTTGCGATCGCTCGGCTTTCCTGCGTCGCCCCTTAATCGACTTCAGTTGTTCCTCAAAGTTCATCGACGACGACGGCAGCGATGATGACCGTGCAGAGGTCTGCGATGCCGCTTGCAGTGTCAGATGGAAAGGTGCCAGTCCCGGCCCCTTGGCGGAGAGCGCCGGCGACGCGGTGGAGAGCGTCAGCGCCACATCGTTCCAGTCTTCGCCGCTCAGCTGCCTGACAATCGCATTGTATTCCACGCGGATCTTCTCTCCGCCAGGTTGGCCGCGGAAGTTGTACGAGGGGGACCAGCCACAACCAGAGACCAGGTAGCTCAGGCGAATGCTGCTCTCCTGCTCTTGATCTTTGACCAGGAATAACACCGCCTCCCGCACTGTCTTCGACGAACCGGCGGCCAGCTCCTGTCGCTGGCGCTGCAAGAGCACGATCTCGGCCTGCAGTTCTCTCTGTCGCCGATCCAGCTCCAGGATTCTCTCGGCGGCCGCTTCTCGGGCCTCAAATGAGAATTCGGTGATTCGCTCCAGGGTCTCCGCGTCAAGAACGCCCTTGGTGAGTTCGACCTGGGCCGTCGGCGCGACGAAGTTATCGAGATTGTCGAGGTAGGCGATTCGTTCTGCTGTAACCTGGCGCAGCGTCTTGGTGGTCGTCAGTGCGTTGACCTTCTCGGCGATCTTCTCATCCAGGCTGCGGAGTTCTTCTCGCGGCTCCTCACCGACCGCTCGAGTTCGATAACGCACGGCGCGAACCTGCACCGCCTCGTCCGATTCGGCATACAAGCTGGTGCCCACGATCTGGGCCGGGAGGTCGCTGACAACCAACTCCAAATCGCCGGCGCCGGCGGCCAGGGGAACCTCGCGCGTGACGAGCGCCTGACCTCGGTAGAGGGTCACGTCGGTGACCTTGCCGGAGGTTGTTTTTTCGGCCGCCTCGGCCCTCAGCATCGGCAGGGTCGCCAGCGAGAGAGTCACAAATAGGGCAAGACGCTTAACTGAAGTCGGATACATCACACACCTCCCATTCTGATAGATACCTCGAGCGGATCATTTCCGCTTCCCCGCGGCGCGGATCGCGCGCAACAACTCTCTTAGACGACGCCACCGGGGATATCGTTCCCTCGCCAAGTTGCGGCCTGCGAAGATTGCCCACTGTCGAGAACGGCTCTCCCACCAGGACGTCCCACTGCGGGAATTTTAAGAACTCGGGCCAGGCACTGCCACGCGGCCAAGGGCAGCTTCCAAGAGCGCTCACCCCCTGGCCAATGCCCTCGCCGCCCGTCTTGAGGCCGGTTTTCCCGAGGACTCGCCCCCGATCGGGGCCGGCCGGCGGCGATTCGTCGCCGCCGAGTGTGACGATATTGTTACGCACCTTTTACAAGTCCCTGACAGAAGCTTCGTAAAGAGCGGCAATTGGGGTCGGTCGCAACCACTTGGACCGGGTCTGCCGAGCCGTTAGACTCGCAGATAGTCGTTCGAGCTGTTTCGTCAAGTCTGAGGAGATTGGTCATGGCCACCGTCGCTGAGCAAGATCTGTTGTCCGAGGTTCAGTCGTTCCTGTCGCGGAGTCCCTTGCAGGCCGTTATCGGCGGCGAAGAAGTTCCTTCTTCCAGCGGCGCCACCTTCCAGACCTGCGATCCTGGCTCCGGCGTGTTGCTGGCCGAGGTCCACGACATGGCGGCCGAGGATGTCGACCGGGCAGTCGTCGCCGCCCAGCGAGCCTTTGATGAAGCTCCTTGGGCCCGCTTGCCGGTTAACGAGCGGGGCGTGCTGTTGCATCGCCTGGCGGACGCCGTCGAGAAACACAAACCGATTCTGGCCCAGCTCGAATCGCTCGACGCGGGCAAGCTTCTGGAACAGGCGGAAGGGGACATCCAGAACTTCATCGATACGATTCGCTACTTCACCGATCTGGCGCAAAACGTTCAGCCGCGAATCGCGCTGGCGGTCAAGGGTGTCGAGGCCGCCTCGGTGCATCATCCCTGGGGTCCGTGCGGATTCATCGTGCCGTGGAACTTTCCCTTCCTGCTGGTCGGCTGGGGGCTCGGTCCCGCGCTGGCCGCCGGCAATACGGTGGTCGTGAAGCCGGCCGAGGACACGCCCCTTTCGGCGCTCTACCTGGCCCATCTGGCCAAGGAAGTCGGCATTCCCGATGGGGTGATTAACGTTGTGCCGGGCGTCGGTGAGACGACCGGGGCCGCACTGGCGGGTCATCCCGGCCTCCGTCGGATGTCGTTCACCGGTTCGCCCGAGGTTGGTCGCCTGGTGGCGGAAGCGTGTGGCCGCAATCTGACACCCGTCAAGCTGGAACTCGGTGGCAAAGGCGCGGCGGTCATCTTCGACGATGTGGACGTGGCCGATACGGCGCAGAAGCTGGTCGATGCGATTACCTTCCACACTGGGCAGGTCTGTTGCGATGCGACCCGCTGGCTCGTTCAGCGTGACATCTACGACCAGTTTGTTGACGAGTGTGTGGTGCGACTCAAAGACGTTCAGGTTGGCTATCAGCGCGAGCCCGGCTCGCAGATGGGCCCGGTCGTGAACCAGACCCAGCTGCAGCGGGTATTGGGTTACCTGGAACGAGGTCAGGCGGCGGGCGCGGAAATGGTGCTCGAAGGTGGTCAGGCAGAAGTCGCCGGTCGCGACGGTTTTTATGTGAAGCCCGCTTTGATGGCCGGTTCGCTCGATAACGTGGCGGCGGTGGAAGAGATCTTTGGGCCGGTCGCCTACCTGGCGCCGTTTGAAGACGAGCAGCAGGCGGTCCAGCTGGCCAACGCCACCGAATATGGTCTGGCCAATAGTGTCTGGTCGGCCGATCTGGGACGTGCTCGTCGTGTGGCCGAAGGCATGGACGCGGCCAACAGTTGGATCAACGCCCACAACGTCTTCGAGCATGGCATTCCTTACGCCGGCCGGAAGAAGAGCGGCCTGGGCGGGGGTGTTAACTCGATCGAGGTGCTGCTCGACTACTGGTGGCAGCAATCGGTCGTCCGCCCACTGTAATGCGGCAAGTTTCGGCTGCTGTGGCAAGGTCCGGTGGAGTACGGCTCCGCTGCGCCAGTTGCTATTCGGTTTCGACTGCCCGTACGTGCCCACGGCCCCTGGCTGCTCCCTTGGTTCGCTTTTTGTTCGGCGGTTGTCGCGAAGTTGTTCGCGATTTTTCTTGAAGTAGTTCGCCCGGCGCACGACCGCCGTTCGGCGCTGCTGGCGAGTTCTGTTGGATTGCCAGTCGGCGTACGGTCAAACCGCGATCGGGCGGGCGAACGTCCTCGTGAGCCGTGGTGAATTATTGTGGCAATAGCATGGCAATCACGTGCCGGCTAAACGGCGATCGGGAGAGCGAACGTCCTCGTGAGCCGCGGTTGCTTGTTGTTGTAGGGCGGTCTCCCGACCGCCCTACCCATTACCTCTTGTTGTGTGATGCATTCTTGTTGTGCGGTGGTCTCCCGACCGCCGCACTAGGCGGCAACTGGAATACCCAAGCCCAACCGCCGACCAACATAGCAAATACTGTTCAAATGTCAATATCCTAGAATCGTCCACTTGGCGAGTTGCCTTGGCGCGCTATCGGGCATCGGCTTTTCTTGTCGCTGAATGCTCCCGCATTCAGCCTACTGATCGCGGAGCGATCAGCGACAATATGCGCTGGCCGCCTTCTTACAAACATAACGGGGAGAAGACAGCCGGCACGTTTTGGTTTCTCCTCCCTGCCGCGTAGTGGGCTATCGCCGTGGCGGCCCGTTTCCTGGGGGCGGCCGCATTCGACTACTAATTGATTTGACAGTTGGGCAGTGCTTCGACCAGCGATTGTATCTGCTCGTCGCTCAAATCGAGTTCGCCCAGAATCAACACTTCGAGATGCTGGAGCCCGAGCAGCGGTGAAATATCCGTGACCTGCGTGTTTCTGATATCGAGCCAGGTGAGTTCCGTAAGTCCCGCCAGGGGGGTCAGGTCTTGTACCGAGGTGTCACCGACATCGAGCCAAGTAAGCTCCATAAGTCCTGCCAGGATGGTCAGGTCTTGTACCGAGGTGCCGCCGAGATTGAGTGCGCTGAGATTCCGCATTCCTTGGATCGGAGTCAAGTCCTCGACCGACGTTCGCTGCAGGATGAGCCCCTCAAGATTGGTCAACTCGCTCAAGGGCGACAGGTCCTTAAGCGGCATGTCACTGAGATAGAGCCAGCGCAGCGTCCGGAGCCCTGCAAGTGGCGACAGATCATCGTCATTCACTCTCTCGAGCGTCAATGACTCAATCTGTCCCAACACACTCAAGGGCGACAGATCACTTACAAACGGTGAATCAACACGCAAGATCTTGATACACGCAACTCCCTCGACCGATGACAAGTCCTTCGTCTCCCAATCGGTGAAGGCTACGCGGCGGGGCTTCCCGCCAATCCACGGTTCGAGCCAGCGGTCCTCGAAATAGACATAGCCGCCTGCTTTCTCGACCTGAAGCACTGCATCCGAGTATCGAGATGCTTCGACAAACTCCCAGACGATGGCTGCAACCACCAAGATGGAGACCAGTCCCAGCAGGAGCTGCTTCCAAGTCAGAGATCGATTCCTGAGCAGTTTCATTGTCATCGAACAGGTCCCAAGGAGCCGGGCGTGAGAGGATGGAGCGGTAGGGTGCGTGCTCGCACGCACCAACCTCCAAAGGATTCGGATAAACGAAATGGTGGGTGCCAGCACCCACCCTACGCAACTGAAATTGCGGCGTCTTGTTCGAGTCGAAACCATCATGATTGTCGATCGCCAGCCCCTTCGGCTCGGCCGGAGCCTCGCCCTCCCATGAGGAATGGCTGTGTGTCGCCTGCTGCCACGGGTAACTCGCCACCAGTGTAACACGCATCCGGCGCGTCGCACTTCCCTGGTTGGCCGGGGAGTGGTGCTCATAGGCCAGCTGGAGCACTGACGGACTAACTGCCAGGTGGGAAGCGGCGGGGGCCTCACTTACCGATTGGCTCCGGCGTCGCCAGTTTCGGATTCGCGGGTCTAGGGCTGCTGCGGCTTCTCCGTAGAGTCGTCCTCTTGCTGTTCGCGTGACGCCATCCGCGCCACGAAAGGATCACGAACCATGATGGCATTATCTTCGCCGTTAGCTATCGTCTGAATACGCCCTTCAATCTTGAAGTCCGCTAACTCAATATCTTCAGAAACCTCGATCAACGCCGACCAGGTAGCTAGGTCGTAATGAACTTCCACCTCGGGGTTCTCCCAGACGTCCGAGCGAAGAATTTCTGGCTTCTCCTTCGACTCGAGCTCCTTCTTGATGTGATAGCTCTCCGAAGGCTCAAGCCGGAGTCTTGTGGGCGGAGGGCCGCCCGGCTTCTGAGTGATGGAAACAATATCCCAATCGGGTTTGATGGTCGCCGTGATGACCAACTTGACCACGTTCTCCGCATGTGGTTCCAGGTGGGCAGAGATGACCACCGGCGGCTCCTCCTTGGGCAAATCTTGAGCAGCCTGTTCATCGATGCCCAACAAAGCGCCCGCCATACACAACTGAAGCAATACGAACATCGGTCTTGGACCCTCGTTTGTTATCTGTCTTGAAGATTGCTATTCGAGTCCGCCGTACTGAGGATCCGTGGGAAATATCGCTACCACCGCTGCTGCCACAGGTAGCTCGCCACCAGTGTAACACGCCGGCAGAATGATGCCCTAGTTCGTTGTCAATGCCAAGAAGAACCGACTGGAGTGTGGCACCGAGCCCCGAGTGAGCCCAGAGAGCACACTTCTCTTCTCCTTCACGGCGGGGCGCGTCGAGCGGGCACGTCAGCGGTTATAATCGGGTTGCTATCGGGGGACGTCGCTCACATATCGACAACCGCCCCTGCGAAGAGAAGGATAACCTTGGAACACCGGTTGGAGAAACGTGCCGATGAATGCCAGTATTCATGACCTGATGGTGCCGCAAGTGATGACCGCCACCGCGTCGCAAACCGTGCAGCACATTCGCGACGTGATGCGGGAACACAATGTGCATGCCTTGCCGGTCGTCGATGCGGAGCACCAACCGGTCGGTATTGTCAGCGCAACTGATCTGCTTAACGGGGCCGCCGACGGGGCGCCGGTCAGTTCGATCATGAGCCGTAAGGTCTATACGGTTCCGCAGTACTCCGGTCCGCACATCGCCGCCAGAATGATGCGAAATCATCATATCCATCACCTGGTCGTGACTCACGAACAGAAGGTGGTCGGCATTCTCAGTTCCTACGATCTATTGCGACTGGTTGAAGATCACCGCTTCGTGATGAAAAACGCCCCTAGCGACTCCAAGAAGAAGGGCGCGCGAGGCAAGGTGGAATTCAGCTAGTCTCCCGATGCGGGAATTCTACGCGCGGCGCCGCCTGCCAGCGGTCACCAGTCCCAGCAGCGCAAGGGCTGCCAGCAGCAGCGTCGCCGGTTCTGGCACGGCGGGGCCCAACACGACCAGATCGAACGGCACCAGCGGGGCGCCGAGTCCGGTGCTGACCGTGTTTTCCGTCAACAGGGCCGAGAGACCCGCCAGATCGAGACCGGTCGGAAAGACCAGCCCGATACTGCCGTCGTTGGAGCTGAGCGCCGCTTCGGCCAACTCGGTCGGCAGACTGGTCGACACGCCGCCCAGGATTGGGGTATGTCCGCCGGCGAGAAACGCGCCGGCGCTCTTGAGCGAGTAGCCGATGATCGAGCTGCCGTCGACGTCCAAGATCACCTCGCCGGTCGCGGGGTTGTAGATCAAGTCGGGAATCGCCGGATCGCCCGCCGCCGCCGGTGCCAGGGGCCCTTCGTCCGGTAGCGGGCCGGTGAAGGCGCCGAACATCAGCAGAATGTCGCTCACGTCGACATCGCCGTCCCCTTTGACGGCGGTGGCATTGGCCAACTCGACGTCGCCCTGTTCGCGGGTTCGATTGAACGTGCCCGGCCCGGTGAAGTTGGAGAAGGCGGTGAGAATGTCGCCCGCGATATCGACATCGCCATCGCAGTCGGCGTCGCCGCTCTGACAAGTAAGCGCGAAGATCTCGCCACCGATATCGACGATGAACAGGTTGCCTTCACTATCCTCGCCAAACGAAGCGATGCTGTTGAGCGAACCGACATTGGGAGAGAGCAGGGGGGTCAGGTTGGTCAGATTGGTGACGTTACTGCCGTCGAAGTCGCCCACGGCCGAACCGTCGAACTCGAAGCTCCAGATCTGGTTCGAGATGAAATCGGCAAAGACATATTGGCCCTGCAGCTCGTCGATGGGACCTCGATAGACGTAACCGCCGCTGACCGAGTTGCCTTCGAAGGTATCGAAGCCATGCTCATAATCGTAAATCGGTTCGATGGCGCCCGCCGGGGCCGGGCCTCCGACACCAGGCGTGGCGATGGTTCCTTCCCGCAGTCGCCAGCCGTAGTTTTCTCCGCCGATACTGGTAGCCGGCTGGAAGTCGATCTCTTCGCGTTCGCCCTGACCGACATCGGCGATATAGAGGTCGCCGGTAGCGCGATCGAAGCTCGACCGCCAGGGATTCCGCAAACCATAGGACCAAATCTCGTCCAACGTCGCCGCGTTGCCATCGACGAACGGATTGCTGGCGGGAATGGCATAGTTCCGTTCGGAATCGGCGGGAAAGTCGTCGCCGTCGACATCGATTCGCAGCATCTTGCCTAACAGGGTGTCGAGAGACTGGCCGGCGTTGTCCGGATCGTTGCCGCCGCCGCCGTCGCCACTGGCAATGTAAAGATAGTGATCGTTATCGTTCGCGGCATTGGCAATCGGGTTGAACCCAATCCAACCACCGTTGTGATTTCCGCCCGTCTGGTCAAAGGTGAGCACGGTCGTCTCGGTCACCGGATCGGCCGAGTCGGACGTGGTGCTGGTATAGCGGCGGATGTGCGTCTGGAAGTTATCCTCGTCATCGACGTCGGTCGTATTCACATAGAACTGACCATTCGTTTGAAAGTCGGGATGGAAGGCCAGCCCCAACAGCCCTCCCTCACTCCGCGAGTCGAGATCCGGCACGGTGATGAAGGGCGCCGGATTGAAGGTACCGGTCCGCAGATTAAAAATATCGATCACGCCGGTCGACTTCTCCAGGACATACAACCGGTCAGGATCGCCCGGCGCGGCGGTGACATACAGCGGAGCACTGGAGCCGGATGAGATGCGCGTTGTTTCGTAGGTCTGAGCAAGGGCGTTGGTGTGGGCGGTGAGGCCAAGAAGAATACCAAGCGAGAGCGACACAGCGCGCAGCAGGCAGCGGTTCATGACACGATCTCCAGAGTGAGGGGCGAAGAGTTGACGGAGGGATGCCGTCATGGGACAGACCTTTCGGTCGGCCAGGTCCACGGTCTGAGCCCCCGTTCAGATGCCAGAATGGCGTGACCTGGGAATATCCGATCATTTTCCCCGTTGGCCGCCTGGTTGTCCAGTTTTTTGTCGCTAGCACGGCGATCGCCGCACGATAGCCGGGGTTAGAAGTAGGGTGGCAAGGCGTCGAGGGAGTAGAGAGAGGGGGGTAAGAAAACGCGGCCGAATCCCTGTTGGAGACTCGACCGCGTCATGATCTTATTCAATTTTCTAAACGGGCCACGTCGTCGCCCGCCTCGACAAGTCGCAACTACTCCTTAAGCAGCTGACGATCTTCATCGCTGAGGATCTTAATGGCGACGGTGGTCGTCTTACCATTCTTCTTTCGAAGCCGCACTTTCTTGCCCATCAGCTTGACGAACTCGGCTTCGATTTCGTGCTTGCCGTCTCGGGTCTTCCAGATCCGCATGCCGAGCCCGGCCGCTTCCGGACCGCTCGGTGCGGGCGTCGCGCCAAAGACGAGATCCGCTTCCGCTTCGGCATCTTGAGTCGTGTCCGCTTCGTCGTCGCCAGCGCTATCCGAGGAACTGTTCTCGGCCAGCGAGGACGACTCGGCGTCCGCTCCACCAGTCTCACCGTCGAACTGACTCAAGAATTCATCGTCGAGCGGTTCGCCGATCATCTCCTCGTAGTTCTCTTGGACGTATTCAAAGACCGGGGTATTCGCGTTCCGAGCCATGATGCCTTGCAGCGCGGTGGCGGCCAACTTCTGGCCGTTGCGCTGCTTCAGCTTGACATTCACTTTATCGATCGCTTCCGCTTCCTTGATAAGTTCTTTCGTCTCGCTATCACGACGATGCTTCTGCATGACGCCAACGATCTCGGACTTGATCAAGGGCATATAGACGCGGCTGATAAAAGCCAGCTTGACCGCCGCCTCGACATCCTCGGAGTCTTCCGAAAGACGCTCGCTGGCCTCTTTCATGTCCTTGCGGCATTCCTCAAGCAAGGTCGTGACAAACTCATCGGCCTCCAGGGCCGGTTTGGCATGGCTGCCGAGTTCGCCAAGTTTGCCAACTTTCATCAGCGGCTTGAGCGTCTTCACGGTGGCGACCATGTCGCCCTGTTCATAACTCTCTTTGGCTTTGTCGACCAAGGTTTGGAGTTTCTTGGCGTTGGCAACCGGGAACACGCGACCGGCGGTCTTGAGATGCTCCTTCATGAATTTTGGCAGCTCTTCGCCATGAATCGCGCCACTCTTGCCGTAGAGCTGCTCGCCATCGGCGCGAATAACATAGATGTAGGGAATTCCATCACCCTGGACTTCGTACTTGGTTGCCCAGACCTGCCAGTCATCACCAATCGTTTCGACCTTCAGTGGCACAAACTGTGCCACGAGCGACTTGATCTTCCGGTCGTTGTTGAGCCGGGAGATCAAATTCGCACAAGGGCCTCACTCAGCGGTTCCGGCGACCGCCAAGATGGGGGCCCCGGTCAACGCCGAGGCTTCGAGCGCCTCGTCGATGGTGAGCTTCCGCTTCTCCGGTCGCTCGTCCCGCGCCATGGCGTTGGTCGCCAGGCAGGTAAACGCGATTACGGAAAGGCCAATTGAAATCGTAAGTTTGCGAGATGTTGCCCGCGCCATGACTTGCCTCCTATGGCTGATGACGGCGATGTAGTCTGACTATAGAACATTCGTAAGAGCCGGCCTGATCTTGGTCGTGTCCGGGACTTGAACACGCCGGGGTGGCCATCGAGCTACCCCGTCTGCGAGCGCAAGTCCGTCAGATCGAACCACCACGGCCACATCACGTCCAAGGATGTGACGACCGTGGAAACCGTCGGATGAGCCCGTTTGGCGTGGCCGACGGCCCGATTTCAACCGCAAATCGCCGAGAGCCGTAGGTGCAGGCCCGGCGAATACTCTTAAGTGCCCCCTCTGCTGAGGATGCCCTACTTGTAACAAGATTGGCCGAAGGAATCAAGTTTGCTAGCCCCGCTGGAGAATCAGGGCGAAATCCAGATCCTGGGCAGAAGCCCCGGCCGAGGACGCGTCAGTGTTCCTACAGCGAATATCCGACGCGATTTTGCTGTTGTTCCGCCCGTAGTCGGAGGGACTCCGGGAAAAAGGCAAAGTGGCTTCCCTCAAGCTATCCCCGAGGCCAGAGAACGAGCTGTGGCGAAGCCTCGATCAGGGCGTGAAGCTGACGTTAGACAGGCCAGCCATCTGTGCTCATCGATGCCGCGATCGCTCTCACCTGACTCGTCTTAGCTGGACGCGGCCTCGATCGCCAACACGCGTCGACGAAGGTCATCATATCGCCGATCAACGGCTTCATCGCACCCATTCTCAATGCAGTTTAGAAGCATCCGCACGTGTTCGGTCTGACGTCGGTGGAATACGCCACTTTCTATTAGGTCCATCGAGCATTCTGCCATTTCGATATTCTCGTTGACGGTCCGATCATCGTGATGAAACAACTCTTCATATCGACGACGACGCCATGCGAGATGATGTTGACGATGGCGACAATCGATGCACCTGACGCAGTCAGAATCCAAGACAAACGCTAGTGTTTCATACCAGTGTTTTTGTTCTTCAGCGAAGAAGATGAAGGGTCGGTCACATTCGACACATTCCCGATTGAGATCGAAGTAGTAGAGGACCGGTACTGGTGAGAATGACTGTCGTTTGAGATCGGCCTCAACGGCGGTCCCATCGATCATGTTGTCCGAGATGTAGGTCGTTTGACGGTAACCAAGTGGAACTTTGCCTGGCCGGACGCCTGTGAAACGAGGCCCGCGTCCGAACCGAGGGTGTTCGACAAAGTCTGAGTAGTCGCCCGCCTCGCAA
>Ga0180437_10000391_pt1 | contig 85816 bp, 129 predicted proteins | sample SS_ome_4_FD_132410 | JGI IMG/M metagenome (GOLD analysis project Ga0180437, IMG submission 132410) | Hypersaline lake sediment archaeal communities from the Salton Sea, California, USA - SS_3_D_1 metaG | ecosystem: Environmental > Aquatic > Non-marine Saline and Alkaline > Hypersaline >...
ATCCTCATCCGTCCTGTTCTTTGGCCTTTTGGTTCGTATATGCCAATCGCCAGTAATCAGTGGTTTCATAAGTGATGCTCTCAATTGTCTGGGTTGGATATGACGTGGGGATATTTGTAGTTCAACAAATGTTTTATCTCATGGCCAAGTGTATCAAGGCTGAAATTGTTTGTGACCCATATCTGCCCATCCCTTCTTGCAACGCCAATCGGATGATCGAATTGCGGGAATAATTCTTGAAGCTCTTTTGCAGATACGATGTGGATTTTTACATCTTCAAGGTGTAGTGTTTCATCGGTTTTGTTTTTGTACACTTTATATGGCTCTATTTGTTTTTCATTCTTTTCCCTTTTCTCCTTTCGATCACGGATGTGAATGTACATGTTGAGTCTTTGCTCCATCTCACCTGCATAATTTTCGACATTGTGGTTTGGAGAAAGCCAATCATTCGAATCTCTGATGCCGTTGAATGTCAGCACTTGCCCCGTATTCCCTATCGATACCATACATACAGCAATGATGATGATGAGGCAAAAAAAGAATAGAATTATTTTTACAGCATTCATTTTTCATCCCCCTTTCAGACCGCGAGTCGATTGGCCGCATATTGGACAAATTTCGATCTCGATTAATGTCTGATTGTATCGTTCTTTCAACTTTTTTGCTCTAATCCGCAGCATTTCAGAACGTCCAGATAATGACTCTATATGTTTTAGTGCATTTTTTATCTGGACAATTCTTTGTTTATTCTCTGTGACGTTTTTTATCAAAGAAAGGACGTGTTTTGCATCGTCTTCCATTTCCAAAACGTCTTTCAATGCTTTTTGCTTTTCCAAAAAAGCATAGTACTTTTTTAGTATTCCATTCAATTCCTCGAACTTCGATTTCAATTCAAGGTATTTATCGAGTTTGGACTTCACGGAAAGAAATATGTTTTCGACAGTGAGCCAATCTTTTATCTCATCGAGAATTTCCTCATTCTCCGTTATCACATCAATGATTGTTTTGAGTTCTTCTATTTTGGATTTCTTTGCATCTACGGAATCGAACAGCTTCTGGACTTTTTCGATGTCTTCGTTTGCTCTATTCACCCATCCCAGAAGATCATAGTTCTTTTGATTTTCCTCAATGTCTTCCTCAATACTCGCTTTTCGCCTCTTCGTATCGCTTATAATCTTATCGACCCTTTTGAAATAGATATCGATTGCTTCATTGCCTACTGCCTTGTTCAGCATTCTTGCCACTTCGCCAGGCGATTTCTGAAAGAACAAATAAGGATCGTCTTGCGATTTGATATTTATGTCATTCATCCTTGTGACTGATTCGACATCTTCAGGCAGTCCTTTTCGAAAAGCCTCAAGTGTCCCTTCAGTTACGGAAGTCGTGTAATAATTTTTCGACTTCGATTTGAATCTAACAATAAAACCGTCATCGAATTGAATCGCTACACTGCATCCCTCACCCCTCTTTGCATCCCAGTTTATGAGATCGATATCCGAGTCGTTCCTTATTGCGAATTTAGCGCCTCTGATGATTGCCGATTTGCCGTGATCCGATGTGCCAACGATGATATTGAATCTCGGATGGGGTTCTATGATTGCGGACTTTATGTTTTGAATGTTTTCAAGTTCAATTGCTTCGATCATAATTTTTTGACCTCTTCCAATGCTATTTCAGCACGTTGTAATTGTTTTTTCACAATTCTTATCTGACTTGTTTTCCTTTTAATAAATGATTCTTTTGCCTCTTCTATTGTGGGATATGCAAATTTTTTTCTTGCTCTAAGAAGGACAAATCGTTTGTCTGAACAAAAATCAGGAAACAATTGGTTTTCTTCGTATTTTTGTACCCAAGCACCACAATCAGTTTTTTTAATAACCTTAAATTTTTTGAGTATAATCTTTACTACCGGGATTAAATGGTAATAATCATAATGTTCCAAATAATCATCGTATCGATAAAAATAGGTATCATTCATATCAACCCCTCTTTTTCAGCAAACCAGATCGGAAGGTACACAAAAACATAAGTATCCTCCTCAACTATGTTTTCGTCTTCAGGGTCCAATAGAGAACGTGGAATCCAATAGTAATTATCCTCAATTCTGAAACACATTGCATCTTTTGATGGAGTATCATCATAAATTGAATCAAATTCTACCCACTCTCGTTCTCCATAATCTCTCATTTTCTACTCCTTTTCCTTCTTTTTGATTTCAATGTTTGGAATTATTTCATCCGCCCATTTCACCGTGCTGCAAAAAGACTTCCAGAATACATTTTTAATAATAAAGCCAATCATCAACAAGAAAAGTATTATAGGCCAACAAGTATAAATAAAGAATAATATAATAAATAATAAAATCCAAGTTGGGATGGTCATCGTGTCTTCCATTCCTGGACATATCGTTGATTGTTTCCCTGTAACAAAAGCAAAAGTATTCCTTGCTATTCGCTTTAAAAGCAAAGTCCCCATAAAAAATCCAACAATAAAAAAGCAGACCCAAAATAAAATAGATCCTAATACTCCAAACATAAAACTAATCATTTCACTTCTCCTTGGTTATTAATTTCCAATTAATCCCTATAATTTCAATAGCATGGCATAGTGTACCAACATTCATAGGGCCATATACTGACAATGTTTTCAACAATGACCAAATCATCCTTCGTCACTAAAACATAGCAGTATTCTAATATTCTACCCAATAATCCTAAATCCTCTGTCAAGCCTGTAAACAGCACATTGAAATCTTTGCTATGATCAAAATTGTGATTCGCTTCTTTGCATAGAAGATCTATTGTTTCTTTCATAGTGGGTTTTAGAAAATAGCATAGAGGTTTTATACCGTCTTTGGTTCCAAAACTCCATCCTATATCTTCTTTCATTGTGGTTCTTACCAAGGTTCTTAAAGCAAGACTCTCGCATTTTATATCTTTTTTCTCTATGCCAAATGAATTCGTTACATTTATACCGAGTATGAGCCTATCTTCCGTGAACGCATAATACCTCTGATACCCAGCCTCATCCCCTATTCTCAACAGTCTACCTGGATACCATCTACTATGCCATCTTTCGTACCAAGGATCGGTTTTATCGACGGCGTAAGATTGTGTGCAAATGAGAATTAAACATATCGACAGTAATATTTTCTTTTTATTCATTGAAAAATTCTATTTCCTTTGAAAGTTTTGCTATCAAATTTTGTTGTTCATTTATCCAAGTATTAATTAATGCTTTGAACTCTGAAATTGACATATCCTCCTCAATTGGAGGTTTCGCTTTTGTAGTGACAAAATCAAGTTTGCATTTCAGGTCATTTAGAAAATCTGCCCACATCTTAGTAACATTTAAAATCTCTGTATGTGTCATCGTTTTATTTCCTCAATAAATGTTGGATGTACTTTTGTTATGAATTCCTCGAATCGAAATATGACTGTAAGATCGTCGCCCATACATAATGAATTCATTTTGTTTGGAATGAAATCCACAATAATCATCCATAGATCCATATGAACCATCATGCAAATATGTTTGAGATCCCGCTTGAAAATCAGAATAGAATGTTTTCTGTTTGTTTCTTCTCTTTCTTTTTCCAGCTTCTTCCACCACTTCATCAACACGCTCTCTTTGTCGGAATCAATGTAATCAAGCGCGTCGATTGTTTCTCCTGATCGCTTCAACCGCCCTGCCGTATACCCTCTCAAGGCTTTCTCGATAGGTTGTTTTTTCGCTTTCGCTTTCTCTATAATGCTTTTGATGTCTTTCGTTCTGATTCTGCCAGTCGTCGTGTACCCTGATTTAATCTCCACAATGAAGTTTCGAATGAAAGGCTCTCCTGCATCATCGATGAACATCAGATCACCAGCCGCATTGGCCGTTGTCTTTTTCTTTTTCATTCTCGATGTATGCCGTGATCCGCTGCCATGCGTTCTATAAAATATATCATCACGGGGATAATCTTCATCTTGAGTCCACCAAAAACTCAACATCTTTGCAACATGCTTTTCGAATTCACTGCCTTTAGACATTAAGAATCGATCTCCATTCTATCCATTTTTCAGGATCAAGGAATGACTTCATATCCAAGTCCTCGAAAACATCCAGTATCCTTTGCTCTGTCAATTCATCTTCGACAAGATCAACGCCGCTGAAAGAGGGGTGCGGGAGTACGACAAGAGGTGTATTTTGTTCTGATATATCATCAAAATGATCCCTTATTTTTTGATATGCTTTGTAATGACTCGGTAATATCCCTTTTATGTATTTGATTGCTGTTATAGTTCCAACACCTTGGATGCCTTTCACATTATCCCCATCACATCCCGCAATTACTTTAACTGTCCTCCATTTCTTTGGATGGATGCCATACTTTTCCATAAACGAATCGATAGTGATTGTGCGGAGACGGCGTGGATCTGGATCATACATGGAGACGTTATCCCTCAAGCACTGATACAGATCATTATCAGCAGTAACCATTACAAAATCGGCATCATAGTGCATTGCAATGTAAGCAATTATATCATCCGCCTCGAAGCCCTTCACTTGAAATATGTTTCGAAATCCCATAGCAGGTAGAATATTTTTTCTAAGTCTGTTCAACTGCTCATGCATCGCCTCTCTTATTTGTCGTTCACCATCCGACAGATCATCCCTTTTCTCTTTATATTTTGGATATGCTTTTTTCCTCAGCGAGTATTTCCTTGGAGAATCAAAGCAGAATACGAATTTGCCGCTTCCATGTGTGATGCCAAGACTGTACATTCTCAATAAAAAATTGTAGATGATCCCAGTCCTTATTCCATCATGATTTGTGAGATCAACATCCCGCATTGAAAACATCGCCGCATACCCAAGCATACCCCCATCAATCAGTAGATACTTTTCGTTTGATTGCATCCCATATTCCAGTCTCTTTAAGCAAGTTGTAGGACTTTCTCAATTTCTCAAGATCGATCACATCCTGATCTTTGGCTTTCTCTCCACTTCCAATTCTTTCTGTATCTTGTACCATAATTTTATGGTTCTCTTTCTGACTTGTTTTTCAAGTTCTTTATCCTCGACATATTTGACAGCATCGAACATAGAAACATAAGATTTGCCGTCCGTGCATTCATATTTCGTTGCGCTTGTGACATCTTTGTTGAACTGCAAATTCGCTCTGATATCATCGATTCCATATCCGAATGTAATAACGATAGGGGCTTTTCGATAAGGAGGATCGCAGGAATTCTTGATGACTTGGCATTCTGTTACGATTCCGATGCTCTTTGAAAATGTGCCAGATATGCTGTCGGGATCATCTGGATCAGTCTTTTTGATCTGTCTTTCTTTGTCGATCACTTTATTGATTTTCATTCTGATTCTTACGGATGAATAAAATTTGACAGCATTTCCGCCTGTCGCATAATCTCCATATTCTCCCTGCCTCATCTGATTCGAACATGCTATGACAAGGCGTTTGTCGGGTATCTCTCTTGCAACATGAGTCATCCCTTGACTGAATGCCTTTGCCCTCGCTTGGCCCCTCTTGTCTTTGCCGTCCATCCCCATCTCTGTCGTAAAAGCAGCGAGTGAATCTGGTGCAACGATATTCACGACATCTTTGCGTTTTGGTATTGCTGTTCGAATACAATCGAATATTTGTTCGACGGTATCTGGTCTCGAATAATTGGTACCTTCTGCTTTTATATTGACTCCATATGTTTCCATATATGAAGCATCCATCCGTGCTTCTGGATCAAGCACCCATGCTTGCCCTCCCCTTATCTGTGTGCTTCTTATCATCTCAACAAGCAATGCTGTTTTGCCGCAACCAGGAGGTCCAAAGCATTCCATTATGATCCCCGATGGTATACCACCTCCTTTCACCCTGTAGCCAGACACCGCAAGATCAAGCAACGTAGAGCCAGTGCTTATCATTGCATCGAAGTTGCCAGATGGTGCGGTGAACTTGAATTCTTGAGGATCAGGTTGCTCTATCGCCTTACGCACCTTATCTTCATGCTTGGGTTTTTTGCCTCTGAGAACTGGTTTAGGCACTTTGTTTTCTCCTTACAACAGGACGCCTCTTTTGTTGAGGTTTTTCTTTTGGTTTTTCGCTTTTGACTTTTGGCTTTTCAGCTTTTTTCTCCGACATCAGACGATCTTCCTCTTTGTTGCATTCATCCCATTTTGCACATGTACCGCAATCATCGGGATATTTCTCTAAGTCAACTCCAAAAACGTGACCATAAGGGCATTGATTTCCCTCGTCAGTATGTCCGCTTCCCGTATCACCATCTTCACTTTGCTCTTGTTTACTTTTTCTTGTGATAGGAGGTCTACGCACTTGTCGAGTATTTTGTTCAGTTCTTTCCTCTTCATCTCCGCCTCTCTCACTATCTTCAGTTTCTTGTTCTGTTTCATGTGGCACATCGTCTTCCATCGGATTTTCATATTCTTCATTGTGTGAGGATGCGGAAGGGTATGAAGTGTATCCTTCTTTTGGCGGCTTTTTGCCGTGAAATGCAATGTACAATTCCTCATAGGGTACATGCATTTTTATTGCTTCATCAAGCGGGAATGTTTGATCGAGTATGCTTTCTGGTATTGGCTCTTTGCGGTCAAGAAACTTGCAATGGCTTATCTTTCTGCCCTCCCTCTCAACACCTCTCGCATCTTTGTATGAACCCGACTTCTCAAGTTTGAAATAAAAAGTTTTGCCCTTGTCAGGATCAGCGAAAGGAATATGTCCTCCGCCCATTGGCATCTCTGATTCCTCTTTCATTTTCTCGTAGGACCATGAGAAAGAGGACTCATATATGTGAATCCCCTTAGCTTCTTCCTCACTCGTATTGTGGGGCCATATCAAAAACACGCATCGATCTTTGGCGGCTACTTTTTTGAACTCGTCCTCTGGCAATCTGCCCCGTGCGATCATGTATTCTTTGATGGGGTCTGGCTTATTCCAATTGTCGAATGGGGCAACATAGGGGATTCCATTATTGCATGAATTCTGATATACCCAAAGCCTAACCATAAAATGCAGTTCATCTTTTTTCACTGTTGGATGCTGTGATCCTGCAAAAAAAGGAATAACATCGAAACTGTTGTCACCAATTCTGGGACTCCAAAAACCGATACCTTTTGGAATCTTTTCAGTAATGAAAATACTTCCAAAGTTCCTCTGCCCTTCATTCGTTGCCTCTTTGTGTCTTTTGCTCAGATCTTGCTTGCTTTTCTTCATTTTGTCTCTAAAGCCCATAATTAATTCTCCTCATTGTATTTTAGCCTTTTGTTGTCAAGCCAGTACTGTAAATGATCGATGAGTTCTTTAACTTCTTCCCTGTTCAAATGATAATCCCCATCAACCCACAAATACGAGCTACCTGGATTGGATATTGCATCTTCATAATCGCCAACTGCTGAGGATTCTTGTATCAAGATCCCTTCAGTTCCTTCTTTTGCGGTATAGATTGGATGTGCTATCCTGATGAACCCCCTTGGCGTCTTGATCGTTTTCATAGACTCTCCTTTTGAATTTTGCGGTTGCGGGAAGGCGACGGATGGCCGGTGGGTCCGCCGCTTTGTATCCCCGTTGTCCGACCTTGATCCCTTTCAGGCTTCCCGCGTATTTCTGTGCGCGGAGGCAGGATTCGAACCTGCAAGTTGGTTATCGTTTCAGCCTATCCCATCGAGTGGTAATCAATGTTACCCGCCCATACCGGAAGGATAGGTTTTCGCATGGGCAACGCTCTGCTTATGCTGGCCTTGTCCAGCAGCAATTCTCCTTCTGTACTCTTCAGTTGCCTGAAGCTGAGAATACTCCCATACCAACAGCGCCATGTAACCGCGTCTACCAATGGCAAGCCTGTTTTTATCAAAACAGGGTGGGCCTCACCAATACTTGCCAATTCCGCCACTCCGCACATAATTATTCATTCCAACCCACTTTAAATTTCTTTGTTATATCTATTCACGCTCTCTTTGTTCTCTTTGATATGACAGATCATTTTCTCTCGCAAACAATAAACCTCTTGTTACTGCTGCGAGCATTTGAATCTCAGGATCTTTATGTCCCTGACCTATTTTAATTAAAATTTCATTTAGATCTATTCCGCGCTCATCTATTGATGATGCAATTTTGTTCATCTTCTCTATATTCATTTTTCTACCTCCATAGATATAAGTCCACTTTAAATTTCTTTAACTCTGATAGTGATCCCGACATTCCTCACATACTCCGATGACGGAACATTCCAAGCGATAAATTCAAGTTCCAAAACACGGCCATTGTCCATTTTATCTGCAAAGGTCTTTGAATACAGTTTTGGTATGTAACCAAGTTTTTCATCACCATATACGACTTGTATTGCGTTTTTGTCGAATGGATTTGTAGGTTCGCGTACAAGTTTTAATTTTTGAGGATTGAATTCCTTATTACTTTTGTAGAGTTTTAAAATGGCATCTTGATAGAAACTGACACCGGCTACTTTCAAAGTGTAATCGATTTTACTCATTTCTTTTTCTCCTTTGATTGTACCCCTCTTGCAATTGTTGTAGATGATCCGATTCTGCCAATTTTGTTCTAGCTTTATCCAACTTGTGTTGTTCAATGAAATCAGGCACAGACCAAACATTTTTCGATATTAATTCAGTCATGTATTTGAGCATCGATCTTCTATGATCGCATCCGCTTAATGCTTGAGTCCAAACATTAAGCTCCTTCTGCACCTTTTCCATTTCATCACCAAGTTCAATCAATTGTCTGTCTGATTGGATGGTTGCTTTAATTGCGGCTTCTTTGACATCTTCAATACCGTAATCACTCGGATTTTGTCTTATTTTCAGTTCTACATCACTTTCAAGGAGTTTTATTTTTCTTTGGAGTGATAACTTTTTTGACTGACAATCGGCATATTTCTTTGCGTATTTCGCAAATATATCGGTTTGTTCCCACATACTCTTTAGAATGTTGTTTGGATTGATTCTTATATCTTTTGTCCAATCATATTCATTCATGAAAGCCCCTCTCTTGTTCGAGTATATCAGATATAGAATTATCCTTAGAATGGAGTATCGTTTTCAACACCATCGTAAACAGCAAGCCAACACGCCATCGACAATCCGAATTTGCCTGTATCATAAAAATGATCAGTAAAAAATTTCATCATTTCAGTGATATCGGATGCAGTATTGTATTGAGTGTTTTCATTCAAAAGTACCTTATCGAAGTAGGCAAGAATCATTCGCCTTACTCCTTCAGCATCACCGCTGAATCCGCTCAAGATTGGTCTTAGTTCATTCCATTTATCGTTTGCATTTCTTTTCGTTTTTACAAGTATTCTGCAAATTTCGATCACTGCCGTTTCGCCGTATGATGCCGATTCGATGCCTTTTATAATTGCATCGTAGTCGTCAAGATCTATGATGGAGTCGAGAATCTTCAGTGCGATACCTGGAGCACCATTGCTGACTTTGGCGATCTTTTGTATTGCTTCTTCTGGGTATTCATCGAAACCTTCAGCTTCTATGATACCACCTAAAAACTCTACCATCGTTTCATCGTCAATCGGTTCAAGATTGACAATGTGGCATCTTCTTTTGATTGTGGGCTTTAATTTCTCTGCTTCAGTCGTGCAAAGGATGATTGCGGAGTCTGGTGGCGGGTTTTCAAGCATCTTCAGCATTGCTTCTTGTGCGGGACCTGTTACCCCGTGCACCTCATCGAACAACACTGCTTTGATATCGCCGTTTGGCACAAGACCAAGCATCTCTTTAACATCTCTTATGTTCTGAATGCCTCTTTCGCTTGAGGCGTCGAGTTCAATAAAGTCGAGATCGGAACATCCCAACTTTTTCCTTATGATGTATGCAAGTGTTGTTTTCCCGCATCCTGCAGGTCCAACAATCAAGTATGCGAACGGTCTTTTTTCTTTGTGTCTGTTCAGTTGCGCTTGCAGTTTTCGAATTTCGTTATCATTGCCAAAGAATGAGTCAAGGTCGTCTGGTCTATAATCGTGTTGCAGCGGCATTTCATCCCTCCAGTATCTTTGAAATTTTATGATCGTCAATCGGTTTTTTCGTAGACCATGCAGCATCTATTTCCGTATCTTCAAAATCGATCACAAGTGGTACATTGATGAAATCGAATCTTTCCCTTATCTGTTTCGTTCCAATGTCATTGATCGTTTTTATGATATGGGATTGTTCATCTGGTACTTGATCCTCAAGCCCGCTGTCATGAATTTGTGCAATCGACTTTGTTTTCCACCCCTCTTCTCGCCTTACATCTGCTACTCTCAATTTCGTCCATAACAAAATATGAAAAGCAGTACCTTGTATCTGATGATTCGTACAATCATTTTTACCGAGTATGCCGCAATGTTCGAATCCAAGCAAAGACTCGATATACCCTTTTTTTCTGAATTCTCGATTGACTTCCTGTTTCCATTCATTGTAAACACCAAACCGCTCTTGCCAAAACTTCTGTTCAACCTTTTTGCAGTGTTCAGTAAAATCCTCAAGCGTTTTCAATCCTACCTTTGTAAAATGCTCCTTGAGATGTTTGCCTGATTTTGTTTCGATCACTTTTTTCCTCAGTTCTCTCCACATTGCCAATGCACAATTCCCGTAATAATCTCCATAAAATTGAGGAAACACCCAACCATTTTTCCCAAATATGAATCTTATTTCTTTTGTGATTTCTTCAGGGGGCAGCATTGTGATATCGACAGCGGAATCCCTGTGCATGTCGGTTGATTTGTCGGTGACGTATTTGATCATCTGTGGATCTTTGTGATAAAAGCACCCCGCACACACTTCAATTCCGCTGAAATCCCACTCCATCAGCTTGTTGCCGCGCGACGGTACGATGCCCGATTTGCATATTTTTTTCGCATCTTCATCATGTTCAGGTATGTTCTGCCAATTTGGGTCTGAACTGGAAGATCTATAACTCCTCACTCTATGCAAATGGTAGAAGGGATGAATTTTGCCGTATGTGACTTCCCTTAAGAATTGAGCGATATATTTATTGTCGATGTCAAGCCAAGAATTCATCTTCTGGTAGAGTCTTATGTAGTTTGAATCTTTGGTTCCAAGTGCTTTTTTGCTGATCGACACGTTTCCCTTCTGCGTCTCCTGTTTTTCGATTCCTATTATTTCGAAAAACAGTTTCTTCTTGTCGTCATCTTTTTTCAAACTCAATGTGTAGCCGTACCTCTCCTTGAACTGCTTCGCATATTGATGCTCTACCTCAAGCTCCCTTCTCCTTTCTTCGATTTTCTTTCTCAAATCTTGCCTCGACTCCGCATACAGATCTTCCTCGATATGTATGCCGTTTATCGTCATCTCTGAAAAATCAACAGCACCTTCCATCAACAATTCAAGTGCTTCGATTATTTTTGGATTTCTCTCTGATCGCCTTTCAAATTCAAGATCTTGCTTGTGATAGTTTTTGAGTGCCCATTTAGAATCAAGTCCACCATATACCAGCAATTTATCAATCGGACATCTTGTCATGTTATTGAATGCGTTTGAATTTTCCGCTTTCTTGTACTGTTCGATCTCACTGCCGTATGGGTATATTCCAAAATTCTTGTAATTTTGAAAGTCGAGTGAAGTAATCCCGCTTCTTGAATCGAGTACATGGGCTCCAAGCATTGTGCAGTGGTACCAATTGGAGACTGGTGTGTTCATAATGACGCTTGACCATATCTCCTCGAACTGTATATTCTGCGCCACTTTATAAATATCGCTTTTGAGGAATCGTTTCCACTTCTTTCTGATCTCTGAAATTTCCGACTCTGAAAAGTGGTTTGGATATTCGAATGGAAAAGAATAGGATGCTCCGTTGTCTATCGCAAATGATATCGAAACAATCTTATGCCCCTTAACAAATGGTTTTATCCCTGTCGTTTCGTAGTCGAATGCAGCAAGCGATACGTACCCGTTGTTCAGAAGATCGAGTGCATCATTCACATCACCGAATTTGTAAAGGCAATGCACATCTTGTTTTGAATCGATAGGGTCGAAATCTTTTTTGTCAAGGCACTTTACTGCATTCTTCAAATCTCTTTTCCATACCGCCAATTCATTCGCTTTCCTCTCATTTTCACATCTCATTGCGAAACTTGGATGGTGCATCGGCAAGATATAGGCATTGTAGCGGGTGTCTGGAATGCACCATCCCCTCCAAGTAGACATTTTGATATGTGAAAAGTAGTCCATAAAAAAGGACTTCAATGCTGCCCTGCCAAGAAGCCATATGAATTTTGGCTTTGTTTCTTGAATGGCTTTTTCAACGAAAGGTCTACAGTATTTTATTTCATCGTCTTTGGGTTCTCTGAAGCTGTTGAGGTCTGGGGTATAGGGGCAACAGTTTACGGCATTGATTTTGAAGAAGTCTCTGTCAAGCTCAACCCCTTCATCCTTCAACTTCGATCTGAAATAATTACCGACATCACCAACGAGCTGGTATCCAACTTCATCTTCCTTTCTCCCGTTCGCCTCTGCGACAATCAAACACCCCCTTTTCCCCTCCCCCGTATAAGACAGCTTCGGATTCTTGTTTGTCTTGAACATGCCGCACTGCATACAAGACACATCCGCTTCCATCCTCGTGTAATCATAATGACATTGCTTGTCGAATTCCTCTTCATCAATTCCAAAAAATCCAGGCAACTTTACCTCCTCACTCCAACACCCTTACAGGCATAACATACCAGAAGTTACCAGCATTGAAAACTGCCTTTCTATGTTCTTTGTCGATTTCCATTTCATTCGTCACACCAAGTATGTACTTGATTAGAGTGGAATTGATGCGGAAGCTGAATTTATCCCCTTCATATTCGATGATCGATTCATATTCTCCCTCTCCCATTTCAGACTTCGCCTCGAATTGCATGAGGTTGTTGCTGACGGTGATAAGGATCGGGAAATCTTCATCGTCCGCAAAGATACCAGTCGTCTCGATTGCTTCTGAAATGTCTGGCGGCATCTTTATGGAAATAAGATCTGGAGAAGTATCTTCCAATTGCTTGAAAATTGCATCGTAAGGAAACGCGCCTTCTATCTTCCTTATACTGAAGATGACTCCATCTTCAGTTGCGAAGTGGATCCATGCTTTGGTGATGAACATCAACTCCACTTTCGCATTGATAATTGACAGTGCATCTTTCGCTATGATCATGAACTCTGGAAATATAGATTCATCATCCAAAAAATGAAATCCTACTTTGCCCATGTGGATGTCGGCAGCTATGATGTATCCGTATTTCGAATGGATGCAGCATTGTGTTTGTTTCGTTTTGTCGGTACTTGCCGCAAACGCCACATTCGCTACCGCTTTGGTGAAAACTTCAGGAACTTCTACCCATTCATCTTTCGCTGATCCCTCCTCTATCTCCTTCATTATTTGTTCGATTATATCACTCACTATTTTAATATCGGCATCAATGTTGAACTTCGTTCTGATGCGTCCAGATTTTAAGACCAACTGATTACCCTCGATTTCCAAATGGACGTCTGGTTTCTTCAATCTGTCAATGGTTTTGATGAATTCAGATGCGTTTATAGAACATGAGAAGTCTGTTTGGAGCGGGTAGTGAATGCATTCTTGCCCGTTATACGTTACGATAAACTCACCCGTCAGAATAAGCCGCGTCATTCCAGGCACCAAATGCTTCTGCGATAAGCCAGGCTTTACGACATTGATAATCTTTTTCAATTCCTTCGTTTGAAGAATCATCCTCTCAACCCTCCACTTTGTATATTGTCCTTTTGACATCGATTACCGATTCACAATCATCTTTGAACCAAAACGATGCAAGTCGATTGTAAATGTTGTTGTTGTGGTTGCAAACGATGATGAAGCATTCTGTTTCAAGATATGGATCTTTCATCTGCGGGAAATTACCAGACACATAGAAGTGACACTCTGCTTCTTTACATGCATCCACATAAAACATCAGATTTAAAAGATCTCTCATTCTATGATTCGTCATGACACCATCACGGACCACGACTTCTTCACCATCTTGAATATAGGATTTGCCCATTTTGAAGCCCCTGCTATGGACATATCTCGCAATCGCTTCTTTCATCTCTTTTGGCATATTGTCGAAATGATTCAGGGAACTCGTTTTCCTCGATGCAGCCCTTTTTGTCGATTGGATTTCATGGGGTGGTTTTGTGTAAATAAAGTCACCATTCGTATTTATTTTTGGTATCAACATCGTTCCATGTCTGCTGAACGTCACCCAACTTGAACTGTCTATCGAGTAGAAGGGATATCTTTTCATGATCTCTGTCGATGTGATACCAAAACCGTGAAACTTGAGATCTGGTTCGCCATTCGTACAAACATAGTTCATGCATTCATCCAAGAATCTTATCTTGGATTTGGTGGGGCAATCGTTTGCAGGGGATAGACCTATGTAATCCATTTTGCTGATCGCTTTTTTAAGCCATTTGAAACTTTCGCCTTGATGGAATACATGAATAACCTTATCAGCAGCCACACCCCTTTCAATTGTTGCGAGATAGTTATGCCATCCTTTTCGAGCCGCTTCCTCTTGCTCCAACGATGTGACACTTTCAGCGCCGTAGGTCGAGGGAATAACATCCAGACCAACAACATAATCAATATCATCATCGTGTTTAAGAATGAATTCGATATATGTTTCAAGATCGACCTCCTTCTTCCTCATCCAAGCAGAAAACGCCCCGCTGTCAAGCATCAGATTGAATTCTCTCATTCGATCTCCGTCACAGAATAAGACTCAAGGCAATGTCTACGAATACTTTACCATCTTTCCACATCTTCTTTGTGTTCTTATTCAAGGCTTTTATTTCTCTTTTTCTCCAAGCTATTCTTCCTCTTTCGCCTAAAAGAGGTTCATCTGCACAAAGCGTTTTCTTCACTTCACCAAACAGCAGTACATAGAGAAAATTGACAATGCGTAAATCGATCATAGCATCCCTTTACTTATTTTGATTAATTCGTATCCTTTCAATTCAAGTTCTTTTTCAGTCGCAAATGCACCACGCACCGCACTCGTGCCCATACCCGATTGATATTGCTTCACCCCTCTGCATCCCATACACTCATGCCTTGCATACATCACAAGCATTGTACCTGTCGGACCAACATTAGAATCGAAAAAATCCACAATCTCATTGCAAAGTGTTTCTTGGAGTTGCGGTTTTCTGCTGAAAAAGTCTATGATCCTGCTTGGCTTGCTTGCACCGATCAAATAATGTTTTGGAATATAAAGCAAATGTGCGTACCCTGAAAAAGGCAGCATATGGTGGGCACAGCATGAAACAAATCTGATGTTTGGAAAATGGATAATACCACTTGCTATGTCTTTGTTTTTACTGAGAAATATATCATCGCATATTTTATCGACGCTTCTGAAAAATTCCCTGCTCCACATTTTCACTATTCTTTGTGGTGTATTTTCTGTTTCTGGAAATTTCTCGGTTGTGATCGACAACTGCTCAAGGGCCAATTGAATTAATTTTACGGCTTTTGCTTCAGATGCTTTGAATTTCATTTTATCCTCTATTGTCGGAACTACAAAAATATTTCTTGTTTACAGTAATATCTATTCCACCTCTCGCATTGAATATCCCGACCACCTGCATGTAACTTGGATCACATTTAGCAATCAAATCATCTGCTATTTTATTCACTATCGATTCCATAAACGATTTATAATTCCTGAATGCGAACATGTACAATTTGAAACTTTTGCTTTCGATGCATAATCTTTTTGGTGCGTAGTCTATGATTATTTGTCCAAAATCGGGTTGACCCGTCTTTGGACACAGTGATGTGAACTCTTTCGTTTCAAGTTTAACAAGGTATTCAGAATCTGGATAATTGTTTGGGAATACTTCGATGATGTCTCTGTCTGGCAAATCGTACTTGTAAATTGTTTTACTTCCAAGTGCTTTCAGATCTTTTGCTTGATCTTCCATCATTGCTCCTTATCGATTTTGGAAATTGTCCAGACATTCAAAACTCCGCCGCCTCATTCTTGTATCGTTGCAGGAGAGGATCTACGACACCTGCCTCCTCAAAACCTTTGGCTCTGAGTTTGCAGGCTGGACATTTTTCACAGGGCGGGTATTCACCCTCATAGCATGTGTGGGAAAAAGACAAAGCATAAAAACATTTCTTTGCTAATTCAGTTGGAAATCCCCTTACCATTTCAATCGACTCTTTCTTGTTGAGATACATTAGAGGTGTTATTATCGAAAATTGATAATCCATTCCATAAGATAATGTATCTTCCAAAGACTTTATTGTTCTGTGTCTGCAATCTGGATACCCTGAATAGTCCGTCTCACAAACACCGGTAATCATATAATGCGCTTTGTATTTGTATGCATTGATCGCTGCTACAGTCAGAAATAAAATGTTTCTACCTGGAACAAAAGAAGCAGGCAAATTCTTTGCGCTGTGGTGCTTTACATTGATATCACCGTTCCCTACCAATGCAGAATCCTTTGCAATTTTGAAAATATCGATTGGTATTATGTGAATATCGATATCAGCTATCGATGCTATTCTCTTTGCTGATTGTATCTCGATTGAATGCCTCTGCCCGTAATCGAAAGTGACGGCATGGATAACATCGTAACCCTCCGCCATTGCAGAAAACATCGATATCGTGCTATCCATGCCGCCGCTCAATACGACAATCGCTCTTTTCAACTCCATGATATGATGCCTTTTTCATTAACCTTCGCACGTTTGCCAAATATTTTTACACCATATTTTTCACTCAATGCGTCAGTGATATAAGTCCGTGCAGTGGATTTCGCTTTTTTGGGAAATTTCGCAACCGCTTTGTCAAGGACTTGCTTTCTTGTCCATTTCCCCTGATCGATCAGTTTGATGATATATTCCTTCATCTCCGATTTTCTTGAACTCTTTCTTGGCTTTTTGATTTCAGGTTCAGGTTCAGCTTCTTCAGGTTCTTCCTCTTCTTCATCTTCTTCATCAATCTCATCATCGGCTTCTTCCGCTTCAGCTTCTTCAGCTTCTTCTTCATATTCAGCTTCAGCTTCAGCAGCTTCTTCCTCTTCGCCGCCCTCCAATTCATCCTTAAACAGCATAGTGTAGAAATTGACGACATGTTCTGGAAATTCAAGTTCTTCAGCATCGGTTCTGTTCGCAAATGCTTCATACGCTTCCACGAATGTTTTGACTCTATCCTCTTTCGTCACACCAATATACCGCAAATTCTTTTCGAGAAGTTTGTTTCCCGCCGCATCACACATGTCATTCAAACCCCTGATTGCAACATTCAAATGCCCATTCTCTAATTCTGCAACTTCTTTCATTTTGTTCCTCCTATTGAATTGATTTGAAAATTTCTCACCGTCTGCTTGTATGATAGCACCGCATTAAAATTCCATAAAAATGAATTCAAGGCAATTCGATAAATTTGTGGATTTGGATATTCATCACAACATCATGCAATGAATCTTTGATCATCTTGTCGAAAAGTATTGCAGTATTGCAATGTGGAAAGACAGGTGAAAAGGCGATTCTCGATTTGAATCCTAAGTCCTTGATCAATCTGTAGCACTCTACTGCCTTTTTATAATCTTCATCGTCGCACAAAACAAATTTGAACCAATCATTCGAGTTCAAATCTTCTGGTAATTTTTTTACCCACATCGGATCATAATGCCCCGATCTTGGCATCTTCACATCAATTACCCATCCAATTCTATTCCTCATCTTTGGAAGTTCTGGTATTTCTATTGATCCGTTCGTCTCGATAGAGATCTTTACATTTCGATTTCTGTACAAGTTTTCAAGCAAGGGGATAAGATAGTGTTTTTGAAGCAGAGGCTCGCCCCCAGTCACGACAATATTCGTAAGCCCTTTACTTTTCACTCTTTCAGCAACGACAGGGACGGGCATCAATATTCCCGACTTGGATGAAATATAATTTTTCGTATCGCAATAGCCACATTGGTAATTACATCCCGCAAGTCTTAAAAAAGTGCAGGGAATACCTTGGGGAAACAAGCCCACTTCCCCGCTTATACTGTTGAATATTTCGCCAACTAAAAGCATCTTTTCTACCTCACTACCTGAGCGAATGCACCGTCTGTTTCATAGATTGTTATTTCCTCAAGGACAAGAGGATTGTATCTCTGATACGTTTTATTCAATTCCTGCAATCTATTGTCGATCTTCTCAAAGGCGAATTCACAAAGATTCTCTACGGTGGGAGGCTTTTTGATTTCATCGATGTCATTGAGGTTGTTGTGATCGACAGTGCAGAGGACTTCTTGATGGACGATTTCTTTCAAATGTGCAAAGTCGATTATCATTCCATGATCACCTATCTTACCGCTCACCTTCACAAGCATTCTCGCATTGTGCCCATGTTGGTTCTGACATGTGGGGTGGCCAGGCAAAAAATGGCCATAAGAGAACTTGAATTCTTTGCATACGCTCAGTTTCATTTTACCTCCTCGGGAAAAAAGATGAGGGGGCGACTTTTAAGGGCCGCCCCCTCGCAAGGCTTAGGGGGGAAACACTGTGAAAGGAGACGCCTTGCTGAATGAGAATCGGTCATTATCAATATAACACTTATTTTAAGATCCTTCAACATTTTTTTTATTTACTCGGTTTTCCAATGGGCCCTTTTCCTTTGCCCCTGCCTTTACCTTTTCCTTTACCTCCCGATCTGATCTTGCCTCCTGGACACTTCGCCAACACCATCACCTCCTCTCTCTGATGGAATAGCGATTTTAAGCGCATGGACTTTAAATATCCTACTACCCCACCGACCCTACAAATCCATGCGCTCTCTGTTGAAATGAGCTGTGAAATTTTCGATTTTTAAACGTCATCATTGACCAAAAATCTTTCAGAAGTTGGAATATCGAAAAATGGAAACATTAATTTAAAATTTTCGTATGATGCAAAATGAATCTTTCCGCTTTCATCATACCACTGCACCGCTCTATATCCCACTCTCGAATCATATCGATTTTTCTTTTTGCGGAACTCAAGATATTTCACGTTATGAGGTTTCATAGTCAGTTTACCCAGCTATCCAAATGGAATTGTCCTAAATTCAAATTTTGCGTAAGATAGCACCGCCTCTCCTCATCGAAGTCGAGATGGCGATGATCAATACACCCTATCCTCGTAAATCCTATCCTCTTCTCATGAGGTGTTTGGTTGATCGTGAACATTGCATCGACATGCCCCAACTTGCCTACCCATCTTGCCGTATGCTTCGTGCCAAGATCCGAGGCGTCCTGCGCTTCCTTATTCACCTGTGTCGGAGTCACAACAACACAATGCCTTTCAGATGCCATTTTCGCAAGCGCCATCCACGCCTCATCCTCTTTCTCTACTCCATGCAGTCCTTTGCGCTCTGGTGCCGTGATGTCTACCATATCAACGACAATGAGTTGAGGGACAAAGTTTTCTCGCTTCTCGAGGATGTCCAAATCTCTTTGCATATCTTGTATGTTGGCAGTGAAGCGGGGATAGCATCTGAGTCGGTAATAATCGTGGTACAACTGTTCATACGCTTTCAGTTTGCTTTTTACGCTGTAGCGATCAAACCAGTCGTCGTATTCGATACTTACATACCATATCGCAAATTGATAATTGTTTCTTCTGTTGGTTCTGCATACGGAGCAGGGCTTGTAGAGTTTGCACAATTTCGAATGTGGATTGAATTCAGGTAGCGCACCTCCTTCCTCTTCCACCAGTCCCACACTACTTTTCCTTTCCTGTAAATCACACCTGTTGTATTGATTGTGGGCACAGTCGAAGACAGGTATTATTACATCTTTCCCTTTGTCTGGCAGGGCGGTGAGTCTTCTGAAAAGGCGATTGAGGTTTTGAGGCCTATTCATCTCAAGGGAGAACTTTGCGACTTTTTTAAAATCGATCAACGCTGAAAATCCCCATTCATCCGCAAACCATGTCTTCCCTCTTTTGAACGGTCCCATAATGCCTATCAACCACCCTGGGACCGCTTTGACGACAAACTCACCAAGCCCTTTGCCAAAAGTGAAAAGAGTGCCAGTCTCATCGAATGCCTCATCTGCTCTTTTGCTGTCGAGTGGATTGATCCATTCAGATGCGACGCGGCTGACTTTGTGGAAATCGAGAACTTCTTTTTCTGCGGCATCTACATCTCCCTTTTCAAGGAGTATCTGGATGTTGCTTGAGGTTATCTCAAGCTCCCTCTTTTTGAAATAGAAAAGAGTCTGGTCAAGAAGGTAGTCAACATTGATAGACTCGGTTGTGGCATATCTGTCGGAAATTGTTTTAAGCAAAGTTGATAGTATATCAACTTCTTCCTGTTCGAGGTCACCTTTTCTTGCGTCAAAGATATTTTCGATATCTTTAAACGGAGCTTTTTCATAGTTATCGAAGTATTCAGCGCACCAGATGGCGACAGTTTTAGCATATTGGTTCTGGAAATAATCAGTGTTAAAAGAATTCTGGATCTCTGTGAGGTATTCATCGGATACGATCATTCCTGTTATGATTCGATTTTCAATTGTGGAATCAATCTTTTTGATTTTTATTTCAGGCATCGTCAATCCCATTTGTATTGCAAAATGAACCCGCACTTGTCGAGATATGTGGGAACTCTCTCTTTAAGCGTTTTGTTGGACAAGAAGAAGCCAGGTGTTATCCTCATCGTGCCGTTCACATCCTCCTTTATCGCATTGTAAAATATTTCAGCCATCTCCTTGTATGAAAAATGAAATATGCCTCTATTCCAATACCTGTCCTTTTTTGGATCTTTGAAAAAGGCATAGATCGCATAACTCGCCATTATGAGCTTATCCATCTCAGGTTGCGTCTTTGGCTTTTCAATGTGTTTCAGTATTTCTGCAAGGATTTCAGGCTTACCTCTATTGCCGGCAACAGGTTGTCCAGGTTTCTTCTTTGGCTCACTGTGAAGGCATTTAATGAAACTGCTTTGATTGACTTTCGAATAAGGGCAAAAGAGGAATCGTTCAAGGTAAATGCTTAGATTGTTTTTATTGGCAGGATAGTATTCTGGGTCGAATTGCAACGCATACCGGCTAATCGCTAATTTGATTTCATCAACGGAATATTTTCTAACGTGATCTTCAAATCCAGAATGCCCTTTGAATAGTGAACCGTTCAACGCCATTTTGATTCGTTCAACATCTTTCGTATATTGTTTTGTTCCTTCCGCAGGGCATTTCTTAATGTAATAATCTTCATAATAAAAATCCAGGATTTCTTTTACGGCAAAAGGTAGTTTAATTTCTTTTGTTTCAGGTCGATGCTTTTTGTTGAGCAAGAGATGATCGTTTTGGTGGGGATTTTTAGAACCCATACGGGATCGAAACGAAGTTTCGTTAATAGTTTTATTTATAAAACTATTATCAGAAAATGTATTATATTTATTATATACTTTAATCTCAGAGTGATCCAGGTTCACCCGGGGGGTGAACCTTGAACACTCCCCATCCCCATTATTGGGTAATTCTGGTTTACCCGGGGGGTGAACCACATTCACCCCCCTATCACCTTGGTTTTCTTCTTGCGGGGTATGAGATTTATCTAATTGGGGTGACATTTTGTCTGGTGTCTGGGATTCACTGGGTTTATCAGTGTTTTTTTCTTCATTTGAAAATTCATTATAATATTCGATTATCCATCTCTTTTTAATTGTATAAGTGTTACTGCTATTCCACTTCCTTTCTTCAGGTGACGAATGTACTTGTTTTGATATATACCCCTTTTCTACGAGTTCATTGATTCTATTTATTACCGCTCTTTTTGATATTCCGAGATAGTCTGCAATGTAATTATGACTTGGGAAGCAAGTTCCATTTTTCTTTGATAATGACCCCAATAAACAGTAAATGTGTCTTGCAAAGTGTGATAAATCTGAACATGTTTTGTTTATTTTTTTTGGAATTATTAATGCTCTAAATGTATCTTTTGGTTTCATATCCCGCACCTCTTATCTTGGTTCAAAATCAATCAATGGTTTGTCCAAAAACCTGTAATGATGCATTCCCTCCAATCTTTCCATATATTTATTTTTTAACAAACTCCTTATTGCATTTGTAACCAATTTTTCAGGTATGTTCAGTTCTTCCAAAATATAATCCATATCAATCTGGATTGTATCATCATCGTTTGAATAACGACCTAAATAGCTGTAAATGAAACGGGTGGGTAAATCCAAGTCTGAACAAGTATGGTGGATGTCGTCGGGTATCCAAGTAAAACGAAACAATCCACATACCCTCATTGCTTCCATGTCTCACTCTCCTCTCAAGTAAAAATTGAACCAAATTCTAACATAGATGTCAATCTAAAATTTCAAGCTCAACATGAGTTCTTTTTCTTCATCATCGATACAACTGTCTTTTTCAGATTCTTGTTCTTTTTTCTCATTCGACATCTCCTTTAAAATTTCTGAAGTTCTTTCGATTAAGAATTCTGTGATTTTCTCCTTTTCAGATTTTTGTTTTTTCACTCAAGCATTACCTTTCGTTTTTGGTATGTCCTTTTTGCTCCAACTTATCCGCGCATTCTCTTACCGCTTGATTGATTAAACATTCAAGAATATTATCCACCCTTTCCGCATTCGATATGTAAGATTCATAACGGGATCCTCCAAATTCAAAAACGGTAAGAAAGAATCCCATTCTTTTGTTGTACAACTCTCCCAAAGCCCGATCAATGTTTCTGGCCAAAATTTCAAGTTTTGGCCTCAATTCCGTAGTCATCAATATTTCCTTCCAAAAATTTCTCGTCTAAAATTTCTGACGGTTGTTTCGTCAAGGTCTCCTGGGTCCCCCTCATCGATCTCGATGAATCTGACATCAGGAACGATAGTCGATAGAGAATAAGCGAGTTCACTCCAAATGAGCTTCTCTTTGTTCCCAAAATCTGGCCATACAAACACTTGTTTGCATTGTTTCAATAATATCAATCTTTTAGAATTCCATACAAGTGATCCCATTGCTACGAAATGATCCCCCATCCGCCACACATCCGTAGGTCCCTCAACGATAACTGCAATATCTCGTATGGTTTGGATATTGTAAAGGATGTGATCGACATTGATGATCGCCGTATCCTTTGGACAAGTCCGATACCGCTCTCTATCACTGTCGGTTATATCCCTTGCCGTATATGTGACGATCTGATTGCCATAGAAGTATGGAATGAGAATTCTATTCGCAAATCCTCTGCTTGATATCGGACCTACGGCTTTGATCCCATATTTTTGTTGAATAAGGACTGGATCGAAATCCCGATTTATGAGATAGTCTTTGTGGTGATCTGTTAATTCATCGGATGTGCCAAGAGGCAAATGGAATTCATGTTTCTCTTTTGGTGTATCGTGACGCCGTTCAAGCTGACCCCGTTTTGAGAACGTATTGATAACGGATACAGCATCGTCATAGGAAAGGTGCTGGAGCTTCATGACCAGCTTTATTATGGAACCTCCCATCCCGCATCTCCAGCACTTTATCGATCTGGTCCATAAATTAATTCCGCAATGCTGGGAGGGATCTGGCGAAGCACAGAAAGGGCAAGATATACCTATCCAGTCCTTTGACTTTGATATATTCTTGCCCTCATGTACGTATGGGTATTGAATCGATTGGAGCCATTTTAAGACTTGAAAATGGGACAAGTTTATATCACTCATAAACGAATTCCCATCTCCTTTCAAGATACTCGCACATCCTCAATCCAAAATGTTCGATCAGGTATCTATTGCTTGGATTGAAAAAGTCGATGATTTTAAAGTGCGATTTCCCCTCCGCCATCCTGTGACCTCTCCCTATTTCTTGCAATACCTTTTGTGCTTCTTTCCCGCCTGCTGCAAGCACGACTGTATCAAGGTTGGGAATATCAACCCCCTCCCTCCACGTGCTTGTTGCAATCACACCGTTTATTTTCCTTTCGATAAGCCACTGCTTGTACTGATTCTGCTTTTTGGCGTTCTGCTGAAGATTCCTTGCAGCGGTTTTCCATTTATAGATTTCATCTTTTATTTGGGATAACCTGTCGAATTTTTGACTATCCCTTGCATTTTTCAATTCATGTTTCAATGCGGTTTCCAATGTGTTGAGCTTGTTCTGGATCTCCCGTCCAACACTTGAATGCACTTTTTTGACAGTAAGATCAGGAGCCGTCTCAACGATGATATCATACAAGTTGAGCATGTGGTCTACTGTGTTGACGAATATCAAAACAGTTTTCCCCTCATCCATCTCGTCTATTGCTGCATCTGCTACTGCCGCATTGTGCTCCTCTCCGTTCACTACAGCTTGTTGATTTGTCTGCTGCCAGTTCAGATTTTTCAGTCTTTGATTGCGCTCCTCTTTTATTATCCTTACCTTGGCTGTTGCAATCAGATCGAGTTCCTCAGCCTTTTGCGGGGAAATCTCCGACATTACAGGACCGATGTAAGATTCAACCGACAGTACCTGCTCTTTTTTATCTTCATCTGGGTAAGTGCCAGTGAATCCAAATCTCCAAGGCGTCTGAATGTGGGAAAGGATTTCAGCGTATTGCCCTTTAAAAGAGCTAACGTGATGCACTTCATCTACAATCACCATATCGAATTCTTTTTGATGCAATTCACCCTTTTTGATCATATTGGAAATCGATTGTTTTGTGGCGATTGTTATTCTGCCTTTTTTGCTTGGCTTTGAAAGACCGTGTATCTTGACGACATTTTCAAACTCCTCATTGAACCGATCAAATGTTTGATCGACAATCGCCTTCTTATCGACCATGATCAGGACTCTATGTTTGGGAAAGCAAGAAACCATACCCATCATCACGACTGTTTTGCCATAAGCCGTAGGCGCCACACAGCACCCTCTTTTCGCTTCGATCAAATCATGGATGATCTTTATTTGATCATCCCTCAACGTAAGCCCCTTGACTTTTGGCTCCGCAACGATCTCTTTATCCAGATGCTGAAAAGGTATATTCTCATTTAGGATGTTAAGTTTGATATCACCTTCCCCGCACGATCTTTTGATTCTTGGCAGCAATCCTGTATAGAATCGCCACACATCCCCTTTCTTATGGGAAAAGGCCGATGCTGTAGTTACCATTCTTTGTTTTCCAAACGGCCCTTGTTTGTACCACACATAAGGGAATTCCAATTCATGTTGGAACCATATCGCATCTTCAGCTTTTACCGCACACTCTACAGCATTGAGTACGGCAATGGTGGTTTCAGGTTCCACCATATCGATGATGTCATCATCTGGGTCTTTGTTTCGATTCAAGAACATAACACCTCCCTTATCGTTTCGAATGCGCTCCTTATTGTTGAATGCTTCCAACGTATGGGATCAACTTCCCGCAGGAATTCCGACAATTTTCCGAGGGTCAGCTTTTTGCTGTTCTTCATCTGGAGTCTTTTCGATAATTTCTCAGGTGGATTCATTATCAACTCCACCACATCAATCGCGTCTTTTGACAAAGACCTGATGCTTTGCACCAAAAGGACCCAGTTTTCTTCCGATTCGACATAAGGCAAAAAGTGTTGATCCTGATCATCGATGTGGACATACGTTGAAGGATCCATTAACATTGCTGCTCTTTCAAGTAAATCCATATCATTCATGGTTGTACCTCTACTCGTTTCACGTATCCGTGCTCCATGGATAAATTTCTACCTCTTGTCAATTCCCGTACTTCCTTGGACTGATGGCAAGTGAAAGATCTGCATTTTTGAGGTACGAATTTTGGACTTTTTTTCAACAGCCCTTGCCGTGCGAGGCAAAGAAGAACGGGCACCCTTTCTTGGAAATGATGGCAATAGAAATATTTCGCTACGACAATTTCCAAGCAAGCTGGATGGTTGCTTGCGACTCGATCATTCGCCTTTGGGCAAAATCTCAAAGTGACTGGTTTGTTTTTTGAATCCATTTGAGATGTTATCAACTTTGGATTCGCCTCTTGCCATCTTTTGCAATAGAGACATTTCATACTTCCACAACCCCCTTCTCCTCATCATCTTGTTTCATAATTGATTGCACTCTGAAATGCTCATTGACATAATTCGATACGGATCTACCGTTATCCGCAGATTGTCTTTTGAGGTAAATTATGATTTCCTCATCGAGACTCAGAGACAGGATTTGTTTCACGGCAATCACCTCCTTTCACTTCACTATTAATATTTCATAAGATTTTTGTCAAGCAAAATATCATTCCTTATTGTTTTTAAAATATCGATAATATAAGTTCTTGCAATGCGGCTATCCGCACCGTCAATGACTTCCAATTTTTCATCGATGTAGGATATGGTATTTGATATGCGCCTTAACGCATCCACATTCCTTTGATGGAAACTTTCTTCGCTCTTATCTTGCAACAAGGCTTTGATTGTACCAAGGTGATAATTTGTCACCTTCAATTGATCCACTATCTCTTTCATCATTTCACTCCTCTCCATAAAAGAATTCAAGAGCTATTTCCCATACGGGATGGGTTTCATCGTCAATCCATTCCTCACTTGCAAAATGCCACGCAGTAAGTTCCGCAAGCTCTGTTGCGGTTTCTGGTGGATCTTCGCTTTCCATGATCATGATCATTCGCTTTTTGATTTCTGGATTGGTAATTTTCATTCATTCTCCCTCAATTATGCTTTTGCTTATGTTTGCATTCCTGCCCATCAGCCTACGGCACTCAGGGCACCTCAACCAAAGATCCCAGAAGTTGTACCGCAGATCTACATTTATCCAGAAGTATTGCGGATACAATTTTTCCAACTGTTTCAACGTGTTTTGAGGATCTTCGATTGGGGATTTGTGAATATTAAAATTTCTCGCCAGAATATCATGCCTCTCCACAATCGACCACATCTGTATTTGTGGAAAGGTTCGATACCTGCCATCTACCTTTACTCCAGACAACAAAGAAGGCAAGTGTTTATGGATTTCATAATGCTCTCCCATTTTATGTCCGAGACACATTATGTCCATCGGCAGCATCCACATTCTCATTGCTTTTCCTCTACTCCTTTCTCCTTATACCACTTCTCGAATGCAGTGGTATAGAGATTGCATTTTTGCCCATTCCTCATGAAATAATCCCCATCCTCATCTTGGAAGGAATGGATTATTCCATGATATTCATGTGCCGCTTTCACTTTCCGATCCGCAACACCGCAAACTCCTTCCATAGCTTGAGGGTCTGAAAATGGTAAAGTTATTAGAATATATATTAGTAATATATATTCCATTATTATTTTCTCACCTCCTTTCCGTTGCTGTCAGAGACTCGAACTCCCATACATCGCAGCCAATTTTTTGCCCATAGGAAGGCCCATTTATTATCGGCTCCAATGCTCAATTGATCTTTAGGATTCCACCAATAGTCCCGGACCTCTGCAATACCCCTTGGGGTATCTATTGTCCATATCGCATGAACTTTACCCGCACCATCGACCCCATCCTCAGAAAAATCCTGAACATGAGGATCACCAAACTTACGGCCCATTGCCTCAAGTGTCAGAAATGCTGTCCCGAATCGTCCACTTTTGGCTGGCGTGTACTCGCTTGCCAGACATACATTGTTGATGAATGGTCTATACATTTTCTCACCTCCTTTCTGATAGATTTCTAAGTGCCATAAAAGTTTATGGCACTTCAAAATATATCAGATCAATTGTGTCGGGCCATTTATTTTAAGAGCCCACATCGGAACCCAATCCTCATACAAATCCCCAAACTCATCCTCATAAGACACAGCGAATTTTGTGTTCTCATCAGGCCATCCTTCTGTAATCAATCTGTCGATCACATGAGGAGCATAGATTGTCCCTGTATAACCATCTTCAGTCAATACGGGAATCACATATAGCCCCATCATACGATCTCCATCGGAAGCTACTTTAACAGCTTCCAGAAGCTCTATAGCGTCCATATATGTCTCCTTTCAAAATTCTATCCCTCATACACTTCGAGGGATTCCCATGAAGGGGTTTCGTACCGATTTTCCTTTGATAGATGGTAGAACGTGTTCATGTAATGTCTATGCATCATCTCCCATCTATAGCACTCGTAGCAGAGTATCGCATTACCACCAGCGCCCGTCGGCAGCCTTCTAACCTCACCTTCTTTGCGACGGCATCTTGCGCCGTCGCAGTTTGGATTTATAACCATTTATTATCACCTCCTATCCAATATCCATAAATACTTTGCGAGTGGGTTTATAATTGTCATAAAGCACTTTGCACAACAAAGTACCATCATCCAATACAAACTCAATCACCATGTCCGTTGATGGTACTTTGTTCACTTTGTTCACTTTGCCTTTCCACCCTTTTCGCCTCAACCACTGACTGAAATCACAATCCGATATTTTGACTTCATACAGGGTTTTCATTTCTCCTCACCTCCCTTTGATTCTGTGATAACTGGTTACTGCATCGGACAAAAAAGCAAACGGCTGGAAAGAATGTGTTTTCAGCCATTCGACATAATCTGCCCAAAAGTCATAAGTTCCATACTCATCGATCTGTTCTACCATTTGTTTTCTCTGACCATTCAGTAATGATTCATGAATGGATTTGATATTTTTCATATCTCCTCCTTTATTATATTCTCAAAAGGCAATTGCCCGCATGGTTCCCATTCTCCAAGCGAATCCAATAACTTCTTTTTGCACTCCCAGCATGTTGACGGCTCTGCTTTATTTTTGCCACAAATTCTGCACATTTTCACCTCCTTTCGCTTGTACTCCTCACCATTTAAGCATCTATAATTGCAATTTTTCTCACAATAACGTGCCCGTTCTTTTTGTGGATTATTTGCATCCACGAAATATGTATGAATAATGCAATCCTGTTTGACCTCTTTCATATTCCACCTCCTTTCAATCAGAATTTCTCGACACCACAAGAAATTTCTCATGGTGTCTGAAAATGCTAATTGATATGTCTCATCGGCTGGCCGTTATGGTCTATAGGTCTGCTGATGGGAATCTTTTGCCCGTCATTCATTCCGACATTGAAAGCGTGCCTGTCAACCTTCTGCGGTCCCTTTCTTTGTTTTCGATTCGGAAATGCCTCATTCATCGCCTTTTCAGCAAGATCTTTTTTGAAAATGACAAGGTCCTTTGTTTCCACATTTGACTTCAGTATTTCCTCCTTTCTCTTGTACATGTCCCTCAACCTTGTATTAATCGTAGTCATAACGCCGCTTGCGTAAAAATACGATTGTTTCTTATTCATTTTCTCAGACCTTTGCTTGTTCATGATCCTCATTCTCAGATACCTGAAGAAATGAGCGATCATCTCCAGGTCCTGCTCCGTTCCAAAAACTACAAATTGACGTTTTAGAGAATACTCCGCGTAGGACCTTACAGTTGAACATTCAAAGACACCGCATAAGGTAACAAGCACCATCCCCTCCCACGTATAGTTGCCCTCAACATACTCATCGAACAAGGCCTTATTGACGATATCCATGATAGTGCCGTCTTTCTTTTTCTTTGCAATGACATCCATCATGGACATATCGTGAAGTGCGAGCAGTTCAGCGGCTTTTTGTTTTGCAAGTTCAGCCTCATGTGGGTTTGGAGATTCTCCCAACGCCATCAGTTTTTGGACCTTTGCAATGATTTCCTCTTTTGACATGATTTTCTCCTTTCACAAATAGTTTTGAGGATAACCCTCCCACATGGCACAAGAATTTCTCATGCCATGGTGGAGAATTACACTCATGTCACCTCATCACGGGAAACGACACGTCCCTCACATAATCATTTCCCTCATTTGTTATGATCTGCACAAAATGATCCACATCCTGTGCAGGACATAAAAATCTCCCACTCCCACACCTCACAAGCAAAAGCTCCAATCTATTTTCCTTTATAATGTGCGGAAGATCATCCTTTGCGATAAAACCAAAATTCTTTCTCCTCAATTCTTTAATCGTCATTATCCCTCCTTTCAGATAGACTCCACATCGTTTTGATATTCGCAAAAAAGATTTGTCATATACCGTTTAAACATTGAACACATGATACGGTGACAATACCTAACCATTGGTGAACAACCAGAAACGTCGAGTCTGGCCCAATGCGCGAATAGTTGAGCCACAAGTCGGTCGTCGGCTTTCACGTAAAATGAACTGCATTTAAGTGGCCACGCGGAAAAATCAAGATCCGCCCATCGGAGATTCGCCCCTCGGAGATCCGCCCCTCGGAGATTCGCCCCTCGGAGATCCGCCTCTCGGAGATTCGCCCATCGGAGATCCGCCTCTTGGAGATCCGCCCATCGGAGATTCGCCCATCGGAGATTCGCCCCTCGGAGATTCGCCTCTGCATCGATTGCAATTTCCACAGCGACTTTTAACGATTCCGCCTCGGCCTCGAAAATTATGTTTCTGGTATAACGATTTTTAATCTCAAATTTCACATTGACCTCCTCATTGCATTGTGCCGTTGAAGCTCTTGAGGAAGCTGATTGTGTTGTCTGGTAAAGGTTCAATATATTCGATGATTATGCTTTTCCCGCTATCATCGACTACCCTTTTCCTGAACAACGCACTCCCTTCCTCACTGTCGATGGTGATTGTCAAGTCCCACTCATCATTTTCACTGACAATGACTTTGTTAATGTTGTACCTGTTCCCATCAATCTCCTCTTTGATGAGTTCAGATATGGAATTTGGATCAACTACTTCCATATCCGTCTCGATTTCCACATTAATCGAATACACAATTTTTCTCCTCATACACTCTCCTTTCACTTTTGGATTTGATTGCTTAAGCGATCAAGGATTGAGGTGAGAAATTTCTCACCTCGCACCTTCATAGCTTACGCCGCCCTTCTGAAATGTCCCTGAATAATAGAAGGGACTCTTTCAGAAAGCTCCGTTCTGACCATCTCCGATTCAACCTGATGTGTCAAGAACTGTGTGATGGCGCTGTTGAGGTCCCAGTACGTCGGAGTCTTGATGGATTTCAGATTTTCTTGCCCTCTCCCCATAAGGGGCAATTGAACGATCTCCGCTGCCCTTTTCTCGGAAAACCCGATTTCATCCATGATCTCTTGCACTCCAGTATCAGCCAATTTCTTGTGTGCCCACTTGTCCCACAATCCGATTTGTTCACTGAATTTGCCCATATAGTCTGTGATCTCTTGAACAACAGCCTCAGTGTTGAGGTTCTTCCTGTGCTTTTTGGACAACTTCTGCATGGTCTTGAATGCGTACAGCCCGTTTGAACAGACCATTTGATGGGCACCAAACTTCACCTGAAATTCACTTGACAAGTCATAGCTATTCCTCAATTCGACAGCAGGATTGATGCTTTCTTTGTGCGGTCCCACTTCGAATTTCACATCAGGAAACTTGACAGAGATCTTCAGCCTGGCACCTTCTTTGTAGATGACAGGCTTTACTGTAGGCGTTCCATATTCAGGCAGTTCTGTCAATATGTTCTCCATCTGGGTCAATGCTTCCTCATGGGGCACGATCTTGTACTGTTTGGAAGCAAAGGAATAGAATGCGGTGTGCGGTACTGTCTCAAACGATTGAGTTTCCTTATTGAACTCGTCTACCACTGTATCACCCAACACCGCAACCCTGTCCTCGATGTGGACAGTGCTTGCCCCATCGACGTAGGCTGCGGGCCTGCTGTAGACATTGGGCCATCTGACATCGGGGAATCTTTCCCTGACCTTCTGCACTTTTTCCTGTGCAAGTCGATGTCCCTCAATTCTCTCCTCAGCCATTTTTCTGATTTTCTCGTTCATTTTTCTCTCCTTTCACAAAAGGTTATTTGATTGAGGCAATGCCTCGCATTGCGTATGATCGAAACCATACGCAATACGCGAAATTGTCAATCAGGAGATACAAAGAAAGGCTTGTCAGTTCCCTTCCAATAATGACCTTTCTTTGTTCCCTTCTCATGCAATTCCCGCGGAGAAACGAACTTTTCATAATACCTATCGGAACCTCTGTTGACAGAATACAACTTGCCGTCTACCTCATTGCAGAATTCCAAATGGTTTTTATACAAATCATCGGTAAGCGCATCCTGCACCCCATGCAAATACGATCTTACCCAAGACGGCGTTCCTTTTGGCATTCTTTCCAGAATTTTTAGTAATTTTTCATTCCTTTCCTCAGAAGTCATTTTGAAGATTTTACAGGAACTGTGGAGATCGTACAATCTTCCTTTGCCCTCAATTTTAATTTGGACCGCTCTTTTGATTCTCATTTTTTTCTCCTTTCGCAAAGGGTTATTTGATTGAGGCAATGCCCCACACTATGCATGACTTTCGCCATGCATAGTATGTGAAATTAATTCAATCACAATCTGGAGCTACAAACGAACCATCCGACACTCGGTAGACAGGGTAAGGGGCTTTCCCACTATCGAACCAATCGTGGTCGAAACAATATGCTTTGGCACCAACTCCTTCCTCCGTCCAGTTTACCAAATACCCCGCTCCTGGAGCACAAGGTGAACAATACTGACACCAAGTGTAATATGGGGACTTTGTGATAAAAATATCACCATAATCGTCGGAACATTCCGCTTGTAGATCTTCATAATCTATATACCAAGATATGGGGTCAATGTAATCTTCATCTTCATGGTCGAATTCTCCATAATTTGGTTGTGCTTCTTCGTACCATGCACTTCCGACTACATTATAGTTAATTACTCCATAATGAAACCCTTTGCCGTCCACATTGCTTTTGCCATGGGAATAATCAATTCCCGCATAGTCTGTTTTCATTTTCCTCTCCTTTCACATTGCATGTACCTCTTCCATTTTCTTTTCGAAGCACCTTTCACAATACCCGTGGCTCGGTTTATCTATCAAAGAGTGCCTCTTGTCGTACACAACTCCACATTCGCAACATACCACATCGATGCTATAGAAATCCACAGCATCACACACAGGGCAATGCCATTTCTTTCCGTAATACATCGACGTACCACATTTTTTGCAAATATTTCTACCATTTTCGATATCATCTATTACCATACTATTTTCCTTTCCATTTTATTTTAACACCCAAATGCGGGCATGAGGAAAATTTCTCACCTCATGCCCTTTTTCGATGTTAAAATTTAATTTTGTGTGGATGCCCACAGCTCCTCACTCTTTTTCCTTGAGCCAGGAGCCTTCTCATCTGAGAACTTGACAATTCTGGTCTCCTTGTCGATCACAACATAGTAATCGAAAGGACAATACTTACGACTTATACCATCACTGATATAAGTCGTAGCGGTACTTTTCGCACCTTCAGGAAAAGCTGTCATGTACATATCGACAAGCTGTTCCTTCGTGTACCTGCCCTCTTGGATCGCATTAGCGATCCATTGCTTCATACCGCTTTTCTTGCCACCACCAGATTTCTTTTTGCTCTGCCTCTTTTTTTCTGCTTCCTTTTGTGCCGCAAGCGCATTGCACAAAAGGAACCTTTCCTCATACATCTCCTTGCAATCCTTGTTGCAGATTGGAGAGTTGAGGTCAGGATTTGCAAACACACCGCAAAACAGTTCATTTTCCTCATCCCTGTATGCAGCGCACATCTCGTCCGTGATCTCTACCTCTGACTCTGAATTTTCTGCACTTTCCGATGGTTCAGGATCGGAAATTTCCGATGGTTCAGGATCCTGAGTGAACAAATGTGCAAATGCATCCTTTTTGAGGATCGGAGCATTATCGGATTTGAGCTTGAGCCTCAACTCCGCAATCTCCTTTTTGGTCATTTTCTCCAACTCATCCGTCTTGATCGACGGATTCTCCTTGACCACTCGATTAATGATTTCTTGCTTTGTACTCATGATTTCTCTCCTTTCACAAAAGGTTATTGATTTGGAGCATAACCGCTCCACACATAGCATGAAAATTTCTCATGCTATGGTTGCAACAGTTACCATCCATAGTTTTTGTACGGAAAGGCCTCTTTCATCAAACTATTCCTGTCTTTTCGAGACAGTTTGTAAAATTCTTCCGCATCTGCTTTTGAAAGTCCACCGTGAAATTTAATTCTATCCGCATCTGTTACCATTTGGATGACTTCCTCTCTGGACATTGTTGCAGACTCATCGAGTTCACCATCCTCATCGATGAGGCAATCAGCCCCGATTGCGGCCCATGTTCGATAAGCCGCCCGAATGACTCTTTCTTTAAATTCCTTATCCATTTTCTCTCCTTTCACTTTAATTTTTGATCGGATCTGTTTGGCTTACATGAAACACCGTAGCCATCCACGGCAAAGAGCGAGTGCGCTCAGGATCCTTTTTATCTTTTACAGTCCTGATCGTCCGCACCTTAACCCCATGTTCGCCGCGTCGCACTTGCCTTCCCTTCGCCTTCCAGGCATTGTAAGTAAAGACATTTTCACGTGGCGAAATTTCCGACTCTGGAATTCCCTTTCGAATGAATCCCTCATAGATCAGGGGATAATTCGAAAGTGTCTGTTGACTTTCCGCCCTTCTCAGAGCTTCCCTTTGGATTTCCTGTTGTGTCATTTTTCATCTCCTTTCACTTTTTGTTACTGACAGCTAATGCCATCAACACATGGCACAAGAATTTCTCATGCCATGCATTGATATCATTTTTTGCGAGGTGAACAATACAATACCTTTCCTACCATACGGAAGTTATAAGTCTTTCGCATGAGCATGGAAAGGTGATTGCATCTATACCAGATTTTCCCACCAAGATTCAGCTTTTCCATGACAATTTCTCCCTTCTTAAGAATTTCTGACCAGTGATGCTTCTCAAAAATCGAAAATTTCACAGCTAATTTTAACAGAGAGCGCATGGACTTTAGATATCCTATCCTACCCATTAACATTATGCGTCCATGCGCTTAAAATCGCTATTCCATTCAGATTATCGCTTGCTTGTTAAAGCAAGTATCCACAACCTTTCCGCAACTCGAACAAACAATCAATGTTTCTCCAGGAAATCCTGGAATATCTTCCAATCTGGGACCGCAACACCTTCGATATTTCCTTTCATATAGGTCCACAAAATCATTCGGATCTATACCAGTCATGTTTTTGAACATGAGATAAGGGAGAACCCCAAACCTTTTGCCATACAATCTTGGAATTTCTCGTCCGTTGATCGACAGCCAGCAGTCAAGACCACTATGGAAAACGATCATTTTGTCATTGATCTCCACAACGTATTCCTCATAACTGTATGGATCATGACGGGGACCCTCGACTCCAGACTCAAGATCGATTGTCCTTTTTGTGATTTTCATTGCACACCATCCGCTTTTTTGTGCATGGGGATTATTTTGATCCTCTGCACCTGTCCGCATTCCTGACAGACATCCTTGCACTGATTTTTCCCATGCCAATTTAGCCACAGAGCTTGACTCGTGCATTTCAGGCACTTGTGAGTCATGGTGTCCTTATCGAAATAGACACCTTGCGTTTTTTCAACATAATTCGTGCTTTCCCTTTCCGAGTCAAGCACTACTCTCCATTCATCTTTGCCATGTCTGGCAATATTCATGAGTCTCATTTTTCTCTCCTTTCACTTTGGATTTGATAACTCCACACATAGCATGAGAAATTCTCATGCTATGGTTGTAGCCATCAAAGAATATTTCCAAAAACGAAAGTACGATGGAATGCCTTGACTTTGCCAGTGGTAAACAAAGTCATAGCATCTTTAGGGGTTAACTTGAATCCGGTTGCTTTAAGGACTTTCAACCGGATATCAAATAAATCTCTTGCCGGAATCAATTGGCGATTGTGAAAAATTACATCGCCTTTTCGGGTGAAAATTCTATTTCGATGCATGGTAATCTCCTTTCACATTTGGATTACAGAGCTAACTGCTCCACACATAGCATGAGATTCTCATGCTATGGTTGCAACAGTTATATCCTGATCGATACTATCTTGCCTTTCGATTCTCTTTCCAGAATAAGAACCCTTGCATGATGATTTACAAACTGGTCGTTGTATGTTCTGTACCTGTACAAAACTACAGATTTCACAGGGCAAGGCGTTTCAATGTATGGATGGTAATCTCTGTATCTTACCCATCTGCCGTTTGGACTTTTGATTAACTCAATTTCCTGATCGGTTTTCAATTTCATTTTACTTTCGTCCACAGTCAAAGAGCGGAATCTTTTTGACTGTTGACCATTCATTAAATTTGCCACATATGGATTTCTCATGAATTGGTAAAGATCCTTTTTCCTTATTTCTTTTATATCCATTACTTTTTGTTCCATCATTCCTCTCCTTTCACGTTTAATTTCTTCCATCCTACACTTCATGATCAAAAATTTCTGACCATCAAGTGAAAGATGGAAAGAGTTGAACAAGCACACGGAGAAAGTGAGCGAAACCCATATGCAATCCAACTCTTTCCACTTCCTGCATTATCTCTCACAATTGAGATAATGCTCCTCTTCCGCACAGGTTGCCTCAACTGGACAACCAGTACATCTTTCCTCTAGGTTGTTTTTGATCTCCTCCATACATTCCCAACAAGTAGGAGGGACCAACTCATGAATAGTCCCAGCTCCACACCGATGGCATCTTACTTTCATCTCAATCTCCTTTTACTTTTTAGTGTTGGGCGACGAGGACGCGCCCGCCGCGCCCATCGTCGTACCAAACCTTGTTGAATTTATGAACTACCTGATGAAACACAATCAGATAGCTCCACACCGCCATTGGACCAGTCAACACGACTTCGGTCCTTTCATCGGCTGGAGTCGCATCAATGATCGATGCGACATTCCTGCCGACGATATTAGCAGCGTCGGCAGGAGAGGTGGTCAATGTCAATCGACCACCTACTTCTGTTACTTCGCATCCCTCGTAAAGGGATGCATTGCTCAATGCCATGTTAATCTCCATCATTCCTCTCCTTTCACGTTTAATTTCTTCCATCCTACACTTCATGATCAAAAATTTCTCACCATCGAAAATTTCTCAAGGAATTTCTGACGAAAATTTCTGACCATCAAGTGAAAGATGGAAAGAGTTGAATTATCACATGGGAAAGCGAGTATAAACCCATGTGTTGTCATTCAACTCTTTCCACATCTTTACTTCCACTGCATAAATCCTCTATCGTCAATAAAAATCATTGACGATAGTTGATTCATTGCTTCTTCCATAGAGGTGAAACACCCAATAAATATACTGTCTTGTGTATACCAGGGTGTAACAACTCCCGTTGGCCTTCCACTGCTGCTATAACACTCTGCAAACCATTCCATTTTAGTCTCCTTTCACTTTTTGTGTTTGATGATAAAATACCATCAACACATAGCATGAGAATATCCCATGCTATGTATTTATGCTATTCTATTTCATTCCACTTCATTCCACTCAAGTCTCACTACCTGCCATCCATCTCGAAGATGAACAGCGTTCCATTCTTCACTCATTTCATTATACATTCTGCTAAGTTCAAATGGAGAATCCTCTAGATCAATTGCACTGTTTGGTTGATCCAGTGCAACGAATGATTCCCATTCCTCGTCCCACCAGACACCAAGACATTCAACTACTCTACCGTCCTTCTCTACTGTCACCATAATTCTCTCCTTTCACATATTCGGCATATCACATATCACATATCATGCATCATGCATCATGCATCATATTGATATGCCTATTGTTTCGCAATTTGCGTTCTGAATCATATTCACTAAATGAATCGTATTCACTAAATGAATCATATTCACTAAATGAATCATATTCAGTGAATCATATTCAGAAAATGAATTGCATTCATTGCATACAAAAAAGCGCATTACAATTGTAATGCGCTTTTCAATCTGAAATGAATTTTTATACAAATAGTGCGCTGAGCTGATACGAAACAATTATTGTGATCATAATTACCGAATAGTAAAACATTGCTTTTTTCATTTTAATAATCTCCTTTTTTTATTTTATATATCGCACTATTTCACCAAAAATTTAATGAAATAGTGCTTTTTTCACAATTATTCCAATAACAGTATGCTTCGCCAATTAATTGTTAGGAACTAAGACATATTGAATTGATTAATTCTTTCTTGTCTCAGTTCTTGCGCTAATTGTACTTTCGATTTTGGAATGACATCTTCAAAATGCAAAATGTCATTTGTTTTGTGTACTTTTCGTCCAAAAACATTTTTATAATATCGATCATTTTGACTATCGGCAAGATATGTGCTGATAGTCGAAACAGCGTATTGACTATCAAATATAAATAGCGATTGGTCGATTAGACTTTTGCGTGTATAACGTGCTTCAGCTATCTTTTGTTCTAAAAAGATGAGTAAAGCACTTCGTTTTTTGCGCTTTGATCTGTTATGCCTAGTTCGCATGTTTTCTTTTTCAGAAACATGCTTTTTAGACACAACGTACCTACGATTTTCGTTCTTTAAACGTGCATTATCAAGTGCGATGTTTTTATAATGTTGAATAATTTCACTTTTGGTCATTGACTCAAAGTCTATGACAATCTGATTTAACTCTTGAATATCTTTAATTCTATTATTCATTTGTATGCTCACTTTCATTTTATAAGCGAAGCATACTGTTATTGGAACAATGATGATGCAATAGGCATTCAATTGAATGCCTATTGCATCTTTTTTTGTGAAAAGAGTGAAAAGAGTGAACGTTATAATCTGATATCAACTCTTATGTCATACTCGAAGTGTATTTATTGAATCGATTGAAGTCGTTTTTCGTTCGTGCTTCAGTATAATGCATTATACTTTGAACAAAATGCGCATTGCATCGGATCTAAAGATCGACTTAGCATGTCATATCGCATGATCAAACTATGTCAATGATCATTTTCATTCCTATTTGAATGAGCTATGCATCACTCATTCTTTAGGAATGATCGGACGATATCGCTTTTAAGTCATCGACGCCAAAAAATAAGTATCGACTTTTCAACTTGTTTTTGACATAAGCACAATTGGCTATATAGCCAATTTAATGATATCGATTATTATGCTACTCGACGCAATCAATGTTTAGATCACTGCTAAAGTACTGATTAAATCAGTTTTCTACTTGAAACTAGCTTCGATGCCCAAAGTCGTTGACATCTTAAAATTGACCTAGACACCGATTGTGTCTCATAACAACGTTTTATATGCGATACATTGATTAATAAGAGTCAAGACATACTCAGTCTATTAGGACTTTCACCTAATAGACATGTCTCATGAAGTATCGGTATTAAGACTTCTATCTTGACTATCTGAATAGACATAGTGCCTATATACGTAGCAATGATAATGCCAATATTAATAAGTTTTATTATATCAGCCCTAAAAAGACAATATATCCAATTATATCAACATGTTATATTCCAAAAAAATATTTTTTAAAAATAAAACACCAAAAGTAGCCTATTAAATCTTAATAAAGAATGACAAAAAATGTCATAATGATATCAATAGCTTACACAATTACTAAAATAAACTATTGATATCATTGAATAATTCATTGACAAAAAATGTCACTATACTGACAAAAATTGTCACTATCAATAGAATAGAGAATAAGAGAATAATCCCAAGACAAAGATTGTGTATAGCATTTACTGAAGTCGCATCACATAGGATTATAGGTGTAGAATCAATGCAATGAATAGCAATCATCAGTGATCATTCAATTGTAGGCTCATGTGTAGCAATGTAATAAATGAATGTGCTGTAGTTCTTATGTGTCTTGATGAGTCATGCATTATGCAATGGTACACTATTGCATTATGCAATGATTCATATTCATAAACTAAATGGCATTCATTAAATCAATCAAATAAAATGAATCATATTCAGTATTTAAATGGCGTTCATTTATCTGTGCAGACTATAAAGTTGACATAAGATATATTATCAGACACTCGATGAGATAGGTGAATCGCATTCAAAAAATGAATCGCATTCATTTAATGACCCCTCTTCAAATCTTGAATCGGATTTTCGATGCAGCGCGTATGGGACCCCATCACAAAATATTTTCTGCATTTTGCCTCGGAATTTATTCCATTCCATATTAGCCTTTAGCCTTTAGCTCATCACAAAATATTTTTCATATTTTACCGTGAAATGTTTTTCCATCAATTCCATATTAGCCTTTGGCCTTTAGCCTTTAGCCTTTAGCTCATCACAAAATATTTTCTGCATTTTGCCTCGGAATTTATTCCATTCCGCATGTGGTAATAGAATTACATTGGTGTTTTAGGTTTTTATAGGGTCTGACTGACTCTAAATTACATTGCGGAAAGAGGTAATCAGAGAAAATCAATGGTTATTGATGAAATTACATTGCTTTTATTTTAAATTTTCATTGGATTGGTTGTAATCATGTTTTATTGTCTTTATTTGATGTTTTAGTTTCAGTGTATGGAATGGGAGAATGTATTGATTTTTTAGTTTTTATTCTATTTCCTCCAACAGTTCTATCGGATACCAACCGCCCTCTACCGTATCTACTATTCTTTTGGTATGGTATTTGTTGTGTACCGTGTTGAACATTCTTTGATCTCTTGCGGTGTATTTCAGTATCATTATTTCTTTTGGAATTGTCGTTTCATCTTTCAATTCGATCAAGCCGTCGTCTGTTCTTCTTTTGACGACTTTCATTTTCTTGGTTTCTTTCATATAATCGTATCCTCCTATCACTTTTATTTCTTCAATCATGCACTCTGCTATATTGCACATTTTAAGGCACTCGATGCATGGTAGATTGTCTGTGCAATCTGGATTGTCGTCGCAGTAGGAGCATAGTAAAAGGACTTTTCGTTTTTTCATTTTTTCATTTTTTCATTCCTTATCTATTGTAGAGGTTCATTCTTTGATCGAAGGATTTTCATAGATATTGCCGATGACTTCAACATCGTTGAAAAAGTCGCTCAGATGTTCTGTTATCAATGGTCTTTCAGAATGCATGTCCCAGTGTCCTAAATTCCACCTGACTTCCATTAATGCCCATTCAGATGTTCCTATTTGAAATTTGACTACATCCCCCTCGTATATTTCTTGCCCTTTGGAGTCTTTCATCCCTGTGTATTGCATGATAGGATTTTTTGAAAATGTGATTTTTGGAGGCCCTAACCAATGTCCGTCTTTGACAATACCGATTCCATAATACATTCCGTATTTTCCAAGGAATTGTCTAAATTTTATCTCTCTCATTCTTTTACCCCCTTTCGTTGCTATATATAATAGGTATAGATTCACAAGTCGAATCTTTTGTTGTTTTCTGTTTTCATGTATAGCGGAATTTCATCGATCAAGGCTTTTATGATCGAATGTGTTGACAAGAGCGGTTCATCTGTTTCTGTTTTGAAGTATTTGGTGTTTTTTGCGAGGGAATATTCTATTGAGATGATGAGTTGTCTTAATAAATGTGCTGTTTCTTCTTTTTCTGCCATTGTTTTGTCCTTTTTTTGTTGATAAATGACTGATTTTGTTGCGTTTTTTATGTTTTTACGTGCAATATTGCTGTTTTTATCTTATCATATTGTATGTAATCCTTGAATTTTTTGTTGACAGGGTGTGGTTTTGTATTATATCCTTAAATTATGGAGGTGATGCGAATGGCTGTTCCAGTTAGAAAAAACAACGGTAATGTGAAGATGGCGGATCTGATTGTGGAGTCGAAGCCAAAGGAGAAAAAGAAGAGGAAGGTAAAACCGAAGCAGAGAAAGGGGATTGGAAGGCCCCATCAGCATTTGGAGGAGGGGAACAGGAAAAGCGATAAGCGGTCTGTGTACGGATTGCGGGGGACGTATGCGGAGCGGTTTGGGCAGATGCAGATCACAAAAGGCACCAAGAACGGGATGAAGCTCGTTTCTTGGGATGCTATACCAGAATGCAGAGAATCGTGTCCTATTGCGGAGAAGTGCCCCTACACTGGCAAAAAGAAATGTACAGTGATGAAATCGTATGTTGGAAGTGCAGCGAGTATCATACAGAACAACTACGATCTGGATGAGGCGGATATGTTGAGGGTGGGGCTTCATCTGTTGCCGTTGTACAGGAATCTTTGTCGTCTTCAGATTGAGGAATTCGCGTTGGAGGGGATCACGAGAGTCAATAAGGCTGGGAGTACGGTGTTGCATCCTATCTACGATTCGATCAAAGCGCATGTTTCAGCGATAGAGAGTTTGTGGAAGGCGCTGGGGCTGCTTAATAACGCGAAGAAAAAGAGAAAGACGGATATTGAAAAGTATCACCATGACAGGTACGTACCGACGGAGGTGCCTACGGTGGGTGATATCGTCAACGGGAACCCAGACTACTACGACACTTTGAGTGAGTGATGCGATGGTACCTTTACGTGCCTCGGCCCGCTTGAAAGCCGATAGAGTCAAGTCGATGCAAGATTACAGGAATGGGGCGGAGGGCTTCATTCTTTGGTGTGAAGATAAAGTCAGAATTCCCATCTACCCACCAGGCTCCGACATACCTGAATATCATTCGATGGGCAAATTGCCCGATTCCCCGCATCCAGACACCGGAAGAAGCTACAAGACGATTTGGGATGGACAAAAGAAGATGATCCGCAAAGCGTTGGTGATGAATCAGGGGAAATTCGTTTATCGTTTGATTATTTTGTGCTGGATGCGGGGGGAAGGGAAGTCTTTGCTGGCGTGTTTGATTCAATTGTGGAAATTCTTTTGCTGGCCAAGGCAACAGATCATGCTTGGGGCGAACAGCAAGGACCAAGTGAAGTTCGTGCATTATGATATTATGCGGGATATCGTGATAAACTCGCCGCAGCTCTTGAGTGTTGTAGGGAAAAGGAATATTCAAGAGAAAGAGATTCGTTTGAAGGATTCAAGCGGCAATATCAGGTCGATTATCAGATCGATATCGAGTTTTTCAGGTATCGTGTCGAATATCACTGGTTTCACTTTTTCAGAGATATTCGAAATGAAAAATCCCAAGTTCTTTGTTCAGCTTTATGGATCTATAAGGAACATACCGAATGCAATCGGTGTGATCGACAGTACTGTTAGCAGCAAACAGCACATCCTCTACCAACAATATCAGAATTGGTTGACTGGAAAGAGCGGGGGGTTGTTTTTCGATTATCGTTATTCGAAGTCGGGGGATCATAGAGATTACTGGAACCCGATGATGACGCAATCCCAACTCGAAGACTACCGCGCATCCTTCCCCTTTGGTGAATTCGAAAGATACTTCCTGAATTTGTGGGAAGCTGGGCACATGCAGATATTCTCTGATGAGATGGTAGAGGAAATGGGGTATATGGGGATTGACGGTGAACTGCTGAACCACACAGATGTGATCGAGAACGTGAACAAGAAAAATGAATTGATCAAAAGACTTTCGATTGCGACGAAGAAGGAATGGGATGATGGAGTAAGAGAAACGGAAGATTTGATAACAGGTATCGATCACAGAATAATCCCAGTCACAAATTACTACAGCTTGCATGACAACTTCGGATTTCATAGACCTGTATCGATGGAGTCACTTGCCAATATTGGTCGTGTTTTGGATACGGATTGGCTTATATTGGCTGGTGCTGATATGGGAGATCCGATGGCGTTAAGGGGCAATGCAAGATCGATATTCACTTGTGTGGCGAAGGGGTTGCCGGGGTCCAAGTCCAATCCTCATGTCGTGTCTATGGAGACAGCGGTTTTGAAATTCGTTTATATCGTGTTGCATATTTTCAATATTGAAAACCATGCCGTGAACACGTTGAAGGAACAGGCGGATATGTGCAATGATGAATATGATGGAATCGATGTGTTTTGCGGTGAGCGTTACGGATTGTGGGATATGCAGGAATGGTGCAAAGATAGAGATATCGAGTTCATTCCTATATTCCCGAATTATGCGAGGCAGAAAGAGGCGTTCAAAGAATTCTACGATTCTTTGAAAGAGGGAAGATTCAAGTGTCCAGATGTCAAAATTCCAGGCTCCAAGAAAGAGGATATATTGAGGGAGGAGCTTGAGAAATTCGATCATGAAACGAGAATAGGACCGACGGGACAGGAGAGTGGGTGGTTTGGAAGTCCTGAAAAACTTGAAAAATATGGTGCCCAAGATGACTCGGTGTTCAGTATAGGATGGACTTTGTATGGGGGCAAAGACAAGGGACCATCTGATTTCAGAGTAAGAAAATCCGCCATGAGCTTTGGCGTTTTCATTGAAAACAAGGCTTTAATGGGTCAATATTGATTTTTTTATTGACAAATGGAATTTGATATATTATCGGTTATGCAGACCAGTATAAGGTGTACGGACGGAGGGTTCGTCATGGCACTAAAAAAATCAAGAAAGGAGGGACATTATGGCACTAAATCCGGACATTATCGAAGCTGTTGCTAATTCCAATTTCAAAACGAATGCGGAAATGGCGACACAGAACAGCGTGAATCATCAGCACAGACTCCAGATCCTTGCTGAAAAAGCTCTGTCGAAGTCTCTGGAATCGATGGATACGACTTCTGTTCCTGAGGGTCTGGGCCTTGCCGCTGCTCAACGGAGCGACTTGGCGAAGGTAATTGATGATCTGGCCGCGGCGATTGCGACAATGAAGGCTTTTGTTCCGACTCCAGGCGGCTAATGAACTGATCTTTTAAACAGCATCCTCGAGGTGGAGGATCTCTTGCGATTACCAGTTCAACCCTCCGCCAAATCGCAACAGTGAATCCACCTTGGGGATATAGAGAGCGGAGGGGACGATGGCAACGACACAACCCAAAGTGGATTTCAATGTAAATCCAGGGACTATATTTCAGAAGGCTTTGGATGATTATAAAAAGACACTTGAAAATGCAACGATGCAATATCAAAAGATTTTGGCAGACTCGCAAGCACATATGGAAAAGATGCTTGAGGAGGCTTCTGCACTTACCAAAATTCCAGAACCTGAACCTGAACAACCTCAATTGCCTCCTGAAATCGTCATTACAGGAGATGATGTGAAAACTTTTATTCAAGCTCTTGATTCACTGCTGAACGGCATCATGCACCTTAAAGATTCTTTTGGAATAAAATAAAATGGTACCTTTGAGGCCCACAGCGAGAAAAAATTTTAGACCAAGGTTGGTATCTCAGAATTCGATGTCTCTTGATGATGTCAATGATTACATCATGGAGATTCCAGATGAGGTGCTATCGCGTTTGCAGTTTTCAGTTCCTTGGCAATATGATACGGATGAGGATGATTATAAGGATCCAGATGACTTCAAACTTTATTACAAAACAGAAAAGGAAGATGCAAAGGCTACACGGGATGTTCTGCAATTAGAGTGCTGGGACAAATTCAGTAAAAATCCCCAGATAAACACTTCCGTCAGAGGTACAGTAGGTCGCATGACAGGGATGGATTTTGGTTCTTCATGCGAAATATGGGAAATACAGAAGGTAATTGACGAAATTGAACTTGATCCAAGAAATAGGCTTTACAACTTCTGGCCCAAATGGGTTGGTCGATATCTGGTGGAAGGTGAGCTTTTTATTGTTCTCACCCTTCATCCTGATGGATTCGTTGAGGCTGATTTCACGGACCCTTCTGTATTATATTCTGGGGGCGATAACAATACAGGTATTATTTTCCATCCTGACAAACCATCTATGCCTCTTTTTTATGTGATATCCGATCAATCGTATTCGATCAAGGAGTTGATTCCTTCAGTCTATCTTGCCAGGTATCCAGAACTCCTCGGTGCCGTATCGGATACATCGGAGTTCAAGCAAAGGAAGAAATACGCTAAAAAGAGCAAAAAGAGCATATACAAAAAGTTCAACGGTTTTTACAGGTTCATGGTCTCTTGGGATCGCGGTTTTATGGTGAGGCGTACGATTGGACATCTTAGAACTGTCATCCAATGGTGCAATCATTATGAGAAACTTAAAAAATACGAGATAGATTATAAAAAATCTGCGGGTGCTTATATATGGGCATTTAAAATCGAGAACCCAAGAGACTTTAAACTCTGGCTTTCCTTGTCGGATGAAGATAAACGCAAAACTGCACCAATGGCAAAGAAGACACCTGGATCCTCACTTGTCCTACCACCTGGTATGTCTGTTGAGGCTGTTGCTCCAAAACTTCCTCAAATCAGAGAGGAAGACACCGATATTCTGCATATGGTCGGAAGCGGTTTGAATGAGCCTGAAGACATCATGACTGGGGTATCGAGGGGTACGTTTGCATCTGTGAAAGAATCCCGCGGTCCAATGTCTGACAGAATATCGGATGAGATTGCGTATTTCAGTAGATTCCTCAGATATGATTTCTGGGGAAACATTTTCTTTTTGCGTTCTTCCATCAACAAAATGGACAAAGAATTTTCAGTGAAGAAAGCTGTTGGATGGAAGAATCAAGAACCTGTATTCAAGAAAGTAAAACTTCCACCTGAACGCCTTATCGACTTTTCATTCCCGACTTCTGAAGTCATTGACTATGAATCGAGAGCTAAAGGCATGCTTGGAGTCAAACACGGTCCTATGTCTGAGACTGTCGGTATTCCAATGTCTGTTATTGCAAAGAAACTCGGTATCGGTAGTTACGGACAGATGAGATTGCGGAAAGCGGAAGAAGACGACCAGTACCCTGAACTCATCTACACGCTTGATGCGGAGTCTTTGCAGGAACAGGCTGAATCAGAGCCAAAGAAAGAAGAAACCAAAAAGCCAACTGAAGGAAACAACAATGGCAATGAATGATAAAGATGAGAATTTTGAAAGTAATAGCAGCACAATATATTATAATACGGAACCCAAAGAGCCTGCTGTTGAAGTACCAAACGGTACCGCGCAACAAGATTGGACAGAGGAATTGAGTATTGTCGTGATTGGTGTTGTCGCTATAGTTGCTATGATCATGTTGAAAAATGAATCGATTCCTATTGTGACTGGACTTGGTGGTGGTCTTGTGGGGTATTTGACGCGGGGCTTCAAGCAAAGATTGTCCAAGGAGTTTTAGCCATGCCATGGACTACAAAGGATGTTGATAAGCATAAAAAAGGATTGACCCCGGCACAGAAAAAGAAATGGGTCAGTATCGCAAACTCTATTCTTGCATCTTGCAAAAAGGAGGGCGGATCTGATTGCGAAGGCAAAGCGATCAGAGTGGCGAATAGTAAATTTTCAGAAAACGGAGTTGCTATGAAGATACCAAAGGGAGCGTTTCGACTTATTGAGACTGGTCAAGATTGTCATGCGTTTGCAGAAGATGGCGACGATCAGAAGTCACCAGTTCTTAGAATCAAAGTGTATTCGGGAAAACCGATCAAGAGTCACTGGTATTGGGATGATCTTGTGATTGATACGTCAGGTATGTCATTTCCAAAAAAGACATATCCTGTTCTTGAAGATCACATGACATCGAGGAAAATAGCTTATTCCAAGAAGCCAATAGTCGGAGAAGATTACAGTTTGAGTCTTGATCCTGAAACGACAAAGTTCGTATCAACTCCAGAGAGCGAGGAGTTTCAAAGATTATCTTCAGAGGGCTTCCCCTATCAAGCAAGTGTGTATGCGATTCCATCAGTAATTGAGAGAGTGGAGGATGGGGAGTCTGTTGAGGTGAATGGATACAAGTTTAAAGGCCCTGGTACAGTGTGGAGAAAATCCGAGTACAGAGAAGGGTCTGTATGTGTTTTTGGTTATGATTCAAATACACAATCTTCCGCATTCGCTGATAAGGAAGAGGAAGAAATATTTGTTGAGGAAATCAACAAGAGGGACCCGGCCCTCTTGAACGGAACCGATGATGTGGCGGTGGAAAAAACAGAAGAGGAGGTGAGTGAAGAAATGACATTGGAAGAACTGAGAGAGAAACACCCTGAACTTGTGAAGTCTATCGAGGATGCTGCTATTTCGACCTTTAAAGCTGAAATCAACAAGCAGAAAGAGTCTGATGAAGCGAAGATGTCAGCTTTGAAGACAGAGAACGAGCAATTAAGTGAAAAGATCGTATCTCTTGAAAAGAAAGACGCCATCCGTACCGAGAAAGAACTGAAGATGCAAGCTGAGGCAATATGGGATAAGAAACTTTCCCAGAGTGATGTCTCCGAGCGCCTTTACGACAAGATCAAGGGAATGGTGCGGTACTCGAAATTCGTTGAAGATGATGTGCTTGATGTGGAGAAATTCACTGAGGCAGTCGATGCGGAAATTGAGGACTGGGTAGGCAGGGGAGCCACTGGGACTGTACTTGGTGGCGGTTTTCAATCAAAGAATGATCTTGATTCAAAAACCGAGAAGGAGCAGCAGACGTTGAAAGAAAATGACGATGTTGCAAATAAACTTCTCAAACTGGCAGGTCAGAAGGTTGAGGAGGACGCTGCCTGAAATCCACTAAGATTGGAGGTGAGTATTAATGCCAAGTGATATTCCTCATGTTTTGTACGGAGCGCAGATTGATTACAAGCGTTTATATTATTCAGATGAACTTGCGGCGCTGAAGGTTCCCATCACCCTTCAAGCGGGCTACGGGAAGTTGGAAGCGGGTATGGCGATTGCGATCAATAAATCTGCTGCTGGGAATTACGGTAAACATCTTCCCTACAACCCCACTTCGTTTACTGGGGCGGAGGATCATCCAGGCCGTGCGTATCTTGTTACCGACTCCGGGACAACGGCGACAGAATTATACGTCAATATGGATGATTCTTATAAATTTGCAGTTGGTGACGATGTTATCATCAATGATAATACGACATCTGCTGAAAACCTTGGTGCGATCACGGCGATTGACCGCACGACTGAAACTCATCGTGCCAAGATCACCGTGACAACTGCAACAGGTGGGACTTCGTTTACCACAGCGCGATATGCGTATATCTGCGTAGAGGCTGGAACGAGCGGCAACAACTACTCAGATGGGGTCGGTATCCTTGAAAAGACTGTGGATACTGGAACCGGGTCGGATGCAAAGGGAGCAGTTTCAACACTGATTCTTGGTAATTGTGTCCTTTACACCGGGATGCTAACGAATGTCGATGCGGCATTCAGGACTGATGTAAGTGCCTCCACGTACGGCAATTACACATATATTCGATGAGGAAGGAGGTGAGTGATTAATGCCAAGAGGTATAGCAGATATTCCTGAATTAAGGCTTGAGGTTCTTCAGAAATTCGTCACAAAGTTTACGGTTGATCCTGACCTTCTTCTGATGAATCTCTTTTCATCTTCCAATTCACCCTCGGACTTGATCAAGTGGGAATCTCATGAAGGATCAAGGGGAATGACTCCCTTTGTGCCGCCTGGAGCACCCGCACCAAGAACTGCACCGTTGGGTATCGCGGAACATTCAGCACGTGCCGCGTATTGGAAGGAAAAAATTTACTATGACGAGGAATTCCTCAATAACCTTCGAAAAGAAGGAACGGAATCCGAGTATATGGATTCAGCAATGCGTCTCGCAAGAGATATGGCAATGTTGAGAAACCGTTCCAATCGAAGAAAAGAGTGGATGTTCGCTCAAATGCTGTTCAGCGGATCCTTTGACTACGATGTAAGGGATGGGTATAAAGCAACTGTTGACTACAGCATTCGTTCAGATCACAATGTATCACTTGCAGCCGCTTCACAATGGGATGACGGAACTTCCCGTGACATCCTTGGAGATATCATCGACGGTAAGAAGAAAATCGCTGATGATTGCGGTGGCAGGGTAGATTATGCAGTGATGAACAGCACCGTGTTGAAATACGTTGCGCGTGATCCTGATATCCAGGCTCTCCTGCAAAAGACCACATTTGGTCGAGGTGATCTGTTCAGCGGCAATCGTGACAGTATTGTTGGTGTCAATCCGAGAGTGATCGGACAATTGCTTGACATTGATAATTTTGTCGTCTACGATGAAAAATATGAAGTCAGAGCATATCTCACATCAGCAGTTACGGCGGATTCCACAACTTCAATTTCTGTTGAAGATGCCGCTGATTTCGTTGCGGGTGGTACTTTGAAGTTTGTTGATACTTCAGAGGACACTTGGGAAGAGGAAACAATTTCGAGTGTTGATGTACAAGGTGGCACTGTCACTGTGTCCACCGCCCCGTCAACGAGTTACAAAGCGGGTGAAGATTATGTCTCGATGATCAGGGACTTTGCTCCGAATGATAAGTTCCTCATGATGGCTTCAAGAGTTGAGGGGCAGCAGATCGCGGAGTACAAGCAAGCTCCATTTGGCAAGGGCAGACACTACGGACAATATACGGATTCCGATTGGAACTGGGATCCTGAAGGTGTCTTTATTCGCGTACAAGATAAGGGACTCCCGGTGTTATACCAGAGGGATGGTATGTACATTCTGGATGTCGCTTAAAGGAAAGGAGGTGACCTAATGTCCGGAAGAAGCAAAACTCCTTTCCCATATCCGCAAATGGAGATTCTGGGTGATTCCAGAATTCAACCCCCGTTGCAGTATGCATATAGTGGGGAAATAACAGGCCTGACGGGGCATAATCCTTTAGGCGCGGTTCGAAAGGCAGGTCGAGTTATCGATGTCTCTTTGAGTGTCGGGGCGTCTGGTAAAGATGACACCAATCCTTTGCAGATCAGCGGGGATGTGTACATCAATGGAACAACTTGTCTTTCAACTAAACCTTCCATCGCTCATGTAAGCGGGGAAGCCTCGCAGCAGAAAACCACGAAGGTTACTGGCGATACAGGAATTGCTCAAGCTGTAATCAATGCTTCTGCAAACACAGTGGCCCCAGGTGATGTGATCACTTGTTCTTTCTCTGTTGAAAGAACATCAACACCTACCACTGAAATTTCGAATCCTGTTATTGTTGTGGAGTTTGAGCCAGTGAGTGGTACTCCACACGCTCATTAAAAATAATTGAATAAGGGGCGGTAGTACCACGCCCCTTAGTCAAAGCTGAAAGGAAGACAACAATCATGGACGCAAGAAAAATTCGTTTTTTGGTTGAATTAAAGGCGGGGAGCCAAACATGGAGAAAAGACTCTACAATGGAGGCTCCCTTCCCCGCTGTAATAATGACAGAGTTGAGGGCAAATGCATCTGGGAAAGTATGGCCTGCCACAATTGAAGTAATTGAAAGGGAAGTTTCACAGCAAAAAGCAAAAAAGGAGGAACGCAAAGAGGATATATCTGTTGATTTGAAAGTTGAAAAAGAGGCAGAGGGGACCAGTAGTAGCGAGGATACATCTACTGCTGAAAACAAAACAGAGAAACCAAAGAAGAAACCACCTATAAGAAAGCAATAAAGGCATTCACGGGTGATACACTATGACCAGAGATGAAACCATTGCTCAGATAAAGGAAGAGGTAAAGAATTTAACGAGCTACCTCACAGATCCAACTGATTATGAGAATGCTGTTGATGAAGCAGCGAGAGAGACAGGTTGGAGTTATCCTATATCTGGCAATACAAGGACGAAGTGGCAACTTTTTAGATCAAAGCGCCATTTGTTCTTTTATCTGTGGTCTGAATCAGCACACAAATTCAAGTACAAACAAATCAACCTTCAACATAGATTCGATCATTACGAAAGATTGATCAAGTATATGGATGAAGTTTGGGAAAAAGCATTGATGGAAGACGCGGATTTGAATGCGGAACTTTCAGGTGCTGATCAGTTCGAATTGTTTGGTACTAAGATTGATGCTGGTTTCGCGTATGAATCACAGACTGGTAGAGATATCACCTACGATGAGGACCAGATTGTTATACACCATCCCAATGAGAGTTCCTAATGACATCTGGGCTTGGTCGAGATATTAGAGAGGTATTCGAGGAAGTTGGTGTCCATTATAGCATCAGCAGATCAGGAGAGGTAACGACTTCCGGAGAATATCTTGACTGGGAACCCAATTCACAAGTAACAAAGCCCTTCATTAGAGAATACTTCCTTGAGTGTTATTTCGTTTACAATACAAATGTACAAAATGGCGATGTAGTACAGTTCTTGCCTTCTGGCGAGTTGGAAGGTGGGGACAAGTATCTGGTAATGAACAAAACACCAAGCATTTTCGAAAATGAGATAATCGATTATGCAGGTGTCTTGTACAAAGTGAATGTCTCAGGAGAATTGCACCGTCCATCTGGAGAGGCAGCGTGGCCTACTCAAACTTACCACAAAGAAGTTACTTTCCAGAAGATCGCTGATGAAGTGCCTGCCCTTCAAACGGAACCTTTGTTTGGAGGTGAGCTTGAATTCGAAGAGGAGCTTGCTTTGCTTGGAATTGAAAAGCAAGATCTTTATGTTCCTTCAGAATACAACGTACAAGCTCTTGATAGGTACTATACGGCTTCTGGTGAGTATTACATGGTAGAGTCTGTCAAACAGCGAAGATTTATTGGTGTCGATGTTGTCATTTTGAGTGAAGATACAAGATAGAACAATCTAAAATTAGAAGGAGCAATCAATGGAAAAACCCAAGGTTTTACTTGTGGGTGAACATCCACTTGGTACGACAGGTAATTGCGGCATGATGGCGACGATATTGACCGATATCGATCAAAGCAAATTCGATGTTTCATGTGCCGTTGTAGGTTTTCCAAATAACACGAGTTCAATATTATTCAAACACTTCAACGTACCTATCATACCCATATCGAGAGAGAACGATTTCTGGGGAGGCGGTCCAATTACGGACATCGTTAATCGAGGGAAATTGGACATTCTTTGTTTTGTTGGAATTGATTTGTGGCGATATGCAACGATGTTCGACCACATTAGAATGCAAAGAGATGCGAGAGGTTTCAAATGGGGTGCTATATTTCCGTATGACTTTATAAGCGTAAGAGATGATTTTGTCGAAATGGCGAATGTTTTGGATTTTCCATGCGTTTACAGTCAGTATGGATTTGATATGCTGCATAGCCATGTGCCCAATTTGAGGTACTTTAGACCAAGATTGCATTTTGAGGAAATATGGAAGCCAAAGACGAAAGAAGAAATTGAAAAGATCAGGCGTTATCTTTTTTATGGTACTGATATATCAATCGAGTCTTTCATGATTGGTTTTGTTGGAATCAATCAGTATAGGAAAGATCCCCAAAAGACGATAAAGGCATTCAGTTATTTTTCGAGGAAACATGAAAATAGTATATTCTATATGCATACTGAGAAGACATATGGAGTATATAACATAGCGCAATTCGCCATAGATTGCGGATTGGAAACGGGTAAACTATTAACGAAGCCCGACAATGTTAAATATCCAGTCCATCAAATGCCAGATGTGTTCAACTGCTTCGATCTATACAGTAATTGTTCGATACAGGAGGGGTTGAGTTGGACTGTTATTGAATCGATGCTTTGTGGTACTCCTGCTGTCATATCGGATTCTACGGCACATAAGGAACTGATCGTAGACAAGAATCTGATGGTGAAATGTCAGACCCCATGTTATTTGCCTATACAAACACCCCAAGGTCAGAACTGGATCGATGCGTTTTGCTGTCAGCCTGAAGATATTTCAAGATCTTTTGAATGGTATTACAATCTTTCAGAAAAAGACAAGGAAGAAATCAAGCAATTGTCTTTGAAAAAAGGCAACGAATGGATTGAAGGATGTCATGATCCTAATGCGCTTTTCAGAGAGATTATCGTAAAGAAGAAAACAGTTGTGAGGAAGGAGGTCAAAGAGGCAGTTCTATTTGCACAACATAGCGCCGCAGGGGATGTGTTCATGACGACTCGATGTTTTAAGGGATTAAAGGAAAGACATCCAGATATTCCATTCCATTACATGACACAGGAGAAATATCATGGCATCATCAGGAACAACCCATTCATTGATAAAATTATCGCTTGGGACCCACAGATTATTAATCAAAAATTATACAAATACATCTACAATCCACACGGTGATACTATTTTACCTGGTCACTGGGGGCGAAATTGCAATTCGATATTATCAGATTTTTACTGGAAAATCCTACGTGTTGAACCGTCTGATTTTTACATTGAACAGATTCCTCCATCGATTGAAAACCTGATAAAAGCTGAAACGAAGCTGTACAATTCGTTGAATGAATGGATAGAGGCATTTGAAGCATATCCAGTTGCCGTTGTGCATACGACAGGTGGTGATCCTCATTTTCGAACCTACAAATACATGCATGAAGTTTCCGAGCATTTGAGAAATATGGGGTTTCATGTGATTCAGCTTGGAGGGAAAAATGATTACACTGCAAAAGCTGACACAGACTTTCGCGGTATTCTTTCGTATGGCGAATCTGCTTGGATTATGAGCAGAGCGAGAATAGCAATAACAGTTGATTCCTTCATGAGCCATTTGGCTGGTGCACTAGGGATTGATCAAGTTTGTTTATTTGGAAGTGGTAATTATGTTGTCGTGCGTCCTTGGCAAAAGGAAGGATCTCGATTGATCTGCATGGTGCCTGATTATGTCTACGATTGTAAAGGACTTGGACCTTGTTCCGCAAGTGTGAAAGATTGTGCTGTTCCATGTACAGGAAGACACGATCCAAAGGATATTAATAAAGCAGTAGATCAACTTTTATTGAGTGGTGCAAAAGATGAGGTAACAATCATGAGGGAGGAAATTGCATGAAGCCTTTAGTTGTCGCAAGTAACATGTACAATGAGATCGATCAATTGGAGGGATGGTGGAATCATGCTTCATTGATAGCGGATTCCGGCATCTTGATAGTTGATAGTGGCTCTACTGATGGTACAATCCAATTTTTCGAAGATAAAAAGAAACTGGGTTATAAAGTTGTTGTCATCCATGATGAAATAATCCAAAGGGATGGATATGGACCTGCAAGGAATCATTTGAGGCATGAATCTTCAGTTCATTTCAAAGATGCTCATTGGATGATATATCTTGATGCAGATGAAAGAATATTCCCGGAAGACTTCCACAGACTCAGATGGATAAAGGATTATCTTGATTTTGAATATGATGTTGTTGCTTTACCGAGAATTGATTGGATGGATGATGATATGCAGAAAATGGCGAAGGATTGGAGGGTGAATCCTGATTGGCAAGCAAGAATGACAAGATTAGGAAGTCCTCTACGCTATGTGCGTCGTCTGCATGAGCAGATCACAGATTTTAGGAAAGTTTATAATAGTCTGTCATCTCCAAAAATAAATCATTTTCACAGAACAGCGGGGCAGAAGAAAAGGGATTTGGTAGGGAAATTATGTGCTAAATTGCACCATGAGGATGATGAGTGGGGCCATACATATCCAAAGCACCACAAAGAAGATCATTATCTTGAATTGTATCAGAAAGAGGGACTATGAATAAAGGTATCGTCATATTTACACCGCATCATTCAGGTTCTTCATTTTTAATGCATACGTTGAGGATGTGCGGTATGTATTACGGGGAGCATACATTTGGATGGAATGAAAAACTTTATCATCATCTTGAACGAAATGATATTATGGAAAGAATTTCAAATATAAAATATAAGGATGGTGATAGAGGTGATGATTATGATTATATAAGAAAGGTATTGGAATCTTATAAACACAAATCCCATTTTTATGGTATGAAAATGACCAATTTCAGTACTTGGAGTTGGGCGATACTTAAACCTATTTTTGAGGAAATATGGGGTGACGAATTAATTTGTTGTACAATTATCAGAGATCCTTTCAGAAATTATGATGACAATAAAACAATGGAAAATAGATACAAATCGATGAAGTTCCAACGGTACCTTTTGAAAAGTTATAGATTCAAGTGTTTATTATTTCCTGATTACTGGGATGATGGACGAATAATTCAATTTGTGAATAAACTTGGTATGGAATGGAATGATGAAATATATCTAAAAGAGAAACCTGAAATGAATCCCACTCTTTCAGTTTTTACCAAAGGGTATGCACCAGACAAACCGAGTAGATCACTTATTGATGAGGGATTGGAAAGTAAATATCCAAAAACCTTGGATTTGTATAATGAAATGTTGGGATATTTGCAAGAATGAAGACTTATTTTCAAGAAAGAAAATCGAAGTGGAATCCACCTGAATGCAAACAGACTCCAGGTGAATCGAGGTACCCTTTTGATTATTGTCTGATCATGCTTGATGGTATGTTGCCATTTTTGCGACTTCATTTTTTGAGTCTTGAACAGCGTTTGAAATTAACAGATTTCAACTCTATCCATGTGATTTGCAAGAATACGAAAAGTGATGTCAAGGAATTTTGCAGTAAATACGAATATATTAATATCCATGAACTTGATATGTACACACCAAAAAATATTGATAATCCTTGGCAATGGGATATGGCATACAATTATGAATATATAGTAGAGTGTTGCGGTGATTCAGATTTTGTTATTATGATTCATCCCGATGTTGATTATTACAATGCCGATGTTTACTGGGATGGTATTTACAATTCAATAAGAGATAATGTAGGTGTTGTTTACGAAGGAGCAATGAGTGTTGTAAGGAGAGAAGCATATATATCAAGTCATTTAGGATTTTGGCCTCTTATGAATGCTAGATATATGAGGCCTGAAGATGATAGTAATGGAGTTTACATTGTTGGTAATCTTTCACCTCAAAAGATATTCTCCAAAGGTAAATTGTTTAACATCTTGGGCATAGAAATGTTCGAATTGTTTTGCATCGATATTCAGCAATATGGATGGCATAGTATTGTGATTCCTGAAATTTCTTATTTCGCAAGAAACCATATATCGGATAGCAGCAATCATGATCCAGAAAACGTAGAAATGAGAAAACGAAAATTGGATCATGTCAATTCGAGGATACGAAAATTAGGAGGATAGTATGGGGAAGGAAGCATTCACAATTGTTGACAAATTTGAACAATGTCTTTGCGATTACACCGGTGCTCCTTACGCTATCGCTTTAGACAATTGCAGTAATGCAATATTCCTTGCACTGGTATATTCCGATATCAAAGACACAGTGATCACCATACCATCACATACATATCCTTCCGTTCCTTGCGAGATCATACATGCGGGTGGTATTGTTGAATTCCAAGAATCGTCAAAGTTTTTAGAAGGCCCCTACAGGCTGAAGCCAACAAGTGTAATCGATAGTTCTTTGCGGTTCACATATGGAATGTATGAAAACGGCCGTATAATGTGTCTTTCGTTCACTGGTCCATATAAGCATTTGAAGCTGGGAAAAGGTGGGGCGATTCTTACCGATGATGCTTGGGCTTGCAATTGGTTCAAAAGAGCGAGATTTAGTGGAAGACGGGAAATGTCATACCACGATGATTATTTGGATATGCTTGGATGGAATTTTTATATGCTTCCTGAAATTGCAGCAAGAGGATGTCATTTGATACGACAATTCTATGACACGAAAGATATGCCGATTCACAATAAAGATCTTCGCATTGAATATCCAGATTTATCTCAATTTCCTGTTTACAAAAATCACCATAGTATATGGAACTACAATTTGGAGGGAGAATCATTATGAAAGTTGGAAGAAATGTAGTGATAAGTCCAAAAGCGAGTATTTACAATCCTGATGCTATAGAAATTGGTGATAATGTGAGAATCGATGATTTTTGCATTTTATCTGGTGGCAGCGGGTTAAAGATCGGAAGTCATATTCATATTGGTGCCCATTCATCATTTTACGGAGGATCTGGAATTGAGATTGGTGATTTTTGTTCCTTTGGGGCTTATAATCTGATCCATTCCGATTCTGATAATTTCGATGGTACCGCGTTTGTTGGTCCTGTTTATCCTGAAAAGTATAAACCAGGGATGAAGCACGGCAAAGTCGTTCTTGAAAAATTTGTAAATTTTGGAGCAAAAGTCACCGTATTACCAGGAGTCAGATTGGGAGAAGGTGCGGCTGTTGGTGCTTGTTCTCTTGTTATGAAAGATCTTGATCCTTGGGTTATTTATGCTGGATCTCCGGTGCGTAAGATCAGAGATCGAAAGAAAATGATCGAGAGCTATGTTGATGATTTTTTAAGGGAGTTCGAGGAGAGTTAATGAAAAAATTGCTTCTATTTATTGGTGGAGTTCCCAGATGCGGTACAAATACAATATCATTGTGGTGTTATCTACACGATGATGTTTATATGTATATCACGGAAGGAGGGGCAAGGCGAAATAAACATTATATTGATGATTTGATTAGAAACAAAAGGAATATGAAGTTTTTAAAGTCGTCAACCAATCCTGAAATGTATGAAAAAACAAAAGATTATATTTTTGAAAAAACCAAATTACAAAGAAATGATATATTGAATAAAAGGATAGTTGGTACACGTATTGATAATGCATATAAATCGTTTTGTATCGTGAGAAATCACAATCCTGATGACAGAGCTTCAAGATTGATATTCACAATGCGGAAAGATATTTATGCCTTGTACTATTCGCATAGGTACATGATTTTTAAGAATAGAAAAAAAGTAATGGCAGATCCAGTCAATTATTTTTATAATTATCTTGAAAATATATTTACAGATATGGAACCTGTCATAGGTCAAAATGATGTGTTCTTTTTTGATATAACATGGCATGGTCCAAATAGGTATAATGATCTTGCTCAATTTTTGGGTATTGAAATAAACGATATTCAAAAAGAATGGATAGAGCAAAATATCAATATTTATAGTATGGCGGATGATCCAAGTTATCTTATTGGTATGGAAAAAGAAAGGGAAAGAATAAAGGGTAAGTTCGACAAACTCTACAACCACCCTTTGTACAAGAAGTTATACGGGAGCTAAAATGGAAGATTTAATAAAATACACTTCAACTGGAATGAAACTTGCACACCATCCAGAAGTCATCATGATGTTGCAGAACAAGAGAGTTGCACCTATTTCATTGCAAATGGCGCCCACTTCGAAATGTAATCTCAATTGTGAATTTTGTTCGAATGTAAACAGAGATAAAACAGAAAGTCTTGAGTTCAAAGATGTCCTTGAACTGATCTATAGGCTCAAAGCGTTGGGATTGAAAACTGTCGAATGGACAGGTGGAGGTGATCCTACGTGCTGGGATAGTCTTGAAGGTGCTGTTGATTATTGCGAAATGTTGGGATTGGAGCAGGGATTGATCACAAACGGTTTAAATCTTCACAAGTATTCAGAGTCTTTTTTCAATAGACTGATGTGGGTCAGAATATCGATGAATTGTCTTGATTATGTGAATGACATTGAAATACCAGAAATGCCCCATACCGTTTTAGGATTCAGCTATGTAATGAACAATAGAACGACCACAGATATTCTTGAAAAAATAAAAGAATATGCAAGGGAGCATTACTCCGCGTATGTAAGAATCGTACCTAATTGCCAGACTTCAATAGAGAAACAAAAAGAGAACAATGAGCTATTGCCGTCCTTAGTCGAGAAATTAGGTGATCCTTTCTTCTATCAGCCAAAGATTTTCGATGCCCCTGAATTCTGTTGGTGGTGCTATCTGAAGCCTTTCGTCTTGCATGACGGGTATGTTTATCCGTGCAGTTCTGTTGTGTTGAATGATGATTCTGGAAGATCTTTTCATTCGAAATATAGATGGTGTACTATGACACAATTGCCTGATATTTATGAAGAAGAAATGGTGCCGTTCAATCCAAAAAATTGTGACCATTGTGTGTTCAAACCACAAAATGAAATTGTGGATTCAATAATCAATCCAAATGGAATGGAGGATTTTGTCTAATGGCTTTCATCATGTCGAATAATTGGTTAATGGAGTATTATGGAAGTAAATCAAATCAAGTAGAGCAGACAAGGCAATGGCTGTTAAAGTATGGAAAAGATGTGCCTGAAAAAGAAATTGAGTTGTGGAGTCAATACAAGCACCTTGCGGAATATCAAATAAACACACCTGATATCGTCACTAAAGCCCGTGCTTGCATTGGTCAGTTGTTTGAATCTCAATTGCAGGCACATCGGTTTATTAATCTAATGCGCGTTCCAATTGCGGGATTTTATGAGACAGCATTGAATATCGTAAGACCTAAGACGATACTTGAGCTTGGAGTCGGAGGCGATTCAGCAATTAGCACATCAGTATTCCTTGCGTATCTTGAAAGATGGTCGGATGATCATTACATGCTTTCAGTTGATCGCAATCGACTTGAAACAACATTGAAACGATACATGATGGTTTCGTTTTGGGATTTCATTCAAGATGACAGTGTGAAAGTATTGAAAATGGAGAATCAGATGGGTCGTAAATATGATATGGTATTCATTGATACGATCCATTCTTATGAGCATACGATGAAAGAGCTTCAAAATGCAATTTTAATAACAAACCATATTCTCCTTGATGATGCTTTGTTCGAGGGGAATGAATTTGATGAGGAGAAAGGAGGTGTCAAGAAAGCGATTAAAATATTTTTGGACAATTACAATATGTGGAAGAAAGTTGATTTAGGCAATGATGGTATTTGTTTATTATCGAAAGAGAGGGAACAATGAAAACAGCAATTGCAGTATCACATGGACACGCACCAAAATGGCTGCAAATATTTATGCATTCAATGAAACAATTTAAAAATAACACACCATCAAATTTGTTTGTTGCACTGACTTGGCCAGATCACCCAAGCATCAAAGCGATCAGTGAAAATGATCTTGGTGAGAATGTAACGATGGTTCCGTGTAAAATAAGAAAACACAGCCATGCAACTGGTCTCGATGAAATTCTTGATCTAATATTATCGCACAATGCAAATAATCCAAATGATTTGTACACCCACATGTTTTGTGCGGAAACAGATGCAATGGCATGTCAAAATAATTGGCTTGATTGGTTTCATGAACAATTTAAAAAAGTTGAAAATTGCGGAATAGCTGGGTTCTTTTGGCATGAAGGGCAGAATCACTACAATATAAATCCTTCAGGTACTTTGTATTCTGTCGAAATGCTTGCAAGATATCACAAAGAATGCAGAGAGAACAATGAGGGAATGTTTTGGCATCCAAACGGCAATCGTCACGACACTGAATCTGGTATGGATCCTTCGATAAAAGATGTCGCAGGTGTTTTCAGCGAAACGCGGGGCATCAAGAATGCAAATCCAAAACAAGTGGAGGAGATCAAAAAAGGTGTTCCGCAAGCAGCATGGTTCGAGCCAGGTGCTTGGTTGTACTACAGAAGCCTTGGAGATTACAATCATGTGAGAGTGCCATGTGATCACAAATATACAAAATTTGGTCCTGTCAACAGCCCTGAAGGTACTTATTACGGTGGAGTCAATGACACCAAGTACCTCCATTTTTGGGGAGGAACAAGGGCTTACGACTTTCTAAAACACCCGGTGAATGATGGGTTTGTTTCAGGAGGTGCTCCATATTGGCTTGAAAGAGAAGATACAATATGGAAAAACAATGTGCCGGAGAAATATAGACAGATTATGCCAAAGGTGTATAAAGAAATGGAATTCAACGCAAAACTTCAAAGCAATCTCCCTGGTGCTGTTGAAAAGATGAAAAAAATGGGATTGCTATAAGGAGATACAATGAACTTCCAAATCGAATTGACAAACATCTGCAATTTGAAATGTGTTGAGTGTCCTCATAGATTCATGAAACGAGAACAGGATACTATGAGTGATGAAGTGTTTTTTGAAATACTCAATTACATTGATAAAATGAAACCGCAGACAATTATCCTTCATAAGGACGGTGAACCTCTAATTCATCCCAAACTTTTTGATTACATGAAAAAGATCGATGAATTCCACACCACCAAATTCGATATCTACACAAATGGATTATTGCTTAAACCTAAGTTCATTTACGGCTTATCGGAATTGAAAAGTATTGTATCGATTTTGCTGTCTTATCATTTCTACAGTTACAAAGGCAATAGGGTGGATTATTCCGGTGTTGACGAAAGACTTCTTACTATTTTTGAATATTGTCCAAAGAACGTCAGATTCATCCTCGCAACACATGTTACCGATTTAGCGAGTAAGGACGAATTGGATTTATGGAAAGCAGAGTGGGATGATGTGATGCAAGAATATGAGGCATTGGAGGCTGTACATGTTAATCCTCATATCAATCCTTGGACAGGTCTGATTCAGCAGAAAAACGCGATAACCTTTCCAGCCTGCCCCTATGCGGATGGACAGCATCTATTTTTTGGAGTGACTGGGAATGTGATAGCTTGCTGTATGGATCTTGAGGAAGAAATACAATTCGGCAATGTGCTAAAAGAGCCTTTTGATGTTATAATGGAAAGAAGGGAACAATTCTATAAGGAATTGAATGAAAAGAAAAACATGAGGGAATTGTGTTTGAGATGTTTGGCTTAGAATACGATAAAGATTACTTCGAGAGAGGACCTGAAACTGGGAAATCCACGTACAAGAATTACACTTGGATGCCAGAGTTCACAATACCTATGGCAATGACAATCATCGATTATCTTTCAATCGAGAGAGGAGCAAAGGTTTTAGACTATGGGTGTGCGAAGGGATATCTTGTGAAAGCATTCAGAATGCTTTACAGAGATGCCTGGGGAGTCGATGTCAGCAAATATGCGATTGATAATATTGATATGGGATCGAAGCCTTATTGTTTTCAAAAGATCAATAATTTGCTGTTGGGTTCTGGTGTTCATAAATTTCCAGGCTCCTTCGATTTTTGCGTAGCGAAAGATGTATTTGAACATATACCTGAACCTGATTTGAAAAGCACACTTGAATGGATAAACTCCAAGTATCTGTTTGTGATTGTCCCCTTAGGCAATGGGAAAAAGTACAATGCACCTTTGAACGATTTGGATACCACGCACATTCATAAATGGTCCCTTGATACGTGGGAAGAATTCATTGCAGGTGAAGGATGGGACTGTCTTAACAAAAAATTCAAAGTAGATGGAATAAAAGAGTCTTACTATGACACATACCCAAGAGGACATGGGTTCCTCACATTCAAAAAAATTGGTTTTGAAATGTAATTGGTGTGATTTTGAATTCACTGTACCAATTCCAACGACAGATGCGAATTCTCAATTCAATTGTCCATCTTGTGGAGCAGAATTCAAATTGAAGCCACAAGGGGAGAAATACAACATTGACAGGAGGTTTATATGTTAGAGGTCACTCTTTACGTATTGCCGTCTGGGTTGAAGAATGCCGATCTCAAAAGGACGGTTGATTCTTTCACGTATTACAATGAGGACATCGATAAAGAGATCACATTGATCAAAGATTGGAAGAAAGCATCCTCAATCCGCGATGTCATGTCAAGAAGAAACGGCAATGAAGACGACTGGTACATGATTGTATATGATAACGAGCATATAACGACTGGACTTGCGTATGCGCTTCACACGCACATGAACAGCGATTCGGATGTGCTTGTTATAATGAGAAATGCAGGAGGTATTTCTCAGAGTCCGAGAGCTTTTAGAAATTTCATTAAACTGCCTGCTGAAAGCCTTTTGCCAGACAAAGCAGCAGTGCGTCCTGTTGTTGGAGATCCGATCAAGTATAACAGGGTGCTGGATGGGTGGATAAGAGAGCATGTTTAAGTTTTTCAAAATCGAAATAGAGCAAAAAGATTTCCGTCGATATATAAATGCTCTATCGAGGATGGAAGAAACCGTCGAAAGAGAAGTCTACGATAGGCAGCAGATGAGAAGTGCAGTTGATTATCAGCATCGTCTTTCTGCTGCCATTTTAAGTCAGAAATATGCCGCAAGTTATTCCCCATACAGCAGAACCTATGCAATGTGGAAAAAACGTAGAACAAGTGTATTCCCAGGATATTGGTTGCTGTCAGGAAGTCTTTTGAGAAGCATCCGCGCTATGAAATTGGATAATGAGAGTTGGTATGCAGGTGTTCAGCCCGGTGCTACAGGGGAAAGGGGCAGACCTATCGCGGTATACGGTGCTGCCGGCGAATACGCAGATGTCAGGAAAGGTCAACCCGCACGTCCGGTTTTTAGACCTACGGCAGAGGATTATGCGAAGGATCCTGAAGGTTGGACTAAAAGAGGGATGGAAACATTGAGGAAGGTGAGAAATGCATGGCGTTGATATGCACAATTGGACTCCAATTGATTTTGTCAAATACATTGACAAAAAGTATATGGAAGCCAAAAAGGACAGAATAAGCAGATTATCAGTGCAATGGGGGCAATGGGCAAGAGAGATGAACATCGTTTTGAGAAGTAAAACTGAAGTGCCAGATCACCATGATGAAATGCCTACAAGATTCAAATACGTGTTTGCATATTGGATATTAAGAAGTCAATTGCTTGAACTGTATCACAGTTACAGATTCACAAAGAAGAGGAAAATAAAATCGACAACTGAACAATGCGAAAAAGTAAGGAACATAATCCTTAGTGATGAAGTGCCAAGGAGAATTCAAAGCATTCGAAAAATGGCAGAAGAAACGATAGGGAGACAATTCGATGTGCAAGATTCTTGATGTGTTTTCAAAGGATGTTTATGTGACTCTTGAGTTATCCACGGAGCAAGTGGGATTAATTCTTGATTTTCTTGGTAAATGTACGATAGAATATGATGGAGAAAAAGATAAAGATACCAAAGCATCAGTCGAGTATGTTACACAGGTATTTTTTCAGAAGTTGGCAAATGCTGAGGATTGCATGAGGAATAGAATATGATGGAGAAAAAGATAAAAATACCAATGCTGAGGATTACATGAGGAATATTAAAAATGGCCCTTGATGCAACTGCAAGAGAGTCGAACCTTATCGATTCGATAAAGAAGTATCTTGTCGATAACCTCAACACTACAGAAGATATCTTCTTATCCTTTGATCGATTTGTCAATGCTGATGAAATCGTTAAAACCGCTCCGCCTGCTATAACAAGATGGGTCAGTGTTGTTTTTGGCGAAATCGACAGAGACATCATGGGATTTATCAATGTTGATTTGTATTGCTGCACGAGGAGGGATGCGGAGGGATATCGTTTGGCTCAATTGTGCGACACAGTTATGGGCTATCTTACCGACACGGATGAAACGGATACCATGAAAAGAATAACATTGTACAGGAGTAGAGCTTCAGGTTCATGGACTGAAATCGGAAAACTTCTTGTACATGAAATAATTGAATCACCAAGGATGGTCGCTCCTGATGAATCAAAATATAAGATTTTAACTGCTGTTCTAAGATGGAGTGCGAAAATCTAATGGATAACTCCAACAAGCGGTTCATGTATTGTGAAAAATGCGGAAAGAGGTTAATTGAAAGATTGCCGAATGGGATGTTTCGTTTCATGTTTGGTAAGGATAAAGATACGAAAAAAGTCCCTGTTGATATAATAATTTATGGATCTTTGAAAATGAAATGCATAAAGGGAACATGTGGGCACTATAATGTGTTTCATTTCTTTCCGCCTCAATTCAAAAGTATGGCGGATGAGTGTTTGCAATCGTATGATGCGAATGTACAATCTGATACAGAAAATACTCCGTGATTTTGATTTTAATAGGGAAGGGAGGTGAGAGTTAATGGCGAGACAAGGTCCGATAGCGAAAGATACAAGTACCGTTGCATTAGGTCTTGCTCAAGTCCGCGTTGGTGATTCCTCGGACAATATCAATGATATACATCCCGCATTAAGTTCCAGCGACAGTATTGGTTCATTGGCGAATACTCGATTTGTTGGTAATACGGATTGGTATCGTCTTGAGGGTGGGTACCCGTTGATTGAGGAATATGTTGCTCCAATCAGGGAAGCAGCACATCTTGAATGCGGATTCAGAGAAGTGACGCCGTTCAATATGGCGCTTGCTTATGGTGTTGATCCTACTGATGGTAGTTATAGTGAAGTGCATTCAGGTGAAGTTGCTCTTGGAAATAGAAGTGCTCCAGACTACGTGCGTATGGAGGCACAGTACACTTTTCCAAATGCAACCAATACAATGACAATTATCTTTCCCCGCGCACAAGTCATGGCGTCTGTTGAGGTCGATCTTCAGGCAGAAGATGCTGCTGTTGTTCCTATTACTTTTGAAAGCAAAAATGCTTCAAGTGATGTGACCGGTGGTTCTTCTGTTTGGGATGCTAAACCTCTTGGCAGAATTGCGTGGGCGTAACACAAAAGGAGTAAATAATGGGGACGGAGTATAAAATCAATCCGCAGGCGGTGGAGGTTACCGTTGGGGTTCGCCGCCTGTGGACAATTACAATTTACCCACTATCTGTTGGTGATCAATTGAAGTTGACGAATGAGGTAGCGGATTCTATCGCAAGCTATCTTGATAAGTCGAATGCACTTGCATCCTTCACCGATCCAGATGTCGATATGAATGAGGAGCAAATTGGTTCATTGGTGCTTTTCATTACAAATCTGCTGAAGGAAAACTTGGAAAAGGTGTTGGAATTTGTTGTGGATGAAAAATGGCAAGAGGAGTCAACCGATCTTCTTAGCATGATAACGAATGCCCAAGCGATTGAGATAATCAACTTGGTATTTGATATGAACTTTGGATATAACTTAAAAAACGCAAAACGCCTCTTCGAAAAGGTGAAAAATCTGTTCATGACAGACAAGAAGGAATCAACGGAGTTATCACAACAGTCTGTGAACGGTATGGGTACCAAATCGGAGATTTCTTCAGACCCTTCAGAAGAGGCGGCTTAACACTTGATCAGACCCTTATTTTATACAGGGAATCTGAAAAGAGAAGATTGGATGAATTCAAATTTCTTGCACAAATACATGGAGTCGAGGTTAATTGGAATGACAGACCTGTAAAACAGAGAAAAGAACCTCAAGCGAAAACAAGAGAGGTGAACGATTTAAAATTCTTATCCCCTGGGGATTACAATCATCTTTCTGAAGAGGAAAAAGAAGAACTTACCAGAAAAATGATGGGACGTTGGAAGATGTGGGCTCAGACATCTACAATATCGAGAGCAGGGGGTAAGTGATGCCAGCAGGAAAAGAACTACTACTTGGTACCGTATTTAAAGGTAGAGTAGATCCCGCCTTCAAAAAAGCAATCAATGATCTAAAGACGGCTCTGGCTCAGTATAACAATGTAATGAATCAAGTCGGTTCCAATGCGAGCAAAGCCACGAGTCGAGTCAGAGCCTTTGGCAATGCCGTAAAACAAAGCAAGAACAAGGTAAAAGATGTCAACAAAGAAGCACTTGAACCATTCAACAAACAAATAAGCAGAGCAAGAAACGGGTATCAAAGATTCCTCGCCGCTATGAAAGTCACAGCAGCTTATGGTGTTGCTGCTACTGCTATTTATAAAGTTACACAGGCTTTCAGGGCAGGTATTAAAGAGATTGTTGACTACGATCAAGCATTAAAAAACATCCAAGCAATTACAGGTGCTACGACTCAAGAAATCCAGGCAATGGATGACACGATTAGAGATGTAGCGCGGAGTACAAAGTTTTCAACGACTGAAATTGCAGAAGGTGTTACATTGCTTGGTCAGGCAGGTTTCTCCGCTGAAGAATCGATGCAAGCGATTCATGCATCTTCATTGCTTGCGACTGGTACACTTTCCGATTTAAAAACCACAGTCGATTTAGTCACAACTACTATCAGAGCTTATAACCTTGATGCATCTGAGGCCGCAAGGGTCTCCGATGTTATGGCCAATGCAATCAATAGATCGAAATTGACAATCGACAAGTTGAGGGTTTCTTTCAACTTTGTCGGTGCTACTGCGGCGCAGGCAGGTCTTTCGATTGAACAAACAGCAGCGACAATGATGGTGCTTGCCAACAACGGTTTGAGAGCATCTACAATAGGTACAGGATTCAGGCAAGTGCTGTCGAGATTGATTGCTCCGACACGTAAAATTAGAGAGTTGATGGAAGAACATAATGTAGAGTTGGAGAAAATAAATCCATTAACTCAAGGATGGGAAAGTGCGTTAAAAAACTTGACCCAGACTTTGTATGACAGTGAAAGAGGCGCAATCGATGTACAGAAGGCATTTGAACTGTTTGGGTTGAGAGGAGCGCAGGCTGTTTCTATCATTGCCAAGAGTTTTGTGTCTGGAGATTTTCAGAGAGCGTTGGGATACGCATACGAAATCGGTACTGCTGCGGAGATGGCTGGAATCCAAGCGGAAGGCCTTGCTTTGAAATTCAAGAGATTGCAAGACCGTTCAAAATTGGTTGCTGTTGCGATTGGTGATGCGGGTTTGACTGGGGCAATGAAAGGCATGCTTGATATTTTACTTTCATTGGCTGAAACATTCGAGAGTTTTGTGAGATCTGAATTAGGGCAAGCAGCGACCAATTTTGTTTTGTTGACTTCAGCGATTGTCGGCACTTCTCTTGCCTTGAAGGGATTGATTGGTGTTTTGAAGATAGCGGGTATCGGTGCGTTCCTGACAAATCCTTTGCTTGCTGGTGTTGCTGCTGTTTCAGCATTCACCGCCGCTATGTGGCAGATGAGTGAAGGACAAAAGAATGCGGCTAACGAAGCATCGGAACTTGCAATACAGGCGAAAGGTGTTGCGCTATCTGTCAATGTGTACAGGGAGGGTCTGGAGCAGCTTCATGATTCGATGGCGGAAGAGGCGCCAAGGCAATATGAAGCATTGTTAAAAAGATTGATTCAAGAGCATCCTGAACTTGCTGAAAAAGTTGACCTTACCACTATATCACATGAGGAATTGATTGCTGTTTTGAGGAAATTCGAATTCGAACAATTCAGCCAGTCATTGAATAAGGTCACCGAGAGTATGGGATATTATTCAGATCAGGTTGAAAAAGCAAGTATAGAAGTAGATAAACTCCAGGAAGGGGCGTTTTTCAAGATAAAAGAAGGAGCGGCGGAAGTAACTGAAGCCACCGATGATCTTGCTTTTGCTCAAGCGAAATTGAATGCGAGTTTGAGACAGTTGGAAGAGGGCGGCAGGACGTATGTTGATGTACTCGTATCGATGGTACGGGAAAAACATAGATCGAAAGAAGCCGCTGAATCAATGCTTGAGTCTTTTATAAAATTGAATGTACAGTCTGGAGAAGTTGCGGATTCATTGAGAAATAGATTTCAACAATCGATTACGGCGATGAATCAAACGACAATTGAGATGAATCGAAGGATCTCCGAGCTTCTTCAAGATATTCCGATTCAATACCAGAGAATGTATTCGGATCTTGATGCGTTAAGACAAGCTGATCTTGTGAATACGATTCGATCCGTGAACAGACAAATTGCGGCTTTTGAAAAAGCCGCAGATCAATTAGGAATTGCAGGGGAAAAGAGAAGGGTCGCTATTGAAGCAATCAGACAAAGAGAATTGATCGATTTTCTTGCACAGAAAGAGGAGGAAATAAAGGGAGAGGAAACAACTGCACAGAGAAGGATCGAGATTATACAAGATTTCAGGGATAGACTGAATAAGGAACTTGATAATCAGATAAAAGAATATCAAGCACAACAGGCGAAGCTGATTGCACAGGAAAACGCCACAGGTGAACGGCGTACAGAGATTGAGGAAGAAACAGATGAAAGAATTCAAAAAGCGCGGGCAGAGCATACGGAAAGATTGAAGGCGCTTGATATTTTGCAAAATGATTTGATGAAAGAGGTAGCGGAGGAAAGACTTGAGATCGAAATTGAAGCGAATGAGCAGCAGCTTGAGGAAAGAAAGCGAAGAAATGATAAGTTGAATGCGATGGATGAGTTGGCGGTTGCTCAAGGCAAGAAGACTCAACTCCAGGCATTGAAAGACAAACTTGATCGAGAGATTGAATTCCTCAAAGAGGTTCTTGCTCTAAGATCGAAAATGGTTGTAGAGTCTGCAAAGTTGTATGGCGAAGATTCTGAGAATTACAAGGAAGCAATTGAAAAGAAGAAAGAAGCTGAACATGCACTTGAAATGGCGACAATTGAAAGACAAAAAGCAATTGTCGAAGCGGAGCAGAAAGAACAAGAGGCGTTGAAGAAAACGCAAGAGAGTGCGGCAAAGACAGTAGAGAAGACAAAGGAAGTGAAGAGGTGGTATGTCAGGGTAAAAAATGATATCAACTCAAGTCCGATAACTGTATCTGCTGATGTGAATCCCGCAAAAGCGGCGTTGAATCATCTTCTTGAATTTTACAACACGAAAGTTGCTGATGCGATTGTCAAGTACACCAAACAGTTGATGGATCCTTTTGCAATAAAAGACTTCACGCTCAAAAGTCAAATCGAGAGTTTGACGGATAAGATTCAGGAAACGAAAGACGTATTTGAAGAGGATCCATTTCTTAGAGATATACAAAGCACTTTGGGAAATGTATTCGACAACGAAACAACTCCAAGCACTTCAGAGCTTATTGGTGATACGGGTGCGCCTGCTGGTGGTGGAGGGGGCAGTACGGCATCGGGTTCAATGTCATTGAGTGTACCCAAAACGCAACCTGTTGAAACCGTCAATCTCAATATCAATACAAGGGATCGAAGCTACGAGTTTGAGACAGTAAACCGCCCCGGTACCAGGGATCAAATATTCGAACTTGGGCGGGAACTTGACAGAATGGATTTAAGCTATGGCTAAATTTTCTTTTTACTCGACTGAGATAGATCCAACCACGGATCCTGAGAATGCGAATCCACAACCTGCAACAATTGTCGTATTGAACAGAGATCCTTTAGTTGGTGAGTACGATCAACAGGCTGGATCGAATACGAGAGGAAGTTTCATTCCGACATTGGGCGGCGGTGTGTTGCAGGAATTCACTTCTCAGGAAGAAGATCAGAGAATAAAAATATCAGATCGAGATGCCTTGACGCAAGCCAATATCGACACGTTGAAGACGATGGAAAGTAGCGGGGAATGGTATTTCACTGATGGTTATGATGTGTGGAAAACCAAGTTCATGAAACCAAGGGGGTTCTCTTACAGGCGAAATGTTTTAATTGCAAACAGCGGTAAAACAATTTACAGTTATGATATAGATTTGATCACGACTTGGAAATCTGGTGAATCCTGATGGGATATGATTTTAAGATAGAATATGAGGGGAAAGGAGATATTACTAGCAAGATATCTCAATTCACCATCACGGATGCTATGGGACAATATGCAAGAGAAATGACCATAGCAATTGCCGACTTCGACTTCTGGAATTCTTTCGATTTTTCAGAAATCCCTACAGATCCGACAGTAACGATTTATACGAAAATAGGGGATTCATGGGTAAGTCAAGGAGAATTTTTTGTTGAACGTCCAACCCTTTCAATAACCCGCAATGAAAGCAGAATACAATCTTTGTGGGGAAGATCGAAGAACGCGAAGCTGGGACCACCTTTTGCAGGTAGAATCAGCAAGTTGTGGACTTCAGATACTACTTTCTATGATATCATCGATGAAATGGCAGATCTTGTAGGTCTTTCATTCAGCGATTCCAATTCCGATGTATCGAATTATAAGATATATGGATATACGTATTCAGTAGAAAACGCCTATCCAATCGATGTCATATCAGAGTTGGCAGCATTTGCAGGAGGTATGGTATCGACTGATAAAGATGATGCAATAAGGATTGTGACATACAATTTTTCACCTACTGGTCCATTATGGAGTATCACTGATTCAAATATCGAGAATATCAATGAGTCACTTGAATTCCCTGAATTTGGTAACAGAATAAGAATAACACCAGGTGGTTCGATTGGAGGGTTCTCAATAAATATGTATGTTGAGAATCCATGCTTGCCCGCCGATGGTACAACAAAATCAAGAATACTCGTTCAGATATTCGATTCCGATGGAATTCCTATTCAAGATGAGACAGTGAGTTGGTCACATGATGGAACTTATGCCTCACTCGATTATGAGGAAACGAATACCGAGGAAGTACTATTCCAAGATGCAAAGATAAAATCGGATAATTATTATGACTTCGAACTCGAACTGATTCCAAGTGAGATCGTCTCTGTTTACGCCTACACAGATACCGCCAAACTGACTGATCTATCAACGGGGTATTCGATAGATGGAAGAACAGTTACATTGGCAACCGCTCTTGAATATTGTGATCAAACACTTCTTGTTACATATAAGGCGCAGGGGATTGCGATAAATTATTTGCAGGCAGGCAGTACGGCAGAAGATGTTACGGTTACGGCAGAGTTGAAAGGGCAAAAAGCATCTTCAATCATCTATATCGATAATCCTTGTGAATGCCCTGTCACCTTGACGATGGAATCATTGCCATCATCGATAAGAGTCGGTGAGAATTCGAAGATACTTGCCTATGCTGAAGCAAGCGGTCCAGTCACCAGCGGTAGAACAATATTCATGTCGCAGGGGACGCAGGATCAGAAAAAAGGTGACTTGTTATGGGATTATTCGAAATTAACAACTGTTTCAATAAGCAATGAAAAGACTGTTGCAAGAAATGAGCTTGGCGATAATGTGTGCCTTGTATCGAAATACATTTCTTCAGTGACAAGTGTTAAGACCTATACGCAGAGATCGACTGGGCCCGTTACTCCGATTGGCGATAATTTGTATTCATCACACAACGGCAAAGTTATTACACTGAATACCGATGTTGCAGATGGTACAGGGCTTGTGGTTTCGTATGTTGCATACGGATGCGCGTTGAATGTGTTTCAGGGTACATCGCCAGGCAATGCAAAGATAAAAGGTTGGTTGATTGTAAACACTGAAGATCCTGTTGAGGCATATACGACTGTTACAATCTCAGACCCTGAAAATATCACTATCCCGCCTGATTATGTCGATGAAAATGGCAATCCCACGGATCCTGACGATAAGCCTGGTCTCCCGTCAAATACTCCTGATGAATGGGCGCCTGAAGATCAAGATGATCCAGAGTACAAATACCCCTCAGTTCAGTATCCTGAAGATCCAGCAGATCCAAATGAGGGATCAGGATGCGGATCGTCTGGTGAACCATGTCCAGATGGCCAAGTCTGTTGTCATTCAGTAGCAGATGGGCAATCTCCGATATATGTCGCCTGCAATGACCCATGTGATTGCTTGGGTGGTTTATGGCCCGCCTGTGAGGATGACGATGCTGAATGCAAGACAACCGATGTATCAGATCCAACGAATGAAGATGAACTCGGTGATCGATTCTCAAGTCAGAGCGAATACTGTACTTGTTTGGCTATGTGCGTTTGGGAATTTAATCAGAAAGGCACAACACAAGGATATGATGGTGGAAGCGGCAGAACGATCAAAACGATAATAGAAGACGATTACGGGTATGCGGAGGGAACCGAGGAATACAATTCCAAGTATGAGGAATTGAAAGATGCAGCGATTTCAGATTGTGTTACTGATTGTGAAGGAGAATGTCCAGGCTCCATAAGCTATACAACGACACATATGGAGAAAGATGATGCACAAAGTTTAGGTGTTGACGGATCAACTCCTGTAGCTACTTACACTTGGTCGGTATCTGGTGGCGGGAGTTTGGATACGGAAGAAGGGACATCGGTTGTATATACCGCTCCGAGCAGTGCATCCAGTTGTTCTCCTGTCACAATAACATTGATGTGTGATGGTGATGTGATTGATACGCTTGAAATCACTATAAATGCGTATTCTGGGAGTGAAGATGCATTTTTATACAAGACATATAGCTCATGTACTCCGGTTACTTGCGGTGGTGGAGCGCCAGGAAGCAATATTATTGTAACTGTTAATACATATACATGTAGTGGTGATAAAATAATAAATAAGTCTTGTGGGCCCACACTCGATACTGTTTGCGGTTCAAATCTTGAGCAATGCGGAGAAGATGCATTGACATCATCAAATTGTTTGAGTCCTAATTGGACTTCAGTTGGAGGGGGCTATTCGATGGATACCTATCATGATCTTAGAACGCAAGCAATGATTGATGCGGGTTGTTGTCCAGAGGAACTTCTGTAAGGAGATATGCAATGAAGAAACTTGATAATAGACAATTCCAAGACAGGATAAAAGCGATTCAAAGGGCGAGGAAAATTTTCATCGAATCTGGTCTGACAAATAATATCTCCGTAGCATTCGAAATATATCAGAGGCTTCTTGCTGAGGAGCACAGGGATATTTTTTTGAGAACATTCGGTCTTGGCAGACGACCTCATAATTGGGTTGATTTTAATTACATAAGGCCCACTTGTCCAGATTGTGCGAAGAACGGCAGAAAAGGAATTCCATTATACCTCAGAGTTATCAATTTACCAAAAGGCCCGAGGAATATGCATGGATACAGAACAGCATGGATTTGCACCCATCCTGATTGCATATATGAATCATTTTCGACAAACACTGTAGACCAATGGCTAAAGATACTGCCAACAAAAAATAAAAAGCAAGAGGTTCGAAAGAGAAAGGTTGAACCTGAAGATAAAAGTATGGTCATTCCTGAAGGTGGAATTGCAGATGAAAGAGTAGTTGATATTGAAGGAGGTGAGTGAAATTGTCATTACCAAATACTTATTGGTTGTTCAACAATACTGCAAATGATGGGGCAAATAACGGGAATGCTTCAGGTGGTGCTGGAGCAGCGAGTTCGAACTGGGTTGTTATTGATAGAACGAATGACAAGTTGATGTTTCTCGATGATCAGCAATCGGATGGTGACTCCAACAGCGGAACGATATATCCAGTCATTATACCTGCCTCCTCGGACAAAGAAGCTGAAAAGACGTTTATCAATGATGATTCGGAAAGTGTATTGGATCAAGTGAAGTTGGCTGGTACGACGGACGGAGGGCAGAACGGGGGCAATACTCAATATGTATTTGCTATTTATTTTGATGGTGCCACTGCTACAGTACCTTATCTTGAGGCGTGGGATAGTAGCTCTCATGCAACGACAACTGACGACTTTTTAGGCGGCGGCACACCAGCAAACAGCACATTGAAAGCAGTTGCAACGACGAATGCAGCGCCTGGATCCGCAACATGGTCTGGTACAGCATTGGCAGGGACAGGTAATAGGATATCACTTGATTCTGGTGCACTGAGTGGAGCTAAGAATCTTTATTTCAATATCAAACAGATAATTGCATCAACACTGTCGGCACAAACAGACAGCAGTATCGTTTTGACTTTGAGATTTACTTACAGCTAAAGGATACACAATGATACCTTCAATCGATCACGATGTCAAAAAGATGTTGGACAATGTTTTGCATTCAAGCAAAGATCTGCTTGGTGTTTATTCAAAAACGCATACAATGGCATTCAGGCTGAAAGTAAGGTTCGATACTAAATTGGCACCTCATGAATTGATGACGAAAGATACGAGATTCCATAATCCGCAATGGGGTGACGATGCTACTTTCCCCCATCCCATAGAATATATTGAATATTATTTACCGATTCCCTACAAACTGTTGATGTATGGTATGGAGAAATATAATTTTTTCATTGAAGCGGTAGGTCGAAATATGGGGGAAAGATTGAAAATCAATTCTTTTTGGTTTTGCGGCGTTATTCCACAAACCAATAAAGTCGAAATATGGGTTATCAATTCGAACGGTATTATAGAACACATGCAGAAACCTTTTGGTAAAGAATACAATGGCACAGCATCGAGAGGTTGGAGAAAAGGGACGCCAAGGAACAATCATTTATCACAGTTACTAAAGATATAGGAGGATGTGATGGCGGTAACTGCAACACTATCGAATCATTTCAAGGCGGAAAAAGCCAAGGGCAATATCGACTTCAACAATGACACCTTTAAAGGTGCGCTCATGGCTTCCTCTTTCTCCTTCGATAAAGACACCCATGCGACATGGCCTGTTGCGAGCGGTGAGGAAATATCAGCGACAGGAAATTACTCACAGCAGACAGTGACGGTATCTGGTGAGGTGCAAGAGGATGATACCAATGATCGTGCAAGAGTCGATTTTGAGGATGTGACATTTACGGCGTCTGGTGATGCATTCGACACATGCGGATCTTTTGTTTTGTATGACGATACATCAGCAGATGATACGATTGTTGGATGCATTGATTTTGGCACCACGTATGATGTTGCAAACGGCAATTCTTTGGAAGTCAGAGATATTGCGCTTAACTCAGAGTAAAATGGAATTATTATGAGTGGTAATGATTCATATACAGTTCTGTTGGTCCACTCTGATACCACAGACGGTAGTACTACTTTCACAGATTCAGCGATTGGTGGTAATGCACCCCACACTCTTACCGCACAAGCTGATGCCCAACATAGTACTGATCAAAAGAAATTCGGTGCTTCTTCTATATATCTTGACGGTAATGATTATATAATTTCAGCAGATGATTCGGACTGGGATATAGGGTCGAATGATTTTACAATTGATGCATGGATAAGACTTGACTCAATCCCATCTGTCGGAAGAATTCTTGCAAGAGGTGATGTATCCTCCTCTGGCAATTGGTGTCTTGGGATAGGAACTGTATGGGGTGGCGGCACCAAATTAAACTTTGCTGACAATGAATCTGGAATATCTGATCATTTAAGTAACGCACTATCTGTAAACACCGACACATGGTATCATGTTGCAATAGTAAGAGCGTCAGGGACTATCACTTTTTATCTTGACGGCGTTGCATCTGGGACAGCCTCATGCTCTCATACTTTGAATTCAAGCAGCAGGATTTTGATAGGCGGCAGGGATGGAGCAACGGAGTTCTTCCCAGGTTACATTGACGAACTCAGATTTTCTAATGGGATTGCAAGATGGACTGAAAACTTTGCGGTTCCCACGTCTGCTTATTCTATTGAAGATACAACTGTAACAGCAGCAGTATTTACTTTAACAGATTCATTGGATGGTTCCCCCGCTCTGTCTATACCAGCCGCTGTTTTCAGTGAAACATTATCTTTGGATACACCGACTATTTTTTTGGGAGTTCCAATAACAGCAGCTCCATTTACATTGACAGACACATTGGTTGTTCCAACAATGGCGGCAGGTATAGAATTTGATTTTACACTTGATCTAAGAGCAGTTGTTCAAGTGTTGCAGGATTTAGGTCTTGATTTAAGAGTATCGAAAACAAGATTACTTGATTTGATATTGGATTTGAGGATAACGGATGGGGATCATCTTGAGGATCTGCTTACCGATCTTAGAATTACAGACGGTATCACATTACAAGATTTGGCTTTGGATCTTAGATTGATCAAATTGGCTCCAAGTTTTTCAACTTATATATCCCACAGATTATCTTCGATAAAGAAGGATTCAGGGTTATCGTTATGACGATGGATGTAACGAACTGGAATTTGGATGAAAACAGAGATTGGCATGTGAGGTTGGAGGACTCTGGCACAGACATAACAGTTGAACTCTACACGACACAATCCGATGCACAACACCAGAGCAACAGAAGATCATATGGGTCTGCATCGTATGGATCGAATTCGGAATGCATTTTGACAGCAGATGCAGGGTACAGTGTTGATTTGTATCAAGCAGATTACACGTGGCATTTGAGGGTGGCGGGTGAGAACGGTGATTCAACGAAAGTATACAAAATAAATGCCTTTACTGATTTGCCGTCTATCGTTCATTCCATATTCAGAAATACGACACTCATATCAGTGAAAGCGACGTATGAAATCAATCTCCACACAAAGTACAAGACAGTGAGAAAGGTCCCACTTGGCATTCACATACCCGATATTTCAGTTGGCAAGATCATGACTTTCGACAGCACAAGGAGAGGGGTGGCGGAAGAAAATCAAATATCGAATATGACGATAAATGGTGTTGTCAATAACAGCGGCGATGCAAGATTGACAACCAATCTTGAATTGATCAAATTCAGTAATTTGAGCAAAGGTTGATTAAATGGCAAGACTTCTCGACTTGATCAAAAAGCAGCGCGATATAAGTACGGAATTAAAATATGGAATCGTGAGGCAAGTGGATGCAAAAGATTACAAAGTGAAAGTAGAATTGGATAATGGATTGAAAACATGGGTCAGATATAACGGAGTCCTATCAGCACCAGAAGTCGATGATCAAGTGTTGATTGGAGGTAGAACAATCAAATTCGTCATCCAAGATATTGAAGGTGTCATACCAAAGACGCATGTGATATCCAATGTATAATTTTTCTAAATTGACAACCACGAAATGTCCATGTTATTATATATTCATCAATCATTACCTTAGTCGCAAAGTCGGCACATTTAGATGGGAGATTGCATCATGGGAGAAATGAACAGACTTCTAAGGTTGCTTGTCCAAGCGGACAAAGAAGGAAAAGTAACATCTATCACCGCAAGTCCAGTAGGCCCTCACACCAAATTCAGTTCACAGCTAACGTCAGGTCAAACGCGGAAGTCGATTGCTGTCTATAATAATTCGGACAGTGCATCTGGGGATGCGTACTGGGGATATGAAGCGAATATATCTCCTTCTGGCGACAGTATGGTTATTCCAAAAGATAATATGATTTCAATTCCAGTTGCTGATACGAGTGCAATTGAGCTTTATTTCTGTTCAGCATCTGGCGAACATGCTCAGTTGAGGGTTGAGGAACTTGCATAATAGGAGGTGAATCAGATGTACGGATATCCAAGATTAATCGCTCAGAAATATGGGGAAAGTACACAAACGGGAACTATCGCCATGACTCCTCAAACCTCTGAACCCTCCAACCCGCAAAATGGTGAAATGTATTTGGCAGATAGAGTAAACTGGGATCCTTTGAGTTTGGGTTCTGGTGGTGCCTATTATGTCATATATCTTGGTTCATCGAGTGGCTGGGGTGCTATTACCGATCAACTTGATTAAAGGGGAGGTGATGAGGATGAAAAGGTATATATCATTTTTTGTTCTGCTTCTTGGATTGTTATTTCTTTTAGGTGCTACGTTTACGTGGTACAATGTGATGTCGTATGACACAAGTACGAGCATCACGACATTTACGGGTTCTGTTTCTTCAAAGAGTCCAGTCTATGAACACACATCGGATACGGTTCTTTCATCTGCACAGTGTACTGGAGGCATACATACGAATCAGGGGGCGACGGGCAGGATTAAATTGACTTTGGATACTTGTTCGCAAGGTTGTATGGCTTTGTTTGTTCAAGAAGAAGCCCAAACGATTGAGACGGCGCCCCCATCTGGTGAAACAATTTATTTGGACGGCGCCGCTCTTGATTCTGCTGATCACGTAATAGATTCCGACGGCTCTACTATCGGATCTTCCCTGGTATGCCTTCGAAGAAAAAATGACTCTGGAACTGCCACATGGTTCTGCGAGTCGGATGGAAACTGGAGTGACGGCGATGCTGCGGATTAAAAATATTCTAATACTAATCGGTATTTTGCTTCTGCTATTTTCGACTAATGTAGAAGCGAAATATTATTATGCAATACTTTATGCTAACGGAGCTGCTGATCTGGATGCTTTAACAGTAGCGCAAAAGGAAAGCATTGTAGATCGCTATGTGCCGCAGGGTGTAAAAGATACCCAGGCATGGCAGAACGCTTCCGATGCTCAGAAGTGGACATGGACGAAAGAAAATGTGATTCCTGCAAACTTCAAACGGAAGATAGCAAAGTATGGAGCACTTCCTATATTATGGCACGAAACCGCCGGATTCGAAATTTTCATCAACTGGTGGAAATTAGCACAAGAAGGAACGAAGTTCGTTTTTCTCGTATATCTCGATTACGATAAGAAAATAGCTCCAATCAAAAACTGGATGGATACGCAGGAAGGACTTGAATACTGGTTCGGAGAAACCGCCTTCGACGCTTTCAGGTCTTTGTGGAATGACAGAGCAGAGCAACCGGCTACAGCTATCGTAAAAAAAGTACTTCGCTATCCGGTTGAAACAGACGACGACGGAGCACCAGTAGCCCCCGGAGAAGGCACCGGCGGAGAAACGATGATAACGATCCAGGAAGCAATGGATTTAGGCTACGATATAGAGCAATCGGTAATTCTTGCTAATGCTAATAGAGTAATCCCGATAAAGGTGTTTGGAAAATGAAAAGACCATGCACAATATTATTTGTCTTACTTTTTGTCGCTACTGCTAATGCCGGCAAGATCGTTGACATCACTTTCGATGACGGTACGCTGACAGACAAAAAAGGCGGATTGACAAGCGGAGAGCTGAAGCGCACGTCCGATGCTTACTATGAGACTGGTGGTTATTTAACTCGGGCTTATGGGAGTCGGCAGAATATACATCCCATAAGTGATCCTGATGAAACCGGAGACTATAATACTGCGGTGGAAGTTACTGTTGAATCACATACATGGAGTGGCGTTCCATCTTTAAGTTATGCTACTGTTATTCCCTCGACTGCTGTAGCATCTGCCGCGTATAAAACCTTCGCTATAGTATCTGGAACGACTTATGTAATTAGTTGCTATATCGAAACTGAAGGAACTGCTCCGGTCCGAGGCACTCATTTTGAATTTGTGGTTGATAATGTAGATATTGACACTAGAAATGTCACCAATACAGTAGTCCAGCATATAGGCGGAAATGTTTATAGGGCTTCTGCTGCATGGGTTTCTCAAACCACAGGGAATAGAACCCACGGAATATTGCGATCATTAGGTTTTACATATATTAAAATGTATGTTTCGGGTTGGCAGGTTGAAGCTCTCCCCTCCGGCAATACGATTGGAGATGATCTGTTTGATCAGGAGACATTAGGCAGCGAACTTGATTCCGGCAATTTAACTCCAGGCACACTCTATCAAATCACAGCACAAGACGGAGAAGACTTCACAGCAGATGGGGCAGAGGACAACGAGGTCGGTACTTATTTTATTGCAACAGGAACAAGTGTAACACTCGATGCTAATGATAAAGTAAAAGCAGTCACCGCTCCAGCAAAAGGGGTGCCCTACGATGCAGATGTAAACGGTTCCGCTTGGCCAGCTTTGGCAGGAAGCGAAGTAAATACTGAAGAAGACGCCTCTTCTCCTGCTGGAACGACTGAAGCGGATGATATAAGTTTGTGGAACAATACAGATTTTAATACCGCAGAGTCGGAAGCAGATCCTTATATCGGAACCTATTCTGCTCATTTCGTAGCAAACGGAGACGGCCAGTCAGCTGTTACAGATCAAATCTCCGTATCTGACAATACGTTTTATCGCGTATCGTTTTGGTATAAACTGGCTGCGAGTGATGCGGGAACTGCCGCTGAATATAAAATAGGCGAAAATGGGGACGATGATCTCTATGTCGGATTGACTTTACTGGATCAAACGGATTGGACGGAAGTATCGCATTATATTTATACGGATGGAACGGATGTAATTATTACTATCTTGGAAGACACGGATGCAGGAGACAACGACGTTGATATAAATATCGACTATGTTTCTATTCGACCTGTTCAGGTTAGTTGGACTGCTGGGACACAGCAATTAGAATTAGATGAGACAAATGAAGCTATAAAAATAACAAGAACTCCAACTGGAAGTGGACTATTACAATTAAATTTAAACGATGCGAATGATTTGAGTGAAGATATAGTAGAAGGGAATTGGTATAAATTAACTTATACATGGACAACTGATGATACAAATGCACAACTTTCATGGGATTATGGTCCCTCAGTATATTATGGCCCAAATATAAGTGTTGTAGATACTTTTCAAACTGATACGATATATGCAAAAGCAGGAGCAGGTAATGGTCTTCAAGCTGGCAATGTATCTATTAATAATTATTTTTCCATTCGCAATCTAACTCTAAAACAAATCCCAGACTTCGCTCAACTCTACCCCTCCACCTACACCCCCACAACAGGCAGCGCGGCGGATTGCCCCGTGACTCCACGAGTGGAAGACGGCAGCTTGCTCGTCGAGGGCGAGGCGGTCAATCTGCTGGATTATAGTGAGGATTTTGCAAATAGTTGGACTGACGGATGGGGGGGAACAGTAACACAAAATGCTGTTGGCCCTGATGGAGAGGCCAATTCTGCAACTACAATTACTGATCCTGGCGGTACTGGTGTCTCTAGTGTATATATAAATTATACTCCATCGAATCAAGCATATCATGTATTTTCAGCGTATATAAAAAAAGGAACTAGCGATCATTGTGGTCTGTGGGTTCGAGATACGATTGCTAACTCAAACAGAATAGTAATAGATTATAACTGGACAAATGGTGTGCCAGTTCCAACAGATGATACTGGAACGTCAATCGAGGAGAAAGAAATTGGAAATGGCTGGTGGAGAGTTTCTGCGAAAACTAGTATTGCGATTCTAAAGCAAAAACATACTATATCGGTTTGTCCTACAAAAGTCGGTACTGCTGGTGCTGGCAAAACAACACTATTTTTCGGCGCACAACTCGAAGAATCCCCCTACCCCACAAGCTATATCAAAACCGACGGCTGCCCTGCGATCAGGACTACGGAGGCGGGAGACAATACGAATGATACCGGCTATCGGTGGACTCGTCAGGATGTCGTAGACAATACTTTTGGGGCATCTGCTAAAGGAACAACAATTGTTTACTTTACGCCGCTTTGGGATGCAGGAGATGTTACAGACAATGCTGCAATTATATCGCTTGATGATGCGGTAACTTCTCTGCTTTATTATGATGACGACAACGATGATTTTGAAACAGTAGATGATACGAATGCAGCAGAAACAAATTCTGAAACGATAGTAAGAGATACTGAATATGTAGTTGCAATACGATATGACGGAGAAACAAATGGTGAGTATTTAGTTTCTGAAAAGCATAGTGATACATGGACGCATAGTGCTGACGTTGGAAGCGGTCCTACCTATAATGCTTATGCTTTAAATGCGGATAATAATCTATGGCTTGCATATGGAAATGAAGGTCCATTTAAAATAAACCGCATCATCATGTACGATGAGTATTTCACGGAAAGCAGATTGGAAAACGAGCCGTGGGTTGGCGGTGTATCGCCACTATGGTATTTGTTTTTACGGTGATTCAAATCAGGAGATAAAGAAATGAGGCTTTTAGTTGCACTTATTATTATTTCAATCAGTTCGATTTGCTATGCAGACCCCTCTCTTGTAAGCGACCCCAGCACTGATCCAGCAGTTACACATTGGCAAGTCGAAATCGACGGCGTGTTAAGTGATGTATTCACAGGGGCTGTAGTTGACTACGATCTGGTAGACATTAATCCAGGTGATCACATTGCCAAAGCACGATTTGGATCAGAGTGGACATCAGATGATGGTACGTATATGGAATGGAGTGAGTGGTCCGTCCCTTTCGCTTTGCATCGGCCCGTGAAACCCGCCGCACCTACAAATCATGCAATGGAATAATCGTGCTGATACGGGTCGATGCGTATGAGGGGTATGAAATAAAATAAGCCAAAGATTATGATTTAATCAAGTTCAAAAAATGAAATGATCGAACTCCTTAAAATATATGAAGTACCAAGCATTATCGCATTGATGACAGTGATCATACTCCTGTTCAAAGTCATTTTCAAATATATGGAAATAGCAGAGAAAAATGCTACTGCAATACAGGAGTTGACAACATGGCTTAAAACACGTTTTGATAGAGGCGGTCATGAATAGTATTATTCAAAAATTATTTAAACTCCCTATCATTTTGAAAAAACAAGATCAGAAGACCAAAGAAATAGAGGAAAATATAAAGAATTTGAAGACACTGGACGGGGAAGGTAAATGGTTGTTGAGAATTCATGATAGAGGATTAGCAGATTGTTATGATAAATGTGATGAGAAAGGAGATGGGTAATGTTTTGGATGCGTGATCTGACTTGTTGGATCTATCTCATCATAGCGGTAGTTTCATTTTGGAGTGTGTTGTTGTGTGTTGAATCGCTGCTTAAAAAGGAATCAATGTCACCATTTTTTTATTACATTGGAATTTTGCTTATTGGCGCGGTGATTTCCAATGTTATAATGTTTTGGGCAAGGGTTGAGAGCGGTGTTATATGGAAAGAAGGTTTGGAGCTTCCAGAACCTGCTGAAATACTCAGAGATCATTTAAAGGGTACGATGTGGGCATTTCGATTATTGCCGACTCTTTTGATCAATACGATAATTGCAGTGGATTTTACAATGCGGAGATTTTTTGGAAAAAGATTGCTGGGTCGATTTTACAAGAACAATAAATAATCAATTCCGTTCTACCTTACCCTTATAAACGCTGAACACACGATCAGCGTTTTTATTTATTCCAGGCTGATGACTGACCATGATGATCTGCAATTCAAGCTCCTCACACAGCATTTTCAACATGTCCGAGGCGCTTGGTTGTAGATCATGAGACAGGTTGCGGAAAGGTTCATCATAGAAATATGAATCTCTTGTATCCAAAAGACTTCCGTATGCAATTCTCGAAGCGAAATCTGCAACATCCGCCGCACCCCATCCTCCCCCTTTCAGCGGATGATATTCATTGCCCCTTTTGCTGAATAGCATATCACATTCCATCACGTTTCTCCGCTCAATGAATCTGACGATGAACTCTGGGGGATCGTCTTCTATCACTGCAAGAATCGCGGTGCTTACGATATTTGATATTTTTGCTTCAAGATTTCTCTGCACTTCATTTGCGATTTCTCTCAAGAATGCTCTTGCCATTTCCGCATTCTCTATGCGGGCGATCACAGATTCAATCTGCTCTCGCTTCTGTTGGATCTGTTCAGCATAGTGTTGTCGTTTATTGGTAAGATAGGATGCTTTTTTCTTTATATCTTCGAATTCTTGTATCACCAGTCGTAATCCTCTTTCAGTTTTTTGAATGCTGCATTCAATTGTTTTTGTTCTTCCTCCAACTCTTTTTCCATTTTCTTGACCATCGACTTCGACTTATCCAATGAAGAAAGACCGAATTTCTCTTTGAGTGTTTCTTTCGTCATTGCAATTCTACCTGAAATTTCTGCCTCTTCCCTTTTGGCTTCATTGATAGAATTTTCCAATGTTTTCAATTGATTCATTATCTCATCTGTTGACAGCCCATCGCTCATCGTCCATTACCTCCTCAATTATCGATGTAACCGATTTTGGTATATCGCTTTTTTTGCTTGCTATTCTCGATGACAGTCTTTTTGCAAAGTTGATCGTTTCATCTCTACCTTTGCTCCTCGTCTCCTTTATCTTGTCGATGAATGATACGAGATGTTCATTTTTTTGTTTTTCTTCTTCTGCTTTCTCCACATCCATCACTGCGGAGAAAGCCTTTACTGGAACTGCCAATTTGTTCAGAGAAGCCATGAAGTATCCCTCACCCAAGTAGATGCAAGGCTTGTGGTGTTTCTGATCGATTCTTGTTCTCAATAAAGATCCGCAATTTATGAGGTGTCTGTTCTGATACACGTTGATGAAATGTTCATGATTATCACCGGCCACTATAAGATCATACCTGTATTTCTTTTGAATTTCGTCGGCAGAGAAATCGAATGCAAATGGTGTATTCGATTTTACAATCAGTTTATGGCATAGCAGTATGTTCGATGTCTTTGGGTCTGGTTTTTGTATATCGTCCGTGTATCCTGCACCATAAATCATGATGTCTTTGGTGCCTGGATAAGGTGTCGGTTCAGTAACGACGGTTACAGGCCATGAGGCGTCTGCTATGCCAAGTGGTGTATTTTCCCATACTCTGCTATGATGCCTTAGATCATGCTGTCCAGGCACAGTGAAGATAGGACAAGGAGATTGACTGAACAATTGCAGAGTTTCCCTTATCGTTCTGTCGCTTACGTCCGCATCATCGAACATGTCACCAGGTTGCAGAATCGCATCACAGTCGAACTTTTTTGCCATTTCGAATATGAATCCGATCTTGGACTTTACAGTTTCAAAGTAATCCTCATCCGTCCTGTTCTTTGGCCTTTTGGTTCGTATATGCCAATCGCCAGTAATCAGTGGTTTCATAAGTGATGCTCTCAATTGTCTGGGTTGGATATGATGTGGGGATATTTGTAG